>Ga0255048_10000314_pt1 | contig 37798 bp, 57 predicted proteins | sample JV7_2_2_MG_FD_183619 | JGI IMG/M metagenome (GOLD analysis project Ga0255048, IMG submission 183619) | Seawater microbial communities from Jervis Inlet, British Columbia, Canada - JV7_2_2 | ecosystem: Environmental > Aquatic > Marine > Inlet | place: Canada: British Columbia | collected 2016-10-06
AGATGAGCCTGTTATGGTCGAGAGCGAAGAGCGCGCCGGCGACCTGCGTTGGGACCTTGTAACCATATTTGGGTATCTGACGGACCCCGTTGAAGACGAGCGCGATAGCATGGGCTGTGGCTTTCGCCGCTGTGGCGGCTACCACGAAGCCAAGGACATGCTGCTCGAGGCGGGGATCAAGGAGGACCCAGCGCTTGAGAAGTTCGATACGACTTCCGGCATCCAGCTTGAAGGCGTGGAGATTTGGGAGATCTGGTATCGTCCCGGTCCACGAGTTCCGAAGGGCCTGTATGCGGTCATTGCGGGCGGGCATGTGGTTTCGGCCGAGGACTTTCCGTATCTGCATGGCGAGATCCCTCTGTGCGTCTGGAAGATTCGACCGCAGTCCGATTCTCCGCATGCAACGAGCCATCTCGATGACGCGGTGTCTCTACAGCGCGGCATCAATGAGAGCATTTCTCTTGCGCGTCAGATGCGCAGGCAGATCGGCGAGAACGTAAAGCTCCTCGCGCCCGATTACGTGGCCAACGAATGGCAGAATGCGAACCAGATCATCAAGGTCAACGATGGCGAGCATATGCGCTCCATCAAATGGCTTGGCCCTCCGCACGAGTCGATGCAGGCGCTCGTGGCCGACGTGGACAAGGACCGAGAGTTTCTCTTCGACGTCTTCGGCTTGAACGAGATGCTGACCGGTGCCGAGGCGATGAAGTCAGGTACCGCAGGCAAGGCTGTGGCCTACGTCAAGCAACTCGATTCTCAGAAGCTGGCCATGGCTGCTCGCAACATGGGCGAGTGTTTGAAAAGGGCATGGTCCCAAACTCTAAAGCTCGCGCAGCAATACGTTGCGCAAGAGCGGATGATCGAGATCGGCGGCATGGGCTCGCAGTTTTCAGCCATAGCCTTCAAAGGATCCGACATCGAAGGTGTCGATGTGATTCTGGAGCCGACCGCAGGCACCGAAAGATGGCGTGCGTCTGCCGCTCCCGGCGTCGACGAAGATGTACAGCGTGGATACACCCCTCTCGAGGCGGGCTCAGAGCTTCGCGAGACTGGGTTGAACGCTACAGGTGATGAAGCTGCTGCGCGCTTTCAGGCGCAGAAGCTTATCGAAAACGTGGTTCAAGGAGCACCCCCTCAGTTTGATGGGTCAGTTCCGGCGCCGGTCATGATTGAGGAAATCCAAACAGCTCTAGAGATTCACCCAGAAGCGCAACAGGCGCTTCAGATGCTGGATTCCTCAGTCCGTAAGTTCCAACAACAACAACAGATGCAGATGCAACAGCAGCAGCCTCAGCCTCAACCGCAGAGGGCCCCTCCAAAAGGGTCACCTCCGGCGCAGGTAAGTAGGCAACAGCCGCCTCTGCCCAAGGGAGGTTCGTTCCAATGAAAAGATCAACTTGGCTCGTCGCAATCGTGACGGCTTTTATCGTAGGTATCGGTATCACGGAGGCGGGATGGCCTCCAAAGGCTGAGGCAGTGTATGTGCCGCAAACGACGGCTTTCGAGGTGACGTGCGGTTCTACGGCTACGCATATCGATCCTGCGACGTGGAGCCGGTCTCCTCACGCGATCACTTGCGGCCTGTCAAAGGAAACTCCTGACGACAGCGCGGAGTGTGTGTGTCTCGGGGATGCGAATATCGACAATGACGATCTGTGCTTTCCGGTGGGCGGTTGCGCCAGGGCCATCGTTTCAACTATCGCGATTAACGGCTCGACTCATTGTCTTCGTGAAGATGCGAGCGACGTCGTTCTTGTTTGCCTCGCAGGGCGCGGACAGCCGTAATGAAGAGAGCGCTCGTCCTTGCGGCGGCTCTTCTCGTCGTAGGTGCTGCCTACGCGTCGGGTTTCCGCACGTCTGATCTAGGGCGCGCGATCAACGGTGGCGTTGGTGCCCTGGGCGAGCCTGCGGCAGCGGTACCGTCTATTCCAGGCTGGCCATCGACGGAGCGCGCGCTGCCGGCATTCAACGGTGAGGCCTTCCTCGCGGCCAAGTTCAAGGGAAACGACCTGGTGCTCGGCGGCGTGACCAATGACGCCACGCTTACGGCTCACGCAACTGTCTATCGCATCGCGGTGGTCGTCTATGACGTGGACGGCGTCAAGTGGAGCACCACCATCGAGGATAATCAGGAAGAGGGGATAGAGTTTCTTGGCGCGATTGCCGCAGACAGCAAGGTGTTTGTCCATGTCGGCGTAAAGATAGACACGTTATCGACAACCGCAGTTACTGCCTACGATCCCGTAGCGTCTGACGACCTTTCGGAGTCGTTCACGGCGAACCGCGCTGCCGCCTCTGTCTTGTTCGCATTTAATGCCACGACGGGCAAGCCGCTCTGGAGCAAACCAACGTGTTGGAGCACTCACACGGGCACCATCCATGGATGCGGAACCAAGACCACGTCAAAGAAAATATACTATAGCGAGTCGTCCGATACTGTGATCGTTGTTGCGGCAGCGCAGCAGATCATCGCGTCTCAGTCCTGGACCCTAGGTGAGACGTTCACGACAACCGGCACGGCCGGCGACAAATACGATCCGACATATTCGGCCGCCTTCGCCACTGCGGACGGCGCGTATGTTGCGAATAGCGGCATCTTGTTTGGCGCCGACACCACTAGCCATCAGATGTCATACTATGGCCGCACACACACCCAGCGCATTTTGGGCACGCGCCATGCGGTATCCGGGGATCCTGTCAACGGAAACGGTAACTCTCCGATGCGCTGCGGGCGTGGCCAAACGTCTCCTCTTACGTGGCAAACCCCCACGACCGCCCCTGTGCACGGTAATATCTGCGTGGGCTCATCCACCGCGCACGTCTACGCGGTGTATCGATCAATGGACGGCGGCATCGAGTCACAGCAAGGGTACCATATGCGCATGGTCGGCTCTAACGCGACCGGTGTGGGGATGATCCACGGGATTTGGAGAGATGACGCAGGAGTTTTTCCTCTTGCCCTAGGGGTCGTCACTACTGGCGGCGGCGATTTCACGCACACCCTTACAAACTCAAACGATGAGTGGGTCGCGGGGTTTACGGCCTCGGGCGCCGACTCGTGGCAACGACACAATACAACACCGAGCAACAGCGTTACCATGTTCGCGCCGGCATCGGATGGGGACTCTGTCTATTCTTTCTACCGGCCCGGTGGCGCGCTTAGCGCGTCATACAATAAAGGGGAGTCGGATCAGGCTGATTTCAGTTTTGTGGACGTGGAGTGTCTCGTCGTCGAAAGGGATTACGAAGGAAATGTTGACGTTGCTGATAACTTTATGGATCGAAGCTGGGCCATGCACGCGACATTTGACCCGGTACCGCAGAGTCAGAACGGTTACCTTTTGGGTTTTTGGGGCATGCCGAACGCGGGAAGTATGACGTTTGATCCTGGCGGCGCTACCGAGGTCACCTATACGCACACGAGCGGCCACGAACTTATAACCGTCACATTCGACGAAACAGACTGGAGCGTCAACAGCTCCGCCGTCGTGGCTGATGATTTCAACTCTGGCAGCTCCACGCTCCATTACGGGTCGTGGGGCGCCATTGCGGAGTCAGAATGAGCGAGCGCGAACCTATCAAGCTCGAGCTGAACCCTCGCACGCTGGCGTTAATCATTGCTGTGCTTGTAGGCAGTGGCGGCGTAGGCGGCGGGCTCTCTCTCGCCAGCAACCCGAAGGACGAGGTAGCTCAGCTCGTCCACAGTGTGGACAGGCTTGAGGAGCAGGTCGAGCGCGTCTACAAGTGGCAGGAGAATCAGGATGCGCGCATGAGGGCATTCTGGGAGCGCACGTGGCCCGGCGCATCTCACAAGCTGGAAGATCTTGACCGGCGCGTCCAGAAGCTGGAGAGCGTCGAGTGACGCCCGCAGAGGTAGCCAGCGGTGAGCATTCGGCCATGGTCGCAGAAGCCACAGGCAAGAACGACGGTGTACCTGCGGAGAGGTACATGCGTGGGGATGAGCTGCCTTGGTGTGCCGGGTTTGTCCTCTGGTGTTTCGAGAAGGCCGGCTTTCCTCTTCATGAGGAAACCGGCCAATACTATCAGATGCGGAAAGTGGATGCTTTCGAGCTGATTATGAAGAAGCGGAACCTGTGGTTCCCTGCTCACGATATGCGTTCAAAGCCTCCGAAGCCCAACGACATCCTGTTTCTAGATCAGCGCGGCGATAGCGATATGGGCCCCGGACGGCATATGGGTATCGTTCATTCTGTAGGCCCCACTCGTGTGCGCTCATACGACGGGAACTGGGGCAACAAGGTTTCCAGCGTAGGGCGCTGGAGAGCCGATAGAAGCATTACTGGGTACGCGAGAGTAGACATCAAGCCCCGCCTCATAACCTAGGCGACACTGGAGAAAAGCATGCTCGAAACGATTTCTGTAGCAGCAGCCAACGCGCTGCCCATGATTCTGGCCGCTCTCACGCTGGTCTTCACCGTCCTCGGTTCTTGGCTCGCCACGAAGGGCGCGGCGTTCCTAAACGCGAAGCTGAGGGCTGAGCACATCACGGCGCTCAAAGGGGCTCTCATTTTCGTCTATAACGCGACAGAGAAAATCTCCGAAGAGACGAAGACTGAGGCTGACGATAAGGCTCGGATCGCTTTGAAGCTCTTGGCTGATCAGCTCGGACGCAAACTCACGAAGACTGAGACGGCTGCGGCCAAGGCATTCTTCGCGGAGAGGGCCATCGCAAAAAAGTGATGAGTCTCAACCTGGCCGATCTCGGGTTTCGAGTCGGCCACACAGGAAACCTGCGGCGCAGGTGAAAGGAAGAAGAAAATGGCAGCAGGAAACAGTTGTAGTGGGGTGCGAAACCTCAATAGATACGATGACAAGGTTAACGGAGTAGAAACCTACTCCGAGATCGCAATCCTTTGCATCAGTGGCGCGGGCGCAATCGTAACCGGTACGGGCTCCAATGTTGTCATGGGCAACACGCAGACCACTGGCACGGATATGACCCAACAGTACGCATCGAACGTCAGTTTTGATCTGCTCACCGGTATTGCCACGATCGAGAAGGCCGGCGACTATCGGTTGTTCTACTGTGCGGCAGTGACCTCCGCCGCTGGTGAAATTGGCGGGACGTTTGAGTGGTTGCGGTCTTCGAAGACTGAATCTCCGGCTCTTGTTGGTAGCTTGACTGTCGATATCGCGACCAACGACGTTCACGGGTTCACCCATGAAACGTATGTCGAGAACCTGGCGGTTGGCGAGACGGTTACCTTGAACCACAACGCCGCATCAACGGCGCTGACTTTCAGTTCGCTGACTTTCGGCATTCAGCTTGTGAAGTCCAAGACTTTCTAAGGGGTGATTTGTGACTATTGAAGCCAAGCCAGGAGCAGTAGAGGCACCGAGTCCCGACGGATTCAAGGTGCCACTCGCCGAGGCCGCTAACTTTTTGAATGAGATCAATGTCGGTGGAGACGCCGAAGCTGTCGAGGCTCAACCAGAGCCCGAGACAGCAGATATCGAAGCTCCCGCCGATGAGGCAGAGGAGAATATCGAAGCAGCCCCAGCCGAAGAGCAAGGGGAAGAAGAACCAGAAGCCGAGGCCACAGAAGAAGAGGAAGTGAAAGCGGACTCCGAAGCTGAACCTCAACCTGAGAAGAAAAAGAAAAGCGGACACCAGAAGCTTAAGGGGCAGCGCGACGAAGCACGTCAGCAAGCTGATTCCCTGAAAGCAAAGGTCGAACACTTCACGCGTCAAGAACAAGAGTGGAAGTCTGAAACAAACATTTGGTACGAGCGCGCTCAAGCTGCGGAACAGCAGCTCGCGGACGTATCCAAGCGTTTGGAAGAAGGTGACTACGATATCGATCCACGAGAAATGCGTATCGCGCAGTTGGAGCAGCGGCTTTCCGAGCAAGAGAAAGCCCGCACCGACGAGACAGCGCGAGAGCAAGCATGGAAGGTGGAGACGCAAAAGCGACAGCTCCGAGACAAGGTTGGTGCCGATGTGCGCCAGATGTCAAGTGAGCACGGAGTTCCGGAAGCGGAGCTTGGTCGTGAATACATGGTGCGTGTAATGGCTACCGAGCCAGGCAATCCTCTGCCAACCATTGAAACGGTTGCGAAGATGCTTGTGGCTCAGCGTAGCTTCGATCAAACAAAGTCCGCCCTAGACGCTTCTCAGAAACAAAAAGAACTCAATCGAGGAGCACCGTCGACGGTCAAACCAGGGAAGAGCAGCGCCTACGTGCCTGCATCGTTTAAGGACGATCCCATCGGCCATGCATCGGCGTTCCTTGAGTCAATGGACTGAGAAGGTCCCTAGGAAAAGAAGATGTCTATCACAGTAAGCGACGTGGCGAGCCTCGTCGGGCGGTACACCAACAGTGTGTTGGTTCCGCAAACTCAGCTCGAGTCGGAGTTCGTCAGTTCGGGCGCACTCACAAAGATCACGAAGGCCGATAAGCTCGGTGTCGTGAATATCAAGTCGGGCGGCTTCGCGTCGACGGCTGCAATCGCAGATGCGGGCTCGCTGCCGGCCGGTGATGAAGTTGACATGACTCAGCTCACGTACCAGCCGAAGGCTATCTTCGCTCGCATGTACATTCCGCGCCAGGCTGCGGAACTCGCATCCTCGAAAGAGGACGGCATCGATTTGGTGTTTGAGCAGATGGAAAGCGTTGGGCGTGACCTTGGTCGCACCCTCGGCCGGCTCATCTTCGACAGCTCCATCGGTTCGCCCCATACAACGGGCATTCCGACTGCCGATAGTGACACTTCGTTCCAGGTTACAGATCCCTCGGGCTTTCGTAACGGGATGTCTGTGTCTCGCTACAACGCGGGCGGAACCTTCAAAGAGACGTTCCGTGTCAAGGATGTGGCTCTCGGATATGATGGTGCCAACAGCACCATCACTACCGTAGCTGCTGTCGCTGGTGCTACCGGCGCGTGGGCAACCACGGACGTGTTCTATCTCGGTCACGAGGGGTCGAAAGATCAGGCAATGACTTCGATGGCGGACGTCACTGCTGCTGCTTCGCTCTACGGTCAGTCTCAGGCAACCTACGATTGGCGTGGCCAGTTGAAGGCTGTTGGTGGCGCTGTTTCGAATGCGGTCATCAAGAACGTGTCGACGATGATCACTCGCAAGCGTGGGAAGAAGTTCTCTCACTTGCTGTGTAACGCTCTCAACGAGCAGCGGATCTACGAAGATCACGTCGCTGAGATTCGGTACACTTCGGGTAAGATGGATGAGTACGGCATGAAGCTCACCTTTGACGGTCGTCCGATCGTCACTGATGAGAACATTGGCGACGGCGACATCTACCTTCACCAGAAGGAAGACGTCAAGCTCCACTGCTTCCGTGAGTTCGCGGCCGATACTGATGGCGCGAAAAAGGGTGGCTATTCCAAGGCAAGCGTTCAGGTCAGTGCGGATCGTCTCGTTTGGGACTGTCAGTTCTGGGGATCGTACAACCTTCGGGTTGAGCGACGCTCCGGCACCGGTCGTATGTCTGGCATCACCGGATAAGAGGTAGGTATGCGTCGTAGAATCTCGCCCGAATCGATGAAAGAGCAGATCGAGGAGCTTGCGGTTGAATGGGACCGTGATGATCTCACTTGGTATGAAGTCGACAAGGGCGAGATTCACGTCGCCTGGAAGAAACCGATTAAGTTCGCCCTGCCAAGGGCGGGCTTTTCCATTTTGGATGAGTTGATCATTCCGTTTGGAGAGCCGACTCATGATTGGAATCTGACGAAGATCATGAATCAGCGTCTTCGCCAGCACGAAAAGAAACGATGGTTCCTACAGTTTGAGCTACGCAAAGCGAAGAAAAAGAAAGAAACTCTGGATGCTATCGAGGAAGCGCGTCTTGAGTTCAAGAAAGACTTTAAGAACCTCGGAAAGATTAGAGTATGTCTCTAACACTGGCCCAAGCTCGGACGACAGTCCAGGACCATGTTGACGATGGCGATGCCGTACGGTGGACAACGACCGACGCAGGCGATATCGACAGGGCTCTGCGGTCTGCTATCAGCTCGTGTCTGGAGAAGTACGCAAGAAAAGGTGGGCGTCGGTTCAACGAGACCGTGTCCACTACTACCAGCGCCTCCACTGGCGGCGTTGATCTCTCGAGCTACAATCCGCTCCTGTTGAATAACGTGGCGATTGTGGTGGGCACTCAGCGATACGCGCTGAGCGGTGTCCAGAACCAAGACCTTGGGGCTCCAGACCTCACGGCGAGAACGGTTGAGTTGAGTGTAATGCGCAAGCCTACACTCTCGACCACTACAACTCATCCTTTGATTGGCGATGGGGCGACGGAGCTTGGCTCCTGGGACGATTTCGATAACTGGGTATGCGCAAGGGCGGCCAAGTTCCTTTTGGTCAAGGACGGGGCCATTAACGAGGCCCTGAACGATCTTGAGCGGGAGTTGAAGGAGAGCGTCATGGAGAGCGTGGATACTCCGCGTTCCCTGCGGTTTCCTTCGAAGGCACGCTGGTACTCGGAATGGCTGCGGTGGCGTTATGACCATCGTTCGCAGTTCCTGTATGTGACCCAGAAACTGAGGTGAAACATGCGTGGCAGGTTTGGCCGTTCACGGTCTGTGCTCCCGTCTCTTGGCGGCACAAAGTATGACATCCCGGTTCACGATGAGGCGAGTCTAAGGCGAGCCGTTGCTAGCGTGATTGCGCGCCCGCGTCCTGCGCGGATCCTTATCACCCAGGATATTCTCATCACCTCCACCATCAGCGTCGATACTTCCAGTCCTTTGATTCTAGAGGCACAGGGTTTCGCCAGGCTGCGAGTCGCGGCCAGCATAACCCCGCTGTTTTCTATCGGCTCGTCTACAAACAGGGAGCAGTTGACGTTTCGCAACATTAAGGCCGAGGCACAGGATGGCACCTATATCGCCCTATTTCTTCAGTACGCCGGAAACTACAGTGAGGTGACCCTCGACGAGTGCAGGCTTCTTGCAGACCAGGTCATTGATGGGAACAGCAAAGACACGGGTGTTCTGAGGGTGACGAACACTACGAGTGTAACAACGTCACCAGGAACAGCTATCAGTGCCGGCGGTCTTCTCGGTGTCGTAGTTAGCGGCTGCCTGCTTTATGGCGACGTAAACATCGTCACAGGTCTCTACGCTCGAATAACACAAAACCTTATCGCCGGCAGCGTGGACACGTCTGGCGGCTCGAGCGGTGTCATCGTGGCGAATATCATTACCGGTGGAGTGCCTACAGTGGATGCCACTGATCTCTATATTGTGGATGCCACAGGCGGGACAACGGAGCCGTTGAACGTATGAGTGACGTACCCGTAAAGATGCTGAGCAAGAGAAACTGCTGGATGCTTTCCGGCGGTGACCTTGCCGTGCGCCCAGGCTTGAGGCTGCTCAAGGCTGCGGAAACCAACCGAGAGATCGTTGGTTGCTTTACTGTGGACAACGTCAATACGCAGGAGGTGTGGCACTACATCGTGGATGTCTCCAACAGCGACGACACCGACGTCAACGTCAACATCTACGATGATGCTTTCGTGCAGGTGCAGTCTCTGAGCGTGACCTCTGAGCGCAGGCCTCGTGCGGTCTCTCACGCGATGGTGCTGGAGCAGATCATCATCTCCAGCCCCGACTTTCCGACGCTTTGGGGCGTCGTCGGCGGGGGCATCAAAGAGGCTGTGAAGGTCGCGTCCGACAGCGGCAACACGCACATCGATATCCCTCGAGGCCTGTGCATGGCCTGGGGTCAAGACCGTGTTGTGATTTGTAGCGGGGCTACAGTCTATGTTTCGGACGCGGTCACTTCAACGGGCGGCAGCCCTCGCACGTTCATCGGCGCCAACGCGGTGCCTCGTCCCGGTAACATCTACGGACTGCACCAAGACGGCTCGGGCAACCTTGTGACGTGCAGCACCTCGGGAGTGTGGGCGTGGCCTTGGGACGCGGCAGCTACAACCATCGTTCAAGGCGGCTGGCAGAAGATGTCGGAATATCCGACCCACGACTTTCGGCGGACGGCGGTCGCGCACGGGCGCGTGTACGGGCTCACGCGGCGCGGGTACCGAGTCATTGACCGCGAAGGCACGGAGGAGAACAACATCTCTGAGCCACGAATCTCCTCGGGCACCGCGAATGCAATCGAGACTGCGGACTATCGCACGTATGCGCGGATGCACGACGGAGAGCACGGACCCATTATCAACCTGACCACGGACTCCGCCTTTCTGATGGCAGACCTCTCTGCCGGCTTTGGCTCGTGGTGGACAATGACCCACGCCGGCGAAGAGGCCCATATCCAGGGCACCCTGCGCACCACCGAAGGCGATGAGCTTCTCGTGACGCAGGACGGTGTCTATGCCTATGGCGGAAACTTCGACGGCACGCAGACGACGGCAGGCGGCACTCAGCCTTCAGCCATCATGCTCGGCTCCTTCAAGCTGTCTCCCGAATCCTCCAACGTCATTCGGCGGGTGCATTTCGGGGTTGACGGAACGACAGCCAAGATAGCGGTGAACGGGGTCGTGAGCACCAAGACGCCGACCCAAGTTGGCGTCGTCTTGGGTACGAGCACATGGAACGGTGCCACCCTCTTTCGTACCGCACCTATTCAATCCGCATCCGCTGACTTCGCGGTGAGAACCGACGAGGCACAGGTGGAGGTGGGCGCGCTCAATCCCTTGACGCGCATGTCCGTCGACGTGTCCATTGTCCTCGGCGGCCAGAGTCGGAAGAGGCGAGCATGACCATTTCCTCAGGGCAGACTATTACTGCCGCCAACCTTGACGCTGCGTGTGAATCGAATATCACGGCCCTCACCACGGCTGCGCAGGCTCGCGCCAAGGATTTTCAGATCGGCCTGGAAGTCGAGGCTCTCGCGACCACGGGCATCATCGAGGCCCTGCGTAGTGTTGAGTTTGTTCCGGAAGACGACATGGAGCTGCGTACGGTTGCCGCGCAGGTTCGCACTAGCGACACTACGCCGTCGACGACAACCGTCACTCTTGAGATCGTGACTGATGACGCCGGCACCGCCGACGATGAATACATGCTAGAGGAGACCGTAACCGCATCGGTTACACACTCAGCAGCGGGAACCCATGATGCGCGGACTTCCTATGAGTTGGCCACAGGCACAAAGATATTCCTTCTCAAGGGCATCCGTTACAGACTCATTGTGTCGACGAGTGCCGGAACGCATACGAAGGTTCAGTTCTGGTTGACGGCTCGCGTTAAGACGCGTCCTCGCACGGGTCTGCCATGGAAGGCATGGGACTTCAGGACCGCAGCAACGCTCTCTCCCCATGAGCTGAATACCGCGCTCGAGAAGTTGAAGGGTGACCTCGACCGAGACATCGATTCACGGTGGACATACTCACATTATGTCGTGCCCTTTCGGCAGTACATAGACGAAACTGATAACGATGAAATAGGGACGGTGCGCATCGAGAGCCCCTACCCTTACGACATCGTAGGTGTAGACGCTTACCTGTGCAGCGCGACGGCACCCTGGACTGTGTCTATGTCTTCTGTGACGTCAGAGACCAACACTTTTACGGCAACAGCGACAGCGACGCCTCATTGCGGCAGAACTCAAAACAGAACCATTCTCGCCGTTCCGCACAGTGAGGAGATGGTTTATACCGTCACAGCAGGAACAGCGGCAACTCTTCTTGGCGGGTATCTCGTGGTTTATATTCGCCACGATAGGCATCTCGGCTCCAATGGCGTAAAACCATCGTGGACTCCGACAACGTACAAAGATGGTGTGACCCCGGACGCGACAGCCGTAGCTGCGGATTTCGCGGCGTATGTGACGGCTGCGGATTTGTCGGATACGACAAACGATAAGCAGTTGCGCATTGAAGTTATCGACCGAAGAAACTGGCTGAATGCCAACTTCGGGTCTGCCTATTATCAATACAGTGCGATTGCAGCTAGCGGAAAGCGGCTGGACAGCCTCTATGCTTTTCTTTATTCGGATACCGTGGGCACGGTTGTTGACTTTGTTCTCGACAACGAGGCCGGGACTCCCCTCAAGAGTGTTGAGCTGACTACGTCTGACGCGGACATCAAGGTGAGTGGCGCGAAAACCGTCAACCAGACACAAGACTATGATGACCCTGACAACTCGGCCAGGGATTGGACCGTTCAGTTTAATCCGACCACAGGCGGCAGCGACAACATCTTGAAGGCTTACGTAGTCTTGATTTGGACATAAGGAGAAACGATGCCATACACAAAACGATCATTTTCCCAGGCACCGAGAACTCCCGCGAGTCCTCAACGCCCTCGACAGTTCGGTGCATACGGTGGAGCACCGTCTCCCGAGCCTATGGCTCTCAATCCTGCGCAGCCTCCGCAAGCGGGGGCAGGACAGCTTCCACCACAGCAGCAGATGCCTCCACAGCAGCCTCCGCCGAATCCATACACACAGCACCAGGATGACGGACAAGTTGTGCAGCCGCAAGGCGTGCAGGCGACGGTGATGCAGGACGTGACAGGCCCGCCTCAAATGAACGACGCTGCTCGCAGCCATGTTGACGCTATTCGCGACGGTCGAGGCCCTCCGCAGATGAACGACGCTGCTCGCAGCTATATTGACGCCATTCGTGACGAGCGCGCTGGCGGTGGCGGTGGCGATGTCGGTGGTGGCGAGACTGGTGACTTTCAGACGGAGCTAGAAAAAAGAATCACGGAAATGCTCGGCGGTCCGCGAGACACCGAAGAGGAGAAGGCTCTTCTGCGTGAGATCATGGAGGAGCAATACAATCAGCAGCTCGGAAACCAGCGCGCTCGTATGGGGCGCCTCGGCATGGGTGCCTCGGGCGCCATGGGTGCCGTCGAAGGCGACATGCGTCGAAGGATGGGCCAGAGTATAGCCAAGGGCGGTTTCGATCTTGATGCGGGCGCTCGCGGCGAGGAGCTTGATCGCGTGCGCGTTGCTGGCGGTCTTGGTTTGCAGGGCATGACGGAGAATCGTTTGCAGGGCGCTCAGGATTGGCACGAGGGGCGAACAGATTCGAATGACAAGCTTTGGAATGCATTTCTAGAGAGCCAGATCCCCGGCAGCGGCGATGGTTCTGATCCGGGAGATCCCGCTGATGACGGCGGTATCGACCTTGGTCGGTATGACCATGATAAGGGCATCTGGGATTATAACGTGAGCGGAGATTCTCTTCATGACATCGAAGATGGGTTTAACGAGGTGATGATAGATCCTTGGGTTGGAAACGAGCAGGCCGCCAGAAATAGGGCCGAGAGAGAGCGTAGGTATAAGAAGAAATGACCGATCCAAGAGTTCTTTTGGCACTAGAAGATCTGCGGCGCCGTAGAGCGCAGCAGTTCCAACAGCAATCGCAGCAAGGCATGGGGCAGATCTCCGGTCTGCTCATGAACCTTTCTCAACTACAGGAGAAACGCGCTCAGCAAGAGAAAGAGAACGTGTGGAAAGAGCAAGCAGAGGCCAGAGCAGAGGCTCAGCAGCAGCGAGCTATTGCCGAAGCATCTCGTGCCGGCGAGAGGCATGACCGGGCCGGGGACAGGTATGAGCTTGAGCAGGCCATGAAACAGCGCTCGCGCATGACCCCGAACGTCGGCCCGAATGCGGCGCCGGAGGTTGGGCCTCCGACGCGCGAGCAGTTTGCAGGGGTTGAGGCCGAGCATGATTCGAGGGAGGCCTACGGACCACGAGCCACAGCTATGGCTAAACGCCAGGCAACGCTGGACCTTGCAGAGCTGAAACGCGCCCGAGCAGCGGAAACTGTTACGGCGAAGCAGAAAGCAGACAAGCACAAGTCAGACCTCGCCAGCGCTGCACGTCGACGAGCGGAGTCGCGGGCGAGGCAGAAGAGAGCGAAAGAGGGAGAGGGCTCCAAGACGTCGAAAGACCCAGAACTTGCGATGATCAAGCGTGACACCAAAAAGTGGGAGTTGACTCTCAGGACGGCCACGAACAAGGCTCGAGGCATTCAGGAAAAGCCGACAGGCATTATAAAAGGGGCCAAAAAAAGCAGGACAGAATGGCTTGCCGACGCGGTAGAGGCTCGCGATCAATTGAGACGTCTTCGCGCGGAAGAGGTCAAGAGATATCAAGATCTCGGCCTGATGCCTCCTCCGACCGCACCGCCACCAGAGCCCGGCGGCGCCACGGGCGAAGGCGAGGGCGAAGGCGAAAAAGATCCTCTCGAGATTATGGCCGCGCAGTTCAGGGTAGATTTAGACAATCTGCCTCCCGAAATCGTGGAATTTGCCCAAGAAGAAAAGAAGAAGAATCCGAGCCTCGACACTAGGCAGGCTATGGCCCGTGCCATCCAGCGCATGAATATGGGGTCATCTCAGTGAACCTAGACGAGGCTATGGCTGAGATAGAGAAAGGATCTGCGCCTGAAAAAAAAGAGAAGAAGGGCATATCTCTAGACGAGGCTATGGCCAGAGTCGAAGGAGGGTCTGCACCCGAGAGTGAGGAGACGCCTTGGTACGCCTACGCCAGCGAGGCCCTCCGGGGCCCGGCGATGGTTTACGACAGCCTCGCGACAACCGCCCACGAAATCGTAGGTGAGGAGCGTGACAACGACCACGCTGCGTACGAAGCCGTTACGGCGCGGAAGTGGAAGAGCGACGAAGAGCTTGCTGAGATCGCAGAAAAAGGCGATAGGGCGAAGACAGATACGGCAATTCAAGAGCAAACAGATCCGTATACAGGAGCGGTTGTCGGCATAGGCAAGGCCGCGTCGGGTCTCGTCAAGACCTTTGGGATGGCCGCCAGTAGAATGGACAAGTACGGTGACGACGTCGCCGATGAGTTTGGGCGTCGATATTACGGCGAAGGTGAAGACTACGGTTTGGCCATGAGGAAAGGCCAGGAGCTTGCGACCAAGAACCTTGTCGAGGACGGGACAGAGTTCGCGAATATGATGGGCAAACTCCTACTCGAGAGCGGAGAGAAGTTCGTCGACCACCCAATCAAAGCGATGAACGATAACCCTTTCGAGTACGTCGCCAACCTGGCTCCCGCTGTCAGAGTCGCTCTGCCAGCAGCGGCAGGAGCCAAAGCCGCAGCTTTGGCGTCCAAAGGCAGTCGAATGCAGGCGGGGAAGATAGCTTCTGCGGGGGTTGCGGAGGCTCTTCGTCGCAACACCATAACCAAGGTCACCAAAAAGGTGATGAAGCGCTCCATCGAGCAGGCGCCGGAAGCGTTCAGGGCGGCTGCGTTGGCGCATGTTGAGGGGACGTCGTGGCTCGGCAAGCTCTCCGTCCCCCTTGCTGCAAAGGCAGCGAAGCTGAACGAGGCGGCCGCGAAAGCTGGGGACGCGGGCGTTACCGGCGCTCAATGGCTCGTGGACCGGAATGTCGGAGTGACCACTGCCGTGAGAACCAAGCTGGAGAAGTTCCGGCAGAAGCTCGACGCCGACATTTTTAGAGGAAAAAAGGAAGTCGAAGAAATATTTAAGGACTTCACCCCAGAACAGAAGATTGAATACGCGAGACACCTTGAGTCGCGCACCCTCGACGGCGCTGAGGACATACGAGCAGAGCTGATTAATGATGCGGCCGAGATTGAGCTGCTGATTGCTTCGGGGGTGCGGCCTGCGTCGAGGGCTGCGGCGGCGGGCTCAAAAGCTTCTAAGGTTTCGTCCCCGTCCAAAACTCCCGTCTCCGAAGCTATGGCCAAGGCCGTAGACGATCCGATTCCGAAAGGAACAAACTTCGACAGACCGCCGCGCCCGGTTAAGTCATCCGCAGGCGAACCGACAGGTTCCTACAGCGTCTCTCGGAAGGCCGAGCTTGCCTCAAGAAAAGTCGACCCCGCATTGTCCAAAGTCGACGAGCCGCTGCCGTCGAAGCAAGAAGGGCCATCTTCCACCCTCGCTACCGACGACACCATACCAGGAGCCCCGAGGCTGAAGTATGGAGAGGATGGTCCGAATATAAGCGCGTGGGATAAAAACGAACTTTATCTGAAGTCGAAGTTTACTGAAAAGGAACTGGGGGACGGGCCGCTCGCGATACTCGATGACGTTGACACGATGGGCACCAAGTCCAGCTTTCGCCCTCCTGCGAAAAAGGTAGACAAGGCCCACAAAGAAGAAACTCGCCGGCAAATGTCAGAGGAAGAAGCGCGCGAGTTCTTGGCTCGGGCCAAGGAAGAGCCAGCAGCGCTGGATGCCTTGCGCAGTGAATACTTCGGCAAGAATGACAACAAGGCGCAGCTTTTGGCTGCGTCGATGAGGAAGAAGATGGTCACCTTTGAGGTCGACGGACTTCCCATCGAGAGCCACAAAGCCATGTTCGTTCTTCACCCAAAAGCGAAGGACGTGAAAGTCGTCATCTCGCCTGATGCGCCCGAGTTCATCCAAAAAGCAGGGAAAGAGCTGGAGTACGGAAGAAAGCTGTTCCTCGACCTCGCCGACGAGATGCAGAACGTCAACCTCGGCAACGGTCAATCGCTGCTGAAGATGAGTACGTTTAGGCAGAATGCTCCCGACTACATTCCGGACGTTCGCTTGGGGAAGCTCAAAAAGAAGCACCGCAAAGCGGTCGAAAGAATAATGAGAAAGAAAGGTCTCATCTCCGGGGAGCTTGGCAAGGTGGCGGCCATGAGCGATGAGCAGGTGTTCCTCAGCTCAATGCTGCCGAAGGCGAAGGGCTTTGACCTGGGTATGGGGATGAGGGCAAGCCTGAGAAAACACGCGACCATCGAAGAGCGTATGCAAGCCGGAGCCCTGGAAATAGACAAGGCTATGCAGATCCGCCAGGCTGCCGTGAGAAGTGTCGCGGCGAAGTTCAAGCTGTATGAGGACATACTTCCTCACACTCTAGACGCCCCGGCGCCAGGCTACGTGTTGATAAAAAAGAAGAACATACCCGGATTCGATGTAGACGAGTTTGGTGCTCTCGGTGGCCGCTACATAAAACGCAACGACTGGGTTCGTCTCCGAGCCTTTCAGAAAACAAGCGATGTTTATGCCGCAGCCTTGCGTGAAAGTGTTCTTGGCTGGAAGTCGGCCAAGGTCATTCTCGGCCCAAGCTCTCACTTTATGCAGCTTGGAGACAACACGTTGGCGCACATCCTTGACAACGGGAGCCCGTCGGCCTTGCTGAAGGGGCATTTTGGAGTCGGCAGAGGGTCGGGCAAAAGCGGGGACAAGTTCTATAAAGCGATGCAAGAAGACGGCATAATTCAGCACGCAGACTTGAGAGAGGTCGGGAATACTGGCGGGCGTACGGCTTCTGAATTGGTCAAGGCTGGCGGTGGCTTCGATGGCGCCTGGGCTTCGAAGGTTTCAGGTTTTGCCCGCTGGCTCTATTCGGAGAATCGGCCGGCCAAGTTCGCCACGAAGCTTTGGCGTCACGGTGATGAGTCCTCAATGCACCAGTTCTACGAGAGAAGTATTCGGCGAAGCGCGAAACAATACAAAATCAGCGTGGACAAGGCGCTTACGGACCCGGAGCTGCGCCGCATCGCGCACGAGCATGTGCTCGAGCATCACTTTGACTACAGAGACACACCACTGTTGCTGGACAAGCTAGACACCTACGGCTTTCTTCCGTTCACCCGCTTTGCCTGGAAGAAGACAGGTCAAACGATCAACCGGTTTGCGAAGCAGCCGGTTAAAATGTCGCTGGCCATGAAGACTGAAGACGCGGGATATGACGTCGCCGACGAAGAAACAAAAAGGCGCATGAGGAACCAACCCCGGTATCGCGCAGCCGGCTCTGGTCCACTCACGGAGAACTACGATTACGACTTCCGTCGGTTTATGCCATCAGTTCCGTCGCAAACCCTCTCTCTAGAAAAAGGCAGCTCGTTTGGCAAGGACAAATACAGCGACGTCTGGACCTCAAAGCCTGGGCCTATTTCCGCCGTGCCGTTGATGATCATAGACTACGATTCTCATCTGCGCAGGCCGATAGTGTCACCGAATCAAGGTCGCGCGATGTGGTTACTCAAACAGTATTCTCCGGCGCTCGCCTATCATCTTTTGGACAAGGTGATTCCGGTGGCGCGTAGCCTGGACGACAAAGGTATGGGCAAGGACATCCGGGGCAACGAGATGAGCATTTGGGATGCGCTTAGTAAGGCCGCCTTCGGTGGTTTCGCGCGCAACGAGGTAGACAAGAATGAAGCGAAGGACGCGCAAGCCATGGAATCTGCAATCGCCGCGCTCAGTGCGCAGTTTCCACGCGTAGAAAAAGCACAAGGTGAGGACGCGGCAAGCAAGTGGATAGAGGAAGAGACCGCTCGCATCCTATTGCAATATACCGTAGGTCAGACGACGACGAGAGACTAGCGCCCGGCACCATAGTCGATGCGGGCAAGGGAGGCCTGAAGGCCCTCAAGCCGCTCTCCGTCCTCGATGAACACGAGCTTCTCCTCGACTCTTGTATTGAACAAGAGAGAGCCTGTCGCCAAGCCAGCGCCAAACGTCACGCACGCAACCATCGACAAAGCGAGCACTGCCATTCTGTTGCGGCTTTTCTGCAGTTCCAAAATCTGAGCTGTATGTGTATCCATTCGGAAAGCGTAGTCTCCGAGCGGATTCTCCGCCGTGATGCGCATCACTCTCCGGCGCCCATCTATTTTGTTGACATGCACAGGGTGCCATTTTATACAAAAAGCAGAAGCGATTCACGGAGGCTTGAATGTTGGCAGAAATCCAGGAAGAGACCTTGTATGTGCCCAGAAGCTGCGGAGCGTGCGGGGAGCCGTTCATCGGACGCTCCACAGAGCCTGAGAGGTGCTGTATCAGCGCGCAGGAAGAGCAAGCGGCTGGGCATGGAGTGGAGGTGCTGAGGAGCTTTGAGATGGCGTTTAGGGCGGTGGCGGCTGTCGCGGAGGCGAGAGAGTATGAGACGATGTACACGCGCTCAGCGATGGTGCTAGGGCAGTGTACGGCGACCTTGGAGAACTATGTTGAGGGCCAAGGCGGGTGCCCCATGTGCGGCAGTGGTCGGCTGCCGGGAGAATGCCTGTGCGACGGCAGCATGGCGCTCCTGAAGGCGGTGGGGCTGTGACCGAAACCATTGAAGCATTCAGCGGGTACTACCTGAAGACAAGCGAGGAGTTTCCCGAGGGCAAGAAATACGCTCGGGTGTCCGAGACCGTGAAGCCTGGGGGGCTTCCCGATCTCCCACACATTGTCGAAGCTGCGGAAATAGGCACAATTGCGCATAGTTTTTTTGCGTCATTCTGCTCGGATTCGTTCAAGCCGGACACCGTGCCAGAGGCGTACGCGCCAAGGGTTGCTTTGACGATTACGGCCTGGAAACAATGGAAAGAAGAGGTCGGGGACTTTTGGCCTATCTCTGTCGAACGCCGTATTCTGAGCGATAAGTTGCGCGTGGGCGGCACTATGGACTTATGTGCAGATTTCGGGGAAGGCTTTGAGGTTGTCGACTGGAAGACAGGCAACCCGCGAAGAGAGGACAAGATTAAGACTGGCGGTGCATATGCGCTGCTGGCAGAAGAAGCGCTTGGAGTCAAGGTGAAACGGGCGCGAGTGGTGTACCTCAGCAAGAAAGGTGAGGGGCACAAAGAAGTAATCCTTGACGATCTGTCAGAATGGCGGGAGGAGTATTTGAAGATCCTCCTGCACTATCACCTGAACCACGGAGCAATCAAATGAAGAACGAGAGTTTTATCGATCTGTACGGCAAGGACGTCTCAGACAAGATCAAGAAGAAGGGGAAGTATTCGTACCTCTCTTGGGTATACGCCTGGATTGAGCTGAAAAAGAAGTGGCCAGGCGCCTGCCCTGTGCGTCCAGAGTACAGTGATATTAACGGAACGGCGATGGTCACGACGGGTTTCGAGGTGGATGGTGACGAATACCTGTGGACGCACGCAGTGCGCAACCACTCGATGAAGGCTGTGCAAAACCCAACCTCGGCGGACTTTGAAGTGTCGGCGCAGCGCTGCCTAACAAAGGCAATCGCGGTGCATACCGGGATCGGCCTGTCTCTGTACGCGGGCGAGGACATCCCAAGAGACATCAGCGACAAGCCCAAGGCCGAGCAGAAGCAGATGAAGGTGGCGACTGTGATGCCTCTGATGTCCAAGCTGAAGGACTTTTCGACGGTCGGCGAAGTACGTGCATTCTACGCGGAAAACGAGCCAACGCTCGACGCTGCTGCAGTGGAGACGTTCATGCAGGCATGCAAGGCGCGGGCTGAAGAGTTGGGCAAGGCTGTATGAAGATCGACGTGCGAGATATACGGCAGCGATGCGGGATGAGCGTGAAGACGTTTGCTGAAGCCATAGGCGCCGGTCCTCGCACAGTGGCACGCTGGGAAGAGGGTGGGCACATTACGCCCGTCTTCGCCCAGCGGCTTATCGAGGTGTTTCTTGGCGGCGACAGCATGCCAATCATGCGGAGGATGACGGAGCTGGACAAGCGCCTGACCATCCTCGAGGCGTGGAGATTGAAGGTGGAAGATGAAGATACAAGACCATAAACAATCGTCACAAGTGCCGCAGTCGCCGGCCAAAAACCTTCTTGAAGAGGTGGAAGATGACGCGGAATGATTTGAAGCTTCTTGCTGAAAACGAACGGCTCTGGGGCTTGGTCGAGGATGCTTACGCAAGCATGAGCTGGTCATCAAGTTGGCTAGGCTACTACCAAAGGCTGGTCAAAGGTGGGCCGGCAGGAAAAGGGGTGCTGAAAAGTTTGCGTGCTCGCTGCCGGAACGACGAGGCGATGACCTCGGCCGAAGTAGCAAAAGTTCTAGGAGTCTCTACGCGCTCCTTGAATACGTGGCGGAAAAAAGACGACGGCATCCCGTATTTCCGACTTCCTTCGGGCCATCCACGGTATCGTCCTGAAGACGTGATGAACTTTTACATGGGGCAAAAATGACTGAGATCAAACTGTCAATGAAGCGAGCACGAGAACTGATAGACGACCTCTATTGCGAGGCGACGGAAAGCGACTGGAAGTGTCTTGGTGTGCTCACGGAGATCCTAGAGCAACTTGAACCCCCTGTGGCATCCCCAGGGCCGTGGACGCTGAGAGACGATTTGCGGCTTATGGATACCGACGATGTAACCGTCTGTGTTATGTGCGATCGGGGGCGAGATACCGCAGAAAACGCGAAAATCCTTAAGCGGGCTTGGGGTCTCCATCGATGGGCCGTAAGCTATCTCGCGAAATACGAAGGATATCCGAGGAATGCGGTGCTGCGACTCGGGGACCTTCGGGATGTAATGGGTGAGTGAATACGGACCACTCTTCGACCTCGGTCTGCATCCAGGGCCGATCGCGCTCTGGGTGTACAGATCGACAGGCGTCGAGGAGACGCGCGAAGAGGCAGCGGAGAGATTCAAGGTGAGCGTGTCCACGGTGCGTCGTTGGGAGCGAGACTTGTTTTCAGCAGGGATGATGAGCGACGACGGAGAGCTGATCAAAGAGGGTATTCCCGTGCGGCACAAGGACGGCAAGCGAGCGCGGTGCACGGCCTGCGGCGTGTTGAATCCTGCGGGGGCATGGTGTCCCCGCTGCAAGCAGAGATTCCGCTCGGACCGCTCATGGCACAATGAAGCCATAGCTGTGGCTAGGTTGCACTTGGAGACGCACGGATCTGTGAAGCCAAGTTCAGTAGCAGCGGCGGTGCAAAAACCTCTGCGAGATTTCACAACAGGAAATAACGCTCAACCAGTAGCCGGAGTTCTCCGGGTGTTGGCAAAGGCGGGCCTTATTGACGAGGCTGAAGTGCGACGGGTACACGCTGTCGCGAAAAGAGGCTGGTAAATGAAAGAACTGATCGCGTATACGTCCTTCGCCGATGACGGCACAGTGCGCATCGCGCTGCATCCTATGGACATCTCGCCACCTTTCGGCGTCGCCGCGTGCAACCAACGATGGTCGTTCCGTGTCATCGATACTAGCGGCAACTATGACTGTCGTTGGCACACCTCGTGTCGTGGGAAGGACTACGGGGCAACCGGCGAGGGAGACCGCTACGTTTTTAAGTTTGAAGAAAACGCTTTCCGTTGGCTGTTTGCAGGAGAAGAACAATGAAAAAAGAAACTATTGTGGACGCAAAGAATCTGGCGATTGATACGCACGAGGTTGCAAGCAAGGTGATCGACGGGATCAACGAGTTTGTGCAAGAGCACTACACGGAGTCAGGACAGCAAGGCATGCTTCTTGTATCTCTCGGGGCGCTGTTCATGGGCTTGGGCGATGACTGCATGCAAGACTCGGAATATGACACGATGGAGCGCAACCGAGTATGTGCGGCAGCGGCGCAGATCGTACGAGATACCGCGTACGGCGAAGAAGCGTCAGAGGTGGTGTGATGAAAACGAAATGGAAGATGAAATGGGAATGGGTGCTGCTGGCAACAGAGAGTCTGGGGGCGGCGACGATATACACGCACTCGGCCAGCGTTGGAAACGGTACTGTGATTCGCGTTGTAACGAACTGCGGTCCTCGCTCCACAAGCACGCTGACCTTTGTCCCTGACGTGACCTTGTCGGAAATCGTCTACGAGCAAAAAGGAGAGGCATAATGGGAGGTCGACATTCAAGGACAAAGGGCCGCGCGTGGGAACAGAAGGTGGCACGGCTCCTGAGAGCCGCGACACCGGGAGCAGAGAAAGAAATCCGTCGTCTGCCACAGTATCAGCGTGGCGATGTAGACCCTGACGTCACGCATCCTGTGCTGTGGGTTGAGTGCAAGTGCTGGAAGGCGGGCAGTATTCGGACGGCGTTGCGGCAGGCCGAGGAGCATGTGCCTGCGGGAAAGATGGCAGTGGCAATCTGCAAGTGGGACCGTGAGGAGCCCGAGGTACTTATCAAGCTGTCGGACTTTTTGGAAATCTACGAACAGTCCTGGCGCTGGGCGATCCAATGACCTATCAAGAAGCGAAAGAATCGATGAGACGCATGGCCGAAGGGCTCCTGGGCGTAGCCAAACACAGGCGTCGACGAGTAATAGAGATGAACGAGGACGGGTATGGCGTGAGGGCAATATCCGAAAGACTAGGGATGAACGAAGATTGGGTACTCAACATCCTCTTCGGTGACGAGGTCACCGCGCGAGGACGGAGGAAAAAATGAGCGATGAATACGAAGAGGAAAAAAAGATGTTTGACGGGTTGTCGCGCCTAGAGGCGGCCCTGCAAGATCTAAGGATGATGGATGTGAGTATCGTGAGCGTTGGTATGAGCGACCAACTAAGACACGCGCTGGCGGCTCGTCAAAGCAAAGACACAGGGCATATCGTGCAGGTGCAGATGGCGAAAGAGGGCGAAATCCCGAACGAATACTATCAGGGATATCGGTTGATAGATGGCGGTTCTCACAAGTACGAGAACAATGAATATGTGCAGACATCACACTGGACGATTCGAATAGAGGATGACTAGCGCCGTAACGGCGCGTAACAAAGGCGGCGGGAGCCGCGAAAGGATGAGAGAATGCGCGGATATAATAAAGTGATCATCATGGGCAATCTAGGCAAAGACCCGGAGACACGCATCGCAGCGTCGGGGAAAGCCGTGGCGAAGTTTCCTGTGGCAGTGAATGGGCGCAAGGGTGGAGAGGATACCGTGGAATGGTTCAACTGCGTCTGTTTCGACAAGACGGCCGAGCTTGCACAGGAGTATTTGAAGAAGGGCAGCGGCGCTCTCGTCGAGGGTGAGCTGCAAACAAGCAAGTATGAGAAGGACGGTGAGGAGAAGCGATATACCGAGCTTGTTGCTCGGAATATCACTTTCGTTGGAGCCAAAGCTGACGAAGCAAAGGCTCCCTTCTAATGGCGAACCTCGGCGCTCTCGTTGATGCACTGCAAGCCGGTCGTGAGTCGGCCAGCGACAGAAGGTTGCGCGAACTGAAAAGCGGTTTTGGCGTACCAGCAAATCGAGAGGCCGAGGTGAATGCCGTGGCGTGTGCTGTGGCTGAGGGGGTCGACGCTATCAATGAAGCTGATGGCGTCGGCCTTCGTGCCGAGCACTTCGTTGACCCTATGCTGGCGCAGGCGTGGGCGGAGTTGCAGGACATGCGCACGACGGGAGAGGCGGTGCACATCATCCCTCTTCTCTCGCGGCTGAAGGACAGGCAGCCCTTTGACGGCGAGTTCGAAGAGAGACGCTTCCAGGAAGAGCTGGATCGGGACGTGTCGGTGGCAGCGCAGCCGGTGTTTGCTCGGGAGATCAGAGATGCGTGGGAGCGAAGAGAACTTGCGGAGGTTCTAGCCATAGCTCTGCGCACGACATGGCAAGGCAAGGGTCTTCCACACATTCATGAGGATTTGGCAGACGGTCTGCGCGCCATCGAGAGGCAGCGGTCAGAGGATATGCAGGAAGCACGGTCTGTGTTTGCCGCAGCATCGGCCACGCTCGGTGAGACTGGAGCGATCGTGCCTTCGGGCTTCGCGGCTGTAGATCAAAAGCTCGACGGTGGCTTTCGAGGCGGCGACCTTGTCATCGTTGCGGCACGACCGTCGATGGGCAAATCCGCACTTATCACAGGCGTGGCCAACAACATGACGAAGCAAGGCTATGGCTGCACCGTCTTCAGCCTGGAGATGAAGGCGCAACAGCTTGCGAATCGCATGATAGCCGAACGCGCATGGATACCTCTCGGCGCTATTCGCACGGGCAACCTCTCGGGCCAACAGCACGTTGACTTTGCCGGGGCTGCGGGCGAGCTATCGGAGAGACCGTTGACGATCTGCGACATGCCTGGGCTGACGTTCGCCGACATCGCACAGCGAGCACGGGCACAAGTGGAACGATACGGGCACCGCTGCATCATCGTCGACTACCTTCAAATCATGGGCGGCCTCGACGCTGCGAATATGAACTATGCTGTAGGCGCTATCACGAAGGGGTTCAAGAACCTGGCAAAGGAACTCAACGTGCCAATCATTCTGCTGAGCCAGCTCTCGAGGGCGGTCGAGCTACGCAAGCCACCGATCCCCATCATGAGCGACCTTCGCGACTCGGGCTCCATCGAGCAAGACGCGGACATCATCGCCATGCTCTACAGGCCAGAGTATTACCTGCGCGAGGGGTGCCCTGAAGATGAGAAAGACCTCGTAAATATCATATTCGTCAAGCAGAGAGACGGTGCAACCGGCACCGTCGACATGCGGTTTCACGCACCGACTGCGAGCTTTCATGCCCGCGACGTGTTCTAGAAGGAGAGTTATGAGAAGCCGTAGTGCCGAGCGTACCATTGAAAAGATGTGGCAAATACTTCCCGAGCAAGTGCGGAGGGACATTGCGCGTCGGTGTGGCTGGTTTTGGTTGCCTTGCCCGATATGTGAAAAGCATTTCTCTGGTGCCGAGTGGCTGCCTGACGCCGTTTTGCGCGGCGATGAGGACGAAAAGGGGAAATGTGTGTGTCCTGGCTGCCGAGGGGAGGCTATAAAGCGCAACGCGTCGCGTGATGAGATTAAACCCGCTAATCACCTCACTTTTTGGGGGATTACGAAGGAGAGTGAGAAATGAGAGATGCACAGGGGAAGTGGATAGAAACGGCCATGCGCCCGGTCCAGGGCGGCAAGATGCACAGTAGCGTGAGCACGGCAAGTGCGGAGGAGATTGCGAAATGCCGGGCGATGGCGCCGGAGGATGAGTGGTGGGATAGCGACGCATCGAAGGGCGGGGGTATTACGGCTAAGCACCTCAACAAGCTGTTGCCTCGCGTGGGATCTGTGTTTGGTATACCGACATACGTAGCGCCCGATGACGGAGACTGCTTCTTATCGGTCAAACTCAAGGAACCGCTCACGGTGGTGAATATAAGGGCTGGCGGTCTCGCAACGTCAACGGCGGTAGCGGACGTGGGGGAACCTGCACCACCGACACCAGAAGAGAAGGCGGAGGCGTGGGCCAAGGTTGAGGCAGAGCGAGACGAAGCCCCAGCAGTGCCGGAGAGGTACCGCTACCTTGGATGGGATCCTGACGATGGCGGAATGGAAGAGGACAGCGTTGGCCATGTATTCACACGCTCGGACTACCGGACGGCAAACGGCGGCGCCTATATGAAACACCCAAACTTTGAGGACCACATCCTAGAAACGCGTTGCTGTTGGGAGCGCGTACTCCCCGGCGAGGACGAGAGGCCGTGGGTGAAGCCGGGGCAAATATGGGGGTGTTCCGGGGAGTACTCCAACGTCATCGACACACGCGAGGAGGTATTGCTAGTTGAGAATTCGCGCGCACATCTCACAGATAATTGGGAATTGAAACTGCGCGACCGGGTTCCGCTCAACCAAGGCTGGGAATACGTAGGAGAGGCGAAATGATCACACTGACAAAAGACCAGGCGCGCACCATGCGCCAAGTGTTGCAAACGGGCAGCGATGGCGCAGGCGGAAAAGAGTCTGATGGGGTCTTGCACTCTCTGTGTGAGCAACTCAGCGCGCGGAGGTTTGGGTATACGCCTGGGCCGTGGCGGCGTCAGGGTTTGGAGGTCTGGACCTGTGACGGCATCCTAATCGCCGGTTGCAGTCGCTCGCGCACCATCAGAAAATACGAGATGCACGCCAACGCCAATTTGTTATCCCAGGCCCCCGCGTTTCTTGAGTGGGCGGAGACGTGGTTACACGCGCCGTCGGATGATAACGGGCACATTGAAGACCTCTGTACTATCGTCAAGAAAGCATGGGGTGAATAGTACCCAGATTATACCCAAGTCGTGTAGATTCTATCCACAAACAAAGGAAACAAATGAACATTGACGATCTAACTCTAGGACAAATCAAGCAATTGCAATCACTGCTCGGCGGCGCGTCAGCCCCGGCGATTGAGGAGGGCCGCGTGGTGCTCGTCATTGACCGTGGCTGGATATTCGCAGGAGACCAAAGCTTGACAAGTGATGGCTTTGTGCGGCTGGATAACGCCATACACGTTTTGCGCTGGGAGAAGATAGGGTTTGCCGGGATGATTGACGATCCGGGCAGCGACAAAGTGACGCTGAAGAAAATGAGTGAGCCTGTCGAGGTGCCGTCGGGGTCGATCATTCACCGCGTACCTGTTGATAACGACTGGGGTGTGTAGTGAGGGCGGTCGGCAATGGCAATGGCAATGGCGAAGGCTATGGTTATGGCGATGGCTATGGTGATGGCTATGGCGATGGTGATGGCTATGGCTATGGCAATGGCTATGGCAACGGCTACGGCAATGGCAACGGCAACGGCTATGGCAATGGCTGTGGCAATGGCGATGGTGATGGCAATGGCTGTGGCAATGGTGATGGCTATGGCGATGGCAATGGCTATGGCTATGGCCGTGGCGATGGCTATGGCGATGGCATTGCCACAGTGAGCACCACCACACGGAGGCGGACATAGTGAGGGCGGTCGGCAATGGCAGCGGCTATGGCAATGGCAATGGCTATGGCTACGGCAATGGCTGTGGCGATGGTGATGGCAACGGCTATGGCAACGGCTATGGCAACGGCAACGGCCATGGCTATGGCTATGGCTATGGCAATGGCTATGGCTATGGCGAAGGCAATGGCTGTGGCTATGGCGATGGTGATGGCGATGGCAATGGCGATGGCAACGGCGATGGCGATGGCAATGGCTATGGCTATGGCGATGGCGATGGCTATGGCTATGGCATAGCCACAGTGAGCACCACCACGCGGAGGCGATCGTGATCGAGCGGAAAACCTGCGGCGCGCAAGAAGTAAAACTAGGGACGCGACAGCTATAGTTGTAGTATGTTGCAACACTTGGCCTTGATTTGTTCGCTTATATGCGTTGTTTTACCGATGGAATCATGCGCTCCACGCTATACCGAGGCCGATCATCGGCAGTGTTGCGAGTGTCTGGCGGAACACAAAGAGCTGAGCGGGTTCGGTCCTGCGTGTGTAACCTCGGCAGACGTGTGCACTGAGGCCCTCACCAAAGAGGGCCGCATTGATGACCTCGATCTCAACTGTGTTTTCGAGACGTGCTCTGAATCTTGTGGTTACCTTGAGAGGGGCGATTCCACGCGTTAACCCCGTTTCCGGCGGTTAGCAGTGGCCTTCCTACCTCTTGCCAGCGTCTCCGCGATGAGCGAACCCATAACCCAGCCGACGCCCAGCAGATAGCCCAGGCCCAGCACTACGTATGGCGAGCGCTGGAGCCAGACATCAACCAATGTGAATCTTGAGCTGCGTTATCTCACCCATGCGGTGGACTTGGGACTTGACACCGATGCGCTCAAGGTACCGAGCGATCTGTCTTGCCTCCGTTTCCGTTCGGAAGTTGGACACGTGAGTCAAGGCATCTTCGCACAGCGCCTCGTAGAGACCGTCGAAGACAAGGCCGAGGTTTCTAGGTGCTTGGTTCATACTATCCGTTCAGCCATAGGCACATAAGCGCGGCTGCTAGGGCAGCCTCTATGAGCATGGCGGCAAAGAGTCCTAGATACGCAGCAGTGATCAGGACGAAGTCTTTCACGCGTCCGTTTCAAGCAGGTTGAGAATCACACTGACGTCAGCCGTACCGGATACAGCGTCAGCCGTAAACCACACATCCGTCTTTGCGGGGAGGCACGCCCAACTGTTTGGCGATGCGGCCGGGGACCCGATACCGTGATACATTCGCACCAGGCGGCGAGACGAGAACGGCGCCGTGCCTGTGTCGGCATTCGGGCGCTGCCATAGGTGCACGTTCGCGGCTTTTGTGGAACTCACGTTGATAAAATCATCGCGTACGAAACACTGGCGGTTGGCGGGTACGGTGTAAATCGCCATGGAAGTCTGGCCGTCTCCCGCAGGTATCGAGGCGACAACGACGCCCCCTGTTGTTTCGATGGTGATTGCGGCAGTGTTGTAGGGTGTGGCATATGCCCCTGTGTCTGCCACCCATGAGCGAAACACTCGGATAAACGTCGTAGTCGTCGCAGATGAGGCCCCGGTTCCGTTTAGAGCGAGGGTTTCCTCCGTTAAAATCCACTCCTCGTTCAGGCCTTGGACAACGATCGAGTTGGCTCCAACCGCACCGTCATCGTCCTCGGCGTCGCCCCCGGCCTTGACACGGACGGCCGAAGCAGCGGTGAGGAATCCAGTATACGCACCTCCAGGGCTCCAGACCTCCGCCTCCGTGGTGTTGATGCCCTCAACGTACCCGAATTTGCTGATGTGCTTGGCAAAAGCCAGGCGACCCATAGCCACGTCAACGTCAAACTCTGAGCCAGGCCGCAAGAGCCTGGCGTTGAACCACTGTTTGAAGCTCACGAGCCGCTCGGAGGGGCACTCAGCTCGCGTCTGAGGTAGTCGTAGCCCGAGGGTGTGTCGTCAAGCAGGCGGCTGATGTCAGAACCCTGGCAGGCCATTACAGAGGCCACACCGATGAGGCAAAGCTCCCCGGCAACGATGGCAAGGGCGAGGATGGGCAGTACAAGCATCATGATTTCTTCTTCTTCGGGGCCGGTTCAGCCACAGGCACCTTCTCGGCACCTTCAAGGAGTTCTTCTAGCTCTGTAAGACGTTCATCAAAGGCTGCCAAGTGCCTTGCGAGAGCTTCTAGCGATTCGTGTGCGTCGACAAGAGAACCTTCTCCGTTGCGCCCCCAAATCATGTCTACGATGTGGTGCGCAGTGCGCTCCAGCATCCCAGCAGCGAGCATTGTGAGCAGCACCCAAACGACGTCGGCCAAATCAATATCCATGCGTGCATCTTGACTCATCCAGCCATAGCACTACTCCCGTTCGCTGTTCCTGAATCCCGAATAAAATAAAGCTGTACACTTGGCACGATCCGTGCTACTTATTTAGTTGATACGTACCCAGACAAAGAGCGATTGTCTGCATCGTACTCATGCAGGGACCATAACTACTATTCAACAGCGAGCAGCGACCCCAAAGGGAGTCGTGAGCGTCGCAAGTGGCTCTCGGAATGACATTGTTTGGACCGGTAACTCAGCCCGGCAGAGTATGCGTCTGATATGCGTAAAGTCGGAGGTTCGAATCCTTCACGGTCCACCAAATGATCAGGCTAACAGCCACAGCTTCGCCCGCTTATTGCGGGCTTAGCTTGTATCATTCTGTGCATTCTGTAAACATTCTGTAGATTCTGTAAACATTCTGTACATTCTGTAAACATTCTGTAGATTGAGGTGTCGTCGTCCGCCGACCGTTTTGGATGTCTCCACTTCGTTGCTAATGGTGGGCGGCGACATTTAGGCGGGTCCAGTGTTCTGGAGGTGCGTGCACCTGGGGGTTCGATTCCCTCGCCCGATCATGATCGGTGCGGTCGGGGCGAGGACTCGTAGCAGACAGCCACAGGTGTGCCATAGACTATTCCTATGGCTGGCTACTCGTACGTATTGACATCTCCATACACAGTGCCGATCCACACGAGCCGTGGAATCGTGTTCCTCTCCGAGCGAGAATATGGGATGATCGCTTGTGGCTTTGCCCAGAATGTGGGAGAAGCCGAGCAACTCTTCTACCTGAAGCTGGAGACGAAACATTGAAGACGAAACTATGGCATAGAACTTGCGACAAGATGAATGTAGACGCAGAGCGTCCACATTACACTGCTGCTGAGGTTGGCCGCATGCTGGCCACAGGCAAGGACGTGATTGAAGCCTGGGGGTATACCATGGGCTGGCACCCCGACAGATTCCCAGCCATTGAGATTCAAGAGTGCTTGGCCAAAGAGTTCCCGCAAGCAACAAGTATGCCAGAAAACGTAAGTTGCACCAGTGAAGCAGCCTGAAGTTCTCGAAACGCTGCGCGAGATAGCGACGATAGAAGATAAGATCGTCGAGCATGCGCGAAAGGTAGGATCTCTAGTCCGCAAGGTGGAGCGGGCACTGCTACCCAAGCCAGACCCTACGCTGCTTGACGGCAAGTTCCTGGCAAAGCTGCGGTTCATGCCAGAGACGGGCTGCTGGCTATGGCAAGCGGGCACGGACGAGGGCTATGGCAGATTCGAAGCCGATGGGAAAAAATGGTATGCGCATAGGTATGCGTGGGACAAGCTGCGGGGGAAGATACCCGACGGCCTTGTGCTTGACCACCTTTGTCGTGAGCGGAACTGTGTCAACCCGGACCACCTTGAAGCAGTGACGCTGGCAGAGAACAGTAGACGCGGACAAGAGGAAAAGGGTGTGAGGTTGAAGCGTTAACGAAAACGGGATTCGTTAACATACGTTAACAGAGAGAGGCGGCTTTAGGGCCGCCTTCTCTCGTTGTTGGCTGTGATTATTCGCACCAGCCTTCTGGCTTTTCACCTGCCGTTAACGCGCGCACAATCTCTTGATGTCCACGGTCCGCCTCGGCTCGTGTTTCGTAGCGCTCACAATGATGGTCACGGCCGTATTCGCCTTCGTCTGGCGACGACTTGAAGACCATCGTTTCAAACCATCGCGGAGGGCCACCAAAGCCATGGTCTGCAAAAAGATGGACGGTGCTTATCCACCAACCGTCAACGGTGTCTTCTGCAACTCTTCGTGGGTTTTCGTCGGGACATTGTTTCATTGTTCTTCTCCTTTAAGCAGCCATGCAATAGCGGCCTCGTCATTATTATCGTCGTTTGTGATACAGCGACCAGCACTCCACCTGCCTTCGCACTCACAACCGGACTCGCCGGAAACAAAGCACAATGCGCAGGCTGTGGCGTCAGTGTCGGCTCCATGGCATGAGTAGCGCCAAGAGCCTTGGGGGCGCCGAGAGCCTTGGGGGCGCGGGTATATAAACACTACACGAAAGGGCAGGCTCGGCCTGTGTGATAGCCACGGAGCTTCAAGGGGCATGGGATGCAGTGCCATGCGTAGGTAGCCGAGGTCGGTGCAGGAATAGACGATAGGTGTTTTCATGACTCTCTCCTGAGGATTCGTGTGGCGTACTTGTTCGCCTCGCATGATATCTTCGATTGATTCTCGCTTCATGAGAGCGCCTCCATTGCGTACGTCAACGCTCTCGCTTTTGACGTGTGGGTTTCGAGGTACACCGGGCCCGATTCGCCCCTCATGAGCACGAGCCAGCCTTTGGTGATGGGTGAGCGGATAATGTCGAGGACACCCTCGACGGTGACCCATGTCTTGGTGTGGGTACGGATGCTCATTAGAGGCTCCTGACGTAGGCGCCGAGGAGTGCGATGGTGACGGGTCCGAGTGCTGAGAGGCAGATTGCGATTGTCATAGCTCTTCCTGGGTTTGTTGTAAGTGCGGGGCCGTCTCCCGCTATGGCTGGTGATGGGTTGATGCGCTCAACCCACCAAAGCGCTCAGTCTAGAAGCTCGCGGCCATGAACGACTCCCGTGCGCCGATGGTTGTGCCCGAAGGTGACAAGGTCACGGCGCAACGCTCGGACGTAGGCCTTGTTTTCGCTCGCCAGAGCCGCCAGAACTTTTTTGCGAGAGATGAAGGTGTTGGACTGGATGAAGACACGCTTCCATCCTGCGTAGTTGAGACCACCTCCTTCGCTTTTGGGTAGGCGATTATACCCCTGCAAAGCACAGGCCCCGCAGTTGTCTCTGACCAAAGCCGTGGGTCTTGGTCCGTGGTCATACCGAAAGAGGTCGGTTGCGATGCGGCTTAGTTTCCTTTCTTCGCTTTCAGGCCATGGTCTCAGGGCAAGAAGCTCCTCTTGTGTATAGTCTTGTGTCTTCATGATGCTCTTCCTGGGGCAAAGCCCGCTTCCGATTGTGAGCTTCTAGTTTGCGAGGACCGTGCCAGCTTTTTTTTCGCACAGGCATTGGGAAGGGGATGGGATGCACACCATGTCCTCCTCATCCCAATGACATGAAATCCAAATGTGTGACCGTCACATGACCCATGTGTGACCGTCACATGTGACCGCACGCAAAACCATGAATCAATGCGGGTTGTTATTGGGGTTGTCCATGAGATGGACCTCCCCCCCCACTGCCTTTTATCCTCCCTGTGCATCCCGCAGTACGCTAGACGTGCCTAAACGTCGATAATGATACAGACTTAGGTAGGACGGGGGAGGGTACACCGTGGTCTCTATCGTCGATAAGGTTCAATGGTTTATGGGTAGGGAGTTCTGGGCATGTCAACGTATAAAAACAGGTGCATAGCACACACCGTCAAAGGGGACCCATGTAAGTCATGGGGCAAAAAGGACGATGATGGGAAGGTTCGATGCATCGCCCATAGCAAGAACAAGGACCAAAGGAGGGTTCAAACCGCAGGGAGAAAGCGCGGTGCGGCAATCTCCAACTATAAGCAGAGCAAAGGGAGGCTCGTTCCTACCTCTGACAGATGCAAGGACGCGGATGTGGAGCTTTCAGCGGAGCATACGCTTCTGGATCGCACCGCAGTCCCTCGTTTGCTGGATGCAGCGCTGAGGAATATGGATTCTGGGCGATGGACGCCACAGCAAGTTCAGGCTGTTGGAGCTATCGCTAGGGTTGCGTTGCAGTTTCATGATACGGAGAAAGGGTCCGATGGCGTTTCGGGCCAGCTTTACGAGCTGTTTAAACGGTTGCCGTCTCGCGTCAAGCAAGACTTGGCGACAGAAATGGAAGTGAACTGATGTGTTCAAGAGCCGATTTCGAGAAGAAGAGGATGGATCCTACATATAAGCTTGTGGGAATGATGGTGCTCAGGGACGGAAGAGCCACAGCAGAGGAGCTGTCTGAGAAGCTTGGGACCCATATCGGGAATGTTCATAGGGCGATCCGATCGCTCGCGAGGGACCCAAATATGGGGTTTGTAGCCGAAGGTACGACACAGGCTCTTTCGGTGGCTGAGGATTCGCCCTTCATCGAGGCGTATGCCATGGGCCACAGTAAAGAGCCGGATATGAAGGACAAGGCGATTGAGGAGCTGAGTCTCCTCTGCACCTCTCGGTGGGCGAAGATTAGGCATCTCGAGAAGAAAATTGCGGAACTCGATGCCGATACAGACGAACTCCAAGAACTCGTAGACGCGCGCCGGGCAGAAAACGAGAACCTAGTTTCCGAAATAGCCAAGTTTCGCGGTCTCGCAATCTCACCGAAAAAGAAGGGAAAAGCACAGATAAAAAAAGGGCCTCGGAAGATGGACCAAGAGAAAAACAAGAAAAGGATGTCCAAATGAGCCGTTTCAAGGATTATCTATCGCCAGAACGCACCGTGCGCGTTTCGCCTGTCATTCTGAAAGCCATTGAAAACGGCACGGGAAAGCCAATGAACGGTCGTGTGTTGCTTCGAGCAATCACGAACTATGATATCATTGGAGGGGAGTCGAGCCTCGTCCTTCCAGAGCAGCATGATGACCCCGGAGACGCACCGTTTCAGGAGGTAGTAGCAGTTGCGGATGACGTAGAGGGTTTGAAGCCTGGGATGCTCGTGATGCACATCTCCGCAGCTTCGGACGGAGTCGACATCAACAACCCTGAAGACAGGCTGAGTCTCGTCAAGGGCAACCACATCATCATGGCGTGGTTGAATGCTGAAGACGCTAGAAAGGGGTGGCCTGAAGCCGAAGGAGAGACATCCAGAATCGAAGAAACAGAAGAGACTGAAGAGACTGAAGAGACTGAAGAGACTGAAGCCGAAGGAGAGACATCCAGAATCGACGAGATAAAAGAGACAGAAGCGGTGTTTGAGCGCCTGAAGGAAAGGGGTGATATCGAAGAGGACCCCGGCATCGACGCCACTGAGAGGCGCGCCATCCTCGAAGACGCTAACGAAACGTATAAGCGCAACCTTATGAAGGCGGTTTCGAAATGAAAGCAGAAGACATTGTTGCGATCGTCATTCTTGGCACTACTCTCCTTTTTCTTGCAATTCGGTTCATTTTGCCCACGGTCGCCTTGGGTCTTGGGGTGTTCGCTCTCGGAAGGTATCTGTTATGAGCCGTATTTGGGCCGTCACGAAGAGGCTGGAAAAGAGCTTGTCCTGTGAAAGATGAAGATTTTGAGGTGGAAAACAAGTGCCTACGCGCGGCGCTGAGGGCGTCCGAAGAAGAGTGTGAGCGCGAACGTATTCGGTTAGCGGGCTGCGGTATCGCGGCGCTCGACGCGTCACAGGTGTGTGATATTAAGCCCGGCGACTATGCACACAGTGCATCTCTCGAGGACGTAAGGACAATGCGCCGGAAGTTGGATGTCATGAGGCCAGTGTTTGAGTGGGCGGTGCGGGTCGACAAATGTCATCCTGACGGAACCAGCCCTGGCGACATGAAGGAGTTGAGGGCCGCGCTCGCGAGGTCTGGAGGATGACTCTCCCTCGGCTTACGGCCGAGGTCGTGTCTTCGCTGGCCAAGGGCATCAAGATCACGGACAAGGTGTCGGGGGCACGGATTCCGTGGGTGCCCTCGGCAGAGCAAGAGTATGCCTGGAAGCTGGAAGAGGAGCATGATTGGCTGTATCTAGCCAAGCCTCGGCAGGTCTATATGTCGACGGCTTTCTGCTGGACTGACGTCCTTTGGGCCCTGAAGTGTGATGCTGAGGGGCACAAAGTCAAATGCGGGGGCATCATTGACACGGACGCGAAAGCCACAGCACGACAAGATCAGTGTCACGATTTTGCCAATCAGCTCGGGATAAATGTCAAGCGCAAGCGCGCCTCTGGTGGAGGCGCTGACACGCTTCGGTTTCCCGGAGGCTCAAGCATCGAGTGGTTCTCGGGAGGCGGCAACCGTGCAGGTTCGTCGTTGAGTTATCATCGGCTGCATTGGACGGAGATATCCTACATCCCGAGAGCTACGGATGCCTACGGCTCTATCATGCCGTCTCTCAGCCACGAAGGTCAGAACATCATCGAGACCACGATGGATGTGAAGGACCCGCTCTGCAAGGCTCTGTGGATCACTGACAACGAGTTCTTCAAGCACTTCTTCAAGCTGGAGGACCATGTCGAGTACAGGCGAGACCCGAACTCAATCACAGGCGAGCAGTGGACGAAGCTCCAGAAGGAAGGATTCACCGACCGAAGCGCGGCCGCTTTCTTTATGTGGGCTGTGGACTCGATCTGTGGCGGGGATATCGTCCAGGCGTTTCACCTCTTTCCGCAAATCGAAGCTCATCTCTTCATCATGTCCGAAGACGCGTTCATCCGCGCCGTTCCCAGGGTCACAAATCCCGTGGGAACCGAAGAGGTCAAGGGCGAGACAGATATGTACACCATCGAGGTGTACAAGACCCTGGAGGATACGTGTGGGCATGTAGTTATTGGGGTTGATACGGCCACAGGCAAGGACAAGGACCGTTCAGCCATAGTCGTGCTTGACAAGAAGACGCGGGAAATCTGCGCCAGCTTTGTGTCTGGCGCAGCCTGGATCGATGATCTGGTGCTCATCATCGAGCGCATCCAGAAGCTCTACACCACCGTCATTCCGCCCCCTATAAAGCTCCACAACACGCACGATACACGTCGCGTGCCTGTGGCTATTATCGAGGACAACGGCATTGGCGAGGCGACAAGGCAACAAGCCTTTCGCCGGGGACTGCATGTGCAGAAACACCATACGACGCAGCAGAATGCTATGGCTGGTTTGCTGCGCTCAAAGCGGAACGTGGAGGACGGGACCCTCTTCGGTCCTGAGGCCCTGGCTGAGGAATGCCAGGACATCGCTCGAGACAACCTCGGACGCTTCACCGGCAAAAAGGACCTTCTCATGGCCTGTGGCTTCGCTTTGCTGGCTATCGATTCGGCGCCATATACAGAGCCCGAGCGGCCCGGAGACGATCGGCTCAAGTTTGACCATCGCATTGATAGGTCGGGATCGAGCTGGCGAGACTAGGGTAGAGTAGACATCTCCCCCTGCATCATACGCTTCTGATGTGGGAGGTTGCTTTGCCAATATTCAACGACCGGCGAGATGAATACCGCGACAAGTTTGCAGGCAGGAACCAGGGCGTTATTGACGCCATGGGCCGCGCCAACAGCCGCCCCGACCCAGAAAGAGAAAAGAACGCTCGCGAGCAGTCTGAGCTTCTGAGGATGCTCGCAGGTCTGGCACCTTTGGCGGGCGGTGCTATTGGCACAGGCATCGGCGCTATCGCTGGTCTCGCGGGTGGCCCCGGAGCGCCCATCACTGTTCCTGCCGCTGCTGCGATCGGCGGTGGCATCGGGAGTGCTGTTGGTGGCATGGCCGGCGGCGGGCTCAACTACGGTGCAGATCGGAATATGGATCCGTACCAAGAGCAAAACATGGAGAAGGCGCGGCAACTCGAGGCGCTTCAGGCTTATATGGCGATGCGGCGCTAACCGATGCAGTTCGACTCCAAGAAGTTCGCGGAAGACGACCGGCGCGATATCAAAATCAAGACCGGCCGCACCCAGCGCGACGCGCTGACGGTGCTCGAGCTGCTTGACGAGATGAAGAAGAATCACGAGCCCCACGCTCGCGAGCGCTTCCCGAGCGCCATGCTCAACGAGAAGTATTTCCACGGCAAGCAGTTCGTGGACATCGTAGATGAGAAGGTCGATAACGCAATCTGGGGCGACGACAATGCCCTGCCTCGTGTGTCCTTGAACTACGTCTCGAACAACGTCCTTTCGTATGCTGCGCGCATCCTCGAGGACCGGCCTACGGTCAAAGGCTGGCCATCCGATCCCTCGCGATACGACGCGGCAGCCACAGAGATGGCGAACTCGCTGATTCAGTATTTGCATCAGAAGATTGACCTTGACGCGATGATGATGCGGGCTGCGGTCCTGGCTCAGTGCCATGGCTCCATCGCTATCAAGCCAACGTGGGACCCGGACGCGGGCCCCTTTTTGAAGGTGCCCCATATCGATGAGGAGACTGGGCTTCCTCAGGTCGATCCGCAAACAGATGAGCCTGTTATGGTCGAGAGCGAAGAGCGCGCCGGCGACCTGCGTTGGGACCTTGTAACCATATTTGGGTATCTGACGGACCCCGTTGAAGACGAGCGCGATAGCATGGGCTGTGGCTTTCGACCATAACAGGCTCATCTGTTT
>Ga0255048_10000315_pt1 | contig 37778 bp, 49 predicted proteins | sample JV7_2_2_MG_FD_183619 | JGI IMG/M metagenome (GOLD analysis project Ga0255048, IMG submission 183619) | Seawater microbial communities from Jervis Inlet, British Columbia, Canada - JV7_2_2 | ecosystem: Environmental > Aquatic > Marine > Inlet | place: Canada: British Columbia | collected 2016-10-06
TCCCCGTCCCCGTCCCCGTCCCCGTCCCCGTCCTCGTCCCCGTCCCCGTCCACGTCCCCGTCCACGTCCTCGTCCCCGTCAGGACGAGAGACGGAGGCAGCGCCGCCCGTGCAAACACTCCGTGCATGGCCTCAAGCGCATCCAGGCGCCCACGCAGGCATTCCTCCCCGAGCCCATAGACCCTGCGCCTGAGTTCCAGCAAGTCCCTGTCGGCCACGCCTAGGTCCAGTCGTCTGGCGTGGACTCGTCACCCCCGGGGACGGGGATCGCCTCGAGGGGCTTGGGGGGAGCATCCTCGTAGACCACCTCCCCTGCGTGCGTGGCCTTCACGGTCACGTCCCGCCCTTCTATGCGTTGGGTCGACACGGGGCACACGCTGACCAGGCCACCGGCCGGCTGGCCCTCTGGCTGGAGGTGAAGGGCATGGACCAGGGCCCCCTTGCGCCTTGCGCAGCCCTTCAGGGACACGCCCTGCCTCTTCGCGAGGGCCCGTAGATCCTTCATGGTCATGGCCTTGAGACCGTCCAGGCTCCTTCGCTTTGTCGTGTCCACGAACTCTGGCCACGTCTCCGGCGACCTCTCCGCGCCTGGCTCCTCCGGCTCCTCGGCGGGGGGCGGGTCCTCGGTGCCGTGGATCAGTTCCCGCCCCTTCTCCGTCAGCAGGTAGACCCTGCAGGCCTCGCAGCCCTTGTGCTTGGCCTTCGTCAGGAGCTCGAGGTCGCTGCCCACGGTGTTGTGTCCGCACCTCTTGCAGACCCACAGGGCTCGAGCGGCGGGGCCATCGTCGCGCTGCTTTGGCTTGTGGCCGTGGTAGCACCTCAGGCAGACCTCCTTGCCGTCCCTCTCCATGAATGCCTCGCCCGGCTGACCGCAGGCAGGGCAGGTCTCGTCCTCCCACTCCGTGGTGACGGACAGGTGTTTGGGGTCGTGGGCCTGGCCCTTCTCGCAGATTCCCAGGACGTCTCCCTGGTCGTCTTCCAGCTTCGCGAGGCACTTGCTCCTGTCGTTCTCGGGGCCCGGCCATGTCTTCGCGAGGCGTGGCTCCTGGTCGTCCTCGGAGGCCTGCACGCACGGCTTGCACGCTGCCTTGCCCTCGACTGTCCACGTCCACTCCCCGTCCCGGACCCGCTTCTCGCAGACCAGGCACAGGATGCCGGGGGGGAGGGGTCTAGACCCCCCCATGATCCCGGTGGAGTCCCAGCTGGTCACCTCGTCCTGGAGGGCCTGGAGCTCGTCCAGTTGCTTCCAGTTCTCGGAGCCGCTGCCGTAGCGCTCGAAGCAGAGCCACGAGAGGTCCTCGAATCGCCAGACGAGGAAGGCATCGTCACTCTCCCCCGTGGCCTTGCCGCGGGTCTCCTCGGCTCGCTTCACGGCCTTGAGGATCTGTTGCGTGTCGAGCTCATAACCGGCCAGCCGTGCAGACAGTTGCATGGGGCGCCGCATAGCCCATCGCGCGATCCACTGGGAGACTAGGAAGCCACCGCGGACCTCCTCATCCCACAGGTCGCACTCCTCCTGCCATTTGTCCTGGTAGGCCAGGTGCGTCAGGCGCTCGAGGATCGGCAGGAACTTGTCTTCGTAGGTCGGTCCGTAGACCTGGGGCTTGGGGTCGAGCATCAGAACCTGACCTGGGCGCGCTGCCGGCCGCCTCCGATGGCCCTCGAGCCCTCGGCCATGGCGTCTTCGATCCTCGCCTCTGCCCACTCGATTGCCTGGCCGGCTTTCTCCAGGGCCACCTCGGGCGGGACCATGCAGGAGGCCTTCGCGGCAAGCTGCGCAACCTGCTTGCCGAGGGTCGAGGCGCGACCAGCCTGCGCGGCGAGCTCGTCCAGGCGCGCCAACCGGAACCGCATCTGCTCGAGGTGCTCGGGGACCCTCTGTGGCTCCTCATGCTCTACCGTTGTCGTGGGGGCCCCCTCGAGGGCCACGGGGGCTGCTGGCTCATCGTTGTCCGGCTTGACGTCGCGGCCCTGGGCGCGCTGCTGGCACTCCTCCGGGATGTTGGCGGGCTTGACGTCGCGATGCTGCTTGGCGCGCTCCTGACGCTCCTCGTGGACGCGCTTGCGCTGCCCGTGAACGTACTGCGGGTCGTCGAACTTGCCGAGGAAGACGTCGGCGCTGAACCCCAGGTAGCTGAGAGCCTTCGTCAGGGCTCCGGTGTACGCCTTCTTCCAGGCGTCGGAGTCCACCTTGCCCTTGTCATCCACGAGGGCGGCGGTGCCAGCGATGCCCGGGATGCGACCACAACTCCACAGCTCGCCGTACCTCTCCCCTTCGTCCTTGTCCAGGGCACGGTAACCGTGAGAGGACCCCTCGTCGGGGTAGTAGATGGTCATCTCACAGACGATCAACACCTGCTTTCCGGCCTCAACGCGCTCGTAGCTGCAGGACATGACGCCCCACCTCGCGCCCATGGGGCCCCACTGCGCAGTCGCCTGCATGACCTGGTAGTAGGCGTCGATGGCTGTGAACCCGCCGCGTGCGCGGACGTGCTTCGTGTAGGCCGGGTCTGTCCGGCAGACAGCCCTCCAGAGGCTGAGGTTGTTCGGGTCGGTCACGGGGTCTCCTTGGGTGCGAGGGGTTGTTAGGTTACGTGTTCGGTAGGACGCCTAGGCGCCTGGAGAGGTCGAGGAAGGCTCTTGCTGCCTGCAGGGGGACGACGGCGTTCCCAAGGGCTCGCAAGCGGTCCACCCTGTTGGGAGTAGCATCATTTGCTCTACAAACAGGGGGGACAGTCTCTTTCCATTGCCCTCCAGCGAGGCAGGCAAGCTGGCCCCGCCCTCCCTGCTGCTGAGGTCCGCTCCCTTGCCGTCCCGGGCACGGGGCGTCGGGAGCATCCGCAGAACAGCCGTCACCAGCCCGTCCCCGCTCTTGCCGTTGTAGTCCGCTCGGTTGTAGTCCCCCTTGACCGTTGGGGTCGGCAGGAGGTTCCGACTGGCCATCCCCTCGAGGCTGTAGCGAATCGGCCCGTCCGGGCTCTGGCCGCCCTGGTTGTAGCCGTAAGCGCTTGCTGCCGGGGGGGGCAGCAAGGATGAAGACCCGTCGCCTGAGGTGGGGAGCGCCGACCTCGGCCGCGCTGTACACACCCCACTCCGCATCGAACCCGAGCTCGGCCAGGGGCCCGAGAACGTGTCCAAGCCCCCGAACAAGCAAGCCTGGGACGTTCTCCAGCAGGACGTAGCTGGGTCCCACCTCGCGAAGGATGCGGACGATGTCGGGCCAGATCCACCGCTCGTCCTCGACTCCTCTGCGGTTGCCGGCCTGGCTCCACGGCTGGCAGGGGAAGCCGGCAGAGACGATGCCCACTCGGCCACGCCACGGGCTGCAGTCGAGGGTGGTGAGGTCAGTCCAGATAGGGCATGGATCCATGTCCCCCGCCTCCATGCGGTGCGCCAGGAGCGCAGCGGCATAGGCCTCCCTCTCCACCATAAGGACGGTTCGATAGCTGGGACCGAGAGCGATCCGGAGGGCCATCTCGAGGCCTCCAATCCCGGCACATAGGCCCATGCCATGGGTCACCTCTCCTCTCGTGTGTCTGCCTCGAGGCACGAGGAGCACAGGGGCCCCTCGTCTACGTCTAGGGTAAGCCCGCAGCAGGCGCAGCGAGGGTGCCATGCCTGCTGTGGGTCGTGTCCGCTCACTTGGCCTGCCCACGGTGGACCGGGCACGGATCACCGCACACACTCATCCCGCTGAATCCGGTACCCCAGCAGATGCAACCGAATTGCTCGCGCATGGCTCGCTTGTCGGCCTTGTCGCACGGCATGCACCACCCGTAAGCACCTTCCGGGAGGAGGTGGCCGCACAACTCGCAGTTGCCGTGATGGCCCTCGTCACTCATCCCACCTCCTGCTGTCGTGCCTCGCGGATCACCCGCCGGCCCCACTCCTGCCGGGTCAGCGTGTAGCCGGATCGCCATCGTCTGGCGGCCTCGTCCTCGAGGCGGATGCGCTCGGACTCAGGCTGGGAACGGTACCACTCCAGGTCGTCCTCGGCCTGTTGTCGGTCGAAGGCCTGGCGTCGATCCTGAGGTGCCTGCGGGGCCCGTGGTGAGCCGCTCACCTCGCCTGGGTGTATCCGGTCGCACAGGGAGGTCAGGAGCCCTGGGGGGTTCTGAGCGGCTCCTGATGCGATGGCGTGCATAACCCTCGCACTTGCGTGCAGGACGACGTCCGGGGGGTGGTGCTTCTGCAGCTTCCGGGCGAGGGTCTCGGGGAAGGCCTCCACGACCCAGGGCTCGTGGTCGTCCAGGAGGTCTCGGAGCGGGTCAGCGGAGCCAGCATCCCCCTCAGGGGAAGAAGCAGCAGCAGCGCCCCCGGCAGGGGAAGAAGCAGCAGCAGCGCCCCCGGCAGGGGCAGGGGGGGGCGCCTTAGGCCGGTCACCCGATGATGATGCTTTCTTGTTCCTTGGCTTTGATGTTCTGCTCTGGCGGGTTCCGCCAGGGGGTGACCCTGGCGATTTCGGTCGGGGGGTGACTGGTTCCGCCGGGGGGCGGGTTCCGCCGGGGGTGCGCTCTCCCTTGGCTGCGATGGCCTTGACCAGGCGGAACTCCCTGCGGCTCTTTCCGCGTAGCCGGCCGTCCCGCCGCTCGATCCAGCCGAGTTCCTCCAGGAGGCGTAGGGCGCGCTGGAGGTGCCGCGGGTGAACCAGGCCCCGGTCGCAGATGCGAGCGTTGGAGGGCCAGCAGACCCAGTCGGGGTTGGCGTGGTCGTACAGGACACCGAACACGCGGATGGCTGGCCTCGTCAGTTTCCCGGCCATGAGGTCCAGCATCTGGCTGCCGGTCAGGGTAGCCCAGTCTCGCTCGAAGACAGGGACGCGCTCAGGCGTCATACTTGCCACCCAGCAGCCCGAACCAGCAGAGGCCCTGGCACTCGGCCACCTCGATCCAATTCAGGGCGGCAAGGCGAGCCCTCGAGGCAGAGAGCTCCACGTCCGTCATGGCCTCAGGCAGCCGGTCCCGGTCAGGCCACAGCACAAGCTGTCCGCGGACAGCCACGCAGTACAGCCCGCTGTAGACGGCGAGGTCTTCCTGGGTGGCTAGCTCGTTCAGGTAGTCCTCGACCTGGCGCGCGGTCAGAACCATGTGAGGCCGGTCAAAGCCGATCTTGCTTGAGAGGCCCCTGCACTCCTCGACCAAATCCACGTCACCCATCAGGAGGTCTCCCCTGGGTAGCCCTGCCCTGCCTGAAGCGGTGAAACGCGCAAGTAGGCGAAGAGGGAGTCGCTCCCGTCCTCCCTCTTGTCGGTAGCCCAGCCCCGCTCAACGACCACGTAGGGGTCCCCGCCGATGTTCACGCCCTCACCCCGCAGGGGGACGGCGGGTAAGCGCACGTGCTCCAAGAGTCGGTCATCACTCAGGCCCGATCCGCAGACGAGGTCGAAGCGGACGGGGATGAGTGGGCGCCCACCGGAGACGCTTCCCACGAGGTGCGTGAAGGCCCACTCGACGCCAGCATCCCAAGCGGACTCGATGGGCCCCTTCCAGGACATGGGAAGGTGGCTCATGTAGGCCAGGCGCGCTGCGTTGGACGTGTTCCAGGCCTCCTGGGGGATCTCACTGGCCATCGGAGGCCTCCCAGGCCCTGTAGGCGCGCTCAGCTTCGCGGCAGAACTTACCCAGGTCTCGCGCGATCAGTTCCGCGGGTCCCTTGAACGGGGAGCTCTCGTAGGCCACATCGCAAGGCCTGCAGGCGACGTCCCAGCCGCCGTAGTGCCTGGCGTGCTCGCTCGTGCATCGCGTAACCGTCACGGGCTCCCGACAGCGAGGGCAAGGGCTGTTGGCGCCCTCCGGGGTGGGGCTCAGGGCCTTGAGGGCTGCCCTGGCCTTGTCGAGGGCCACAGGGACCCCAAGCACGAAGGCTCTCCCGCCGGGGGTGATCCTGACGAGCTCCACGTCACAGAACCCGACGACGAGGTCTTCTGGGGGCTGCACGATCTCAAAGATGCGGGCTGGTTCACTGTCATGCTCAGCCATCTGGCTGGCTCCTGACGGACCCGGGTGGTACGATTCGACCAGTGGCTGGCGTTGGGGTCCAATCCCGCCGGCCGAGTCGGACAGCCCAGGGTCGCTCCTGGGCTGTTCCTTTGGTTCTACGTCACGCCTCGGACATGGCCTCTGCCGTGCAAGTCGTGCAGAGATGGACGCCGTCGTCGCTGTAAGAGTAGCCCTGCTCTGTGCTGAGGATCACGCCAAGGCAGGCCTCACAGCGGCTGACGAATTCAGCCATCCCTCCGTCCCACTCAACGGATTCAACGCCCATCTTGAACTCGCCGCGCAAGGCGTAGCCGATGCCTGCGCTGGCGGCCTCCTCAGGCGTCTCCGCTTCTACCTCGATCTCTCTGATGATGACGGCTCTCAAATGAACAACGTACTTTGGCATAGCGCCTCCTTGTGTCTCATCCCATGGCCTCCCCGAGCCTGTCCCTGATGTCCTCTGCAGCCCACTCCTCCGCGAAGCCAACGGGAATCACCCCGTGGTACTCCATGATGGCCGCGCGCTCCTCGTAGTCCTCGCGGGCCCAGTCGGGCCACCACCCAGGCAGCGTCACGGCGTGTTGCCGCACTGGGATTGTATGACGCACCCAACGGAACTGGCCACGAGGCCCCGCAGGAACGCCTCCTGGGCGGGAGTCTCCACAGGCACGTTCCCGTACATGATTCGCACAAGGCGAGGGTCCACGATCATGAACGTGATGAGAGGCGAGCCCGCATCGCCGTCGTCGATTATCTCCTGCCTGACATCGCCGAGGTCGTCAAGCGCGATGTAGGTCCCGTGGACGCCACTCGTGCTCAACAGAAGCCAACCAGACTCCGAGGCCCTCCCGTCGGGGAACCGCCGGCGCAAGAGTTCCCAGGCATGATCCGAGCGGATGCGGTTGATGGAGTAGTGGCCGCCACCAATCCAATCGGGCGGGCAGGGCTCGTAGATGTGGCTACTCGCTCCCATGGCACCCCCTGGCCACGCCACGGGCCCACAAGACGGCGTCCTGCATGGACGGGTCCATGTCAAGGAACCCCCGGCAGATGCCGAGGGCCCCAAGGGTGCGCAGGCGGGTCTCGTTGGGCGCTGCGACCCGAGGTCTCCCGCTGTGCGCAGGGACGGCCATCACCCGCAGGCAGGTCGTGGACAGGGGGTCGCAGGGGCCTTGGTGCCCAGCGGCGTCGAGACATCGCGCAGTCCCTCCTCCTCTGGGGACCAGCGGGCAGCGGCGGACGGCTCTCACTCCCACGAGACCTCCGCGGTAGCCTTGTGCCTGCCGTCGTGGCCCTCAAGGAGGCTGCACTGGCATGCCTGCCCCCCAAGGGAGAGGGGTGGCATCGTGGCAAGGCATCTGCGTGCTAGCACGTCCTCCTCGACCCGTGGTAGGGTGCTGGTCGCTGGCCTCTCCTTGGTGGCCTGCGAGGGAGGCTCCTCGGAGCCACAGGAGGCCCCTGGACTTGTCTGGGGGCGTTCCTGTGTACGGGCCCTGATTCGGTCCCCAATCGCCCATGCGATGTCGTTTAGGGTGCTTCGGATGGCGCGGAGGTCCGCTTGTATGGCCATCAGGTCCGAAGGGCTAGCCATCGATGTCCTCGTTCCGCCCTGCGTCCGTCAGGCTAGGGTGGCCTGCGAGGCGGTCCTGGTAGGCGTCCTCTGCAGCCTCGCAGGAGTCGTACCCGCAGGTGATGCCGCTGGAGGTGATCCCGCACCACACGCAGGTGATCCGTGGGGGGGCGCTCATCACGCCTCCCAGAAGCACGCCTGGAGCGCGATGGCCTCCTGCGCCTCGAGGTGAGCGGGGAGGTCCCCAGGCTCGTCCAGGTCGCCCTTGAGGACGTCGCTCAGTTTCTCCTGGAGGTGCGCCACGAGGGACAGGCGACTGCGCGTCAGGGTCACGCCGAAACGCGCCGCGACGATCTCCAGCTCCTTGATCTCCCCGGCGAGCTCGTGCCTGACGGCATCGTTGGCCACGAGCCAGGCAGCCTCTAGGCGGGCGTACTCTCGGGGGATGCGGTCCTTGATGGTGTAGTGCTCTATCCGCTCGTGCGGATGGTGCCAGGCGCTGGCGTCCATGGCGGGCTCCTTGGTTTTGGTTGCGAGGGAGCATCACCGTAGGAAACGGGGGATGCGATGTCAACATCTTCTAGACCTTGACGGGGGGGGTAGGATGCACGTCCCTCGCACCCAAGGAAACGCATGAAGGCCTATGTTGGGCAGACATGCTCACGCAAACTCATCAAGCGCTTGACTGCGCTTGGCATTGGAGAATGCACAAACCGAGGTGAGATGCCGCCTCGCCGCACACCGTTCTTCTACGACAACGGGGCCTACTCTGACTGGACAGCTGGCCGGGAGTGGGACGAGGCGAAGTGGCTTAGCGAACTTGACGCGGTGGCCAGAATGGCCCCGGACTTCGTCGTGGCCCCGGACATCGTGGCTGGCGGCCTTGATTCCCTGGAGCGGTCTAGGGCTTACCTTGATCGCTTAGACGGCATGAAGCCTTACCTTGTCGTCCAGGACGGCATGCGCCTGGAAAACGTGCAGGCGGCGATTGGGGGGTTCTCGGGTGTCTTCGTTGGCGGGACGAGCGATTGGAAACTGGAGACAGGATCCGCTTGGGTCGATCTCGCACATGCCAACCAGGTCCCGTGTCACATCGGGAGAGTAGGAACCGGACGCAAGGTCCGATGGGCAATCGACATTGGCGCCGATTCAATCGACTCCTCCCTGCCGCTCTGGAGCGAAGGTAACCTGCGCGTCTTCCTTAGCGCGCTCCGGTGCGCAGGCCAGATGAGGTTTTGGACATGACGAGTACCGTTGTGCTTCTTTCGGGCGGCCTAGACTCTGCCGTGATCCTGCAGCGTGCGGTCAACAGGGGGGTCCATGTCGTGGCCCTGGGGCTCCGCTACGGACAGCCTCACGAGGACCAGGAGCAAGCACACGCCAAGGCCTTCTGCGGGTCACGAGGCGTCGAGTTCATCCAGCAGACCCTGCCAGGGATGCCGTTCCCAGGAGTGAAAGGCAAGGGCGCCATAGTGCCTGGACGAAACCTCGTCCTGATCGCAGCTGGCGTGTCGCTCGCTGTGGCCAGGTCAATGCACAGAGTCGCCATCGGCGTCAACGAAGACGACAGGGGGATCTTCCCGGACTGCCGCCCGGGGTTCCTGAAGGCTGCATGCGCAGTGGCGGAGGAAGGGTACGGGGTGCAGGTGCTGGCGCCACTCTCGACGGTCACAAAGCGCATGATCCGGCGCCTTGCAGGCGAACTCGGAATCAAGCCGGAGGAGACATGGTCATGCTACACAGGGGGGAGCGAGCCGTGCGGAGACTGCCAAGCGTGCTTCAGCCTCGCGTGAAGACCTACGGTGTCTCGGAGGTCTTCTACTCCCTGCAGGGGGAGGGGGCCATGGCTGGGACGCCGTCCGTCTTCCTGCGACTCCGCGGATGCAACATGATCTGCACAGAGGCCCGGCACGGGTTCACCTGTGACACGAAGCACAACACGGGTGCCACGAAGACACACGCCGAGATACTGGACATGCTCCAGGATGCGCACGGAGACGACACGCCTGGCTGGGTGATCGTCACAGGAGGAGAGCCGACCCTGCAGCTTGACTGCTCGCTCGTGGCGGCCCTGAAGCGGCGATACCAGGTAGCGGTCGAGACCAACGGCACGCGCAGCCGGGAGGACTGCCCCGCTCTGATGGCGGTGGACTGGATCAGTTGCAGCCCCAAGCGCGACGCATCAGTAGCCCTCCAGAGGGCAGACGAGGTGCGTGTGGTTGTAGAGCCTGGCATGCGCCCAGAGGACGCTGGGGTCTTGGCGCAGAGGAAGTACGTAAGCCCTAGGGCGGTCGGGGGCAAGATCGACCCGGGCGCCCTTGGGTGGGCTGTCTCGTGGTGCAAGGCAAACCCCTCGTGGTGCCTGTCGATCCAGCAGCAGACGGTGTGGGGTATCCGCTAGAATCCCGCCCATGAGGATCGCTGCCCTAGCCTTTGGAGACGAGCGCATCGGTTACGCCACGGACGCGCAGGAGTGTGAGGCGTCGCGCGGCGTGTACGCGGTGCGCTCGCGGGACCATGAGGGGTTCCGCTACGCGCTCTGGGAGGCCTGGCTAGACGAGTGGATTCCCGCCATGGGGCTACGCGAGGGCGACGTCCTCGGGATCCGGCTCACGGGGATCCAGCGGCGGAACGCCAACGCCACGCGGGTGCGCATGGGCTACCAGGCTGTCTCGCAGCTGCTGGCGCACAGGCATTCCCTGCAGCTGTGGGAGGTCACGCGCACGACCCTGGGCCTGTGGGCGACAGGGGACCCGAGGCCCAACAAGCACATCGTGATGGACAGGGCGAACGAGCTCTACCCAGACCTGCTCGTGGCCGACACGCAGTTGGCCAAGGCTCTGCTGGTCCTCGCATGGGCCCGCATGCAGTGACCTACTCCCAGTCCACCTCTAGGAACCCCATGCGGATGGTGTTCGTGGCGCCAGGCGCGCTCGAGGTGGCCTCGAGGCGGATCATGTGGAGGTCCCCCGCGGTGAAGGCAGCGCCGATGGTGGCCTCGGTGATCTGCAGGGTCGCATAGGTCCCGTCTGCGACGGCCGGCGTCCTCGTGGATCGCTTTGGGGTCCCGAAGGGAATGGCCGTTGCTGGGTCCATCAGTTCGATGGCGACGGTGGGGTTGAAGCCGGCGTCCACGGTCGTGACCTTGTGGGTCCACCTGAGCCCGTTGCCGCCGCTCCGGTAGCCCGTGTAGTCCGAGGGGACCGTCACAAGCAGGTCGGCCGTGAAGCCTCCCGCGAAGTCCACCTCGAGGTAGGGCAGCACCTTGCCTGCGTCTACCTCCTCCCCGTAGGTCACCGCCCCCGTCGTGGGGATCCCGGAGCCCACGTTGACCAGGCGGAACGACGCGAGCCGTGGGTAGGTCAGCGCGGAGTGGATGTAGTCCGGAGTCCCGCCCAGCTTGTTGTGGATCCCGTCTGTCTGAACGTCTGCGATGATGGGTTGTAGCTTCGTCGTCGTGGTCCAGAGGAATGGGACAGGGTAGGGGCTCTGGCGCATGTCCCACGCCAGTCCGCTTTCGGTGTCCTCGTGCAGCCTGCCGTTGAACTCCTGGAGGCTGTTCGTGGTGAGGTGAGGCTTGCCGGCTTCCGTGGAGCCTTTCGCGAAGTGCAGGATGTCCTCTGTCGCGTATTCCCGGTGCAGGCTCACAGGTCGCCCCAGTTCACGAAACACGGCCCACTACGCCAGTGCGGATGTGAGCCACCTCCAAGCGGGGACACGCTGATGACGAGGGACACCTTAAGCGGGTCGTCTGCTGCGAACTGGCCGGCCAACTGCGCCCCTGTGATCGCCAAGGCCGTGAAGTCCTCGCCAGCGACCAGCACGCGGGAATCGTCTACCGCAGTACCGAAAGACACGCCCGTGGCTGGGTCGTAGACCTCGAGGGTGGCCGTCAGGGTGGACCCGCCAGCGTAGGAGACGAGCCTGCCGTACATGGCGATGGCTGTCGTGTGCCAGCCGGTGAACGAGGTGGGGATGCGCGAGTACCAAGTGGCTGAGAGAAACGGCGTGATGCTGTCGTCTCCGTCCGAGGTGTCGATGTAGGACGCGACCCGGGACACCCCTAGGTCGTCGTCCTCTGCTCCGGTGCCGTTCGACACGGACCCGACATGCATCAGGGGGACCCCGAGGCCAGGGTAGACAATCCGCCCCTCGAGCGTTCCGCCCCCCCTTGATCCCGACGCCATGGGGGCCAGGCGCTGGACCTCGCTGGATCCCAGGTCGATCTTGGTCCAGTCGGCTGATGTCGCGCCTGTCGAGCGGTAGAGCTCAGGGCCGTCGGTGTCCTCGGCGAGGGTGCCTGCGAAGTTCGGCGTCAGGCTGGAGACGGGCGTCCCTGAGCCCTGCATGGGCCTGCAGACGTGCAGCGAGTCGCCCGTGAGGCTGCTGTGGAGAGTCGGCACTAGCCCCCCTGCAGGATCTGCAGTTGCCCAACGAAATAGCTGATCGCGAGTGCGGCACCTGCGGTCCCGACACCGATGGAGACCTCGAGAACGATGGGGTCGAGGGGCCGGAAGGACTCGGCGCCGAAGATGGTCGGCGTCAGGTCCAGGTACGTGAAAGCCGTCTCGATGGTCGTGGGGGCGACGGTCCTGGTCACGACAGCCCCGCCCCCGCCGAACGATGCGCCTGTAGCCGGCGCCATCACCTCCAGTTGGAAGGTGGCGGCAAGCGCTGCGGAGCCTGCGTTGCCCTGGAACATGGTCGCCAGGCGGATGCCGCTCGCCTTCCACGCCCGGAAGTTCTCGGGGAGCCGGTAGTGCAACCGGAAACTCGTGGGCAGGGTAGCTATGGGCTCGTCGTCGTTCTTGCTGATGCCGGTCCAGGCCATGTGCTTGGAGGTCGCAGTGTCGAGGATCGTTCCCCGGGACAGGGAGTCCGCCGCCTGCATGGACCACTGGAAGGCCGAGACGTTTGGGTACAGCCACGCGGACGCATCGCCCGGGGCCAGGATCTCGCCTCCGCATGTCGGCATGCTGTAGAGGTCGGCCAAGGGGCGGACGCCCAGTTGCCGGCGCCAGTCGCTGGGCGTCAAGCCGGTCGCGCGCCACAGGCGGTCTGTCGTCGTGTCGATCACGAGCTCGTCCACGTAGGACGGAGTAGCGGACCCGACAGGACTCCCCGTGATCTGGCGCAGTTTCGGGCGGTGGAGGTCGTTCCCGAGGATCTGGTCGTGCCCGATGGCCACCTAGGCCCCCACCTTGAAGCCGGTCAAGAACAGGGCCCCGGTCGCCCCCCGGTCCCAGTCGATCTGCAGAGCGTTGCTGTTCAGGTTGGAAACCGTCGCCCCGAAACTGTCGTCGGTCTCCGATGCGTCAGATACCCCCGTGATGATGGACGCCATGATGTCGACGGTCGTCGCGCTCGTGCGGCGGATGGTGAGGAACCCGTGTGCCTGGTTCGCCGCTCCGCTCGTCAGGATGGTCGTGCTGCCGACCTTCCAGGTGAAGGTGTCCGCGCCCTGGCCATCGGTCGCTCCGCGGATCTCGACCCAGTCCCCATCGGCCGCGAGAGTCCCCGCAGGGATGTCGTCGGAGACGCTCGTGCCGCTGGCCGTCTTCGCGTTGACGACGGACGTCAACGGGGTCCCAACAAGTTCGTTGATCGCCCCCACGAGGCTCTGAGCCGTCGTGGCGAGGGACGTCTGCCCGGACTCGTTCAGGGTGACGGAGGAGCCGCGCGCGGCAAGGGTCATATCCGACCCCGACCCAGCAGCCAGGGTCACGGTCGTGACGCTGGACCCGCCCCCCACGCTGATGGCCGTCGTCTGGTCGTCCGTCCAGAGGGCAGCCACGCCGGAGGTAGCCCGCTCGAGCGAGGCGACCACGGCCGAGTCAGCCTCGGCCAGCGTCTCCGAGTACGGCTTGCCGGTGATCTGCTTTCGGAGGGTGGCGGTCGCCATCGACCCCTACTCTGCGGGCTTGAGGCGATAGACCTCGCCGGTCTCGTCGTCCCGGTGGATGGTGGTGCCGTCCTCGAGGCGATGGACCTTGCGGAGGACTGCGTTGGCCTGATGGTTGGCGGCTGCCTCGATCTCGACGATGCGCGCCTCGAGGCCTGCCACCTTCATCTGGAGCATGCCGTTGGCCCGGTGTGCCTTCGCGAGCTCCTCCTGGACGGCCATGGTCTCGTTCCGGGCGTTGTGGATCTTGATCGCCCAGTAGTCCCCGGGGTCGGTGGGGCTCCTGATGGGGGGCTTGGGGTCGGTTGGCTTCTCGCCGTTGCCGTTCGTCTCGTCCAGCTTCGTCACCTTGCCCTGAGGCTTCGTCTTGTCCTTGATTCGGTTCTTCATCTCACTCCTCGCGGGGTCGTGCCGCCCCAGGGGCCAATCATAGCCCCCAGGGCGACACGGAGTGAGAATGCTAGACGATGCTCTTGGAGCCGTTCACCAACATGACCTCGATGGTCTGCCCGGCGGTCTTCACGCCGACGTCACTGATCGCCCAGCCAACCGACTGGATCATGTTGCCCGCGGTGCTGGGAGCCACGTTCGTGGCGCGCCCCGCCGTCGCCGCCGACATGAAGATCTCGTCACCCGCAGCGTAGGTCGCGGCGTCCACCTCGACGGTAGCAGGGCCCGAGATGACGACGTTGACCGACGCAGCCGCGCCAGCGGAGCCCTCGGCCACGCCGATGAAGGCGTCCGCAGCCTGGGCGGTGCCCGTGGTGGCGTCGGCCTTGTTGACGTTGCTGGCCGTCGTGGTCTGGTACAGCAGGCTGCCCTCATTCACGGCCGCCTGGGCGGTCATGGCGAAGACGACCGTACTGGACGACGCAATCTCGGCCTTGAGCTCGTTGAGCGCGCCAACCACGGACGTATTGGTGAACCCGCTTAGGGTCGTGTCGCCGCTCTCGTTGAGCGTGATGGTCGCGCCGCGCCCGCCCAGGGTGAGGTCGGCGCTGGCCCCCGACACGGTCACATTGGAGGCCGCGGAGGCGTCCAGGCTGAAGGTCGCAGCATCCAGGGTCACCGCGGTTGCGCTGGCGCTACCGATGGTGACGGTCTGGGCTACGGCGTCCGTACCGATGCTGACGGTGCCAGAGGCCAGGACGTTCAGCGCCACGGTGTCGTCCGCGTCCAGGTTGATCGCGCCGGTCCCGTTCGCGCTCGCGGACGTGAGATTCATCGTGCCGTCACCGCTGGTCGCAGCCGTGTTGTTCACGCTGATGGTCATCGTGGCGTTGGAGGTCGCGACAGCACGAGCCAGGCTGAAGTTAGCCGTGGTTGCGTTCGTGGCGTCGATGCTGACGCCGGTCAGGCCATCGATGGCGACACCACCCGCGGTTGCGTTGATGTCGATGGCATCGGTGTCGGTGCCGGCGCTGTTGACGTGGACCTGGTTGGCCCCGCCCCCTGCAGCCTCAAGGGTAAGGGCCTCGCCGCTGCCGGTCACGGTCATGTTGGACCCGGTCGTGGCGTCGATGCTGACACTCGTGCCGTCCAGGGTGACCGTCGTGCCGTCCATGTCCAGCGCTCCGGCCGAGGTGACCGCTAGGGTGCCGGAGGTGACCGTCGAGACGGTCAGGGCGGCTGCTGTCGTGGTTAGGTTGCTGGCCCCGGTGCCGTTGATCTGCACAGCGACACCGTCCACGTCAACGGTCCCGGCGGAACTCACGGCAAGCGTGCCGGAGGTCGTCGTTGCCAGGGTCAGCCCTGCACCCGCGACGGTGAAGTTCGACGCTCCCGCGGCGTCCAGGCTGATGGCCGGCGTGCCCGAGGTGACAGAGATATCGAAGTCTCCGTCCGCGTCGGTCATGGTGATGGTGTTGCCGTTGCCGTAGGCCTGGTCCAGGGTCGTCGTGCCGGCGCCAGTCGAAAGGTCCGTGAGGCTCGAGGTGAGAGCCGCCTGGGTCGCCCCCTTGCCAACCTGCCAGTCGCCGTCGGTCTTGCTCTGGATCACAGAGACGTTGACCTTGGTGATGGCTCCGCTCGTGTCCGTGTCGTTGTCGAACCCGGTCGCCACGAACTGATGCACGGGCGAGGAGTCGATGGTAAGGGTCGTCCCCGAGTGGGAGGTGACCTCGTACACGCCATCGTTGTTCGGCAGGTTGGCGCCCGTGATCTGGACGAAGTCGCCGGCTGCGAAGGTGGCGGAGCCGGCCGTGGTAACCGTGCTACCGCTCGTGAACCCCGACCCGCCGAAGGTGTCAACGGTGGCGGTCGGCAGGTAGTTCACCGCCAGGCCCCCAGTCAACGCGGCTGCGGTCGTGTAGTCGCTGTTCAGGTAGTAGTGCGTGTTCGGGAGGTTGTCCTGGTCACCGAAGGCGATGGCGCGCAGGCTGTTGGTCATGGCCGTGAGGTTGTCCCCGCGCCCCACGCTCCAGTCGCCATCCGTCCCGGCCTGCAAGACGGAAACGGTCACCTTGCGGATGGTGCCGGCCACGGTGGAATCCGCAGTGAAGCCCGCCTGAACGAAGCTGTGAGTCGGCGAGGAGTCGATCACGAGGGAGGTGCCTGAGTGGCTCAGGACTTCGTAGAGCCCATCGTTTCCGACGGTGTTGGCACCCTCGATCTGGATGAACTCCCCGGCCGCGAACGTGGCAGACCCGGTCGTGATGACGGTGATTCCGTCGGTGAACCCTGCGCCGGCAACGGTGTCGTTCGTGGACGTCGGGAGGTAGTTCACCACGACGCCGCCAGACTGGGCGCTGACCGTCTCGTAGCCCTTGTTCAGGTACAGGTGGTTGTCGGCGATGTTGACTGTCTCGCTGTCGACGCTCGTGGTTGTCCCGGCCACGACCAGGTCACCAAGGACGGTCACGGTCTCGCCGCTCTTGCCCAGGGTCGTGCTGGTCTGTGCCGCGCCACCTCCGATGACGATGGCCGTGGTGTTGGCGTCTGCCCAGAGGTTTGCCGCCCCTGACGTGGTTCTCTCGACGTCGCTCAGCGTGCCGGCGTCGGTCCCCTCCGTGAGGGAGACCATGTAGCCCTTACCGCTGACTCGTTTCACTAGCGTTACCGCTGCCATGATGAGCCCTTCTTAGTTGCCCTGCATCTCGCGCTGCGTCTGCACGAAGATGCTGGTTGATGAGGAGGCTAGCCCCACCTCGCGAACTACGCTGCCCGCTGCGGTGGGATAAGCCAGGTTGCCTGTGTCGGTGATCCCCACGATACCCCCCGCCGTCGTCCCCAGGATGTAGGTCTCCCCAGGAGTCAGGCCAGAAAGGGCCGTCAGGTCCCCGTCGTACTGGATCTGGCACTGCCCCGCGGAGGGGGAGTCCAGGACCGTCACGAAGCCCACGAAGGCCTCGCATGTGGACGCTCCGGTAGCGTCTGCCTTGTCGACGCTGCCATCGCCCTTCTGGTACACGCTGTCGCCGACTGTCACTCCTCCGGTGTACGTCCTCGTGATGACGCCCGCGACAGCCGACCCGCCACCAGAGCCTGCAGAGGCCAGGGTGTCCACCACGACGTTGCCCGTGGCCGGGTCGATGACGACCTCGTAGGCCTCGGACGAGGGAGGGGCGGCGTCGATCTTGTGGACGGTGATGGTGTCCGGGTCGAACGTGTCCCCCGTGTCCATGAGGTCCGTGGGCGAGGCCGCGCCCGAGGGCCAGAAGTAGATGTGTCCGTCGGCACTGTCCTGGTAGAGCGTCCCGCAGCCCGCCGCAGGGGCGGATGCCGGCGTGGCGTTCTCAGCCGTCTTGACGAAGCCACTCCAGCCGAGGGTGTTCCCGGCCAGAATCATCTCGTCCGTCGTGAGCTCCCCGCCCGAGTCTGTGCCTGTGATCTGCAGGCCGGTCGCCCCCTGCTGGATCCGGTGACCCCCCGTGGTCCCCCCCGTGGTGCTGCCAGACGGCTGGGCGAAGTCGATGGACGACATGCCGCCAGGGATCACAAGATGCGTTTTGACGGGCCAGGTCTTCGTGCCCGTGGACGGGTGGTAGTCCCCGCCGAGGATGTCTCGGACTGGCAGCATGGACGGGTGGACGACCATCCCGCCGTTGCCGCAGGGCCACCCGTCGATCACGGTCTCCTCGAAGCCATGCCAGGAGCCGTCACCCGTGGCGTAGCCGCTCACCTCGCCGCAGAGGGGCGCGCCGATGAGCAGTTGCATGTCCTCGCTCGAGGGCTCCGGGTCGTTGAGCGGGTCCCACTCCCCCGGCCTCGAGGTCAAGGGCTTGAACTGGATGCAGGGCGCAGCGATGTTGTAGGGCGTGTGGGGGATCAGTTGCCCGCCCTCGGCCCCGCCGTTACCGCCTGTGACAGGGCGCCCGGAGCCGGGAGGCAAGGGGGGCTCGATCAGGCCACCCGGGATGCCGCCGGGGGCAAACTCGGACACACCAGGGGGCAGGGGAGGCTCGATCAGGCCTCCTGGGACCCCGCCAGGCGCGAAGCCACCCGGTGGCCCTGTGATGATCTCCTCGCCGCCTGGAGGGTGCCTGGGGCGCCTCGGGCGCCGCGGGGGGCGCTCCTCGGGTGGAGGCTGCCGTGGGTCGCGCTCCTCAGGGGGAGGCTGTCGGGGGGGTGGCTTCCTCGGGGGCCAGCGGGGAGGCCTCTCGGGGATCGTGAAGGGGATCTGGATCTCCCACTCCCATTTCCCGGGGCCCCCCACGCAGCCTGCCCGGTGGGCCTCGGAGCCGTTCCAGCGGAGGTGCACCCGCTTCCAAAGGCCAGAGGGCAGGCCGTCAGGCTCCATCCACCTGTTCGGCTGGAACTTGAGCGGACCGTCGCCGCCCTGCCCCTTGAAGAGAGACCACGTCCCCAGGTGGATCGGCTGGATGGGGTTGCCGTCGACTCCCTTGCCCCCGGCGTGGACGTCTCCGGGCCCACCGCTCCAGAACGGGCCTCCCCCTTGAGCCTCCCCGACGCAGTGGATCTTGTCGACGCGCAGGCCCTTTGCTCGAGCGGCACGCTTACCACCTGCTGAGAGGTGCTCCACGAAGACGTGATGCCCGCTCAGCCCGTCGATGGCGCTGTTGCCCAGTTGCAGGCTGATGACCTTGCCCGCGACCCCGCACATGCCTGAGCCGAGGTCTTCGACGCTGAAGATGCTCTGCAGGCGCTGTTTGAGCCCTGGCCCTCCGTCTGGGGCGGCGTCGAAGACGTAGGTACCAGCAGACGCAGGGCCGTTGGCGTTGATTGCCACGACGCCCCAGGCGTCCGGGTGGAGGTTCTCGCCCTGGGTGAGCTCGTTGGTTCCGCTGGTAGCCGTGGCCGTCCAGCCCCTGAGGAAGGTCCCGTCCCACCACTCGGGTGGGCTGGGGCTCTTCGCCTCGTAGCGCGTGTCTGCTAGGGCCCCTGGGTCCTTGATCGGCAGCCAGTCTTCCGTGGGGGCCCCTGGCCCTCCTGGGACGAAGGTCTTGCCCTTCTTCGCGCCGGTCCCGCCGAAGACGACGGGTGCACCGGTCATAAACCACGAGTGGAGGTTGGCGCGCTCGCCCTCGATGCCTTCCACAGGAGGCCACCCTGGATGTCTCCGTGGCTGTCGTTCGACGGGGGCGGTAGGTCCGGGTCGTCCTCGGGCAGGAGGCGGATGGCCCCCATGGTCCGACGCATGGACACTTCGTACGTGGAGTCGTGGTGCTGGAGGACCCACCACCCGGATACGCGTACGTCTTGGGCGTGCATTAGGCCACGCCGTTGTTCAGGACATGCAGGACAGCCCTGCGGGTGGAGCCGTCCAGGTACCGCCAGATGTCCGCGGCCTGGCGGATCGCAGGGAAGTCTGCGCGCGTGACGGTGGCACCGTTCTGCATCAGGTGGCGCACTGATTCCATGGACCCAGTCGGCTCGAGGGCTGGCGCCATGTCCACCGTCACTGAGCCAAAGGGGCGATCCGACAGCGTCTCATAGACCCGATCCGCGGCTGCCTTGGTGAGCTTGCGAAGCGTGTTCCTGTTCGTGCAGAGCTCGACAGGCAGCGTGCCACGCCCCCTAATCGCGTCCACGATCCGTCCAGACCTGCTGTCCTGCCACTTGTAAAGCGCAGGCATCACGCCGGATCGGATGCGGGTGTCCTGCACGGGCCCGGTGGCCGCCCTCGAGCCTAAGGGGATCCGGCCCACCTGCTCCTCTGCGTGCAGGCGCTGGGACGTGTTGGGGCTCCCAGGAACCACCGTCAGTAGCACGGACAGTTTCCAGCTAGGCTGCAGGACGATCAGTCCCCACCTCCCAAATTCCACGGCCCCGGAGCCGTTCGACTTCCCGAGGTCCACGGAGGGGATGGTGTCGTTCGTGGGCCTCCCGAACACCATTTGGTCCGTCAGCCCGTAGGGGTCGAACTTGGGCTCGACTCGGATGACGCCGCTCTGCGCGTCTTCGATGCTGACCGTCGCGGGGACCGGATGCGCTGCTGACAGGTTGGCGGCGTAGCCCTCGACGAACCACCCCTGCTGCGTGTTGGGCTCCGCGCGCTTCTTCGCCAGGCCCCACATGGAAGGCTTCCGAGTCCAGTTGCAGTAGGCTTCCGCGGGTCCATAGGCCCCCGTCTCCGTGTTCAGGATCGAGGCACGGATCGGCATGATGGAGGCGATCCGCTGCCAGAACGTGTCAGCGATTCGGAACGTCCTGCGCCAGTGAGCCATCACCGTCGCAGCCCTTGCCGTCCAGACAGGATCCGGAATCGTGTTGCTTGGGTTGCCGAACTGCATCGCGAAGTTCAAGGGGCCGATGCCCATGATCATCTTGCGGATGGCTTTGAAGGAGACAGGCTGAGCCCCGCCCTTCGTCTGGCGCACCCCCCAGGCGTCGAACAGATCCTGCAGCGGAACCCAGGTGCCGCGCGCGACCTTGCGTCCGTCTTTCAGCACGAGCTCCACGTCAGGGGACGGAGCCACGTTGATGAGGGTGTTGGAGTCCAGGAACTCGTCCTGAACGAAGGTCTTGAACGACGCGGACGAGGTCGGCTCCTCGTAGTCCAGCCGGAGTTCCATCCACGGAGTGAACAGGCCCCGCACCTTGGTGGGTCTGACGCCAGACCTGTCCACCGTCCCGACCTGCAGCCCCACCCGCTGGGTCCGCGCCACCTGGTCCAGAATCGTCTTCTCCTTGCCGCTCAGCTTGTCGTAGAAGACAGCCTCTCCCTTCCGGTTGATGTAGACGGCCATCCCGGGCATGTAAGCCAGGACACGCTCAACGCCGTTGTCCCCGGCGTCGTCCAGGACCAGGTTCTCGATCTCCACCTCCGGGGGCTTGTCCTCGAAGATGTGCTTCTGGCCAAGTTCCTGCATGACCTTGGCCAAGGCGCGCCTGGCCGTGTAGGGCTTGTTCCCGTCGATGGTGTACTTGGCGTACTTGATCTTGGGCTGCGGGACTGCGTTGGAGATGTCTCCGTCCGTGTTCAGAAGGAAGACGTCCCCAATGGCCCTGCGCAGGTTGAACGTGATGGCGAGGTGCTTTCGGGCCCAGAGCCAGCGACGGTCCACGAGACGGATCGTGCTCGAGAACGGATCGGCGCCCGGCCCGACCTCAACCAGGTAGACCTGCTGGATCTCCAGGACCATGTTCTCGCGCTCGATCCGGAGCGTCTGCGGAGTGCCGACCTTGTCCTGCAGCTTCGCGGCGCGGCTCTGGGTGAGCGTGTAGACCTTGTCCACGGGCTTGGTTCCGGCGCGGAGGTCCCAGTCGAAGACGCTTGACCCGCCGAGGATCTCCCCCGCGTACGTGACGATGGGAGACGGCTCACCTGGCATCAGCCACCGCCCATGCGCATGCCCGTGTTGTCTCCAGCCCCACCGCCACCGCCGCCCTTGCCGCCGCCTGCTGCGTTGCCAGACCCGCTGCGTGGCGGCTGCCGAATCGAGCCAGACGCCCCGCCGCCTCCCCTGAGGACGGGGATAGTGAACGAGGAGACCTTGGCCCTGACGTAGATGAAACGCTTGGTGACGGAGCGGAGGTCCAGCTGCGTACCGCTCGAGAGGCCCTGCTTGAACTGGCGCGCGGGGCCTATGGTCTGCCGGACCAGGTGGAAGTCATCCCATGCCGTAACGAGCCCGCCGGCCGCCCCTCCGGTGGCCTTGTCCTTGGGGGTGCTTCCGCCGATGGTCGAGGGGTCTTCGGTCCCCGTGTACGTGTAGGTCCAGACGACCGTCCGGACATGGCTCTTGGGGCCCTGGTACATGTCCCGCTCGAAGGGGTCACCGCTCCACACTGCACGGAACAACAGGCCCTGTTCGATCACGTCTGTGGTCGTCTCTCGGACCCGGACGAAGTTCCCGCCCTTGGAGACCAGCAGCGTCATGGTGGCGCCGATCCGGTTCCGGGGACCGTCGAAGGTAGGCCGCTCGGACGTGATAACCGTCGTGCCGCCCCCCGCGTGGATGCCTGCCTGGTTCACGATGTGGGGCCTGACGGTGGACGACCACAGGCCCTCGAGGTCCGTGGTGACGTCCTTGTCCACGTCGGTCGAATAGACCACGTGTACCTCAGTCAAGGGCGTGGGGGCACCGAGGGAGGTCGTGGAGTCGTTGATGCCCCTGATGGCCCTCGTGATACTCAGGTCTTGGTTCTTCAGGGCGGTGACGTCCAGCGTCCCCACGCCTTCGTCGAAGATGAGCTCTATGTACTCCAGGTTGAACTTCAGCACCTTGTCATCGGTGTCGTTGATCGCCCTGGATCGGACCTGGTTCCACGTCCCGCCTAGGCTGCTCAACACGCTCGAGGTGTACGCGTTGATGTTCGCCAGGTACTGCGCCCTGGCGTCGTTGGCACCAACAGCCGTCCAGGTCCCCTCGATCACCACGGAGTCCTGCCCGCTGGCAGACGTCTCCACCTCGACTGAAGACTCCTGACGCCCGGCCCTGCCAGTGAGGTCGGCAGGGAGCTCCACCGTCACCTCGCATCGGTACCGCGCGCTATTCCCGGTGCCGTGCGTCTTCGTGATCCGCGGGCGGGCGTTGAAACCGGTATTGGCCGAGTGGCTGAACGAGTGGCGCGTGGTCGCTTCCAGCACGACGGCCAGGGCCTGCTCTGGCTTCGTGTAGGCCGCGACCAGTGCAGCCTCCGACGCCAGGAAGGTCGCCCGTGTCGTGTTGGACACCTCGACCTGGAAGGTAACCGTTGCCTCCTCGTAGGTCTCGGAGAAGCCGTACCGCCCCGACAGGGTGTAGCTGGAGTCGGTCTGACTGCGTCCGACGGTCAGGCCTGCGTATGTGACTCCGACAAGGCGCGCCATCAGAGAGCCCCGCCGGTAGCCGCGGAGCGGACAGCCTTCAGGATGTCGTCCAGTTTCCGGTTCGTCTCAAGGAGGATCCCACCCGCACCGAATCCCGCCGCACCGGGGCCCGGAGCCCCGCTGGTCGGTCCACTGAAGGCGCTGATGCGCCGGTTCACGAGGTTGGACACGGCTACCTGCTCGCGCACCTCCCGTTCTGCCAGGCCCTCCTGGAACTCCAGGATGTCGCGCCTCTCCTCGGGGCTGATGTCAATCCCGGCCCTGGCAAACGGCTGCGTGACTGCCAACGTCCGGCGGCCGGCAAGTTCGGCTGCCTTGACTGCGGGGCCTGTCTTGCCGGTGAAGTCGAACTTGGCCAGTACCTTCGTGACAGCAGCGCCGAGAGCAGGCAGCGCGGCCTCTCCACGCTCAAAGGCGCCCAGGACATTTCGCTGCGCAAAGCCCGCCGCGCGACCGAGCCCTGCGCTGATAGCCCCTCGCTCCCGGCCGCCTCTGCGCGTCCCTCCGGCCCTTGAAGCCCTTCGGGCCCCTCTGCCGGTCGCTGCGTCACCAGCGGGTGCGTCCTCGCCGGCCCCTGCCACGCCCGCCTCGAGCTCGTCCTGAAAGGATGCGAGGGCCTCCGACGCTGATGCGAGGCTCTCGGAGAAGGCTGCCAGGCCCTCGTCGGTGTCATCGAACCGGCTAGCCATCGTCGCCCCCCTCGAGGCTGGCAGCTGTCACGGAGACCATGTGGTCCAAGAGGGCCAGGTCGTAGCCCTTCCCGCCGTCGATCTCCGCTTGGACTGCGAGCCTGTCCATGCGCCCCGAGGCACACATGCCTGTGCGGGTGGCTTGCTTGACGTCCACGAGCCGCGCGCCTGCCACGAGGGCTTGTCGCTCGACCTTGTCCTGGGCGAGCCAGAACTCCGGCGTCAGGGTGATGCGCGCCTCGTGCAGCTGCGCTGACACACGGATCATGTGCGAGAGGCCCTCGGGCCTGCTCTCCGTCAGTCCAGCTAGTTCGTGCAGTCTCACAGGGACAGGTTAGCCAAGAGGTCCATTGCGCCAAGCCTGTCCGACGCATCGGGCTGCGCCACGAACAGGACTGGGATGTTGAGGAATCGGAACGAGGACAGGGCCATCTGCGCCTGTGGGGTCAGGATTGGGATGGCCTTGTACAGGATCACAGCGGGATGCTCTGTCTGGTTCCGCGGAGTGAACACGAGCGGGGACAGGGCCCGGGGGTCCATGGACGTCCCGATGGTCGTGGTGCTGCCGGGCCACTGGATCGTGGTCCCAGAGACGTTAGGCAGCACCTTGCCGTAGGCGTCGTCTTCCCAGCCCTCGACCAGGGCCCCCATGACGAGGTTGCCTCCGCGCCAGGTGACCTCCCAGGTGCTGTTGATCCCCTCGGAGAGGTGCTGAGCGTAGTCGCTGGGCGGGGACAGTGAGATGCCACCGACGAGCCCCAGGCCTGTCCCGCCGTGGGGCCATGCAGTCGCCAGGTTCGTGCAGCCGTAGGCCATCCGACCCGTAACCAGAAACGAGGTGTTGGTGTTGGGGCTCGCCATGGTCCTCGGTTACGCGGGGTCTGTGATCGTCTCGCCGCCTGCGTTGTTACTGGGCAGCCACCCGTCAGGGCCGTATGCCTTCCAGAGCCAGTGGCTAAAGATCGCTCGAGGGACGCTCTCGTTGTCGCTCAGTGTGAAGATGTCTTCGCGCAGGTAGGGGGCCTCGGGCGCAGTGTCACCACCTCCGACGGCTGCATACCAGGTCCCATCCAGGTTCGTGTACGGAGCGAGAATCGCGTCGTCCGTGATGACCGACCCAGCGCCATTGCCGCTCAAGGTCACCTTGAACGTCATGCCGTCCTGGCGGAAGTTGTCGTACCAGGCGTTGGAGCCTAGCGGCATCTGAAGGACGTTCCAAACGCCATTGGTCCCCGTGGACACCACGACGGTCACCACCTGGCTTCCGAGGGCGAGCTCCAGGGTGCCGTCCCCGCCGCTCTGCCGGTTCCAGGCGATCTGAGCGTAGTACGGGATGCGCGGATCGAAGGTCGTCCCAGGCTGCGCCTCCTGTATCGCCTGGCTGATGCTGTCGTTCCCCAGGAACTCCAGGCCCCAGATAGTGCTTGCCTGGCCAACCATGCCGCGGTAGACGTTGGCCGCTCCTGTGCGAAGGGCGAAGTTGGCGGCGCTGCTGCCGATGGTCCACGAGGTGATGCCCGTCGTCAGGCTGCCTGGGGTGTCCAGGTCGCTGCTGGCGTCGTTGGCGTCGAAAGACGGATTCTGGAGCCAGGTCTGCGTGGCGGACCCGTCCAAGCAGGTGATCTCGGAGACGTTGCCGGAGCCGTCCCAGAACAGCAGGTCGCGCTCCGCGGACTGCCCCTTGAGGCGGAAGACCTCCTGGTACTTCTGGCCCTGGTTCTGATCGGTGATGCACTCGAATCGCTTCGACTCGGGGCCCGTGCACTCGATCACGTCCCCATTCCAATCCGTGGTAAGCCGGTGGATGAGGCCCGTCCCCGTGTTGGCCCCGGGGCTCGGCTGGTTCATGGTCATCCCACGGCTGTTGATCTCGTCAGCCGAGGTGTCTGCCATGTACTGGCGGATCTCGCTCAGGAGCTCGAGGTCGCTGCGGGCGGTGACCTCGGCGCCGATGGCCCTGGCCATCTCCTGGAGGAAGGGGGAGAACATGGCCTGCAGCCGGGAGGGAGTGATCTCCTGGGAGAGGACGTTGCGGACGGAGCGAACGATGTTGATCCCGGCCGGCGTGAACTCACCGTCCAGGTTCTGCACGATGTCGTCTTCGAGGTCGTACAGGTTGGGGCTGTTCGACGAGCCGAATTTCTCGACCTCGTTGACGACCTTCACGGCCTTGCCCAGTTGGGTCCAGATGCTCGCGAAGGTTGGGGATGCGCCTGCCATCAGAGCCTCACAGCAGCCCGCTGACGAGTCCGGAAATGATCGCCCCTGCCACGCTCGCCACCTCTCGGAGTGTCTCCAGGAGAGCGCTGCGGGCTGCCGCGCTCCCCACGAACTGCCAATCGAGGATGGTCCCCCTCACGAGTTCCACCTCGGCCTCCACGTCCTCTCCCAGCATGGCGCGGGACAGGAGGTCGCCAAGGTCTTGTGTGGCCGCCTCGAGGTCTTCGCGCGCGGTAGCCTCGTAGGTCTCCCACGCAGCGCCGATGCGTGCCTTCGTGCTGTCCAGCAGCTTGGCGCCGAGGGTGGCGGCGTGCTGGCTCACTTCTTCTCCAGGGACTGGAGCGCGGCGTCCAGGCGAGCCTTCCACGCCTTCGCCTTGCGGCGTCTACGCTGCTTCTGCGCGGTGCTGAGGGCCTTGTCAGCCTCCACGTAGCGCAGCCACTCCTTGCCCACCGTCTTGTACGTGGACTCGTCCGCGCGCACGTAGTCGGCCTGCAGGCTTCCGCAGCCGCCCAGGAGGACGGCCAGCAGCAGGAGGATGGGGGCGTAGGCTCTCATAGTCTCTCCAGCGTCCCGTCGCAGCGGACCTCGATCCCACCTGCGCGGTCGTCTCGCACATCGACAACGGTCCAGCGGTCTGTCTCGCCGTCGATCACGAAGTAATCCCCGCGGGTAGCCGATCCGATGTCGTCTCGGTCGAACGTGAACACGGCCCGCCGCCTAGCGTCAACGAAGCCGACCTGCTCGTTGAAGATCACGGTCGCGTCTGTGATGACGACTCCGGTCTCCGGCTTGGTGTAGATGGCCGTGACCCCGAGGCGCCCTTTTAGGACGTCCATGGCGTTGTCGAACGCTCCCTCGAAATCTGACGGCATGCAGCCTCCGGTTGGACGCGAGGGGCCCCACCGATCAGGGGCCCCCCGCTTCCGTGGCTACTAGGTCGTGATGTTCGACAGGATGTAGATGGCCTCGGAGTGGATCACCTTGACGTCCACATCCAGCCGCGCGCGGATGACGTCGCTGCGGACCCGCTCGTCGCGGTACTGCTCGATCACCAGGTCCTCGAAGGCGAAGGTGCGACCGAAGCCCATGGCCCGGAGGTCGTCGCCCTGGGGGACGTGCAGCAGGCTGACGAACTCGTCGTCCCAGATGTCTGCGATGGAAGCCGTGGCGCCAGGGTTGGCCGAGTTCCGGACCGACTGGCTGACGACGACGTTGGGGATCCTCCAGACCTGCGACATCGCAGCGGAGCCCATCTGAGTCGGGTCGAGGCCAGGGGCCCCGCCGTACTTGACGTAGTCCTGGACCTCGGCGGTCTGGACTGCGTTCGTCATCACCTTCTCGGACATCACGATGGTGTTGGGGTAGATCCCCAACTGAGCCTTGAAGGTCTCGCGAGCCGTCAGCACGTCGTTGACGGGCGTGGCCGTCGCGAGCGTGTTCCACTCGACCGTGACGCCTGCGCTCGTGTACGTGCCCGAGTCCTGGACGATGCCCTGGATCTCGATCTCGAGGTCCCGGAGGACAGCCGAGACGGCTCGGTCGGAGGCCAGCTGCTCGAAGCGGATGCCGGTGTACCCGTACGCCGCGCGCTCGCGGTCGTCCAGGATCTCCTCGACGCCACGCTCCTCGGTCGCGTAGCTGTCCTGGGTGAACTGCCAGGCCTGGCGCTGGTAGCCGGCCCCAGGGGCGCGCTTGACGTCCCGGCCGTCGTTCAGGAGGGCCTCGATGAGGACCTTGCTGAACGAGGCGCTTTGAAGGGCGACGCTGGTCATGGGCATCACGGTCAGGCCTACGAGGCCCTGAACGTGTGCCATGAGGTCGAACTCCTCGTAGGCCTGGCCGAGGTCAGGCCTCTGGAAAGTGCTTGGGCTGCTTGGTGCGGGCATGATGTCTCCTCAGCCTACGCGGTCAAGAACTCGACCCAGTCGCCCGCCGCTGCTGCGGCCTCGAGGCTGGTGCCGATGGAGGTTCCGAGGGCGCTCGTGCTGATCTCGCCAGACGCTGCCGAGTAGAGAGCCGTGTTGATGGCGATGGCCGCGTCAGCGATCCCCGTCAGGGTCCCGACGCTGCCCTTGTGCAGCTTGATCTGGACGAGCTCGCCGCTCGCCACAGCGGTGCGGGTGTAGCCGATGGGGGCCTCCCCCGCACCGACTGCGACGACCTGCTTGGCGTTGGAAGCGTCCAGCTTCACGCCGATGTGAATGCCGAGGGCTGCGCCCGCGGTCATGGTCAGGAATCCGGTATCGTTGCGCTGGCTCATGGGCTACCTCCCCTTGCGGGCGGCGTTGAAGGCCTGGATGTAGGTCTCCTGGAGTTTGGGGTCGCGCCTGGCGATGTTGTCGGCGGCCATGGCGCGGATGTTGGCGGCCTTCGACAGCTTGATTCCGCGGACGCTCCGGCCGTTGGAGCCGAGGTCACGGAGACGCTTGCACTCCGAGGCCATCTCGAGGTTGTAGCGGGTGATGGGGTCGCTCTGACCCTGGGTTGTGCTGCCACCCCCCAGTTGCGCCGCATGATTGGGCTTGTTGGCCTTGGCCTTGGCCTTGCGCAGCTTCGCCTCGAGGGCGACGTTTGCCTGCTGGGTCTCGGCCAGCTGCGCCATGGCCTTGTCGGCGTAGGCGGCCTTTGCCTCCTGCATGGTGTGCTTGGACTCGACGCAGGACAGGACGTGCTCCAGATCCTGGGGGAATGCGGTTCTGAGGTCCGCGACGGTTGCAGGCTCCATCTGGGCCTCCTCTTGCTGTTCGGCTCCGCTCTCGGGGGCCTCGGTGGTTTCCGTGGTCTCCATGGTCTGCTCCTGGCTCGCTGCGAGCCTTGCGTGGATCTTGTCGCGCAGGGCGATGGCTGACGTGGACGAGTCGGCCCCGAGGGGGACGAAACTGGACTCCTTGAGCCGGGTGCCCCTCAGGACCACGAACGGCCCCTCCAGCACCTGGCCGTTGATCCCTAGCCGGTCCTCGGCGGACACGTCCTGCATGTTGTCGATGTCGATGTCGATGCCGACGGAGGCCTGCCAGTTGGCTCCCTGGTCCGAGAGGCTGATGACCTCGTCAGCCGCGGGGGTGTCGAAGAAGACTCCCTTGATGCGCAGCTTCTCGTCCTGGTCGAACTCCGTCGCGCGCCCGATGAAGAGCTCCGGGTTGTGCTGGCGGAAGATCGGGAAGCCGTCCTCTGGGACCTGCAGGGAAGCAAGGTCGATCACCGCAGGCCCGAAGCCAACGTCGAACTGGGCCCCGGAATAGGCCTCCATGAAGAACTCACGGGGACCGCTACCGCGCGAGTCCTCGAACGCACCCAGGTTGATCGTCGCTGACGTGAGGTTGATGTGGTTGGGAGCCTCACTCGGCATCGTCGTCCTCTTCCTGCTGCGGGGCCGGGGGGGGCTCGGGGCTCACGGAGACACCGACGGAGACGGGATCCAGGCCCAGGACGTCGCGCCAGGTGACGCCGGCCCCGAGGCCCTTCGCTGCTTCCTGCGCCAGGCTGATGGCCTTGGCCTTGTCGTTCACGAGGTCGGCAATGCCCTGGTCGTAGTCCAGGCCTCGTTCAGCCCAGACCTGGCGGGGGGACGCCAGCTGGGACGAGATGCGGAGCTCGTCTGCCTGCGCGTCCTTGAGGGGGTCCACGTACTGCCAGGCTGGGTAGCGGATCTGGTGGTCGCGGATCGTGGGGCTGTCCGTGACCAGGCCGTCCTCGATCCAGTGGCCAACCTTCCACTCATAGACGCGGCTCCGGAGGATCCGGGAGAACCACTGCTGCTTGACGCGAGCGGTCTGCTTCCAGCTTTCCAGAGCTCCCCGGAAGCCATGGAAGGTCGTATCGGAGGTGACCAGCAGCGACAGTTCGAGGGGCATGCCGATGGCGAGCCCGATCTCGCGGACGATTTGCTTGATGAGTTCCCGCGCGTCGCTGTTTGGGTTGTTCGGGGAGAACGTCGAGACGGACTCCCCGGGGGCGAGCCGGGCGATCATGCCGGGCGAGAACTCGTCGAAGACCAGGGAGGTGGTTCCGTCGGTGCCGGTCTCTGTGGACCTCGAGCCCCACTGGCGGTTCTGGTCGGCCGTGATGAAGGCAGCGATGCAGGCGGCCACCTGCTGCTGGACCAGCTGCGCGAATTGGGTGTCCCCGTGCATGGGGATCAGGTCGAAGACGGCTGAGAAAGCGGACATGCCGCGTGTCTGCGAGACCCTCTTGGGCTCGTAGACGTGGATGACCTGCTCCCGCGGGATCCGCAGCATCAACTCCGAGTCCGTCGTGGGGTGCAGGCGCCGCTTGCGCTGGCGCTCGCCGGGCTGGTTCCGGACGAACCAGTACGCCAGGGGCGTGGCGCTGTCGCTGTCGAGCTCCACCCCGTGGACGAGGTCGCGCAGGGTCCCGTTGGGGCCCTCGACCATGTACTGGGATCCGGCCGAGGTGACCCGGTCGCCCTCGACGAGCCGGACGCTACCGGACTTCTCGTCCAGGACGTAGAAGCAGTCCCCGTCGACCCAGCGATGCCGGAGGCCGAGACGCTCAAGCTGGGAGAAGTCCAGACGCCCCGAGAAGTCGCAGGCCTCTGGATCTGTCGTCCAGGCCTTGTCCAAGGCGGCCAAGGTCTCGTCCGTGGCGGGGTCGCCCGTGTTGGGGTCCACGCGGAGCCCAGGGCCCAGACACTGATCCAAGCCCCTGTCCACGATCTGTCCAAGGACGGGCGTGTTGCGGTCGTACTCCCGGACGCCCTCGCGGATCGCCCAGAACTCCTGGCGGTTCGCGTAGTGGGCATCCGCGGAGCCCCCCAGGCGGGTCTGGGTCTGCCGGAACTTGCTGGGCAGCCCTGCGCTGTAGTTCAGTTTCGCGGAGCGCATCCCGCGCTGGATCCCGGGCAGGGTGTGCTCCTGGACGATCCGGCGCGAGTAGGAGCGTGACCCCACGCCCTTGCCGTGGCCGTTGATGCGGTTCACCGGGGGCTTGGGGTCGTATAGGTCGGAGTACCTCACCCGTGCGTCCGCATCTGGCGGAAGTCCACGCGAACGGTGTTGGCCGGCTCGCGAGAGCGGATGAAGGCCTGGACCTTGTCGATCTCGTCCTGGTTGGTCGCCATGTTGTAGGAGACGGTGTTGGACCCCTTGATGGAGGTCGTGGGCTGCCTCAGAGAGAGCGCAACGCGCGCCTGCAGGTGCAGCTTCGCCATCGACAACTGGGCCGAGACGGTTGACTGGAACTCGTACAGGGCCGTGTCGAAGACCTCGGCCTGGATCTCTGCGTACGTGCTGGTAGAGGTGAGAGCCACTGGCTGCGGTATACGGCAGCCTGCGCGAGGGTGTCCACGTATCGCCCGGAATGTCGGACAAATGTGGCTAGGCTTTGGCGGCTAGTTCCTCGACCTCTTCCAGGGTGCGCTCCCTGTCGGCGTAGTGGAACGAGGGCCTACCGAACCAGCGGACGGCTCGGTAGTAGACCCAGGCGACGAGCAGGTAGACGGGGCGCAGTAGGATCCACACACCGGCCGTCTTCGCTCGGGCTCGCCCCTGGATCGACTCCAGGAACTGCCAGTCAGCCTTGACGCGATCCGCCTCGGTGTGGCCCACCATGTAGTTCAGGTCATGCTGGTAGCAGGACTCCTCGAGGTGGAGCCCGAAGACAGCGTCGGGGATGAGGTAGTTCATCCAGCGGTTCTTCGGCCCGCAGCCGTTCAGCTGGCCGGAGGCGACCAGTCGCCCCCGGAGCTCGGGAGAGACGTTCGCCCACCTGGCCCTGGTCACGCTAGTACAGGTACTCCATGACCACGACAACGCGCGCTGCCCCGCCGTTGCTGCGGTAGCGGATGCGGATCGTGGACCCAGCAGGCACGAACGAGGCCCCGATCTTGTTGTCCCCGAACGTGTAAACTTTGCTGTCGCCCGAGGTGATCTCGACCCAGCCGGTGCTGATGATGCATGGGCTCATTGACGTCGTGATCTTGATCGCTGCTGCCGTCGTGAAGTCGTCAGACGCTCCTGCATGCGTCGTGACGGTGCCTGCCTCGGTGTCCCAGGAGACGATGGCCCCCAGGTCGTTCCTGGTCCCGCCCTCCTCCAGGATCAGGCTCTGCCCCTTCCAGAGGGTCTCGGCATCCAGAAGGGCGCACATGGACGCCGGGACGGACACCGTCTTGTCGCCCCCGGAAACTGATGCCGTGGGTGACAGGCCCAGAGGCGTGTCCGGGTTGACGTCGAAACCGATCTCGTCCCCGTCGTTCTTCTTCTTCGCGTCCAGGCGTGTGCACAGGAGGCTGACGGGCAGGGCCAGGGTGACATCGTGAGTCGTGACCGTGCCTGCCGGGCCCGGGGCGTCGAAGGCCACCGACTCGGCCCCATACCGCCCCCCCGTGCATGAGGTCCGCGGCTCCTCGCGGATGTCTACGGTCGCCATCAGGTGATCTCCTGCCAGGTGAGGGCTGCGAGGATCAAAGCCGACTGCGCCTCGAGGTTGGTCGCCACGACGTGGAGGTAGTCACTCCCGGTCCCGGCGCTGTCCATCGACAGGTAGTTACTCGGTTTGAGGAGAGCCGAGACGTCTACCGCCGCGGAGCGAGAGTCGTTCTTGCTGCCGGCGTCCATGTAGGTCTGGAATGGGATGTTCCCGGCCCCTACCGTTGTCACGTCTGGCGCAGACTCCACGCCAGAGTAAGTCCCGGCGCTGGTCCACGTCGGCGTGCCGCCGAAGGTCGGCGTGGCCTCGTTTGAATGCTGCACCACAATCTCCAGCAGGAGTTGCTTGTCGCTCAGGACGCTAATCCCCGTAGGGATGACGATGCGCCTGTTGACCCTGCCGGACTCCACCGTTGCGCGAAGCCTGATGCTCAAAAGCGACTGGCGCGCCCCTCCAGGCAGGGTCTTCGCAGACGTCCCGCGCGATGCGCTGCCGCGGACTCCCTCGATCTCGGCCCCCGCCTCGGAGGACACGGCAGCTGCGACCTGGACCAGTGATCCCGCGGTAGCCCCGCCCTGCGTGATCTCGTAGCGGACAGGGAGAGCGGGGCTTGACGTGTACTCCTCCGTCGTGAGGTTCGTGTACTCGAACTCGTGGACGTAAATAGGCTCCTGTCCGACGATGACGCCGAACAACAGGATGCCGGACCCCATCCACTGCGACTCGATCACGAGGGACTGGATCATGGCGGGATCCAGGGTGACCCCGCTGGCTCCGCTGCCGTCCATGACGTCCATGTTCCAGGACGCTTGCGCGACGCGGGTGTCAACAGGTGAGCCGCTGGTAGACGTCCTGCGGACCACGTAGAGCCCTCCGGTACCGTCCTGCTCGAAGAAGAAGCCGTCAGCCGTGTTGAACAGACCAACACGCTTCGTGACGTCTGCCTGGCCAGCCCCGAGCACGGTGGACAGGACGACGAACGAGCCGCGACCCGGCGGCGTGTGGTTGTACCCGTGCTGCTCGCGGATGACGGAGTCTGCGGCTGCTGTCGTCGACAGGGTGCCGCTTGGCCTGTTGGCGTTGGCCGCGTAGGCCCCGGTGCCTGTGGTGATCGTCTCCCAGGAGGCCATGTTGACGGCCTCGTCCAGAAACGAATCGAACGAGGCCCACGGGCGCCCGACACGCAGGCGGCCGTATGCGTCCTCGTGGTCCCGGTCGAACGACGTCCGGACACGCATCTTCCGGTCGTCCCCGATCTTAGCGGCCAGGACGGTCCCGGCCTCCGTCCTGCCTGCGATGGTCTGCAGGATCGGGCCCGTGACGGTGTCGCCCTCGGTCTCTCGGATGGGCGTCTCCGCGGCTGCGTCCACCAGGAGCTCGCCCGAGGGGTTGACCTGGAGGACCGCGGGGTCTCCGGCTGCGTCCTCTGCGACCTTCCGGAGGAGCGCGTTATCCCAGCGGTTGCCCATCTAGCCCTCGTAGGGGACGACAGGGTATCCGACGGGGACCCCGGCGGTGTCTGCGATCAGGTCCAGGATCCACCGCACTGCGTCCGTGTGGCATTTGACGGGGCGCATGCGGTTCAGCCGAACTAGTTCGCCCTCGGAGTCCAGGGCGTCCATGAGGCACCTGAGGGCGAGCCCCTGGCGGTGCGTCAGGAGCGGGATGCGCAGGGTGCGCGGGGCCCGCATCCCCTTCACATGCCGCCAAGGGACCTTGATCTCCAGGGCATCGGTCAGCACCTCGTGATCCCTGGCCTTCTGCTTCGCTGGCTTCTTCTTCGTCATCGTCGTCTGATCCACCCTCCGCGCCTCCTCTGTCCGATCCAGGACTTGCCCCCCCTGGCCCTCGTGTCTTCCTGTGCCTGCTGTATGTCCCTCTGGACTAGTCGCTTCGCCTGCTTCTGGGACGCGCTGTCGCGCCGATCCTCGGCCCTGACCATCTTCGCAGCAGCCAGACAGTATACAGAGGCGTCCCAGAGGTCATCCCGCTTGCGCGTGTTGTTGACCCAACGCAACTGGAACCGGCGCCCGATCCGGACGCGCGTCTTCTCTTCGCGCGTCATGTGGGACAGGTACTGGTCGTCCGCTGCCTGGCTCTCCTCCCACAGGACAGGGTCCTCGGCGCGGATCAGGCGCGAAATGATGTCCTTGAGTCCCTCCGTGTCCAGCGTGTGCAGCAACACCTGGGTGGGAGGGGCCCCGGGGGGCTGGTAGTCCACGTTGGCGGTGCGGATCAGGCGGTCTGGCCTCTTCGTCCCGCCGTGCCCCTTGATCGGGATGACGCGCGCTGGGTCGGAGCGGGCCATGCCGTAGACCAGGTCCGTGGTGCTCGCGTCGTCCTCGCCCTCGAGCTCCACCGCCCCGCCCGAGTCCACGCAGACCACGAGGCAGCGCATCGTATAGCCGCCCCCCTCGACTGGCCAGGTGGCGTCTATGGTCTGCCTGTAGAGTTCCTCCTGGTTCATCGCCTTGCCTTGGCAGATCAGGCGGCTCCGGAGGTCGGGCCCCCAGGCGCGGACCACGTAGTACCAGTACGGCTTGCCGCCCCTGGCCTGCGTGTCTGCGCCGGCCGTGACGACGGTGGCCCACTCGGGGACGACGAAGGCCGGGGCCTCGCGCCTCCGCTCGAGCACGCTGATCTCGTTGCCCCCCATCTTCTCCTCGGAGGGCAGCCCCAAGAAGCTGTTGTAGAAGTTGCGGAGGTCGTGACTGGCCTTGCCGCGGAGGTACTCGGCTACGACGCGCGCGTAGCTGACCCAGGGGGAGCACAGGGCCGAGATGTGGAACGCCACCCGCACAGACCGCGGGTCCTCGCCAAGGGCCGACACCCAACGCCCCTGCCCTACTGCTATGAGCCGTTGGAGCTCGTCAATCCTCCCGCTGCACTCCACCTCCATGCACTGGTACCAGGCCTCCCGCGTCCCGGCCAGGAGGGCGTCAGCGATCCCCAGGAGGGCGTCGGGGTCCTTCTCGTCTCGGTCGTCCCAGCGCACCTGCTCCCACTTCTGCTCTTGGAGGGTGCCGCAGTGCGGGCAAGGGATGTGGTACGTCCTGCGGTCTGCCGTCCCCAGCCAGGCCTGCCAGATCGGGCCGCCTTTCGTGGTGGGCGTCGAGAGCAGTAGCAGTTTCGCGCGGTGCCCGTAGGTCAGCAGCCGATCACGGACGAGGTCGACGGTGGCTGCTTCCTTCGCGTGGTCGCGGCTCTTGTCGGTCTCGTCGAAGACCGCGCAGCGGATCGCCCTCGAGGCCAGGGACTGGGGCGACCCGCTCCAGCCCAGGTAGATGGTGGCGTGGACGAGGTCCACCTGGCTCTTGCGGAGGTCGTAGGTCCGCGGCGTGATCCAGCGACGCAGGCGCGGCTCTCGGAGCATCGGGTGGATGCGCTCCTGGCAGTGCTCCTCGGCTGTTTTCTGGTCGGGGAGGACCAGCAGGATGGAGTCGGCCGAGGTGTCGACCCAGTAGCCGATGGCGGTCTTCGCGCCCTCGCTGCCCCCCACCTGGGCAGCCTTGACCAGAACCACCTCCGTGTGCTGGTCGTCCCCCAGGCAGTCGAGGGGCTCCCGCATGTAGGGCGTCCGGGAGAGGTCCAGCCGTCCAGGCTCAGCCGTCCCACGCCGCGGGAGGGTGCGGTACCTCTCGCCCCACTCGGAGACCGTCAGCGGCTCCTCCGGCCGCATGGCGTCCATGATCGCAGTGGGCCAGAGGGTCACGAGGCGTCTCTGTCTCGCCTTGGCGTTGGATGAACGATCACGCGGACTGGCTCGCCTTGCTCGGACGCTTCCATGGCGACGCCGATGGGCATCGTGGTGCCGCTTCCCGCCGGGCCGACTGTCCCGTCAGCCCTGACTGCCACCATGTCACCTGCCTGCACAGGGTCGCTCCAGTCGATCTCCATGACCATGCCAGGCTCGTGCTCAACCGTGACACGAAATGGCCTCGCCTCTTCCCTGTCGCTGGCGTAGACCGAGATGTCCTCGCCCATGACAACCCGTGTCCAGGCGTGAGTCCACGACCCGCCCAAAGCTGCGACGGCCTGGGCCTCGGGCGTGCCCTCCTCGGCGGCACGGCGGCGGGCGGCGAGGAGGCGGGCGTCAGGTCCGGTCACGCCTGGTCCTCTCGAAATTGACGGCAAGAGACGCATGGGCATGTGTCCACGCAATCCAGGTTCGTGTTGAGCTCGGCTACCTTCACCCGGTCCAGCAGCGCCAGCACCACCTCGGGTGAGAGGGCGGCGAGGTAGGCAGCCGTCTGCTGGTCGGCCTCTGCGATTGGGTCGGCGCCCATGTGGCTGGCCATCACCGTCGCGTCCCATGTCCGGCACCGCTCGCAGTCGCTGGAGCTCACCACGTGCCAACTACCCTTCGGCGCTGCTTCCGCCAGCTCGCGCAGGCGGGCTAGGTCAAGGTCAGCCACGGTGCCGGTCCTCAGGGTAGGCGCGCCAGTAGCCGTCGTTCAGGCTGTAGTCCTCGGGGTAGAACCGCTCGCCGCAGACGACAGCGAACCACCCAGGGTCCCACTCGTGCAGCAAGAGCGGCTCGCCCATGCACAGGTCGGCCTTCCGCTGTTCGTAGGCCTCCAGGGCGCCGCGGTCGTGCGGATTGCTCCTGGCTGACTCCACCTCAAGCAGGCGGTCGAGGGCGTAACGCATTCCGGCCCTGAAAGCCTCGAGCGGGTGGGGCTGGTTGAACATGCCACCGATGTAACTGCAGGCATCGAACGACAGTCCGCCCAGGTCGTCGTTGCCGGCAAGCCCGTTGAATTCCTCAGAGGCCGCTTGGTGAGAATCAGCCACGGTAGTCCCTCCCTTCGTAGTAGGCCATCAGCAGGGCCTGGACCTCGCTGTCGACGACGCGCGCGATGGCCCTGGGCCCTGTGATCCCCTGCAGCCTGGCGCCCAGCTTGGCGCCGAGGGCCTCGAGGGACAGCTTTACGTGGCGCATGCGCGCCGTCTCTACCGCGTCCTGGTCCACGCGGGAGACGAGCTCGCCCCGCTTCTGCTGGACCTCGAGCTCCCGCTTGTCGGCCTCCGCGGTGTCTTTGCGGGCCTTCCCGAGGGCGGCAACGCGCGCCAGCATCGGAGGGGGGATCTTGTTGGCCAGCGCCAGGACGCTGCCGGCCGTCCCGTCCAGGTTGTCGAGCATGGCTGCGATGCTCTCGACGTCCACCTGGGACAGCCCCACGGCCTTGGCCACGCCCTTGACGCCCGAGGGGGGCTTGTCCGGGTCCCCGAGGTGAATGGCCAGGGTGGCCTTGTTCTCGGCGCTGGCCCGCGAAGAACACAGGGGAGCCGCGTCTGCCTCCCCCGCCTGTGCCTCTGCGAGGGCTCGCTGGACTCCCGTTGGTGGGCCTGGGGTGCCGTAGCCTCGCTCCGCGGCCCATGCCCGCACCTCGTCCAGGTCGCACAGGACCGCGGGTCCCTTGGCAGCCTTCCGGCAGGGCATGCCCCTGGCCCTCCACCTGTGGATGGTGCGCTTGCCGATCCCGAGCATTGCTGCTGCACGAGTTAAGGGGTAGAGGTCGGACACTTTGGCCATTCTGCCACGTGGCAGAGTCCTGCGCCAGAACACGCATCGCGCGCTCGACAGCCGACGGGGCCCGCAGCCAAAACTGGCCGACGTCAGGAATCCGTCCCGCACCTCCCAGAATCGGAAACCTGGCCCGTTTTGCCCTAGGACGGGAAGGCCCGCTGCAAGCCAATACTACATAACCACTTGTGGTGAGGGACGACATGTCGCCCGCGGGGGCCCGGCTAGCCTTAAGTGCCTGTCATGGCTCAAGTTACAACCGCACAAAGCATGACCGGCCGCGGAG
>Ga0255048_10000316_pt1 | contig 37747 bp, 30 predicted proteins | sample JV7_2_2_MG_FD_183619 | JGI IMG/M metagenome (GOLD analysis project Ga0255048, IMG submission 183619) | Seawater microbial communities from Jervis Inlet, British Columbia, Canada - JV7_2_2 | ecosystem: Environmental > Aquatic > Marine > Inlet | place: Canada: British Columbia | collected 2016-10-06
ATAAGCAACACCAACTTTACCATCGTTCCAAATTTGTCCACCTTCCTGTTGTTCGATCATGTATGAAGCGGGAACACGAAGTCCACGCCACACTTTACGTTGGAAGTATTCTAAATCTGACAATTCGCCAAGACCTGCACCACCTGGAAGTGTCTCTACACGAGAACCACGACCATCTGGACGAGATGCAAAGAAGAAGTCTTCCGACATTGATTGAGGATTATAAACTGAATCAACTTCAGTCTGTCCACCATGAATGTTTGGAATCTTCTTTTGTTTAATTTCGTTCTTGATATTTTCAAGATATGTTTTTACACGTTGTGGAGGCATTTTACCAACATCGATATAGAACACGCGACGTTCTGGAGCACGCTGTACACGATAGATGATAATAGCATCTTCAAGTAATTCTTTTTGTTTGTGAGCTCGGTAAACAGATCTTAGAATAGATTCACCAAAAGGAGATGTGTCAGACATATCATCGTTCAAAGTGAATCGAACCATATGACGATCGTCTACAATTTCAGTTTCATATTGAGTATCTTGTTTTGCGCCGAGAGGCATTCCGTAACCAGATTTTGCCTTCTTTGGATCTTTTTTAATCTGCCATGCAACAACTTTGGTTACATCGTCAGGAGCAACAACCGCTGCTACAACATTCTTAGGATGAATGAACATCCACTTAGTGTGAACGCTTTCTGGATCTTTACGAAAGAATACGTCACCGTACTTAACAACCATACGTGAAACTTTGAACAAGCGATTTTCCCAATCGTGAATTCTGTTCCAACGATCGAGCGCTGCCTTAACAGTTAATACTTCAACGCCCTCATATTCTTTAACGTCTTTTGTTTGGATATCAATTTCAAGAGGTTCGTCGGTCTTAGGATTGTTACCAGTCATCTCTTCAGCGATGGTATCAACAGCACGTGCAACTTCAACATCGTTATCCATAAGATCATATTCACGGTATCTCGTCATACGAGAAGCCGATCCTTGTATTAATCTTTGGTACCACGTGTAGTTGTTGTACGCACCGACGTCAGCCATTTCCTGGCTGTCGGTCATCTTGATCCGGCCTGGATCAGGGGTTACAACTTTAAAATATCCGGTCCATTTACTCATTTATTATAGTTCTCAATGTTTAATAAAGTATTTATCATCACTTTTAATAGGCTACGCAATAGTTGGGTAATTAATTACGATCGTGGTGCACCTCGAAAGTATTTTCGTCTATTAACGTTTTCGGATCTGGTTTGATTATCAACTGCTGAAGTTTGTCTGTCTGCTTGTTCTTCTGCGGATCGGTATCGTCTCCCTGCTAGAAAATTTGACTCTTTTTGTAGTTCAATTAATTCATCAGTCTTTTTCCCATTCGTCTCTTCAAGCAGTCTGCGACCTTCCGCAATTTGTTTTTCTTCCGCAGTATCTTCAATGCCGACCAAATTTTGAAGACCATCAACCATATTCCCGATTCCACCAAAGAACCAATCACCAGCCTTAGACATTTGATCCGGAATGAGATTCATCAATGTTTTCTCAATACCCGTTCCAATGGCATAACCAACTGCACCTGCTGCTGTTAATGCGGCACCGGTGGTTGCGAGTGCTGCGCCACCGCTTGCTAAACCAGTTAATGCCTTTGCACCGCCCACTGTTTTTGCAGCCACGCTCGCTCCTCCACCTCCTAACATTTTCATGGCTGATAAGAATCCGGCGCCTGTCAGTACACTTGTTAGAGCTGACATTGGTCCTTCAGTCATAGCTGCTGCAAGAGCTTGAGTTGCTAATGTTAATTTAACTTGTGATTCTGTTAGGTCTACAGAGTTTTGCGTGGTCATTGCTCCCGTAGGCCCACTAACAACATCTCCAATTTTTCTTCCTTCTGCCAATGCCAGTTCTGCCATTGCTCCACCTGGACCAAATCTATCCATCATCCCAGTGCTTTCCAGTAATTGAGAAACAACCATTTCTCTTCCAAAATCACCACTCGACATCTCAGAGCTTATTCTTTTCGTAAGCATGGCCGAAAGTTCCGCGAAACGAGCTTTGTCACCTTTACCACGTAAACCGCCTCGTTGTAAACGAGCCATTTCTTCACCTTCGGCGCCCATTCCCAACGCGCCCGCCAAGGCTTGCATTTTAGCTGCTTCTTTCAAACGTGTTTTTGGTGCTGCTGCACCCATTGCTTGCATAGCTTCAACAGCTCTCATTGCTGCTTCTTGTGTTAATCCATCGATAAATAATTGTTTAGTTACAGATTGTAATTCAAGGAAATACAAACCACGACGTTTTATATCCATCTTAAACATTTGTTCTCGAGTGGTTTGACCATTAAGTAACTGTGAGTTCATTTCTTTGAATTGATCAGTTGTCATTGACAAGGTGCTGTGTAAATCCTTGTATATGTTTTGTTGCTCTTTTAAAAATTCTGTTTGCGTGATTCCCACCGCTCCTAGGTTTCTAAACGTTCGTGTACTTTCTGCTGCAAACAGTGCACCTTCTTTTAGACTTCCTGTGAACTCACCCAGTTCCCATGCACTCTTCTCCATCATGTCACTGAATGCATCACTAGACATACCTGACGCTTCAATTGCGTTACGATACTGACCTTGGGTTTCAATCAATTCAACTTGAGACATTCCCATCATTCGAGCTTGAAGAATTCCCTGTTGAGTCATGTCAACACCGGAACGCATCGAAGCAGTAGTTACGTCATATAGTTGCTTACCTGCGGCCATGGCAAGAACCTTTACTGCGTTAAAGGCTTTTCCTAATCCTTCACTTCTCCGCCCTGCTTGTTCAAGTTTTTCGTTTACATCGCCCAGTATTTCAATTTGTTCATTATATCTGTCCGAAACAATTACAAGGGGTTTCTCCAAATCACTAAGTCGTGCACCAATCTCCCTGAGTTGTTCTTCTGCTTGTTGTTCTGTGATTAAGTTTTTTTCTTTTTGTTCCTTGATCTTTATGAACGTTTTTATATTAAACTTGTTGTAACGTTCTTGTGCTCTATACACATCATCAATGTTTTTAATCAACCTGCCTTGTGCTCTTATCTGTTTATTGGCAGATTTTTGCATTTTCTTTGACATTTGGTCAGCTAATTTCTGTGAGCGTTTTGCTATTGCTGCTTCTTCATCACTAACAGCACCGCGACTTTTGAGCGCTGATCCGCCTCCCATGCTACCTTCCGATTCCATAGTTTTATGCATAGCCTTAAGTTCGGCTAACATTTGGGATTGTATTATGGTTGGATCTGTGGCCATATTTTTGCTCAAGTGGATATGATTAGTAGAGTATTTATGTACAGGGTACCGTGAGTTTTGCCAAGGGGTACATTCGATAAATACTTGACATACAACATATTCGGAGAATATAAGAAATGACCAATGAACAAGACACTGTTGCTGAACTATCAGCTGGTGTTCCCACACAACCAGCACCAACAAACCCTCTACTTGCTAGAATTCAAATGCCAGGTGAGACCTTTAAACTACCATCGGGTGGTTTATTCTATACTAACGGTGAATTAGCAGATCATGTAAAAGATGCTGAAGTACAAGTGCATCCAATGACAGTTTTGGATGAGATAATGATCAAAACTCCTGATATGTTATTCAGTGGTAAGGCTGTTCAAGAAGTGTTTGGCCGATGCATTCAAGATGTCATCAAGCCTAATCAACTATTAGCAAAGGATGTGGATTTCTTGTTGTTATGTCTTCGAAAGGTATCATATGGTGATACGCTTGAGATGGAAGATGTGCACTACAATTGTCCAGCTAAGAAAGAGAAGGAAGAAGAACCAGAAGCTCACACATACCCTATTGATATCAACACATTCATCAAGAATAGTAAGTTAATGGATCCAACCACAACCAAGCAATACTTTTTTGTAGAGTTACCAAATCAACAAAAAGTTAATATAACTCCGATTAGATTTGAAGATTTTGTTACTTTGATGCAAGTTCAAGACGACGATGTAAAAACTCCTGAGGAGCAGGTATTTGAATTAACAAAAACACTGGGTAACATCATAGTTAATGTTGACGAGACAACTGATAAGAAATTAATTGTAGAATGGTTGCGTAAACTTAAGCCCGAATATTTGAGAATACTACACGCTCGTTTGGAAGATACTGTTCAATGGGGACCAGATTTTAAATATACCTACAACTGTAAAGATTGTGGTCAGGCGCGAGAGGTCGTCGCTCCAATGAACCCTTTAGCTTTTTTTACATAACGATCAAGAACGGAATCGTTGAAGATATTCAACGAATGTTTAATGGACTTGAGCGTGATATAGACATTCTACTTCAGAATGTCATTGAACTGTGTTATTTTATGCGTGGTGCTATTTCTTACGAAGAAATGATGATGAGAACGGCCGGTGAAAGACAACGTATAGGCGATTTCATCAGGAAGCGACTCGAAGCAGAATCGAAGAAGATGAATCCAAATTACTAATCTTCTTCGTTAGTGTCCTGCCATCTTCCAAGCTAAATGATATCTTTCCGATGAGGTATAAGATGCAGCTGGCGCTGAATCTGAATTCATATTATCTGTTGTAGCAGCACTACGAATACTTCCCGTATCTGCTTTATCATCATCGTGCCACCCATCAATGATACGTGCATATTCACCTGTCATGTTACTAAAAATTATAACATGTTGACCTATACCTAAAGATCCATCTTGAATACCAATGTCACTACTATCAAATGGATGAGGTGGGCGGGTAAGATCGTTTCCAGTTCCAGCAATTAATCCTGCTGCCCGCAAGTGAGCAAAAAATTTGAGTGTTTCCTGTTCACCATTTGTAGGTGGTGTAGACTCGTCTAAATTCCAATCATCTCCATATCCAACATAACCATTACCGTCGCCGTTCATTTCGGGCATTCCAGTATACATAGTAAATGTAACATCAGCGGATGGATCATCTCCTGGGAATTCACGATAACGATCGTAATACAAGTCTCTTGCTGAAACCAATCCGCTTTGCACAACTTGCATTTTTTTCAATTTAGTATTGGTAACCATTTCTGAAGCTTTTAATACTCCACCCACAAGCAATGCAATGACAATTAATATCATTGCAATTTCTACTAATGTGAATCCTTTTTGAGTATCATTTTTCATATGTGTTAATCCATACAATCGTATCCTTGACCAATGTCGAGACCATTATACTTTTGTGGAGGACGTTCTACCTTCTTACATTGAGTATAATCAACAAACACTGCTTGTTTCGCAATAGAGTCAGATGAAATGATGACTATACTGATAGTGTGTTGATGAAAAAGAAAGATTGATCCTACTCCAATTACAAAGAATAAGATTATCCCGTTTAAAATATTGCTTACCATTACCTTTCCAGTTAAATTATGTTAGGTAATTATACCACATGACCCTAAAAAGTCAAGCGTTAAAATAGGTAATAATGGCTTGTTTGAATCAGATCTTTTTATATGAATCTTTCCACCATTCTGGCAAGAGTTGGTGGGTTTGTTGATGCAAATAACCAAAGGATTCGTCGAGAATGTATACAGATCCAACGTCCTCAGGACCACGTACAATGCGTCCTCCGCCCTGAATAATGTCAATTATGGCACATCTACGGTACCACTCATTTGACATATCCATACGGCGTTTAATCCACTGATCACCGAGTGATCCAAACGGAACCTTGGCAAAGATAGCAAAACGCGCCAAATCATCCTTCAAATCGAGTCCTTCGGTGCTTGAAGGTGAGATTAAAACGCTTGGTCTTGATGAATCAATAAATGCAGTAATAACATCATTTCTATTGAGACCTGAATCGGGATTATGATGGTATATTTCTTGATTAACACGTCCTTCAAGCTCACTGACCAACCACTCAGCTATTTTGAAATTGCCTGTGTGAATGAGGCCACTTTCTTCGCCGTGCATTGTCAACAATGTTTTGATACTCTCGGACATTGCATCCTTCCCTGCTTCGTTTTCAGCCCACTTCCAATTCATCTTGGTTTGTGGCATGTAATACACCGGACGATTCTCAATGGGAAATTCAGACGGGAGTGAAAGGAATGCTGCTTCGTCTGGATTGATTCCAAGATCGCGACAAAATCCATCTTTGTTTAAAACTGTAGATGACATAAACAAGAATTGTTCAGCCATTGGTTTGACGATTGTATTAAATGCGTGAGCACCTTTCAATCTACGAAACTCGAATCTGACTTTGTCGTAAACAAGTACATACTCTTCTTCCATTTCTTCCAGTCGGTCCATCGTATATTCACGTGCTTCACTGAGATGCTTTTCCAATTCAGCTAATTCTCTCATCTGTGAAAATTCTGTTTTGGACATTTGCGAAACATCCATGCTTTCAAGATATTCCAAATTCTCTTTCATATCGAAGAATGTCTTTGATATCCCTGGCACATACACTTCCTGTACATATGCAACAGCGTCTTCAAGATTTGTTGCCTGTTGAAATTTTACTTTATAATGTTTGCACCGCCACTCTGCTATTTCAAGAATATCAAATCCAACGAGCTGTTCTTCAAGTGTGTGACACTCATCCAATATCATTAGACGTCGTTTCTTAATTGATCTATCACTGTTTCTGAATAAATTTGTATAAGCCCATACTCCCAAACCAAGTCTGTAATTCATAACTGTGTTAGTAGCGGCTACTGCTCGATTACGGCTTTGCTCATAAGGACAATGTTCGCATACTGGTTTAACTAAACTACCAATAGCACAGTTTGTGTTTCTCGATTTGCAGGTGTAATTTGATTTACCATAAAATGAAGATAGATCAATACGATCTACATCATAAAATGATTCTTCATATTGTAATTGTAAGATACGTTGAGGTGTGAGAACAAATGATTGTCCGCCCCGATATAATCCATATGTGAGTCCTATATTTGATTTACCAGCTCCCACAGGTGCTTCTAATATTAAGTATTTTTTGTCTTCATTTTCAGCAAGCCACGGAAGGGCTATTTCTTGATTCTTACGAGGAGGGTAATCGAATGGCCATAGCTCCATAATGTTTTCAGGTTTATTCATCATTATATTATACAAGGTAGCTTCGCAATCGTCAACGCCATACTGGCGTTTTCCGATTAATTGGATATAAATCCCTATTCGTAGGCATCCAAAAAAATTAGCGGATAACAGTCACAGTTTTATTTCCCCCAGCGTTTACCTAGAAGGAAGGTGCCTTAACGATGAAGTATCGCATTTATACCTGTTTTACAAAACATAATTTTTTGAAGGAATGGTCTCACTTGCAAGGTTCACTGTTGAGGTTCGACTATTGGTTATTTTGTCGCCAACAAACACCGTTGTGATAGCACACCAATTCGGGCGAGGAAGGATGCCCACGGAACCAGACGCAATGCGTCTATCTGATCACTACTCAGCTTCGGTATCCTGCTAATTTAATAGCCAGGAACACGGCCCGTTGGTGAGTCAGAAAGAATTCTCTTTCTTATGCAACCGCTACTTCGAGCGGCATTGACTCTATATTATGTTTTATATTCTTTGCTTTCGCTTCGCGTCTTTGCTTTTCTACGTCTTTGATTAGTTTGTGGAGATTTGGAACAACATCTGTTCGTAATATCTCTAAACTGTTTCGCGTCTTAGGTATGATTATTTTCACTCCATCCCGCACAATCGTTTCTGTTGTTGTTACTGGAGTGTTCCAATACTGTCTAAATTCTTCTGATTTTTTATCTAATTGTTTCAGTTCTTTTAATTCTAAATCATTGTCGGTTGCAAAATTTGACAACGTTATCCAATTTAAAATAGAATAATTATCCAACGTATCAAATAGTTGATTGATACGTTGGGAGGGCATTTATTTGCCCGGATCCGTTGATATGTTGAACATGGATGTTGGATTACTAACTCCCAGTCCACCTATGCGGAAGCTAGTGCCTGGCACAATAATGCGCTTTACCGTTCCCTTCTTGCACAGTTTACATTTCTTTAACGGCTCATCGTGCACGCTTTGTGTTTCTTCAAAACGCTCCTCACATTTTTTACATTCATATGTAAATGTTGCCATTTTTATTTCTCCAAATCGAGTTTATTTATACGATGAACTTCATAGCACGGTCGTAGTTGTCTTCGTGACTATCGTCAACTGTTATTTTACATTCACCATCACTGAAAATAACTGAACGAAATACAACAGTTGGCTCTGGTAAATCAGCAAATGCTGCACTCGTGTACATTACTATCGCAGTACGTACCATCTCCTTTGCGTAATTTTCCTTCCTTTCAATTGGTAGGGTTGATTTAACATGCGCCCAAATTTTTTGGTATAACATCTCACTACCCAAACCATCAGTATCCATCTCACGGGCAAGTTGTAACATGTCATCTATAGTATACCACATTTCAGTAACCTGTCCCTTACTACCAATTTGATTAGTACCAATTCTACGAAGTCCAATATTTTCACCGTGTGGTGTAGGAAGACATGACGATTCTTCATACTGAAGGAATCCTTCGTTGGTTTTCTTCATACAAGCAGGAAGAGGTACTTCTTTTTCAGCCTCACAAGCTGCTAATGCCTCATCGCGTCTTTGTTGTTGTGATTTCAAATCAGCAATACATTCTTGTATTAATTGAGCACCGAGTTCTTCTTCATTAACCAAATTTTCGTATTCTTGCTCCATTATTTTATTATCTCCATTGCATTATTGTATGAATCTTCGTCTTGTATTCTCTTTAAAAATTTCTTTGTGTCTTGTGCTAATTTTTTTGTTTCTTTGGGTGAGACTTGATCAGTCTCAATCGACCCAAATAGTTCAAATATGTCTTCTATACTATCGTTGTCACTAGCTACGTAATCTATCGCTTGCTCTGTATTGTCAGGTGCAACATCTTTTCCAACATTCAATACAGCATCCGCTATATCGATTAAATTGTTTGCATTTTGAACAACAGCTTCACACTCTTCTATTGATTTAAATATTTCGTCATTCATTTTATCACCGTCATCGCTCGGTTGTAATTCTCATTATATCCTTCGTCACCTTCCAACAAACGAAGTTCATTTGGATATAGTTCAATTACAACACCACTGATATTTCTTTTAACTAATATGTAAGATCCGTCAACGTTAATAACCTCACCAATACGATCGTCATCAAATTCTTTGCCAGTCGGCGGCAATATTTCAACAAAATTGCCTTCTTTAATTATCATTATTCATATCCTCTAATGTTCTTCCGAGCCAATAAGCATCGGTTAAATCTAACAAACCTGTACTCTTCTTCACCCCTAATTCGTCGAAAGTTTTACGGACATCATTTGGGAGATGTTCCAACAATGCTACCTTTTTAGCATTGCCCTTTCCTGTAGCAAATTTCTTAATTGTTCCAATTGGAACAACTCTCACATCATATCCACGACCATGTTTCAACTGTGTTATAATTGAGAATTGCAATCCTGCCAAATCTCTAGTGGCGTTTCCAAAGCTTGAAAATGATAGTGATTCTAATGCAACAACATCAGGTTCGTGATCGCTATATATTTGACATAACTTCAGAATAACTTCCCAAGTCCGCAAATATATGTCTTTGCTCTTATCAGTCTTAAACGTTTCACAATGTAACATTTGACTGTCTTTCATAACGACTATTCCGGTACATGTAAAACTTTGATCTACGGCTAATATCTTCATTCCCTTATTTAGAGGGTAAAAGGAGGCGCTATACTATAGTATTCCCATTGCATGATCGTATGCATCTTCGTCGCTGAATCCGTCTTTATCAAGAACCCAATCTTCACCGTCCCATACCACCGGCAAGAAATTCTTATCGGTGACGTCAATAATTTTTCCGTGGATTTGAATGATATAATTCTTATCTTGTGAATTCACCACACCATCTTTTACGGTTATGTTGCTCACAATATCCTCTTAACTCTGTCGTAGGCTTCAATAGGATCGAAAGTGTCCTTTTTCGGTGTCAACTCTGCTGGATCGGTTACTTTTAACCAACGTCCAACCCAAACATAAGTTTCATTGTGAGTGGTATCGTGCCATCTCTGTCCAACATAAGGTGATTGAGGTGCAATGTTTGTGTGAGTTACATTCTTTATTTGGAGAGTCATATTACACCCATTGCATAATCATATGCTTCAATTGGATTATCTTTCATGACATCAAGCTGTTGTTGTATATGAGAAGAAAATAGAAGCCATCTACAACCATCGTATACATATTGTGTTGTGTCATAACTTGGTGTGAATACTACTGTAAAGTAGTCACCAACAACAGCATTTGCAGGAAATGTAATGGTTGATTTGGAAGTTATTAATATGTTTGGTATCATACCACACCCATTGCCCGATCATAATCTTCTGCTAACGTTGTTGGATTTTTGTAAGTTCCATCTGGTCTTAAAAACAACACAAAACCATCAGCATCTCTGCCCGTTTCCCATATAACTTCTACTTCGATCCAAATGCGATCTTTATTTTTTTGATCAAGACCAACCATAGCCTCTGCAGATATCATCGTTGTAGCACTCAAATGTAATTGTAAGACACGATTTACTGCATCATGCACAGCATCCCACGTCGCTAAGTCCAGATGATCCCAAGACTTAAATTGTTCGGTTTCATCTATAATATCTTCTACAAGATCATTTCTTTGTTGAATTATGCTCACGCTGCTTCCTCGTTGATATAACTAAATCCCTTCGATAATTGAACAACTATTCGTTGATCAAATACACTTTCAAAATCTGCTATATGTGAGATGATATATAGTGATATTTTTTCATCTCGTGATTTTATTTTTAACATTCTGGCTGCCGCTTGTTGACCAACAGCATCCAACCCAACATCCAAGAATTCATCCAACATGCATACATTAATTCGACCGTGAATATTTTCCAATACGTCTTTAAATGCAAACGCCAAAGCAAGATTAACTCGAGCTCGCTGACCGTTAGATAGGTTACCAAAATCCATTGTTCTTCCGAATTGAGAAATCTGAGCTGTCATTTCGTGTGTAAATTCCACATTATGAGGCAATCCCAGGTCTTTCAAGTAATGAGTAAGCCTTGAATTCAAGAATGGTATGTTCTTATTTAACAATGCTTTACGAACAAAGCTATCTTTTTTGGTTAGCAGCTTCCAAAGGAACTTCTGATGAGTAGATAACTCCGTTAATTCATTGATGGTTTCTAGGTTAATTGGATCAAGTTCAAGGTCCTGTAATTCTTCTAAAGGTTCGATAAATGGATTTGTAGCTGTCTTTAAATTATCCATTTCTTTTTCTAATGAAGCTGTCTTACCATTTATATCAATCAATTCTTCAATATCTGATACTACAATTTCTTGATCAAGCTCAGCTTGTTGCAACAATAACCCGTCGATAGCTTTATCTAGATCATCAAGCTCAGATTTTAACGACTTGAGACTCTTCTTCGCAGCCTTAATCACAATCTTACAATCAGCAATCTTCTGCTTAGCGTCTTTCAACTCTCGTAAACAATATGGACACTTTTCATCCACCAAATGAGCTAATTCCTGTTCAACATTTGATTGTTCGGTGTTTAATTCACGCATCTCACGTTCAATCTTTCCAGCTCGGGTATCTGCAACGTCTAGATCCTTCGTTACACCTTCTTGCATATTGATTAATTCTTTCTGACTCTCAATATCAACATTCTCAGCTCTTTTTAACTTGGCTTTAATGGTTTTAATCTCTTGTCGATTTGATTTAACCCAATTGACAACACGCATTTCAGCAGATGTAATTTGCTTAGCGTGCCGTTCGTGTTCCTTTTCAAGTTGTTCAATTCGAGTCTTGTTAAACTTTATCGAAGCATCTGTTGCATTAATTTCCTTCTTCAAAATTACTGCATTTACTGACAAAGTCTTTAAGTTAAATAATTCTTCAATGATATCAGTCTGGTTAGGTTCGGTTGGGTGTCTTACCTTTAAGTCTAAGAACGGAACATGGTTAGCTGAAATCGCAACAATTCGAATGAATAGGTCATAAGGAATCCCTATGATTTCTTCAATCAAATCATTCGTATGTGCCATGCTATCGGGAGTAATATCTTTACCATTTTCGGTCAATTTAACCCAATTACCAGCAGCACCGACTTTCTCTTTACGAACTCTCTGAATGTGATAATGCTTACCGTTGGTATCAAAATCAAGTGTTACTTCCATGTTCTTTTTGTTAATGTTGTTGACAAGATTATCCTTAGAGATATCAGAAAGAGCCTTATCATATAAAGCATAAACGAGTGCATTAACAATTACAGTCTTGCCAACACCGTTGCCACCAACACCAGACGACACGTTGTCAAGATCTTCTCCAGTTATTAAAGTGGTTCCGCCTCTATCAAGATTGATTAAAGTAGTCTTCGCCCCATAAGAAAGGAAGTTTCTCATTGTTAAAGTATTGAATGTTATATCCATCAGTTTTTATCCGGTGCAAGTTCAGAAGACTTTAATTTTGTGTATATGTTAACCAACATATCATTATCAATGTGAGGAGTATCAATATCACCAAGCATACGAAGTACCAGTTCGTCAGTACTCACCCACTCTGTTTCTTCCCAATCCATTTCAGTTTCAGTTTCGGACATTGCTGCTTGAATTTCAGCAGATTCTTCCATTGTAAATTCACGCAGGTCATATTTTTCAGTATACTTTTCTCGTACTAGAGTACTTTCTTCATATGAAATCGGAACATCGACAACACATTTGATTCTGGAGTTAGGATGTATTTTTACATCTCCGTTCAAAAGAGATGTCAAGTCAATTGAGATATATTTTGGACAATCGAGCCAATCTGTGAACTCATACTTTTGTGCAACGTGATCATACGTCATCATACCACGCTCAGTGTCACCAGCATCACCAAAATCCATAGGAAAACAGTTTCCCATATAAATGATATTCTTTGCAATTTGGCGTTTGTGAAAGTGACCCGAAATAATATGTCTTGGTCCTTTGAAATCTTTTGGGTTTGGACCTGTCGGCATTCTTATACCATAACCAGTAACCAAAAATCCTTTGAATTCAAAGTGACCAGCCCAAAAAGGAATATTTAAATACTCCACCATATCAGCATATTCGTCGTGGAATAGGAATGGAGAGAACAAAGCCTTCCTTTCTATTTCCTCAACAATTCGAGGTTGATCTATGATAATAAAATTATCAAATTCAGCGAATGGAACAATCGAATGTATTTCTCTAGTGTGACGATGATATAAATCGTGATTACCAATAACAAAATATACTGGCACATTCAATTCATTTAATAGTTTAGCACCTTGATAAGAATAGTTGAGCGTGGCGATGTTGAGAGAACTTCGGTTCTCATTCCAATCGCCCAAGAAACCTACATAATCGATTTCAGGATCAGCTGCTACCTTTTCACAGAACCATTTGATAAAATTAATACAATCCTCATTATGAGATTTTGAATTAGATTTCTTTCCAAAATGAATGTCAGTAAAAAATGCGCCCTTTTTCAGAGTCTTATTTTTAGTCATTTTTCTCTGAAGCGTTTATCGCTTCTTATTGTTATATTGTTTCACCAGAATCTCTTGCTTCTCGTTCCATCTGATCTGCATCAGCGTCGTCGCTTGTTCCAGATCGTCTGTCAACAGCTTTATGCATTGCTGTATACGCCTTGTGAGCTTCTTGATAACTATACGATGGATCTAATCCTTGATCAACAAGTTTAGAATCTCGGATATCTCTTTGACGCTTTTCTTGATTCAAAAATTGGATGAAAGAGTTTTTAATGCACTGCGTAAAGAATGCGAACGGATTTTGACTCTTCTCAGGGTTAAATGAATTCCACGTACGAACCAACATCATCATAGCGTATGCTTGCATATCTTCATTGTAGGTGTAGTTTGCAAAATTACCCTTGCGACCATATCGAAGAGCTAGAGTTTGCAACATATGAGCAAGGCGATCAGTCATTTGTGGAGGATCGTTTGCTTTACTCAACATTACTTGAATCATCAAATCTTTGTTATTGAGATAATTAACCTTTTTCGGCTTCTTCGGTTTTGGGGGTGCTTTGGTTCTAGCCTTCTTCATCTTAACTTTTGTGTTTTCTGCCTTCTCAACAGGTACACGAACGTGTGGACGTCTTTTAGCTAAATGGATATTTTTATATGGTCCTGGCGTAACTTTTTCAGCTAACACACGTCCAGTGGCTCTTTCAAACTTCACATATTGATTAGTTTCTTTGTTAAACCATTGGACAATATCAGGACGTTGAGATGTGCTCTTTTTGGGCGTTGGTATCACCGCCTCGTTGTTATTATTATTCGACACGTGGATCTCCTTTATTGTAAGGGTAATTATACTGAAAATCCACTAAAGGTCAACGGTATAAATACCCAATAATGAGGAATCGTAATAATGGAACAAGACAACCAATTTAAAGTTAAATTAACATCAGCGTCATCACTAGACAGATTAACCGATCTCAGAGATTCGGTAGTGTTTGATGTCACACCTGATCTTATTGAAACTCGAAATGTTAATTATAAGTCACTCGAACCTCTACATGCGCCTGGTCAAGTGTTCGTGTACCAAAACACAAATTCAAGAACGTTTAACATATCAAATGTTCGCTTGATATCTCGAACATCTCATGAAGCATCGTTAAATTTGGCCAGATTGTGGACACTTCGTGGATGGACAACTCCACAATTCGGACAAGGTCCTCAAGCACACGAAGATGCGTGGATTGATGAGTTAGTTAAAAACAACCTGCCTGCTGTTCAAGCAAGAATGGCAAGAAACAGACGATCTAGATCATCAACACCAAGAGTGAATAAATCATTTCTTGGAGCACCTCCGCAAATTCTATTACTGTCAGCGTACTCACGAACAGGTGCTGTAAATGGAACAAAAGGAATCGGCCACATTCGCAGAGTCCCTGTTATAATTCAACAGATGAGTATTCCATATCCAAGTGATGTTGATTATATTCCAACAGATGATGAAAATCCAACTCCAATGCCAACAGTTATGACATTGGATATAACTTTGCTTGAAACACATTCACCAACTGAATATGAAAATTTTAGTCTTGATGATTATAGACTAGGAAACTTGAAAGGATTCTAATCATGCCAACAAGAAATCAAAGAGCAACAAATGCAACTGAAACTAAAACAGGACGATATACACAAGGCGGTCTTACAGATCGTTTTAATAGACGTCTGGGTTGGTGGGAACGATTCCCATTCGATCGCTCGACCGACGATATACAATTCGTCATTACAAAACAACACGAATTTCGTCCTGATTTGGTAGCATTTGTGGTATATGAAAAAGCAACACTAGCATGGCTAGTATTACAATATAATAACATAGTAGATATTAACACCGAGTTCGTAACAGGAAAAGTTTTAACGTTGCCAACACCACAACGCGCACAAACAAACATCCTCAATCAACGAACTGGTGGAAATGTCGTAGAGTAAAATTAATAATGTCTAATCCTCCTAATCCCTTAGCGAACTTTAGAACGTATTCGTATCATCACATTCTTATAGTGACCGATGGTATGAAAACTGCCAGTGAGCTAAGCAATTCAAGCGATCTTCTATTGTTTAATAGACCCAACGTCCACCCAGATGCTCGATACAATGCTCGATTCCTTGATGATGCGGGGGAAAATGGATACGTAACATTGATAGACGGAATGCAAGATGTAACATTTTTCGTTGAATCTATAAAGTGGGAAACTATCGTTGCTCCTAGTGGAAAAAGTGGTGGATCCAAGAGAGCAAGTACTTTGGAAGTTGATGGTGAAATGACTATCATAGAGCCGCTTGGAGTTAAATTTCTTGAAGTATTAACAAACGTTGGAAGTGAACTTGGAACCGATCCTTCAGGATTTATATTTCTATTAAAAACTATATTTGTCGGCCACCATCACGATGGTAGACAGGAATTAATCAGCAATGTTCGTCCGTTTTTATTCACAATGATCGATGTTAAAGCTGTAATGGATGCTAGTGGAACAACATACAATTTAACATTAGTTGGTGTCAATAACGGAACAGCAAAACTCCCCCAAATTTCTCGAATCGCCGATGGAATAAATCTGAGTATTCCATCAGGAGCGTCAGTTCGAGTAGCACTCGGTCTTTTCTTTGATGAAATTAACAAGAGATATGCTGAGTTCAAAAAGAAATTAAGCGAGCAGTTGCAAGCTGCGAAATCAACCATCAATGTCGGTGCCGATTTTCGGTCCGTGAGATATGAAATCGCCACAGATGATACATATGAAGAGTATGTTGCCGCAGATAACAACACAACACCAGAATCAGATACCCCAGGTGATGCTGTTATCAATTGTGGTAAAAACTCCACAATCGAAAACTCAATTCAAAGAATAATGGATTCGAGTAAACAAGTCATGGATGACGCAGCAAAGAAAAATAAAGAAGAGAAAAAATTCATATACAAAATAGCTTCAACTATTCTTCCAGATTTGGTTGGTGATGATATGGTTGTTCAATATACTGTTCACCGATATGAGGAGATAACACAAACATCATCTAAGCCACTGGAACCAATTGCTGGTGAGTTTATCGAATTTGACTATATGTTCACAGGAAGAAATGTTGATGTTCTTGAATTTGATATCAAGATGGATATGGGTATGTCATTCTTTCAAACAGTTGCAACAGCAGCGAGTGGATTGGGCAACCAAACAGGCGGATCAGTAGATAACACTAAAGTAATTTCTAAAAGTGTAGCAAAGGATACCGTTGCACGAGAAGTTGTTCCAGGTAAAACTCCTAGCCCACAAAGAAGTGTTAATCCACTTAATGCGGCAGCTAACCAACCAACCACAACAACACAAGCACCAAAACAAGTACCCAAAAAGAAAATAAAAACACCACTATTTTTGGGAACAACAATCAAAGATCCTGTAATTCGCAACAAACGGAATCCGCTTGAGTCAGCAACATTTGATGCTCTTTTATCTCGGCACGCAGCATATGAAAATGTTGAATGTGCAATGAAGATTGCAGGTAATCCACAATTATTAGATGAAACAACGCCCCAACCAATAGAAGTGCAACAGGGCGGAATTCAACAAGATGGTACTGATAATAATGATGATAATACTGGAATGCAAAAAATGTTTACCACCCCTGCTCTCATAAAAGTCAATGTAAAATTTCCAGATAATAACGAATTAACAGGTGTAACAGATTTTTGGTACAAAGGCTTTTATAACTTATATTCCATTACTCAAAACTTTGATAATGGATTATTCACACAAGACATTCAAATGTTTAGTCTGCCAATTGAAGACGACGAAGACACGGAATCAAAACTATCATCATCAGAGGAAGAAACAACTCCAACATCACAAGCTTCGGCCTCATCGGATGCAGGATTATTCGATGCAGATGATGCAGGAACAACATTCGATGCATATGAAGAACCAGCAGAATTTCAAAACTTTCCTGGTGATCCGAATCCGGATATATCACCATGAGTGAATTTGGCGTAATAGATGAAATATTAGAAGTAACGGGCGCAGATGAGTCGTTTACTAATATCACTATAGGTGAGGTTGTTGATACCAACGATCCGCAACAGATGGGACGTGTTCGTGCCGTTTGCCCTGCTATGGGAGACACTCGACAACAAGCTCTCAAGCATATTCCTTGGGCAATGTACGGTTCTCCGTTTGGTGGTGTTAATGAAGTAACAGCTCGAGGAAGAGGTAACGACAAATCTGAAGGTCCTGTCTCATATGGTATGTGGGCAATTCCAAAAATTGGTTCACAAGTTTTGATCATGTGTATTGATGGAAATCCTGCTCATCGAGTGTGGCTTGGTTGTTTGCCAGGACAGTTCTTTCCTCATACAATGCCTCATGGTAGATACTCTGCAAAACCTTCAGCTGGTAATCCTGAAGGTCCATTAACTTCAACTGAAAATCCTATCGAACCTCTTCACGGAAATCTATCAGAAGCATTTTCGGGTGGATCAGCTGCTGCGCGTGAAAGTTTTGAATTTAGATCGCGGGGAGCAGATAATCAAGTTGCTCATCTCACCCCCGAAGAGATCGCGGCGCGTGTAAAATTTTCAAAATTAGCTGACGATCGTGACGAAATAATTTCAGAAGCGGACGGAGAGTCTTTAAACCATTCACAAGGATATTCTAGAAGTAATATCGCTCCAAACAAAACCTTTTCCAATACTGGTGGAGTAAACTACGACTCCCACATATATGCTTGGACGACTCCAGGCTTTCATGCTCTTCATATGGACGATCGTGCTGAGAGTTGTCGTATGCGTTTTAGAACGACTGCTGGTCATCAAATTATTCTTGACGATACGAACGAGAGAGTTTACATCAGCACTGCTCAAGGTAAGACGTGGATCGAAATTGACGAAAAAGGAACGATTGACATCTACGGCGAACAAGATATATCAATACGATCAGATCAAGATGTAAACATATCAGCTGGTAAGTCGATCCGAATGAAAGCCAATGATGGTATTCATATGATAGCTGGGGATGAAATTAGACTACACGCGAAAGCAGAAGGAAACGATTTAAATGGTGATCTCGGGTTACATTTCAAGAGTGAGGAAGACATCCACATTGAATCGGTTGGTACATTCGATCTTTTAACTGGTGGACTTACTCGTATACAAATTGGTTCCACGCTCGAACTTACATCGGGGAACACAGAGATTCAAACAGGAACGTTAGATATTACTAGTGGCAACACTAATATATCAACAAGTACGTTGAGTGTTGCAAGCAGCGCCTTTCAACTTGACACAGCGTCAGCAATTATAAATTCATCAACATTTGATGTAGATGGTGGTACCGCCATCACAATGACAGCAGGTGTTATTGATTTGAATGGCCCACCAGCAGCATCAACTAGTATTTCATCACCTCCAGCGCCTGCTAACGCAGTAATAGCCCTTGAGTCTTTTGAGATTTCCCGTGAACCAGCTCACGAACCGTGGGCTCGTGTGTATACTACAATAGCTGGAGCAGATAACGACTTGGGTAATAGCCCAACACTAGAATTCTCTTACACGGATGCTGGTGTAGATCGATCCACAGCTCGACCAGATAGACCAAAAGATCGCAACTTAAGGTGGCACCGATAATGCCATCTGCATGTAGATTAGGTGATCCGATTAAATGCGGTGACACGATGGCTGAAGGCAGTCCAAATGTCTTTGTGAATGGACTTCCGTGGACGAGAGTTGGTCCAGACAAAACAGCTGGACACGTTGTCGGCTCAAAATTCTTTCCGCCTATAGCTATAACAGCAGGAAGCGCCGACGTGTTTATAAACGGCTTCCCAGCAGCACGTGTAGATGATCCCACTGAACTGCACCCAACAACCGGAACTCACAGCAGCACCGTTGATGTTGGTTCTCCAGATGTGAATGCAAACTTATGAGTTGTCAACCATCATACGTATATCGTCCAACGGATCGTCCAATTCCGTCACAATCTGTTGCTGCGGTTGATGATGAGCACCGAAGTCGACTGTTCATTGGTGGAACATTCTTTAGAAGTATCGACCAAGGGATTGATGAAAATGATATATCACTAGAAGTTATTCTAACTCCCGTTGGTGGGATGACAGACGACATTACATTGAATGTTAGAGTGTTGGGTGTGATACAAGAAACATTTTTAACATCACAAACGTTCAATGTGGGACCAGGCACGTATTCGGGTGGTATTTCCGCACTAAGAGGTGTAGTTGGTGATGGTGTAACCGTCATTCCTTCAGATAGTGATATTATCGAAATGTACCCGCGAGGAATATACCCAGCTGGTGATTTCTTTGACGTTTCTGGATCAGATGCGGCGGACAACGGTCTCGGCGCGTTTGCTGATACCTCAATGGTTGGTGGATCAGGACCACCATCAGTTCCACCACAAGTATTTTTAGATTCAATCTTTACAGGACCAGAACGAACAATCGTTATACTTTCTTCAACCGAAGATAGTTTGGGAGCTTCTATTTTCCCACCACCATCCAAAAGAATTCGGCAATATGATGGGATAAATTTTATTTCATATTGTAATGATGTGCAGGGAGCATGCCCGTTAGAGGGCACGTGTTAACGGTAGAGGCACTATCAATAAATACGTAGTAATAAGGAGCGAGTAGCATATGGCACTGTACAAAGGATATTCCAGTTTTGAATTTGAACGAATCAAACAGTTCGAACTTACTGACGTGGAATTGGTGAAGATGGATCTGTTGAATCATATCTTCACTCGTAGAGGTACACGTGTAATGATGCCAACATTCGGAACAGTAATTCCAGATTTGGTGTTTGAACCGCTTGATGAACAAACAACAGAAATTCTTGAAGATGAACTTCGAACAGTATTTGATTTCGACCCACGAGTCGAAACAGTTTCGTTAGACCTAGATGTTCAAGAAGATCTATATACGGTTACGGTATCAGTTCAGCTATTTTATGTTGAATTGGATATCGTAGATAATTTCGAACTAAACATAGTGTTCGAGGGATAAAATGGCTAGAGAAATTTCAAGAACAGAAGCATTTGAACGAGCACATGAGATATTCTCTCAGGTGAATTTCAATTCATTTGATTTTAACACAATCAAGGAATCATTACTTGATTATATCAAGCTGTATTTCCCAGAAGATTTCAACGATTACATTGAATCATCAGAATTTATCGCTATTGTTGAATTGTTTGCATATATTGGTGAACTTCTCGCTTATCGTGTTGACATCAACGCACATGAAAACTTTATTACAACTGCTCAACGTAAGGAATCTGTACTTCGCTTAGCGAAGATGATTTCATATAAAGCATCTCGTAACCTACCAAATCGTGGTTTGGTTAAACTTTCATCCATTCAAACAACTGCTACAGTATTTGACTCACTTGGTCGAAATTTAGCAAACAGAAAGATTTTCTGGAACGATCCTAACAACACAGATTGGAAAGAACAATTCTTGTTGGTTATAAATCGTGTACTTGAACAAGAATTTGGAACAGTATCTCCAAGTGAACGTGTGCAGGTTGATGATGTTCTGTTTGAATTGTATACACTGAATAATAATCCATTATCGTCTGGTGCTGGTAGTGTATTTTCTTTTAACACAGCTGTTTCGGGACAAAGTGTTCCAATGGAAGCAGTACCAGCTCAACTCATTTCAACAGGCCCAGAAGAAAAACGGCCTGAAGTAAATGCAAAGTTCTCTCTACTATTTGGTAATGATGGTCTTGGTGATGGATCAGATACAACTGGCTTCTTGATGTTCGTGAAGCAAGGATCGTTGCAACGTGTTCAAGCAAACTTTGATGGTATAACACCAAACCAAACATTTGATATCAACACTGACGACATCAACGAAACAGACTTGTTTGTTAATAATGTTGATCCAGATACACGTGAAATTATAGTTACTGATCCCTTTGCAACTGCACTTCCTCACCTTGTATCAGAAGATCTTCGATTTGGTGAGTGGATAGAAGTTGATCTTGCAAACGCTCAAAACATTTTATTCAATACCAACAAAAATAGACACAAGTATGAAGTTGAAACACTTGATGAAGATCAAGTTCGTTTGGTGTTTGGTGATGGAGAATTCTCCGATGTTCCAAATGGTGCATTTGATATATGGTACAGAACTTCACTTGATGAAGATCTTGCAATTCCAAAAAGCTCAGTAGCTGATGAATCATCATCTTTTACATATAATGATGTTGCTGGTAATGTTCAAACAATCTCATTTACCTTTTCATTAATCAGTTCACTTCAGAATGGCTCTGCATCAGAAACGATTGATCACATTCGTCGAGTCGCTCCATCTGTTTACTATACACAGGATCGTATGGTTAATGGCCGTGATTACAATGTATTCATGTTACAAGACCCATCAATTCTTAAAATGCGTTCAATTAATAGAACGTTTGCTGGCGATTCAAAATACATTGCTTGGCACGATCCTCGTGAAAACTATGAAGACGTTAAGTTGTTTGGTGATGATCTTGGTTTGTATTGGGATGAGAAAGCACCAACATCTGGTGGTCTTACAGCAATAAACTCTCCACTCGATACAAATGAACTCTTATTTGGATTCGTGGAACCACTTCTATCAAGTACAGACTTTTTTGCTGTCATTGGTCCAGAGATCGAAGCTCTTGGTGGTAATCCAGGCAGCATGCGTAGAACTTTCAACACATCAACAAATCCTTATGTTGCCGACCCTGGCCAGCATCCACTGGGCGATGATGAAGTAACAGCCATCTCTGCAGCGATCGATTTGGCGATTGGTGGAACGAATCCAGTCATAGATTTATACTACTCAACACTATATGATGAGTGGACAGTTGATGCACATCCTTGTGATGTTCTTCCTAATCCTCCTTTCGTTTGCGCAGTTGGAACCTCTGATGCAATTTTTATGATCCGTATTCAAGTTATATTTGGCCTCCAAGGATTGACAGGTTGGGACATTCGTTTCAGAACTAGAACATTGACTGCAGACAGTCAAGTAACAAGATTTTGGAACACCAACCAAACTAATCAAATTCAAAACTTTGATACGTTAAATCCTGTAACAGATAAGATCGTCGTCCTTCAAGCAAACTCTGACGCTAATGGAACTGGACTTCTCGATACTAATAGAATTTATGATATTCTAAGTCAAAGATTACTAGAACAGAACTTATCGAATGCTGGTCTTCCAGATATACATCGTTTGTCTATCCTTCCAGAAGATACAAATGGTGATGGTATTCCTGATAATCTACTTCAACCGAACCTCTTCGATCTTGAAACAATTGTTGCAACAGGTAACACATTGACAGCAGGACAATCAGATTCAAGTTATAACGGTGTAGGATCAAATGGAATATTTACAGCTGGTGCATCATATTTGGGCGGTGAGGTAATAACATTGTCAAATGGTACCACTGTCACGAACACTACTGGTGCACCAGGTATAATTACAGATTTTACAGTCGATACTGCTGGCGCTGAAGTTGTAACTGGTGTTGCATTAACGCAACTATCGGTGTCAGGTGGATCAGTTGGTACTGGATTTACATTAACACCTGAATCAGATAATGTAAAAATCCCAGAAATAACATTACCATTATCATATCTAGTTGGATTTGAAGATGTAGATGTTCAATTGTACCACGTTGATGGTGCTGGAGTTCGAACTAGACAACTTTTTGACACTGGTAAATGGATAACTCCTCCACCAGACGATGATCCTGCTGTTCTTATTCGGTTTTTGGTTGACTTTACATCAACTACTTTGGCTTTAGATGAAACTATCGTGGTTAGTATAACAGATTATGTTTACTTTAATCGAGAAAGTTCAACCGATCCTTGGGCACCTCAAACTGTAACTGATTCAATTAAAACTTTATTCTTACAAGATGCAGCAACTGTTGAAGATGAGCGACGTTACAAACGCCACGAAGGTCGATATCCTTTGAACTTCGCTTGGTTCCATTTCACTCCAAGATTGAATTTAGTCGATCCATCAGCAACAAACATTATTGATATGTATATTATCACAGTTGGATATTATACCTCACTGTTGCGATTTTTAAATAATCAAACAGACAATGAACCAACATTGCCAACACCATTTGAATTAAGATCTTCATATGCGGATCTTCTTGAGAATAAGATGATTTCAGATACAGTAATACTTCACCCTGGAACATTTAAAATTCTATTTGGTTCACGTGCTGAAGAGTCACTTCGAGTAACATTCAAGGTAGTTCGTCCATCTGAATCTAATTTGACAGACAATGAAGTAAAGGTTAAGATAGTTGATAATATTCGCACATTCTTTGATATTAATTCGTGGGAATTTGGTGAAACTTTCTTCTTTACTGAACTAGCCGCATCAATACATGCAGAATTAGGACCTGAAATAGATTCGATTGTACTTGTTCCAACGTTCTCTTCAACACAGTTTGGTGATTTGTTTCAAATACAAGCGCGTGAAGATGAAATGTTTATACCTGACATCGGTACAACGAATATTGAAATCATTCAATCGTTTACTCCAGAAAATATCAGACAGAACGAAAGTTAATCCCTGAAAATTCGGTGATGTCCCCTTCTATAAATAAGGGGAAATGATGGAGACACAATAACCCGTGGCAAACGATAATTCAGATTACAATCTGCCGAGAACAAAGTTGCATGAACTGCTCGCACACCCGTTTGATTCAAATGTAAACAAGTCGGTCTTCGAGAACCTGTTCAATCGATTCCTTACCAAACCAGAAACTCGTAAATTGGCTGGTTACATTGGTCAAGGAAATGAAGATGCACTCATCTCTCGCCAAATTGTTGAACCAACCATAGACCGTCAAGCGGCTCAACTTCAGCCAATTCTATTTAATAAAATTGGTTCGGTTGAACACATGGCTTCTTGGAAGGATATACTGAATGAATTAGTACGTCTGGGTGTTGACATCGATCGTCTACCAGAATGGGGCGAAGCACAGGTATTCAATTGGGTTCCACCAATTGATATTGATAAATTAATACACTACCAAGATTATTATTGGGTTGATCCAAATAATCCAGCAGGTCAGCCACAATATCTTACTATTCGAAGCCGTTGTGCAACTGCAACATCTCAAGCTAATTTTCATCAACGTCTAGTAGACGAGTTTGGTGAAGATTTTCCAATATCCGGAACAGAAGCGGTTGATGGAGTACTTCCAACATTTGCTATTCTGTCAATTAGTACTGGTGCTGAGTCCATACTCGTTGCAGGTGATGCCACAGCTGACCTAACTTTCGAACAATTCTTTAACGTCACAGGAACATTATTTAACAACGGCGAATATCAAATTCTGTCCGTACCAGTTTTTGATGGTACTAATACAACGTTTGATGTTGGACCAGGCATATTGGTAGCGGATGAATTGACAATCGGCACCGTAAACGTACAACGATTTGATACGTTAATTATTCCAGGCGAATTTATCAGATTATTAGAACCAGGCTTTGTATTCTTCTTCAAAAACACTACCAATGTAGACTTAGAAGATAGCTTCCTAACAGTTGTTTCAGCGAGTTATGATCAGACTGCAGATGTCACAACTATCGAAATCGACGTAACATTCACATCTAGTTCTACTGATGGTGACATCTCTCTAGTTGAACAGTTGAACATTTTCCTTGCTGAACAATCTTGTCAATGTGAAGGTTCTGTTGGTTGGGATATTTTTTCATGGGATGACAATCCAACAGATCCACTGTGGGATGGTGATCTCGTTCCACTTCTCGCGAGCATTTCAAATCTAGTCGATCCAGTAGCACCTGGTGCTGAAGGTGAATTGTGGTTTAATACTGATACAGATCAATTGTTCATATATGGTGCAGATGCTTTTGGTCCTGGCGTGCCAGGTTGGAAAGTAATATACAACAAGTTTTCAACTGTTGTTAGCGCTACAGAAGGATTGGGTTTGTGGGATTTCACCCCCGATTGTGGTGTGCAATCTATCATTGATGCTGCGGACCAGTGGATCGATCAAAACAAATGGGTTCATAAAACTGATGTTACGAACTTTTCTGTTGCCAAGCAAGCATCCCTACCAATCATCGAATATGATTGGGACTTGGAATTAAACGAATGGACATTTGCAAATCCAGTTTGGAAATATCGATTCGAAAGATTCATTCCATTTGCAGCCACTACGGCGCAGCCACAATTAATTGAACTCACGCCACTATTTGATTGGGTGCAAGGTGGACTTGGTTTTGAAGCAAATATTATACTTGATGATCAGTATGGTGATTTAACTGAATCATTTACTCCAGGCTCGTTCTTCCAAACCCTCGATACTTCTGATTTGTTGGAAGTTGTTAGTTCCAAATTTGAACAACCTGCTGCTGGGCAACCATTTCAAACAATAATTACACTCACCGTTGATGTTCCAGTAGGTATGATAGGAGCAGGCGCTCTTCGTCCTGACGGTGTAGCGGGGTTGAGACCTTTCAGAACTTCTCTGGGTGATCCTTGGAAAGCATATCACGATCATTGGTTGTTTGTTGAAACAGAATCAACAATCGCTATTAATCACCAACCAGTGAATCCATTTATTGCAGCACCCATAAGCTCACCAGTTGTTGACATTGAGTTTGAAACGCTGGGAGCAGGCACAGATGGAGAATATCAAACAACAGCATTTTCTCAAACATTCAATGTGCTAACTCCAACGCCTTTAACAAAATTTAAATTAGCTCCAACGCTTACAACCAACGCACTGGTGGGGTTTGACGACATCCGAGTGTATGTTAATGATATTCGAGTATTTGGAACATATCAAGAACTCACTCCCGATGGACCAGTAGCCGAAGTTGATTTGATAACAACTATTAGTGAAGATGTTTTTTATGTACAACAGATTGAATTTCTTGTTGGATTTGAAACAAAACAATTTGATGTAATTCGAATTGAAGTTGGTGAAGGTGCAATAGATGAAATCGGATTGGCTTCTGTCCCTGTTAGAACAATCGAAGATAATGATGCATTTAATAATCTTTCAACTGGTGGCACTCGCACTGTTAGTTTGATACAATTACGAAAAGCTGAGCAAGTTAAAACATTAAACAATCAATATCCATTATTTGACATATATGATACTACTGGTGCATCAGCCTTGAAAGCAAATTCAATTTTTGCCTTCGCAACATCGCCTGATGCTAACATTAATGTAGCAGTTGGTCTTCGTATTGTGGTTGATGATGCTGGTACGGATTTTAGTTTTGAACAATTCCTTTGTGATCCAGATACAAACGTTTTGCGTGCTTACCGTGATTACTCTAATGAGCCAGGAACATATTGGGCAGATTCGGAAGCTCGGGAAGTTAAGTTTTGGGACGGATTAACATGGTCTGATAAAGGACTACAAGGATTACAATATGAACAGGCAGTTGTTGATGTATTTGAACCAACATCTCCGTTCACTGGACAAGTGTGGTTTGATACTATATCAAATGAATTAAAAGTATATGATGGAGCAAATTTTGTTGTTGCATTAGCGTCAGATGTGAACTATTTAAACTATGACATCACTCTACAAACGATTTGGAAGAAGGGACTTAACGATGAAACCTATGTTCCAGTAGTGGTTGATTGGAAGAATCGCACAGTAGAAGAATATGACGCTGAGCAAGTACTGTTTGTATCTGAATCAGCTGAAGAATTGATTCTGGCGGATCCTACGTTAACTCTAGCAGAAGCAACAGCTCAAGCAACAACAACTTGGTATGCAAGTCAGGCCAATGATTTATCACCAACAGGATTTTGGAGTGGTGATTGGGAAATTCCAGATCCGTTATACTTCAACAATCAACATGAAAATAGAAAAATATTGATGACGTCTGAATTGGTGTCTCACTTTAATTCTATCATTTCAGCACAACCAACAATCCCAGGATTTATTGGTCCTGATAGCGCTCGTTTCCATCTTATTGCAACAGAGAATGTCAACTATGGTGTGGGCGGTTTGATTAAAGAATTCAACAACGGATTTGATACATTCTTGTCTTCAATATTTGTAAACAACGTCACTCCACCAACGTTGTTTGAATTTGCTCACGATCAATATGAAACACTATTGAATGTGTTGAAGGAAGATTTTCGAAATGATGCTAACGATTTAATGACAAACATAACTGTTGAGTCTCTGACAGATTTCTCAACATTTGCCACTAACACTATACTTGATGCGTTTGAACAAAACGATAATGCAGCGTTCTTATATGGAGATAGCACAACATTTACCGATGTGACTGGGGCCGATGATCTGGGCGTTCGCAATTGGATTGCAACACTTCCATACCTCAATTTGGTTAATCGTGTTGCTCCAGAAAAGATAGTTGATGATTTGCATGATATTAATAACATTACTCATCACGATGGACACAGCCAAGGATACGCATACACCGATGCAACGCTTGCCGGAATAGCTCGTATTGTTATTAACACACCAGATTCGCGTTCAACGTTAGCAGCACCAGATAATACATTTGGTAAGATAGATTCAGGATCGCCGCCAGATGATATTGTTGAGTTTGCAACAGCACCTTTCTTTGGTGAAACAATTTTAGGTCGTGAAGGTGTATATTGGTATCAGGTAGTGGGTGTTACTCGAAGACTTTACAGATTAGCAATAGCAGCTGTTGGTACAAGTGAACCATCATCTTCTTTGGCAGATGGAACTTTATGGATGGATATGGCACCACTCGGTGAAGTGCTTCGTGTTAAAAATGGTGTAACATGGGATGTTGTAAGTGGTTTAGCGATTGGTGATGGACGTCTACATAACGGAACCAACCCAGCAGATATTACTACATCTTCCATTTCAGCGTGGCAGGAACTTGATCTTGATGAAATTCTTGTTAATATAATTCTCGAACTGGAAGAACGGTTGTATGAAAATGCACCTACACCAGTGGTACTTGATTATGATTTTGATGCACTACAAGACACAGCGGCCAAAGTTGCACTATATAATCAACTCCTTGAAAATGCTTTTCTTGCGTTTACAAGATCGAGCGAAATTACTGCTCCTCTGGTTAATGGTGATTATGTTCCAACTGATCCTTTCACTTGGAATTATAAGCGATCAGTTCCAGGCGCGAATTTCCAAATTATTGATACTGACACAGTCGCAAATACCTTCACAATTGATGATACGTTTGCTGTATCCTTCCCAGCAGCATCAACATTCTTTGTTAAAAATTCTGGTGTAAATGATGGCGAATTTACAGTTGTATCTTCGGTTGAAGTTGCAGGTCCACAAACGGTTATCACCGTAGTTGAAACTGTACAAGACTCGTTGCTTGGTGTGATATACAAAGGAACATTACCATCACCAGATAATACAGGTTCTGAATCTGGTGGTGATTGGAGAGATTACTACAAGAAATTATACGGAACACCATATCCTCACCTCGAGCCTTGGATATTGCAAGGATACACAGATAAACCAACGTGGTGGGAAGCTGAGTACACAAACGATGACATAAGCATTTGGGGCAACCGCCGTTGGAAATATCTACACCAAACAGTAATTGAAGGACAATCTCAATTTCTTTACACGGGGTTTGGAGATAACGGAACATTTGTTGCCGGTGATGGAGCAGGTGGAACAGCATACGCACCAGGTGACACTATTACATTAAGTGACGGTTCTATCGTTACAGTAAATATCATTGATGGTGATGGAGATGTTGTCTTCTTTGATGTAACAACTTCAAGTGGAATAATCGTAGTACCAGGCACCACATTAACACAAGTGTCAACTTCAGGTACTGGATTAGCGTTCACATTAACTCCAGAATTGTCTAATATTATCGGTGTAGGAATGTGGCAAAATATTCGAGCTGGTATAATTCCAGCTGGTCAATTGCTTCCAGACGGTGCAACAACATCAACTGGAGTATTCATTCCAGGCTCAGTACCGTTATACAATTATTTTTCTGTTAACATCGCTGATGTAACAGTCACATCAAACGGTGGAGCCACAACATTTGATCCAGATGACGTTTTTCCTCCTTTCTTTGATTATCTTGCAGCGGGTGAACCAGCGATTACACTTAATCGTTCTGTGTTCCGCGAATTTGCTATTGAGATTATATCACCAGCAGCAGATTACGCATTTGCAGATGCTGGACCTGTCGAGTTTGAGTGGCGCGAGTCATCACACTTTCTATACGATCAATTAACAATTGCATTCCAGATGGATCCAGTTAATCTTGTGAGCGATACCTTTGGATTTGATTACAATGTAATTGACCGATTGGAGATTGATAGCCAAACAGAACAAACACCTTGTCATTGTCGAACAGACTTTCATGGTGAAGTAGTTGATGATGAACTGTATCAAGTTGATGGAACAAATCAATGGTACGTAAATTTCAATCGTTACTTAGGATTCGACTCAAGCCTTTCAGATTTCCGTAGCTTGTGGACGTTGTGGACAGCACCAATGATGTATCAATTCTCATCATTTGTTGATACTTCATCTTTACAAGTTGCACACAGATCAGTTCCAACGAGTGAATTTGATTTTCGTGTGGCGTCAAAACGCTCACCAGGCGCGGATGATTTCTGGTTAGACGCGCTTGATGTTACACTCATCAACATTCCACCTAACCTTGCTCGTTATGATAATCAGCTTGATTGGGGATTGGAAGTTGATACCAATTCACCACTTAACAGATCAGTAGAGTACTATGATGTTCGAAACTTTCAATTCGATGTCGATGCTGCTACTGACGTTTGTACTCTATATTCTTACCCAATACAAGGCTTGGAGTTCTTTAATGAAACCTTCTTTGTTACAGGAAATCAAGTGGGAATTTTCCCATTTGCAAGAACGTTTGATATAGTAGGTTCAACTGGTAACGATGGCAGCTACACAGTTGTCAGTTCAGTATATGACGCAACAGTTAATCAGACACTAATTGAAATTAATGTGCCAATTCCATCTGCCGTTGTCGATGGCAATATTGTGGCTAACTATCGTTCTATTCCTTGGGAAACAGGAGATAGTGTTTGGTTCTCTACCGAAGAGACCTTACCAGCACCACTGAAAGGTGATCAAAAGCAAATCGGTCCAACACGATACTTTATAATTCGTTTGAATAACAATCAATTCCAAATTGCACTTACTCAATCTAATGCGCTTGCTGGACTCGAAATAGATTTAACAACAACTGGTACGAAGAATTCTTTCGTTGGACAAATATCCACAACATTCCAAGCATTGGACGGATCGCGCACCGAGACGTTGTGGCGTCACTACGTGATTGATAAAACCAACACTCTGACATTTACTCCTCCGTTTGATATACAGGGTATGCAAACGTTGGTTAACATTGTTGATGGTTATGAATCATTTTCATTTGATGAAGGTTTTAGAATAAACGAAAACAAAACTCGTCAAGATCCAGACACTGGTAGATTTGTGGATTGGCAGATTGAAACAGAGCGTTTCATTCACTTTGCTTATGGTCAACGTTTGCAACGCAATCGCAACATCAACAACAGATACTCCGTATCTGTTGATGTAGGATCAAACGTATGGACATACACTGCTGAGAATGGTACATTTGTAACTGGTGCTCCGATTAATGCAATTTCATCTAATACAATTCAGCCAGCACCAATTATTACCAACATAAAATACTTTATCATTGTTGATACTGCATCAACCTTCCGTTTAGCAACAACGCGCGCCAATGCAGAAGCTGGAGTTGAGATTGACATAACTTCCGATTTAGCGATCGGTGATCTGTTTATAACTTCTGCTGCTGACTTCAGAGCTGTATTGCCAAGTCAAGAGATTAATCCTTTCAAAAATGATTTATTCTTCAGACCAGCAGCTGGTATTGTTTCAAATCTTTTGACAGGACCATCTGAAGACATCAGAAATACACAATTGTTGTTCGATCAATATGGCCGTCCTCTCAATCGCAAACAAATGCGTATACTGCGCGAAGATCAACAAACACAAATTACAATTATTGATGAGATTAATAATGATGTTGAATTGACAAGCATATTCAACGATCCGTATAATTTCATACATCTTGGTGGAGCTCACATCTTTATTGATGCATACGAGCATGTATTAATATTCAACAATTACACAACTGAAGATTCATTACTATATGATACGTTCCTTGGATTGAATGTAAGCAAATTTGAAATGTTATTCAATCGTCAGGTTGAATTCACTCAACGTCCAAACGTTGGTGGTAGTTACTTTAAAACTTTCTTTAACCAAGGTGCTGAACTTCTTGATAATTTTGAAACTCAAATTGATAGCGTTCGCAACTTATATGATTCGTTCAGAGTAATCGAAGCTAAGCCGTTGATACAAGAAGCAAGAAAGGCTCTCGGTTACGAAGGAACACGAGGCTATCTTGATAACATGAACTTGAATGAAAAATCTCAGTTCTTGTTCTGGAAGGCTTTGATTCAACACAAAGGATCTCAACAATCAATTGATGCATTCATCAATTCTCGTCGTTTTATTGATGCGAAGGTTGATGAATTTTGGGCTTATAAAATTGCAGATTTTGGTTCTTCACAAGATAAAGAATATCCTGAAATGTTTCTCAATACTACAGATGCTCAAACAAGCGATCTACGTCTTCAGTTTATTGAAGAAGATGATTTCTGTATCCCTGGTTTTGGTAATGATGGTTTTGATGAAGAACTATGCGGATTTGATATCAGTCAGGAAGATTCAATTGCGCTCGATCCAGGCTTCATTGGTATTCTTCTTACAGATCAAGAACGTTGGTTTAACCAACCCGATCAACTTGAAGTTCTTAGAAACAACGGACTGTCATTATACTTTGATTTAAAACCAACTAACAGATTACCAATTGTTGTAACTGAAACAATACCAGTCGGTCTTGCAGCAGGCGACGGGTGGCTTGATATATCTGTAAAACAATTACAACTTCAAGATGAAAGTTTTTATGATGGTGTTATCCCAAATGGTTCTTTTGTTGGTGGTGATGGTGTTGGTGGAACAGCATATTCCGCTTTCGATACGATCACGCTATCTAATGGAACCGTTCTTACCGTCGATACCGTTGATGGCGGCGGCGACGTTACTGGATTTACAATAGCCACAGCTGGTGCTTCGTTAGATCACCTATCATTAATAGGTGTTACATTGACACAAACCAGCACATCGGGTACTGGTACATCATTCACATTAATACCTGGCGCGGCCAACGTAACTACAGCTGAATATACATTCAACGTATTTGATCCGGATGCGGGCTTTGTTTTCAGCGGATTTTGGCTTAATACAGAATTACCAATTCTACGCCACAACTTTTCTTCTGATAATGAAGTAGTTACAGTTGAAACAGTTATAGAAGGGACACGAATTGCACCAACAATCACGCCTGGGATAAAGTCAGTTATACTTTCTGAATTATACATTCCATTCACTAATCATATTCATGTATTCAGAAATGGAACAGAATTAGAACCGCTTGTCGAATACGTAGAAACAGTCGATGCACTTAGTAATACATTTTCAAATGAAATTGTTATGGTCGAGCCGTTGTTGGCAGGGGATGTAGTCGAGATTGTTTTCAGATCAGCTACTCTGTTAATCAATACTCACTTTGAACGAGTTAGTTCTAACACAATCAGATTGTTGACAAATGATATAGTAGATAATGCTATTAGTATGTCTGTGTGGGGTGAAGTTGTTAATGAATCTGCTCAAAGTCCTGCTAAAATTATAGACAAGGAAGCTGGTGTAGTTATATCTCCAGTTCAAATTTGGGATCCAGCAAGAGACTTCCAGTATAAGACACCACTCAAGGACATTGAATTAATCAAAGATGATGACCCAGCAGTTTACACAAACACAATCGAAACCGATCAAACTCCACCAGGCTCTGTTGTTCGTCCTTACATATTGTACAATACTCCATGGAATCAAATTGAAGTTGGAACAACATGGTTAGATTCTTTTGATTTAGACTACACATCATATTATGATGAAAATGCAATTACAGATTTAGATGATCGTCTGCGTATATGGGGAACATTAGCCGGTTGGGGTGGATTGAAAATATATGAGTGGATTGAATCAAACGTCCTACCTGAAGAGTATGATGCACTGGCGATTGTTGAAGAAGGTGATCGAGACATTGAAGAACATCTACGAAAGGCTGGTAGAGCAAGACAAACAGTGTTTGAATTTTCAAACGCACTGGATATCACATCAGTTACCGTAGCACCAACTAATGAAATTAAAGTAGCGGGTGATCAAACTGCCGATTATATAGCGGGCTTAACGGTTTACATAATCGGTTCAACAGGCAACAATGGTACATTCACATTATCTGTCGATTCAACATTTGCAGCTGGTGAAACAACAATAACTACAACAGAAGATATTACTAACGCAACAGTAGACGGTTCTATCTTTTTTGAGTGGGTTCTACATAGAAATAAACATCAAGAATTTGATGTAGTAATTGAAGGCACAGAAACAGCACCAGGCACATTTGAATTTACATTGGTCCTTGATCCTGAACAAATCGATCTTGGTGATCTAGTAAACGTTTACGTCAATGGAAGATTAATTCTCCCAGATCAAATTGTGACTGCTCCTATGGTTGTTACAGATTTGAAAGAAGCGGATCGTGTGAGATTTGTTAAGTTAGCACTAACAGATCAAGTAGATCTCGATGCTGGAATTGCAGCAGGTACACATGATCAAGTTTATGAGTATACAGAAGTTCCTATCTTTGATGAATTTGGTATTCAACAAACAATTTATTACTTCTGGGTTGAAGAAAAGAGCACTCGTAACAAAACTCAAGAGATATCTCCAAAAGATGCACAAACACAATTGATCACAATACCTCAACCATATATGTTGACATTAAAACCGAAACCAGCTGATGTTCGAACAAACGGTGTTCTGGTAGATTTGGATCGCTCATGGGAGCATGTTATTGTTGCAGAAGATTTGATTCATTTCGCTGAGCTCGGTCGTCAAATACTACTTGTCGGTTCAGCTATTAAAGAAGGAGACATCGCAAACCTTACTGTCACAGTTAACGGAACAGCTCTTGTTTCAACAACAGAGTACACTATAAATGAAACTGGCAGAGAAGTTCAAATTGTGAAGGAGCATCTTTTCGTTGGTCAATCTGAATTAAACTACGATGGAACACTTCCAAACGGAGATTTTGTAGGTGGTGATGGTCCAGGCGGAACAGCTTATGTACCAGGCGATACTATCACATTGGATGATGGCTCAGTTATAACTGTTGACGTTGTTAACGTCAATGGTGATGTTATTGAATTCACAGTAACAACATCGGGCGGAATCACTGTCATACAAGGCACTCCTTTGTTCCAAGCTAGTACATCCGGAACAGGAACTGGATTCTCACTAACTCCTGAATTAAACAATGTTGCAGGAATTGTGTTTGTTGAACTGGACGAAGTTGGTTTTGATTATACAACAGAAGTTCCAACAGAAGTTTTCCATTTCCCAGACCGCCACACAGAAGCTGTAATTCGTGGTCTTCGAGGACTGATTACAAACGATCGGCGTTACACTTTACGCTTCACGAGAGACTTTACTCTTCGCGATGATCTTGAGCAGGGCGATTCTTCTCTTGAGCTAAAACAACACCATGAAGAGTGGCAACTGATTCGTCAAGAACAGCCTTTCTTGGTACCTCGCGCCTTGTGGGACAAGGTTACAGAATCAATGGTCGGATTTTTACTTACCGATCCGACTACACGTGTTCCGACACTTGAACGTGAATTATATGATACGTCTTTCTCTACCGAAACAAGATTCGGTTTACGTTCTGGTCAAGCGTTCACTGATGGGCCAACAGCGCTTCAAACAATTCTCGCTGATCTGAATAATCCAGATAATGCTTTTCCAGCAGTTGACATTAATGCGTTCTTTGCTCAGAATGATTTTACCACGACTGACGGGATTATAGCAGCTATGAATTCCATATATACTCTCTTTACATTCACTGATGTGAATAGAATTTATTTCGCAACATTGCACGACGCTTTTTCGTTCAAGAAAGAATATCCAGACATATTCAAAACATCAATGGTGGCAATACACGGTATTCGACCATTCCAAGTAGCAGGACTTTTTGATGACTAGTAATATCAAAGAACTCGATCCGGTTCAAGGTCTGATCGATTATATTGAAGACATTAAACCCTACCACACTAAAGTGGTCGAGGTGTTGACTGAGTATGTCTACAATGAACTTATTGATACTACAATAACGGAAAGATTTGAATCAGCAATGGAGATGATTTATCCAAGTCCTGAACTTCAAGATGAAATACTTGCTTTGTGTGGATTTGGTGGTGGAAATCCGTGGGACGGGTTTACAGCATGGCCAGTAATTCCTGAGAATGTAACACTTGTTCTCGGCCCGTTTGACGATACTCCAGCAGGGTATGATATCGTAGCAGATACGGTAAAAATAACTGGAGATCGAACAAGCCAATATCTAGTCGGGCGAGATATCACTATAGATTTGTACGCAGTAGATACTGTCCTCGATACAAGAACGGTTGGAGTTCAAACAGTTTACACCGTCACCGCTGCTGAATTTGTCACATTCGGACAAATAAACGGTATTGCTAATACTGAACATACTGTATTAACAGTAACAGGATTGCTCGATCCGACTGTTGCACTTCCGCCGTTAGGTATAAATGAAGTGTATGCAGCAGGTGTAAATTTTGATCCATATCCGATTGATTCTGTTGTTGGATATAGTAGTGCAGCTCCAGTATTTTACACAGATGTGCCACCGGGCGCAGATCCGCTACCTACACCAACAGTTGGGAGTTTGTCACAAACTCCAGATGAAAATCCAGGCGCACTAATATTTTCAAATTCGTTTGTATTGTTGGGCGATTTCGCGGGCAGCTTCCCTCAAGGTTTTATGCTCAATGTTATAGGTGGCACAACCGAAGGAGAATACACGGTCAAATATGCATTTTATGATAGCGTTGGCGACAAAACATATATCCGTGTTGTTGAAGAAATTGACACCGTAGGATTTGTCACTGGTGATATTCATGAACGCTTCTTTGGTTATGATGAGTGTGCGATCAATCAAGCCAACGTTCCTGTAGGATTGACAAACACTCAAATGGTTGAAAGTTTAGTGTTTAGTTGGAGCATTCCTGCATCGGTAACTGATATCATTGATGGCTTCCAATTCTTCGTAAATGAAGCAGTTACAGGAACATTCACCTTTAGAGTAAACGGAGATGCAACTGGTGATATTTTTGATACCGACTCCATTCGTCTAATAGGATCACATACTAATGATGGTGTGTATACCGTTTCAGGTGCACCAGTTTTTGTACTTCCGTACACAGATATCACTGTAGTAGAAGCAATACCCGATACTCAAACAGGTACAACTGAATATGCTATACGTGAAGGACAATCAGAATTTAATTATGATGGTGTTGGTTTAAACGGCACATTTGTTGGTGGTGACGGTGCTGGTGGTACAGCATACGTAGCACTTGACACAATCACTTTATCAGATGGATCTATCGTTACGGTAAATGTTGTTGATGGTAATGGTGACGTTATAGATTTTGGTATTACAACTTCTGGCAATACTGTAGTAACACTTGGTGTAGCACTAACTCAATCTTCTACATCTGGTACTGGTACAGCATTCACACTAACACCGGAATTAGCAAATGGATTTAGTACAGCTCGTGGTTGGGTTGAAAAATTTGCCCCTTAAATTCTCTCCATAATGTGTTAATAGTCTAAATATAGAAAGGAGCAACACAGCTTCAGTTACAAGGACTTAAACATGAGTGAATACAGAACCACAGACATAATCTTAGCAGCTTGTTTGCGACTTGAAGGATTTCCTATGGAATCGATTGAGATCGCGGGCAATAAGGGAACTTTTGTTTTCGAAGACGTAGATCAGAATTTTATCAATTCATATGATCTAGGTCAAACGTGTGTTGAACCAGTTACGTTTAACAATATGATAAAACAACTCACAACTAGCGTTCGTCGTATGACTCAACGATAATTTTACGCTTGGGTAATAGTTATAAATAAGAGAAATACTCAGATTTAGGAGACGCAAGTCAATGTTTGAAG
>Ga0255048_10000319_pt1 | contig 37500 bp, 53 predicted proteins | sample JV7_2_2_MG_FD_183619 | JGI IMG/M metagenome (GOLD analysis project Ga0255048, IMG submission 183619) | Seawater microbial communities from Jervis Inlet, British Columbia, Canada - JV7_2_2 | ecosystem: Environmental > Aquatic > Marine > Inlet | place: Canada: British Columbia | collected 2016-10-06
CTCACACTCGGCGGTCGGGAGGTCTCTCCCCAGGTGGCGCTCGACGTCCACCAGGCGCAGACGGGCGCGCTTGTGCCAGCTCTCCCGGTCGCCGCCCTCGCGGGTCCGCATGGCCACGCCTTGCGCCTCGAGGCGCTTCGGCCGGAGTCGTTCGCGCTCGAGGTCCGTGTCCAGGCGCCAGGCGGTCAACCTGGCCCGGTCAAACGCCCGGTGCAGGCGGTCAGTGTCCAGGGTGGCGAAGTCGCCCGCACTGATCGTGTCGACCATGAGGCGGTCAAGGGTGGGAGTCGAGTAGTAACGGCCCATGCTAGTACCCCATGACGTCGTTAAAGCCCTGGCAACCAAACGCCATTCCCGCCTCGTTCGCGCGCTCGAGTCGCCACGCGCGATCGTCGGCCCTGCGCCGCTCGTCGGCCGCCACCGGGTCATAGGTGGGGACGGGGCGCACCTGGCGGAAGTCGGGCCCGGTCAGCTCAACGTAGGCCGTGTCGGGGTCGCTGGGCGCCAGGGCGTAGTACGCGGCCGTGGCTTCGGTGGCCGTGGCATAGTCGGTGCCGCGCCAGCAATCGTCGGCGTCGGCGTCAGGGTGCGATCCCCATTCGTTCACAGCGTAGAGCAAGGTGGTCATGTGGTCTCCAAAGGGTTCAGGGTTGACATAGGGGGAAGGGGGATCGAACCCCTACAGGCGCACCAGCGCCCCCGCAGGCAGCTTAGAAGGGCACCTCACAGTACGCCGTGGTGTAGCAGTCGGCGCACCTCGAGCCGCAGCCCGTGTCTGCGTAGCAGTCGCAATCCACGCAGGTGGCCGTGGTCGTGGCCGGGTCCATCGGGATCATGCGGCCGGTTCGGTACCTCTTGCCGTCGGAGGCCTTGACAGTCTCCCAACCCATGACGTGGGGCCAGTAGACGCGCCTGGGACCATTGGCACGGTCCGCGCGACTAGACTGAGCGAAGGGGCCCGGCAGAGCGGTCGTGTAGCTGAGGTCGGTCATGGTCGGGGCCTTTCGGGCGGGAGGATTAGGAGCTGGTGACCCAAGCGGTCACGCGGCAGAGGTCGGAGGGGAGGGAGTCGGGGCCGAGGTTCATGGTCGCCTGGCAGCGAGTGCCCCAGCGGTCGCCAGCGGCGGGCTGAGTCAGCTTGCGACCCGTGACCTTGACGGCGACGTAGGAGAACCCGCCGAAGATCGAGCCCTTCGCGAGCATTTCCGAACCCTCGACGGCGGTGGGCTTGTCCCACGCCAGCGCCTCAGCGGAGGGGCGGTAGAGCAGCGAGTAGCGGGTCTGGCCCCGGTCGCGCCACATGAGCATCTGGCCCGTGGCGACGTAGTCGGCGTCGTGAGTGTCGTGGCAGGGTTCAAGTGTCATGGTGGTCTCCAAGGTTCAGGGTTGACGTCGCCTCATCCTGCCCGCCGTGGTCCGACGAATCAAGCCCCTCAGGACACGGCGGACCTAACCGCCGACGCCGCAAGGCCTACAGACTTGTCGCGCAGATCGTGCCGAACTGCGATTCTGTACGACCAGGCTGCATGGAGCGGCGCTGGCCTTACGGCGTAAGGGTTTACGCGAGCCACGCTGTGGTCCGCGTCGCAAGGCCTTGCGGCCCTAGCTATTCCGACGCGACTGGCCAGGCCAGGCAGGCCGAAGGCGAGGGGGGGTCAGATTGGGTTCACTCTGAGCCTACTGCTCGGTAGGTTACGGCCTGCGGCCCGCCCTGTCGCTGGCCTGGTGCGTCTCACGGGGCCTGACCGCTCGATCGGGCCACGCCGCCAGCCTGCCTGGCGCCTGGCCTGGCGCCGATCGGGGGGGCCCACGGCGCCGCCGGGCCGGCCGAGGGCTCGAGGTGCCCCCGGGGTGCCCCCTGCTACCCTTGGTCCCCCTTGATCCCAGCCTCTCCCGATTATTTACACCCGGTGGTCTTCGCTACCAGGAGTGCCTTGACGGCTTGGTAGTGGTGTCTACAGGCCTTCGCGGGGGTTGGGATTTCGTTCGCGGGCAGCGAGCAGAAGTCGCATCTCTGGATCGAGAGTGTGAGGACCGTTCTGAGGGGTGCGTTGCCCTTCCCGAACTGGAGCCGCTCACCGTCGTCCTCGACGCGTCGGGCGATCTGGCCGGCCACGTCTCGGCAGACCTTCTCGAATTCCAGTTCGAGGTCAAGGAGAGCGTTCTTGAGCGATCGCATCTTCTTCTGGGTCGCGTGGGTCACGCCTTCGCCGGCTGGGGGAAGATCCGAATTGCTCATGAGGGAACCCCAGCCGTGAAGTACAGACCCTGAATAGCGGAGTAAGCGTCTTTCGTCGAAGTCCGAGGTGGACTGAGAAGAGGTACTTTGCCGCCGCCTTCCTCAGGCTAAGGATTTTCGGGCCTGCTGTAACTGACGGATTTCTGGCACCTTGTGGAAGTGTTGTTGTTGCAGGGACTAACGATTTGATTTTGCCGTTTTGGTCTTGTTGTAAGTAGGGGTGCGATTCTGAGAATGTGTGCTTCGACGCGTGCTTCTCGGTCGGCTGCTTTGGGGCATTGCGTGGGTTTTGGGGTCATGCGATCACCACGGCCTCGCCGATCCCACCCCAGCCGTCCACGGTGACGTGCGCGACGGAGCCGCAGGCGAGGTTCTTGCGGCCGGACTCGCTTTCAAGGATAACGAGGGTTTCGCCCTTTCCAGCGGCGATCAGGTCGGTGAGGTAGGACTGCAGGTCGAAGACGGTCACGAGACGGCCTCTGTGAGCATTCGGGTCAGGGCGCCCTCGCTAACACACATTTGGCGCACAAAAAGGCGCATTTGGCGCACAAAGAGGCGCACAGGTTGTGCGCCTGCCAATTGGCGGGCTAGGGCCGCGTCAGGCATTGGTGACCTCGAACCGGCAGCGCGGTCGCGCCGCCCACTCCGCGTCTGTGTATTCGCCGAACGCTCGACGCCAGCCGCCCCACTCAAAGAACCCGTCGCCGCCGCCGTCGGCCTGGTCGCGGCACTCCGGGTGCCAACCGATCGCGCCTTCGGGCATGAGGTGCCCGCACAGTTCGCACGGTTCATACTGGACGGTCAAGGCCGGCTCGTCCTCGAACAACCAGCCGTCGTCGAAGACGGTCACGGGTGGTCCTCTCCGGTGGGTAATCGCAGCTTGAAGTCCTCGATTTGGGCAAGGGTTTCCGGGTCGCTCGGCGGTCCGTTGTTGTGTTCGCATGCGTCGATTGCCGCGCGCAGGAACCTGGCTTGCTCTGCGGGCGGCAGCGCGAGCATGAACTCTACGACGTGTTTGAACTCGGTCATGGGTGGTCCTCTCCGGTGGGTACCCCCGCCCCGGCGACCACGTCAGTTTCCGCCGGGGCGAGGGTGTGGGGCAACGTCGCCCCGTTGTTGGTGTTCATGCCCAGAGCCCTAGCTGCGCGCCTATGGCGGGCTCGGCGGCTGGCATGTCTTCCGGGGTCAGTTGCAGCGCCAAGAGCCCCCCCCCCGTCTCGCCACAGACCTGAAATCCGGCCTTGCGGTAGCAGCGTCCGGGGTCGCGCTTTCGCCGAACCTTTGACCTGTCCACGAACGTGATCATTCCGAGCTTTGGCGGCTGCCATATAGACCTCGTGGCTGCCACCGCTTGGCGAATCAGCAGGCTGGAGAGCGCCGCGCCCTCGTTTCGGAAAGCAGAGCAGATCCACGCGCCAGCCCATGCGTGCTTTACGTATTCGGCAAACGGCCACGAGGTAACCCAGAACGCCTTTCCGGTGTCGGTCTCGGCATAGAACACAGCGCAGCGCCCAGGCGGGACGAAGTTTGGGTGCCCAATGCTCTGGCGGTTGTAGTGACGGTCGGCCAACAAGCGGGCGCCATAGGCCGCTCGATACGACGTGTTCCAGATCACCAGAGCCCTAGTTGCGCCGCGCGCTCGTCCTCGTCGGCGGTGACGGTGCCGCCATGGCCTATGTCGGCAGCGGCCCGCCCGATCCGCTTGCGGCTGAGGTTGGCGTATTCGGGGTTCAACTCGATCCCCACGTAGCTGCGGCCCAGGCGGACAGCGACGGCGCCAGTGGTGCCGCTGCCGCTGAATGGGTCCAAGACTACGCAGGGGACAGTGGGGGCGTCGGTGTGCTTGCAGGTGGGCTCCCAGCCGGCGGTGCGTGTGTGCAGGTCTTTCCGCTCGTCGCTGGCCCGGCCAGCGTGCATAACCTTTTCGTCTGTTACGGCCTTAAGTTTGTTCCCGACCATCCCCCGCGTGTTCTCTGTATAGGTCCGCTCAACCACCCGCCGCCAAGGAGCCCCGCACTCCGAGCACGCGCCACGCTCTGACGTGCCCGCCTTGACGCACGGCTCGACCAGCTTCGGGGGGTAGGTAGCGAAGTGGGCCTCCTTGTAGCCCTTGGGGTTGATACACCACGTCGAGGTCAGTTCCCCCTGCTGCGCGGCCTTCCACGCCTTGAACTGCGCGTACTCGGCTCGCTCGTCCTCGGGGATCGCCCAGACGGTTCTGAGGTTGCGGCCTGGAGTCCCGTACGTGTCAAGCGGCCGGTCTACCGACGGATCGCCTTTCTCCGATGGCTGGTGCCGGGAGTCGCGGTTTGAGTTTTGCCGCCCGTAGGTTGCCCCCTCCTCCCGAACCGCGTCCGCGTCGTAGAAGTACCTAGCACGTCCCTGGGCGTCCCCCTTGCAGAGCAGGTAGAGCATTTCATGCGAGTCCGTGGGCCGGTCCCGGACGCTGGACGGCATACACGACCCCGAGTAGGTAGGGCAGAACGACAGCCCCTTCGCCCAGACGATCTCGCTGCGGACCCACCAGCCGCTGTCTTGCAGGGCGAGGGCGACACGGGCGGGCATGAGCAGGCGTTGCTTGGGGGCAAGGCCAGAGTCCGGGGAACCCAGGGCATCGCCTGCGGCGCGCTGGTGCCTGACGTGGCTTTGGCTCCCGTTGAAAGGGTTGTTCTTCCTGGCGCCGGTACCCTGGGAGTAGGCGTCCCCGTAGTTGAGCCAAAGCGTGCCGTCGCTCCGCAGCACCCGCCGGACCTCGGCGAACACCTCGACGAGCTTCGCCAGGTGCTCTGCCAGCGTGGGCTCTAGCCCGATCATTCCGTCGACCCCGTAGTCCCGGAGCCCCCAGTAGGGCGGGCTCGTCACGACGCAATGCACGGACTCGTCCGGAAGCGTTGCGAGCTGCTCTAGTACGTCGCCGACGAGCACCTGCCATGTAGTGCTCAGATCGTCCATGGGGAGGTCTCCTGCGGGGTTGACCCTGGGCACCTTACCATTGCGCTCTGGCATTCGTCGCTGTCTGCCTGTATTCTCCCGAAATGGAGACGACCACTTCCTTGGATAGGCCTAGGGCCCCTAAGAACTCCGACGCCGAGCTGGGGCTGGATTTCGAGAGGGTCTGCACCGGGCCGGACAAGCATCGGCTGCGTGACGTGTTTCGCGCACGGGTGCCTGGCGGCTGGCTGGTGGTCTCGGGGCCGGCACGTGGGGGCCTGTGTTTCGTTCCCGACCTACAACATTCTTGGCAACCGACGGGCGGCGGGGCCCTCCCCCTGGTCCCGCCGTCCAGCGGCGCTCGAGGAGCAGACCATGGGGATTAGCGTAGAGGCTGACGGCAGGGTACTCGGCTACAAGACCACCCAGGGTCCGGTCGCAGCGTATCGGACGGCCCTCGCCGTGGGCGACGCGATCGACATTACCGCCGCCGCCAACGTGGCCCTCGCCAAGATAGGGCACGGGGGCCTGCAAAACGTGGCGGTGGGAGGTCGGTTCTCTATCGCTGCGAGCACGGTGGTGGTCCACTGTCTGCGCTACGCCAAGAACGGCGATTTCCTCTCGGAGAGTTCGGGCACGCTGACCGCAGGCGCGTTGACCGACGGCGCAGGGAAGTTCCTGAGCACTCAGACGCTTGCGTTCGACACCCAGGGCGCGATCAACTCGAGGGTTCTGATCGAGGCTCCCAGCGCCGGCACGGTGGACCTGTACGCCGAGGGGTTCTAGGTGGGCGTCGGCAAAATCCGCGCAGTCGCCAAGGCGCTCATTGACGAGCTCGGCCTGGTCGCTGGTGGCGCCGCAGCCACTCCGCTCACCCGCGCTAACATGCTCGTTCACGCCAGCAACGGCTCATGGGGATCGTGGGGGATCTGGACCTCCACGGCAATGCAGACGTCGGGTCACGGGCAAGTGTCCCACCTAGACAACACGTCGGCGATTGTCCAGGGGGCGTCCTACGGGTCACGATTCGCCCAGCGTTGCTCGGGTGCGTCGGGCTGGCAGACGATCGGGTCGGATTACAACGGTGACCTGTTCCGAGCTAACACCGGCCTCCAGTTCGTGCACGAACTGGATTGCATACCCTTCGACGACGAGACAAATCCGTGCCTCGCGAACTGCTATATCCTAATGTGGGGCCTATGGAATCAGCGTTCCACCTCGCTGATAGGCGTAGGCGGGCTGGACCCGGCATCATTGCACGGCTGCGGGATTCGGTTCAAGGTCGGCACCGACACGAATTTCCAGTTTTGCTCGGACACGGGAACTAGTTCACTCACCCTCGTGGACTCGGGGCTCGCGCCGGTTGACGGTACGCGCTACATATTCCGCGCCGTCTATGACGGCTTCGTCGCCTCTTCGGGCTCGTGTCGGCTTGAGATTCTCGACGGGGACAAGACCGTGCTGGCGACGACCACACTCACGGCAAACGGCCCAGCCGCCAACAACCCAATCAACCCTCGAATCTTCTGGCAGTCTGACGGCACGTCTCTCGTCAGGTCGCTCTCGATTATTCACCAGCAGTGGGCTATGGGGCTGCCAGATTGATCCGCACCGTAATTACCTTGCGACCGGACCCCAAGTCAGATCCCACGGATTGGATCAACACCCTGCTCCCGTCGCCGATTCTGTCGCGCTCTCGTGAGGTCGGATCGCATTGGGAGATTATCCTGACGGACCCGGCGGCCGTGATCGACGCGGGCACCGCTGACGCTCTCGCGGCTGGGCTCATGGGCGTGTATGGCGTGGCGTTCACCTACGAGGTGCGGGAGTACGAGGCCTAATGGGCGTCGGCAAGATTCGCACAGTCTCTCGGCAATTGATCGACGAGCTTGGGCTCGGCGGCGGCGGCAGCGCCGCGATTGTCAGCGGGACGGCGATCACCTCTGGTTGCCCGCCGCACTGCCCCGCGCCTGCGAGCACCACGACCGCAGAGTTAGGGGAACGCGTCCTCTACGACCCAAGCAACAGCGAGCTGCTTGACGGTAGCCCGGCAATGACGTTTGCGGCACCAGCCTCGCCGATATTGGGTTCGCGGTGGGCAATAAAGAACCGAAGCGCGTCCCAAGAGCCAGTAATTATTGACGGCAACGGGAGCGACATCGAAGACCCGCTTGCGAGCTATGCCGTCGCTGCGAGTTTCACGCTGAGCGGCGACGGTATTTCCGTGGAGTGGGAATTCGACGGAGCCCAGTGGTTGGTTATATGACCCACGTTCATAACAATCCGATAACCCCGGTTATTTCGCTCGCGGCAACCGGCAGCACAAGCGTGGCGCAGACGGTGACGATCACGAATTGGAGCAGCTACGACGCTCCCTCAGTCTGGGCCCGTGTAATCACGGCTACTCAAAGCGAAGCGACCGCGCCGAGCGCGGTAACAAACAACGACGACGGGACGCTGACCGTGCCCATGCCCGCTGGCGCGGGCACCTATACGGTCCAGGTCCGCGTGCAGGAGTTCGGCACCCTGGCGCAGCCTGCGGTCACGGCGGACATAGTCCTGTCCACGCCACCTGCCTATCGGTACTACCGGCTGACCGGCCTCGTGGTCGTCGGCGGGGATACGGCACTCGAACGCTGGCGGCTCTACGACGCGGTATCAGGCGGCGGCACCCAATACCCGCCGACGATGAGCAACAACACTACGCCGAGCCCCTACGTGGCGTCGGCGTCATTTGCCTACAGCTCGTCCTACGATCCGTGGAAGGCGTTCGACGGGCTCAGCTACACCATGTGGTGGCTGCTCGGCAGATCGGACGCAGAGCACCTGACAGACTGGATTCAGATTGACCTGGGGGCGCCTGTCGTGATCCTGTCGGCGTGGGTGGATTTCGGCGAATCGTACACGAACTCCGTCACGTTCCAGGGCTCGACCGACGGGATCGCGTGGACCACGATCAGCACGACGGCGATCACGACGCAGGAAGTGTGGATTCTGTGAGAGCAGCTTGCGAGGCGGCGATTCTCGGATTCGCGCCAGCGTATCGCCAGCGAAACGCCGCCCTTCTGGGCGAACACGAGAACTACGTGCGGACGGTCCTGCGGCTCCTCCGCGATCACTACCACGAGCTCGTGATCCAGGGCGCCACTGAGTGGTCGGTCCCGCCGCAGATCGCAGCGACGCTTAGCGACATGAAGCCCGAGGGCTGGGAATGACAATGGACGCACCGCAAACGACCAGCGAGTACGGCGGAAACGTCATGGGCGCGATCGTCAAAGAGCACCGGGAACTGATGGAGCTTCGGGTCAAGTACGACGAGAAGCTCAGAGAGAACGGCAAGCTGTGGCACCGGGTCAAGATAGCGGAGACCCTTTGCAACGACGCCCAGGTCAAGCTCAAGAAGGCGCAGCGCGGGAACACCCTGGACGAGGTAGACGAAGACGCCCTCTTCCTGGCCCAGGCAGAGGTCACATTTAAGCGGCACGGAATCCGGGGCGGGAGGACAATCAAGATCCGCTCGCGCGGGCGGGACGCGTCCGTGGTCCACGGCCCCGAGTCAAAGCCGCTGCTCAAAAGCGCAATCCGCAAGGCCCGCGAGTGGCTGGCCCGCTGAGTGCCGGGACGAGGACACCAACGGTCAAGCAAGGCCGGGAAGGCGAAGAGGCCGCCGAAGAAGGCGAAGCCCGCCGCAGAGCCGGACGTGCCGGACCTGCTCTCGTGGGCGCGGAAGGAAGTCCAGACTTGTCAGGCCTTGATCGAGAAGAGTCATAAGTACCTCGGCGAACAACTCGAAAAAGCGACCCAAGAAGACGGGAACGTTAACGACGTCCTCCGCATCCTCAAAGCCCTCGAGGGCCGCCAGGACCGGGCGCTCACGCTCGAAGAAAGGCTCACGCCGCGCGACGTGGAGGCACGGCCAGAACTGGCTGCTGGAGCGGGCGGACGTCAGCGAGGGTTCGCCGACTCTCTGGAAGCCGTCCAAGCTGTCGCGAAAGCCGAACGCGAGACTGCTTAAGGCCGCCGCCCTCTTCACCTGGATCGAGAACAACCTTCGCATCCGGATAAAGCGAAAGGTTGACATCGTGGCCGCCGACGGCAAGAAGCGGAAGACGCAGGTCGTCGGGCTGCGATTCAACGCCGTGCAAATGATCCTCTGCCAAGAGCTGGCCAGGGCATGGTCTGAGGGGCGGCCCTACAAGGTTCTCGTACCCAAGGCCCGGCAGCTAGGGATCAGTTCTTGGTTCCAGGCCGTGCAGTATGCCATGTGCGTGGGCGAGGGGAACTACCACACGGCAACCGTGGCCCACACCGAGGCGGGCGCCGAGGAGGTCTTCTCGAAGACCCAGACCTTCCACAAGGAGCTTCGACCGCCGCCGGACCTGCTCACGCGCCAGCAGAACCGGCTCACACTGACCAACGGCTCGACCACCTGGACCGGGACGATCAAGACGGGTGACGAGCTCGCCAAGGGGCCGACGCTTTCGTGCCTGCATTTGTCGGAGTGCGCGAACTTCTCCGACAAGGGGATAAACGCCGTCGGCGCGATCACGAGCGCCCTCAACGCGGTAGCTGACGCCCCGGACGCGATTATCGGCTACGAGTCTACGGCCAACGGGCGAGACCCCTTCTTCTGGGTGGAGTGTGAGCGGGCCAAAGACCCAAACAGCCGGACGGAGAACCGGCTCATCTTCCTGCCGTGGTTCCTCGACCCCGAATACTCCATGACGTGGACCGAATACAAGACCCGCCTCGCCGGCAAGAAGATACCCAAGCAGTTCGCCCTCACCACGGAGGAGAAGCTGCTTCGCAAGAAGCTGGGCGCGGTGGAGGTCACCAAGGACAATTACACCTACCGATACCGGGCGGACCTGACGCGGGAGCAGTTGCTCTGGAGGCGCTTCAAAATTTCCAACGACTGCTTCAACAAGGAGCACCTGTTCCAGCGGTATTACCCTAGCTTCTATGAGGAGGCCTTCTCCAGCACGGTCGAGTCGCTGTTTAGCAACGAGACGATCACGTATTACATGAACCACTCGCGCCCCGCGCAGATCGTGTGCAACGTGGTGGACGCGGGCCCGAAGGTGGCCCTCTACGCGAACCCAAAGGGCAACCTCCGGGTGTGGGCCGACGCGGTTCCCGGCCAGGATTACGTAATCGGCGCCGACGTCGGTGGAGAGCAGAAGAACAGCGACCCCTGCGCTGCCTACGTGATCAACGCCAACACCCTCCAGGTGGTGGCGGCCGTGCATGGGCACATGGAGTTTGACCATTACGCGGACTATCTGTGCCTCCTAGGGAAGTACTACAACTTCGCCAGGCTGGTCGTGGAGAACAACCATCAGCCTGCGGTCGCGAAGACCTGCTTCAAGAACTCCTACCCGAACCTCTACCACTACGAGGACGAAAACTCGATCCGGGGGACCGTGGCGGCCAAGCCTGGCTTCAACACCAACCGGAAGACGCGCCCGGAAATAATCGCCTACCTCGACGCCGCCACTCGGGACCGGAAGCTGTCCTGCTACGACGGGGGCTTCGCGAAGGAGCTGGAGCATTTCGTCTGGAGGGAGTCTGCCAAGAAGTACCAGGCGAGTTCCCCGCACCACGACGACCGGGTTATGGCAATGGCGATAGCCCTCTACTGCTGTCCGGGGGCGGGCGAACAGGCCGGGCGACCGGCTACCGTGAAACCAAGTCGAGCTTATTTGGCCTACCTGCGGCTCGAGGCCGAGGGCGATGGCGACGGCGACGTCCATAGAGGGGTCTTGGTGCTCTGATGCCGCGCAAGAAAAACCGCAACCGAGGCGGGCGGAAAACACCGAACTTGCTGGGGCCGTCTCGGGCAGAGAGCCCGAAGCGGGCCCTGGACATGGAGAAGGCGAGCTTTTGGCAGCGACGGCTCAAGGCCGCCGACAAGGCCAAGGAGGAGTTTTCGGCGAGCGGTCAGGAGGTAGACAACTACTTCCGCTCACGCCACGCCGCCCTCTTCACGAGCCCCAGCGTCCGCGACTACTTCATGAAATTCGACGGCGCGGCGGCGGTCAGCGTGCCCAAGAGCGCCCAGGTCCGCAACGCGCTTGGGCCGCACCTCTACGTGCTGAACCCCAAGCGCAACGTGAACCCCAAGACCAACGACATGGTCATGCTCGCCATGGGGCGCGCCCTGGCTGCGTACACGAACCGGACCCCGCGAGAGTCCCGCCTGGCGCGCGAGTGCCGCCGCTCGATTGACGACGCGTTACTTCGCGGGCGAGGCTTCATGTACACGGGCTGGGACGACACGCTGGAGGTGATCACGTCCTGGTACGTCTCCAGCACCGACGTGTTCATTGACCCGGACGTGTCGTCCATGGACGAGGCTGAGTGGATCGCCGTTCGGCGCGTCGTGCCGCTGTTTCGGGCAGAGCGGGAGGTCAAGGACAAGTGGAGGAAGCGCGGGCTGAAGGCAAACTACCGCTCGGAGACCACCGACGGATCGGCTTCGTCTGGCGATATTGGCTCCAACAAAAACGAAGGCCAGGCGCCACTCACCAACGACCTCGTGGAGCTGTTCGACGTCTACAGCAAAATGGGCCCAGGAATGCGGGGGCAAGACTTCCCGGAGAAGCCTGGGCGCAGGAACCCGGACGACTACGTGAAGCTCACGGTGTGCATGGACCACCCCGTGCCGCTCTACGAGGACGAGTGGGAGATACCGCTCTACCTTGACCGCGACTGGCCGCTTGTCCCCCTGGATTTCATTGAGACCCTTGACGAACTCTGGCCCGAGTCGGTCATGTCCCAGGTCATGCCCCTGCAAAAGGCCATGGACCTGCTGACCAGCCTGGAGCTGAACAGTTGCAAGATGCGGGCGAAGGTTGTGGTCCTCGGCGACTCGTCCCTCGACGCCAAGATCCAGCAGCGAATCAAGAACGGAACCCCCTCGGAATACCTCGCCGTGGACATGAAGCAGGGCGAGAACCTCCGCGACAAGTTTATGACCCTCGACTTTGGCCGGAACCCGACCGAGGTCGCCCAGGCGCGCGACTTCTTGGAGCGCCAGTTTGAGGCGACGACCGGGCTCACGGCCCTGGTGACCGGCGGCGGCGACCCCGGAAGCTCAAAGGACCGATCGGCGACAGCAACGCGGGCGAGGTCGGCGGCGACCAACGCCCGGCTGGGCGACATGCGGGCGCGGGTCGAGGAGTGGGCGACGACGGTGGCCCGGCACGAAGCCCTGGCCGTGCGGATCGAGCTCAGCGACGAGGAGGTTCGGCGCTACGTCGAACCCGAGGACATTCAGCTCTACATGGTCTCTATCCGGCCACCCAGGGAGTGGATCCGTGAGTTCAAGGTGGAGGAGGTTCCGATCCGCGACCGCAGGAGCGAGGACCAGAAGCGACGCGGCGACGCAATGACCATGGAGTCCCTGTCCCCCGGCGCGGCTACCTACTTCCCGTCCGTAGAGGAGGCGGCCCAGGCCACGTTGCAGGCCATGACAGACATAACCGCCCTGGCCGAGGTTGATTTCCGGGTGGCCGAACTCACCCGGCTGTGGGCGGTGGAGCTCGGCATGGGGTTCTTCGATCCGGAACAGTTGTTCCAGCCTGACGAGTCGGGGCAGCCGCAACTTCGGCTCCCCAGCGGCGTGTCGTGGCGAATGGTCGGAGTCGAGGACGTTTGGCGGGACACCGCAGGCGTCAGCGAGAAGACCCTCATGCGGGAGTTGTCGTATGAGATTGCCACCGGCTCCATGGGCAAGTTCGACAAGGAGCGCGAAATCGAGGTAGCCGAGACTGCCATGCAACAGGTGATGCCGCTTGCTGTCCAAGCAGGCGACTACAACCTGATTAACGCGATCTTCCACCTGGTCAACGAGGCGCACGAAATACCGGAGGACAAGCGACTCCCGCAGCTCCAGCCGCCGCCGCCTCCCCCAGAGCCGGGCCAGCCGCAGGGGGCGCCCCAGTGATCCGACTCGAGGACATGACCGCACTCCCTGGGGAGACCTGGGACGAACTCCGCGCCCGGCACCGGGAACTGACGCGGGGCCTGGTGGGGGCGCCCAGCTTTCGGATCAGCCGGACCCTCCAGGGCGGTGAGTACCGTAGCGACGTCGGGGCCTACATTTCGGGACCATTGGCCATGAAGAAGCGCCTCGACGCTCTAAAGCGACAGGGATATGTGGAGGGGCCAAGCAACGCCGACCTCTACGACGCCATGATCGCCGACGAAAAAAGACACACCACCGGCGGTACCGCTGGTGGGCTTGAGGGAGAGGCCCTCGTCCGGCAGTGCTTCGAGGAGGCGCGGGCCGAGGGCTTCAAGTCAGACGAGTAGTTGACAAAAGTCGGAGTGAAAAGATATGACAGTAGAGGCAGACGAAGCAACGTTTGACCAAATGCTCGAGGCGGCAATGTCCGAAGTGGACGGCGCTGATGAGAGCGACGCCTTGGACGACGCTGGCGACGCCGGCCCCGACGACGAGGAAGACCTCGACGCGTCGGGCGAGCTGGCCGACGAAGCGGACGAGGAGGGCGTCAGCGACGAGGAGGACGTCGAGGAGGATTCGGACGAGCCGGACCTGGAGCCGGACGACGACGAGCCCCCGGCGGCGGAAGACTCGGGCCGCACCGAACAGCATGAGCTGGACCGGCTGCGGGCAGTTGTCGCGCGTCAGGAAAACGAACTACTCGGTTTCCGCTCCAACGCACCGCGCCCTCAAGCGTCGCAGCCGCAGCGCAGGGTAGACCCGCGCCTCGAGGCGGCAGTCCAGGCGATCTACAGAGGCGGCGACGTAAAGGAGTCACTCAAGGACTTTGACCCGACGACCCAGCGAGCAGCGATCAAGTTCGTTCAGCATGACGCCGACCAGCAGGCCAGGTACGGGCTCGACCCCGAACTGGCTTACGCGGAGAAGTGGTCTCCGTTCGTGGCCCGCCATGCGATGCAACTTTTCGAGGACCGCTTCCGGGCACTTGAGGACAACCAGCGATCACGCGACGTCGGAGAGGTCGTCCGGGGCTACGACGAAGTTCTCAGGACGGGGAGCGACAAAGCCGAGGTGGCTAGGATTCTCCGCGAGGAGGTTCTGCCAAACCCGAAGCAGACCATTGAGCAGCGAATGCGGATCGCCGTCGAGTTGCTGGTCAGCAGGAGGGACGCCGGGAAGCTCGCCAGGACCAAGCAAAAGGTCGAGGCGCGCGGAAGAGACCAGGACTCCCGGCGGCGGGCGCGGCGCGAGAGCGGCGCGCGGAAGAAGAAGAAGCGTGGCCGCGCTCGGCCACCCCAGACGGACGACTTGGAGGCCTACGCAAAGTGGGCTGCGGAACACGAGGACCAACTCGGCCCCGACGATTTCGTCGGCGTCGAATAAACAGAGGTAGGTAATCATGCCGGGTCAAGGCATTGGCGTCAGCGAACGCGTTGCGAAGGCAACGATTTCCATGTGGCTGAAGAAACTCCACACGGAAACAATCCAGAACTACGCGCTCCTGAGCGTGATCCAGAAGAAGGGGAACGTCAACTATGGCGGGTCCGGCGGCGAGCTCCGCTGGGTCTTCCAGTACCGCGACCACGACCTCGACGGTCACATCGACGGCGCGCCCAAGGCGTTCAAGCGCAAGAAGGTGATCGAAAACGCAAACCTCGACTGGCGCGGCTACGAGTCCACCGAGGTGATCACCCTCAAGGAGCGCGAGCAGCAGTCGGGCGAAGAGGCCATGATCAAGATTTTCGGGGCCCGCGAGAAGATGATGCGCGAAGGCCTCATGCGCCAGCTCGGGAAGGAGTGGTACGTTGACGGCAACGCCGCCGGCAACGCCGAACGGTTCCACGGCGTCGAGTCCATGATGTCCTCTGGCGTCCAGACCGCAGCGGACGACCTGGCCACCCTGCCAAATGACACCTATGCGGGTGTCTCCACCGCTTACGGGTCGCTCAAGAGCAACGCCGTGAAGGGCGTGGACGAAGAGTACGGCGTCTGGTCTCCGGTGATCGTCAACACGAACGTCAACCCCGGCGGCGGCAACCGCGCCTGGGCCGACTTCGCAGACGAGTTCATGCGCCTCGGGATCATTGAGGCGTCCTACGGGACCACCTCGACGGACAACATCGACCTGATCCTGCTCACGAAGACGGCCTATCGGCAATTCCTGAACATTGCCGACGACAAGGAGCGGATCAACATCATGCGCGGCGCCGACGTCGAGCTGGTGAGCCTCGGCTTCAAGAACTTCGTCAACTTCGACGGGGTGCAGGTCGGCTGGGATTTCGGGATCAGCGCCACCGACCCGGCGGCCAACGTGGTCCACGGCTACGGCTTCAACTGCGACAAGCTGTACCTCAAGGTGCTCGGCGGCAAGGACCGCAAGACACTGTGGGGCTCCAAGCTCACCTGGAATGACGATTACGCGAGCGATCGGATCTACCTCCATCTGCTCGGCAACCTCTGCTTCGAGAGCCCCCGGCACTTCGTGGCCTTCAAAGACCTCAACTAGGTCAGGAGAAAGAACATGGCAATTACTCCACGCGACGGGGCGGTCAAGAGTCAAGACCTCCCCTTCTCCCTCGGCGATCGGCACGCTGCCGCAACGGGCACCGTCGAAATCAGCAAGTTGCTCGGAACGACCTTCGAGCTGGAGGACGGGCTCCACGCAATCCTCGTGGAGGCAGGCGCGGCTCAGGCTTCGCCCGCCAAGCTCTGCTTCAAGTGGTCGGACACGGTGGCGCGCAAGGTCGTGATCACGTCGGCGCCGGGAAACCAGGCGGTGGGCGTCGCCCACCCCGACCTGGAAGACCTCGCCCTCGGCGACCTGTTCTTCCTGCTCCGGGGTGGCGCTGGCCACGCGCGGGTTAGTGGGATTTCGTCGGCGGCAATCGTGGCCGGCGTCGTGGTCCAGCCAACCACTGACGGGAAGCTGGTCACCGACGCCGCCTACGAGCAGCACGTCAGCCTCGGCAACGCCCTCAACGCTGCCGCTGCCGTGGACCTCGACGTCGAAATTCAGATTACCGACGATATGCCGGGGGCCTTCGCCTAATGGCCGAGCGTCGGATCACCACGGGGGCGAAGACCGATCTTCGCCCCCTGATCGAAGGCCTGAACGCCCAGGCCGCCAAGCTGGACGTGTTGCTCGCCAAGCTGGACGCCGACGCGGGGATCACCGACGTCGACTATGCCTCGACGGTTGGCGCGTCCGAGACGTACACGGGCTAGTCAGCTACGCCCCCTGTGAGGTCCGGGCCTCTCCCGGTCCGGGCCTCACGCCTTTGGAGAGCCCTTGACGCCTATCACCCTCAGCGACGTTCGGAGCTACGCGGCGGAAACCGCGTCAGCCGACGTCGCAACTGGCGCTGGCGACCGCTCTATAAACAACTGGATCAACCAGGCCCTCCAGCGAATTTGGAAGGGCCATACGTGGAGTCACGCCCTCCGAGCGGGGCGTCTCTACCTAGACCCCGAGGAGGCGTCGAACTCGGTCACTGGAGGAATGGCGATCGCGACGGGATCACGCCTGATCACGGTCAACCCCCCGGACGTGATCAAGCAGAAGTACCTAGACGACCGCTGGCACCTCTACGTTGACGCCGAAGGTCGAATGACCTTCGAGCTAGAGGAGATACTCACACCGACCACCGCGAGGCTCCTCCCTGGGCACAACTGGCCCAACGTGACCCTGGCAATCACACCGGGGCCGCTCGGTGCCGGTGCCCCGTATACGTGGGCCCGCCACATATTCGCGCTGCCAGACGACGCCGTGGAGGTGATGCGGGTCGAGGAAATGCAGACCCGGCTCCCACTGAGGCACGTCCTCCCGCACGAGTTCGACCACCAGCGCCAGAGCACCCCGGTTCTGCGCGGCAGCCAGCCGATTTTCTACACCATGCGCCGGGGCAACCTGGAGGTCTGGCCGAGCTCCGGCTCAACCGGGCGGCACCTCCTCCTGAGCTATCGGCGAGGTCCGCCAGCCTACAAGGTCACAGACCCCGGCGACACGGCGGTGGACTGGGTGCCCGAGTGGTCCGACCTCCTCCTCAAGGGGATCGTTCTCGAGGCGGCGGTCACCCAGGGCGAAAACGCTCCAGTGCCCTACCAGATCGCCTTCAACGAGTTCCGGCTGTGCATGAAGGCGTACAAGGCTGAGGACTCCGGAATCCAAAACATAACGGGCCCCATGAGCCTGGCCGGCCCTGTTGCCCGCGACTACATGCGGGTCACCGACTACCCGGCCATTATTCCAGAGGTGGGGTAATGGGCCGGACCACGATCCGCGAGTTCAATGGCCTGGCGCTGGACGTTCACCGGACCTCCATGCCACCAACCCTCTTCCAGGTGGACGAGGGGGGCGACCGCTTCGGGCGGGGAACGTGGAAGCGCCGTAAGGGAATGCGCCACACCGACTTTCCGAAAAAACCAGACCCTATCGTAGCCCTCCTCGGCTTCGAGATGCCCGGCCTCGACTTCGGCCTGCTCGTGGTGGAGGCAACCAGGGTGCATGGCGTCCTCAACATAGCGGAGCAATAGCATGGCGGCGGCACTCTACGACAAGGGGCGGCAAAAGTTCCTCGAGGGCTCAATCGCGTGGCTGACCGATAACATTAAGCTGGTCCTCGTGGACACCGCTCTGTATTCCGTGGACCTCGCCACCCACGACTTTCTGGACGACATTCCGGCGGGTGCGCGGGTGGCGACTTCCGGGAACCTCTCCGGGAAGACCTCCACCGACGGGGTGGCTGACGCCGCCGACGTCACGCTGGTAGCTGTGGCCGGGGCGACCGTCGAGGCGATCGTGCTCTACAAGGACACCGGGGTGGCTGCCACCAGCCCCCTGCTGACCTACGACGACGTGGCGGCCGGCCTGCCCGTCACCCCGAGCGGCACGAACATAGCGGTGCTTTGGGACGCCGGGGCCAACAAAATCTTCAAGCTGTAGGGGCGCCAAATGGCCGACGACGTAGCACTCAACCCCACCGCCGGCGGGGCCATCGTGGCGACCGACGAGATAACCGGGGCGCGCCATGTTCAGTTGGTCAAGATCATGTTGGGGGCGCTCAATGCCAACGACGGGCCCGTGTCGTTGGCGAACCCGCTGGCGATTCGCTATGGCGCGGCCACCGGCGCGGCCACCGCCTCCGTCGTTGGCTTAACAAACGTGGTAGCCCTGGCGGCCAACACGGACCGCAAGTCGGTGAGCATTTTCAACAACGGTGGTGGCGGGAATGTCTACTACCAGACCGGCGCGGTGTCGGTCGTCGCGGTGGCGTCTCCCATACCGATCGGAAGCCACGTGGTGATCACCACTACCGAGGCGATCAACCTGATCGCCGACAGCGCGAGCGCAGACGTCAGGCTCTACGAGGAGACGTACGCGTGATCGCCAGGGGACCGTCCGGCAACGCCAGCGCGCTGCTCGGAAAGCAGCTCCCAGCCCTGTCTGGGCTAAGCGTGGGCCAGGTGCTCATTGGGAACGCCTCTGGTGAGTTCGCGCTGGGCTCGTCCGCAGTCCTGGCCTTGCCGTTCGGTGCAAAGCTGGATAACCTGGGTTTCTTCGCGATAGCGAGCGGGCGCGCTTCCCGGCCCGACACCAGCGGCGGCGCCGATTCCGAGCAGCCGATCCCTGCGAGCGGCACGCTGACCAAGCTGGCCTATAAGACCTCAAGCGCCGACGCAACCAGCACGCTCAAAATCCACGTCAACGGGGTCGTCCAGGCGACTGTTCCTCTGACGAATATCAACGCTCACAACGGCGGCGTGGAGACGGTCTCGGTGGCCGTAAGCGCGGGGGACTACTGCGAGGTCGAATACGACGCTGGACAGGCACCTGACGAATCCACGCTGATTGTCTTGTTAGAAGTCACGTAATGAGGAGCTGAGGTGCCGCTACCGCTTTTCATTTCGGCTGGATCGGCGCTGGCAATAGCCCCCACGGGCATACCAGCCGGCGCCCTGGGCACCCCAACCATCTCGGTCCTGAACCTGGTAAGCCCCACTGGCATACCCAGCGGGGCGGCATTCGGGGCGGCTGCCCTGACCATTAGCCTGTCGCCGACAGGCATACCCAGCGGGGGGGCATTCGGGGCAACCACCATGACCATCAGTCTGTCGCCCGTCGGGATACCGAGCTCCGCAGCATTTGGCCTTCACTACGTCGTGTCCACCGTGGTGGCAAACCTCGTATCCTCGGCCCACCGCCCAACCATGGCCGAGTACAGGCACATAGGCTACCTCACCGACGGGTGGACCTCGGTCAAGAGGTGGAATGGCAGAGACCCCCTCGAGGACGCAGGGATAACCGGCCCCAGCCAGCAGGTCGGGACGTGGGCGCCCGTCCCGGCAACCGCCGGCGGCGTCACCGACGTCGGCGTGCATCTCTTCCGCTACCGCTACCTAGACTCCAGGTCGGGATACGTCTCCAACCCGTCCGAGGAGATTGAGCTAACGGTCGCGGCTGGCGCGGAGAGCCTGACCTTCTCTCTGGTCGCATCAGGCACCCCGACCCCCACCAGAATCGTCCGGTCTGCCGATCCGAAGGTGGACCGAATAATCCTCGAAATGTCGGTGACTGACGGCACGGCCTTCTTCAAGGTCACCGAGGTAGCCCAAACGGTCGCCACGGTCGTGGTCAACCTCACGGACGCCACAATCCGGCAGCTATTCCTTCCCTATGAGAGCTTCGGGCACGACCCGCCGCCGGTCGCGAAGAATATCGTCAGCCACCGAGAGCGGATTTGGCTGTTCTCCCAGGTGATCCACAGGGTCGGGACGGCAACATTTGTCAATGCCTCAACCGTGGTTCTGGCCGGGTCAACGGACCCAGAATGGTCCACTGACGCCATGGGGAGTTTGACCGCCCCGGACTCCGACGTGGTGTGGTTTGTTCGCAAGGACGGAGACGACCAGTCGTACGAAATTAGCTATTTCAACGACGGGCTGGCGAGGCTCGTCCTCACCGAGGCATACCAGGGGGTGACCACCGCGAATACCGGATACGTCATCTTCTCGCGCGCCAATGTCGTCTGGGTCAGCAATCCAGGCTTCCCGGAGTCGTTCACCCCGCTCCGCTTTATCAACGGGCCCAACGGGGAGCTGGCCGGGGACATTACCGCCGGGGTGGGCTACGGCCCGGCGATGGTCTTGTTCACGCTGTCCGGCATGCACCGTCTCTCCTGGGAGCGGGGTCCGCTGGTAGACCCGGACCTCAAGCCGCTCAGCAACAAGTACGGTGCGCTCAACCAGCGGGTCGTGATTGAGGTCGAGGGCGTGATCTACGCGCTGGACAGGTCGGGGTGGCAGGCATGGGACGGAGTATTCCCGGCGCACATTTCACGGTCTGTGGACGGGCTCCTGGCGAGTATCGACTTCACCCTGGCCGACCGCTTTCACGCGGTTTTCATACCTCCGATCAGAGCGATTCGCTGGTACGTCTGCTTTCACGGGGAGAGCTATCCGCGCCACTACGTCCAGCTCGACGTGGACACCAAGACGTGGGGCACTGGGGAGCACGAGTTCGGTGTCTCCGAGAGTAAGCTGGTCCCCACGGCAAACGGCCTCGAGGTGCTCCTGGGCGACGAGAATGGATACCTCTGGCTGGGCGAGGTTGGCACGTCCGAGGGCACGGTCCCCGGCGAGAGTCACCTGACCGCAGCGGCGGGCTCCACCGCTGCCATAGTCTCCGTGGCCCAGACCCTCGGGACGAGCGCGTCAGGCCTGGGGGGCGTAATGGCGTACTGGGTCGAGGGCGCCGAGTCCCGGCAAATCCACAGGAACACCGCGAACACCATTGAGTTGGTGTCTGCGTTTTCGGCGGCCCCTGCGGTGGGGGACACCATTTGGTGCGGGTCGATTCTGGCCAAGCTGAGGACCAAGGCGTTTCCGGCGCCGAGCGGGCCCACCAAGGTCGCCAGGAGCCGCTATGTCTGGTTCCTCTTCGAGCCGGTGGCCGGGGAGCGCGTGGCCAGCGTGCGGCTGTATGACGACTACCAGGTACAAGCAAAAACGTGGGGGAGGAACGCTGACCGCGCCGACCTCCCCGGCCTGAAATTCCCCGCCGACGGGACAGCCGACTGGACCATGCAACTCGGCTCGGCGGCCACCCCGGACGGCGTGGTCAGGGTTCCGACCGGCGGCGACTACCACCGGGTCCAAGAGGTCGAGCTGGTCCTCCGCGAGCCTGACATAGACTTCGAGCTGTATGGGCTGGAGATTGGCGCCTCCGAGACAGAGAGGCTCGCCTAATGGCCAACCGCGTGGTCCTGCCTGGCATGTTCGACCTGGCAAGGAACCAGGACAAGTTCCTCCTGACTGAAACCCTCGACAAGCTGAACAAGGGCATCGAGGGCAACCTGGCGGACATTGAGACAATCCAGGCGAACGACACAGGCCGGAATGTGCGGCCAGATCCCGTGAGGGCATTTCCAATGCCGAGCGGGACCGTGACGCCGATCTTCCAAGAGAATCCGCTGGTGCCGGGGGTGTTCTTCGCGGTGGACCAGTATTCGGCGCTCCAGTTTGGCCCCGTCGGCGGGCTCCTCACGGTGGACAAGGACGCCGCTCAGTGCGAGACGATTACGCTGGGGTTCCTCTCGCCGCCGACGGCAGCCGCCGACTCGACCGGAGACTATGTCGCCCAGATCGCGCTACCCTCGCAGGCGGCGCTGGTGTTTGGCGGCCCGACGCCGACAGGCATACACCCGGTCCTCTTGGAGCTCGTGTCCGCTATCCCGTCTGGCTGGCAGGCATTCTCCACCACGGCGATTCGCATCTACTACGCCCTCGACTTCACCAACTACGGGCCCACCGGAACGGCGTCCACGCTGACCGTGACGCTCCGTGTCCGCAATCCGACGAACAACGCTGTCCTGGCCAGCAAGGCTGAGGTCTATAACACCGGGCCGCTTGGCGCTGCCAGAGACCTGCTCGTGCCCTACACGCCGATCGCCTTAACGGCTAAGCAAATCAAGGCGTCCTGGCGCGTCGGGGTTCCTCTAAAATTCGAGCTGGAGTTTCTTGTTGACGCAGAGCATGGGCCCGCCACCGGGAGGATCGACATTGGGCGGCTCGAGGTGAACTGGCTATGAGCAGTGAGTACGTTTTGGCGGCTCTGATCGGCCTCAGCATGGCGCTGATCAAACTTCTCGAAAAGGCCTGGGACGCGAGGGGCGGGCGCGCTGACGCGCCGTCCCTCCTGGCGGCAATCCAGGCAGAGCTTTCCCAGATCCGCGCCATCGCCGCTCAGCAAACCCATGTGTCCGCCCGACAGACAGAAATATCGGAGCGCATGGATAGGAGGCTGGAGAAACTGGAGCGTGGGCAAATTCGTCTACTGGAGCGGTCGGCCTCGACGACGGGGGGTGTCGAGTGAGCCTGGCTGAGTCCCTGGTGTTTGGTCTGACGGTGGCTGAGTGGTCCATTTTGCTGACCGCCCTCGTCACATTCGCGGGGGCGCTCTGGGAGCGAATGCGCGCCAACAAGGGGGAGGGCAAGCTGGAGGCGGTCATGGAGGCGATCGAGGAGGTCCACCAAATGAATCCCCAGGCGGGGAAGATGGTGAAGACCCTCGCCCGAGACAAGGCGACCAAAATGGGCTTGGAGGCCGGAAGGTGGGGCCTACAGGGGGACACGGAGCGGCTCACCAGAAAGCTAAAGCGCAAGCCCGAGGCCCCTACTGGTAAAGTGGACGACGGAGAGAACCACACGTGAGGCTGACAGCACTGATCGCCGCCCTGCTCGTGACTGGCTGCACGCTGGACAGCGCGTACGTAGCTGGTGACCGGCTGACCTACGACGCGCTGGCGCCGGCGCACCAGGCCTACGTCGAGGCCGACGAGTCCCTGGACTCGGACCAGAAGGACCGGCGCCTCTCCCTGCTGCGCTCCTGGGAGGCCCGCGTGCTCGAGGGCGAAGACAGGGTTGGCGAGTGACTTACTCGCTCGACGGATTCGGCGATTCGCTCCTGGCCAAGGTTCAGGCAGCCCTGAGCGCCGAGTGGCATGAGCTGCCAGAGGAAGCAATGGAAGACGTCAGGGGAGCACTGAGGGACGCGGCAGCCCTGACCGTCCGCGCGCTCAATGGGGACGACGTGGGCGCCGAGCTCGTTATCGTCAAGGCGACGATTGCCAATTGGGAGTTCGTCCACGCGAGCAGGGTCCAGGCTGCCATGGAGGCAGCGGCCAAAGAGGCACTCCAGTATGCGGGGGAGATACTCCTCGGCGTGATCGTGGCGGTAATCTAATGGCGAACGTCAGCCCCAACGCACCCTTCTATGGCTACGCGGGCGGCGGCGGCGGCCAGGCCCCGACCAGCAACCAGCCCTTCTACGGCTACGCGGGCGGCGCCATGGCCACCGCGAGCCCGAACAGCTACCAGGCGCAGTATGCTTCGGGCCAGGCAGCGACCCCGAATACTCCCTTCCCCGGCTTTAGCAACTACGGCTATCCGGGGGAGACCGGGACGCAGACCGCCAACCGGATGCAAATGGAGTACGAAATCATGGGGCAGCGCCCGCTGCCTGCCCAGTGGGACGCGCAGCGCCCAGGTGGCGGTGGCATGTGGGGTGCGTCTCCGACCATGCCCGGTCTCCCAGGCACCCCGTTCCTGACGGCTGGGGGGCAGCCGGTAGGGCAAGGCAGCTCCTACGGAGGGTCTGCGAGCGGTGGGTATGACTTTGGCGGCGGCGGCGCTGGCGGTGGCGCGGGTCCAGGCGCGGGCGTCGTGGGTCCAGGCGGCGGGGCTGGCGGTGGGTACGCGATGGGGGCCTACGGGGCAAACGATCCGCTCGCGCAAGCCCGCCGCGCTGCTTTCGGATCACTGAATAGCTACTACGACCGGCAGTACGGAGCAAACCCGCTCGCCCAGAACCTTCAGGGCTCGATCGCTGACCAGCTCAGCGGTGCGAACAGCCCAATCACAGCGCAGCGCGCCAGCCTGGCCGACGCCGCCGCTGGGCAATTCGCCCGCGAGCAGGCCGAAATGGCCAGGGGTGCCGCCAACGCTGGCCTGGGCTCGAGGGGGGGCGTGGCTGGGACAGCCCTCGCAGCGGCAAGGAGCAGGATTGACGCGGGCCAGCGGCAAGGGCAGCGGGACTTGACAATCAGCGAGGCCCAGCGCCGCGAGCGGGCTCTGGCGCCCGGCATGCAGTACCTACAGCAGCAGGCACAGGCGGACTGGAACCGGACCGGGCGAGGCGTTGACCTCCTCTCGCGATTCGAGATGACCGGAGAGGGGCCATTCGGAACGGGAGGCGGTGGCGGTGGCCTTTCTAGGAACCTCCCCACAGGCCGCGCGACGGGCGGGGTGAACCAGTATGCACCCGGCGCGGGCGGGGTGGGGGGATCGTCCTACGGGGGCGTGACCATGATCCCAGGCATGAATGCCCAGCCCTGGCGCAGCGGAGGGTCGTCCGCCAGGAACAACCGGGGCGGGACTATGGGGTTTGACCTCAGCGGCTACTCGTCGGGCGACGTCGGGCCGGACCGCTACAGCGGGTGGAATGAGCGATACGGGACAGACCCACGCACCCCGGTTGACGACTACGCGCCGCAAACCATGGGCTATGACCCCTACCAGCCCATGCCCCCGCCCTCCTATGGCTCTCCCCAGCCAACCTTCCAGCCGCCCCAGGGCGACTTCGGCTACCAGCCCATGCCCCCGCCCAACCCGGCTGCTCCCCAGCCAACCTTCCAGCCGCCCCAGGGCGACTTCGGCGGCGATCCGTATACCGGCGGCGACACCCCGGCCCTCGGCGGACGCTGGGATCTTGGGTTTAGGTATCCCTAAAGGAGGCGACCATGGCTCAAGCAAGACGCACCTTCTTCTCCCTCGGCGGTCCGACCTACATGGACGACCCCAGGGTTGCCGAGCAGCAGCGGCAGCAGCAGCTCAACATGGAGATGCAGCGGCAACTCGCCGCGCGCCAGCAGTCGCAGCAGGCGCACGTCCTGGCGCAGCAGGCTCAGGCCCTCGATCGCATGAAGATGCAGCAGACCGGCGACCTCGAGCGGTCCAGGATGAAGGGTGTCACGCAGCGGCACAAGCAGAGCATGGACGCCGCCATGCGGGAGGCACTGGCCGGGCGCAAGTTCCAGAGCGACCAGGCTGAGACCGCCTACGGGCGCCAGAAGGAACTCGGGAAGACCGCCTACGGGCGCAAGCGGACCCTCGCCGAGGAGTTGGCCAAACGGGGCCTCGAGGCGGAGGGTCGAGGGCAGAAGTTCCGGCTCGGCATGGAGGAGGAGCGCACCAAGCGCAGGGGGGCCGAACTAGAGGCGCAACTCACCGAGCGGACTGCGCGCGAGACGCGCGAGGTGGGGCGCGAGAAGGCGCGGGCCAAGGTGTCGAAGGGCCGCTTCGATGCGGAGACGAAACTTCGTCAGCGCGCGCTGAAGTTGCAGGAAAAGAAATTCAAAGAGGCCATGAAGGCCGGGGCGGTGGAGGCCAAGAAGACCGGGGTCCGGGAGATGGCCCAGGCCAAGAAGACCGTCCTCGACAGCGTGGTCGAGTTCAAGGACTTCATGGCGAAGGAGCCCACGGCGGAAGAGGCCGTGGCCCGCGCGAAGCTCCTCCTCCAGCAGGCGAAATTGGTGGAGGAGCGGGTGGGCGGCGAGCCCGGGATCTACATGTACACGGTGCAGCAGCTAGCCAAGCACGCCGGGCACGAATTGCTCGAAGCCGCCCAGCCAGGAACGGGCGCGCTCCTCCTTGGGTCACCCGCGATGTGGGCGGTCCCGAGCGGATACCTGCCGAGGGGCACGCGCGAGGCCGCGATGACCCCAGCCCAGCGCGAAGCGTACGAAATGTCGGGGCAACTGTTCCCTGAGCGGACGGGCCTCTTCGGGACTCCGCCCCCGGTCTATAGGTAGTGCCTCCCTCTCCGTTCCTGACCCCGCTCCTCGGAGGCGGCGCCCGTGGCGCCATGAGCTACGACACCAACGAGCTCGCACGGATCACAGGCGCCGAGACCGCACCCAACAACCCGCTGTTCAACGCCCTGCGGTTCGTGTCCAGGCCGTACTACGCCATGGCATCCCTGTTCAGCGGCGAGCCCTTGGACGCGCTGGAGAACCTCGGGCAAATGGCGCTCGATTGGCCAACCGGCGGATTTATAAACCGCAACTTCTCGCTCGCGAAACTCCTCCCTGAGTCGGTGCAGCAACACGGCGACATCACCGACGCGGGAGAGCGCCCCGAGTTCACCACCGTTATGAAGCGATGGGGGATTCGCCCACCGCGCAGCACCGGCGGGAGACTGGCTGCGGACCTGCTCGGTGGGGTGCTTCTCGATCCGCTGACCTACCTGACCCTGGGCACCAGCGCACTCGCCAAGGGCGCCCTTACCGGAATGACCAAGGGCGCCGCCACCGCCCTCGTGGCTGAGCAACTTGTCAAGACGAAGGCCGGGAAGGACATGCTCTTCCGGTTCGGTGGAGACGCCGAGCGCGTCATGGAGAACGCCCTTCGCCAGAAGGGCCACGCCTTCACGGGCTTTTCCGGTGCGGACGCCCAGGGTGACCTGCTCAACAAGGGGATCGACGCCTTGGAGTCTGCGGGCCTGGTCCGCAAGCATGGGGCGCTCAGGTGGCATGGGCCGTTTGGAATGGGAGAAGGCAAGGACATAGCCGAGGACATTTGGGGACGGGCTTGGGGGAAGACCCTTCCGGGCATGGCGTACGGCGCGCTCCGCGCCGGCGCAAACGCGAATCCTCACGGCTGGGCCGCAGCCGGGAAGGCTGCGGCGGACGACGGATGGAACTGGGTCACGTCCAAGTTCTACGACAAGACCATGAGCAACAAGGTGAGCCAGGGGCTCCAGCACCTCTCGCGCCGCCTCGGATTCGAGCGCGCGGGCGCTGACCGCGAGGCCGCCGAACTCGTGAGGGATTTGTGGTCCCCCTTCGCGCGCAACCAGCGCGAGGTGATGGGCCAGGCGTACGACGACGCTGGCGACGCCTTCCGCGCCTCGGGCGGGCAAGGCGCAAACCCGCTGGACGACGCGGTGAACCGGGTCATGGCGCAGCAGCCAGCTCTCGACCCCACCCAGGTGCGGGACGCCTTCAAGCAGTACCAGTCCTCCATGGACAGCGTGCAGCAGGAGTTGGTCAACCTCGGGATCTGGAATCAGGCGTGGGGCAAGGTCAACTACGTTCCCCACCAGTCCTCGGCGCTTCTCCAGCACATCATGGGCGAAGCGATCGGCAACCCCGTGCTCATGGACTCGCTCAAGGACGTATTCACACGAGGGCGGAAGTATGCCGACAAGGCCGCCTTCCACGCAGCGATCCTCAAGATCGCCAACAAGCACGGACTCCAAAACCTCGGGCTCGAGGAGTTGGTGAAACTGGACCTTGGGGAGTTGCACCTCACCCGCCTCGTGGCCCACAACAAGACCAGGTTTCGCACCACGCTGTGGAACGGCGCGGAGAAATACCACGACCTCGGCGCGACGGTCCAGTTCGGAGGTAGGACCGTGCCCGTCAACCCGAACGTCGCCGCCTACGTAAACGCGCAGTTCGACCAGGTCGGCGGACGGGAGAACTTCCTTCAGAAGATCATCGGCGGCGGACTATTCGAGGTTCGGACTGCGCGCGGGTCCGACTACCAGACCATGATCAAGTTGGTCAAGGACGAGAACGCCGCAGCGAGGGCGGCAGGCAAGACTCCGACCTGGGTTCTGAAGGACGGCAAGGCGCACCGCCGCCGGCGAGGACTCAACTACCTGTTCAAGCCGGCCCTGACCACGCACCCCCAAAATGTGGGCTTCCACTTCGGCAACGACCTGTCCTCGGCACTCATGGCCATGTTTGATCCCGGCCTCGGGCTCAAGCAGGGGTTCAAGGCATTCGCGGACACGATCAGGGACGCACCGATTCTTCAGCGGCTCGCCGGCTGGACCCCTTCGGACGCGGGCCAGTTCCTCCGCGCCACGAGCCCCGACGCTGCGATCAGCGCCAAGGCTCTCCAAGACCTCGGGGGGAAAACCTTTGGCGGGCACAGCGTCTCCGACGTGATCGGCCAGATCAAGCAGTTCACCGGACGGATTAGCCAGGCCGACATTCAAGACGCGATCCGCCTGGACGAACTCGGGCGCGAAGCTGTCGCCACCGGGTGGAAGGGGAGGCTTGAGGGAGCCTTCACCCTGGAGGGCGCGCAGGCGGCGGCGCCAGGGCAGGCGACGAAGGGAGTCGGGGAGTGGTGGGTCGGCATGGGCGAGAAGATGGCCTCGCACATCGAGAACACTCACCGTATCGCTAGCTATCTCAAGCTGATTCAAGAGGGGGTTAACCCTACTGCGGCCATGAAGCGGGTTGGCGACGTCTTCGTGAAGTACGATTTGGTGAGCCACGGCGAGCGAGCTCTGCGAGATATTTTTCCATTCGCCCGTTTTATGATCGGCTCGGCGCGCTGGACCGAACAAATGGCCCGGCGCCCGGCGACGACCGGCCTCACCACGATCGCGCGCATGACCGGCTCACTGCAAGACGAGCAACTCTTGCCGTCGTCGGTTCGCGGAGGGATCGGCGTACCGTGGGGCAAAGACAAGGAGGGGAACATGCAGTACCTCACCTCCCTGCGTCTCCCGCACGAAGCCGCCATGGGGGTCTTGGACGCCGTGTCCAGTTTCGAGGGCTTCCGCCGCAAGGGACTTGGCTCCCTTCACCCGCTGATCAAGGCCCCGCTGGAGCAGGCGGCCAACCGAAATTTCTTCTTCGGTGGCGAGGCCAGCGCATACCGCCGCAAGCCAGGCTGGCTCCCCGGCGGCGCTCCACTCACCGAGGAAATCCGCAGGCCCGACGGCACCATCACCCACGAGGTGCCTGGCTGGCTCAACGACGCGATCGGAGCCACGCCGGCGAGTCGCGCGCTCAAGATTGTGGACACACTTCGCGACGACCGCAAGAGCCTAGCCGATAGGCTGATCCGCAACGTGACGGGCATTCGGACGGTCACCGTAGACCAGCGCCGCGCGACTGCCGAGGTGCTGGAGAGGTGGCTAGAGTCTCGCGCCCGGTCGGGACAGGTCGGTAAAATAAACGCCTTCTTCAGCCGGTTTGACGAAGAGAGCACCCCAGAGGAAATTAAGATTGTCCTCAAGTCGCTCAGCGCCTTCCGGTCGGAGAAGCGACGCGAGCGGAAACGGAAACAGAGGTAGCCATGGCATTCGCTGTCACGCTTACAACGACGATCCAGGTAGACAGCGGAGAGGTTCTGACCCTCGCCAAGCGCAAGGTGACGGGCCTCGAGGAGGTGGACGACCGGGCGCCGGGCGTCATCAGCAAGGCGACTGCGACGCTGTGGGATTCCGACGCCGACGGCGGCATCGCCGACTACTCGCTGCTCGTCCTGGTCTCCGACGCTGAGGTGGACGTGGAGCTGACCGTGCAAGACAGCGACCCCAACCAGGAGTTGGTGTCGCTCCGGGTAAGCAAAGACGTGCCGCTGCTGCTGGGGAGCTCGGCGGCCTACTACAACCACGCGGCTGACGACGTTTGGGCCGGCACCCTGGGCGCCATTGACCGGATCAGGGTCAGGGAAAACAATGGCGCCGACGCCCGCCCCCGGCTGAGGCTCTACCGTTGACGCTGGTCGGATACCTCGTCGCCTTTCCTGGCGAGGCCTCCCCGCTCTATGAGGATTGGCCCGGCCCTGCGGAGGTCGCTCCCCAGTCGTCAGCCGTGGAGCTGTCGGAGAGCAGGTCCAGCACGGCCTCGGTGCTGGCGTCGCCGTGCCTCTCCACGCAGGCCTCGCAGGCCCGCCTGCTCTTGTAGACCCTCTGGAGGTCTCCTGGCTTGATTGGGAGGTCGCAGAGTTGGCATGTGCGTAGGAGCCCGTCCTTGGTCCGCCGTGCCCGTCGTGCCTTAGCGGCCAGGAGGGACGGCAGGGCCTCTGCGCACTTCTCTCGCTTCCCGGTGGGGCTACCAGCGAGCCAAACGCTGAAGCTGGCAGCGCACCCAGCCGCATGTCGCGACGGGTCGATCTTGTCGGGCTGCTTGCAGATCCCGCCAGCCCCACACGCCCAGCAGCGGAACGCGTAGCGGGTGAGCGGCTCCCGCGTTCCGCTTGCGACACGCGCGTAGGCCTCGCCGCACAGAGAGCAGTCGGCTGGCTGATGCTCCGGGGTGGCGTGGACCCGACCTCCGCAGGGGCACTCCCACTCCTGGGTCGGGTTGATGATCGTCCCGACCCGGCCCCCGTTGCGGTCGCGGATCGGGGCGTCACGGACGGAGGCGTGCTTCTCCTCCACCGCGTGCTTCTCCTCCACCGCAGCGAACTGCGCCGACAGGTCTCGCTCCACCGCCTCTCCCTTCTCCTTGGCGTCGTCGGAGTCGTAGCGATAGGCGGCCCGCTTCTGGTGGGCGAGTAGCGCCGTGACTTTGAGCCCGATCAGCTCAACGAGCACGTATCCCAGGGGCTTGCCCCCGTGGTTGACCTGGGGCGCGAGCAGCAGCTCGGCCTCCCGGTCGGCGTCTCCACTGGCGGCGGCCATTTTCGCTCCGACGTCGGCGAAGGCTGACCATAGGCTAGCCACGGGATCGCCCCCGGAGCGTGTCATACCCAGCCGGCGCCGTCTCCTTGGTGAGGTCTCGGTGACACCGGAGGCAAGTCGTAAAAAAGGTCTTCTCCCCGCAGAGGGCGCACGGACCTCTCACGCCGGCACCTCGAGGCCATCGTCAGCCGACGCTCGGACGTCGGACACGACGGCGAGCTCGGCCTCGACCTTGGCGGTGAGCGCGTTGAGCGCGCTGGGTCCGTCGTAGTCGGCCGCCCTGATTTCCCCCCGGAGGTCCAGAATCCGCTGTGGCGACGTCTCCCCCACCGCCTTTCGCAGCTTGTTGCAGGCGCTCCTACAGGACATGAGCGCCTGCTGGTGCTCCTCGCTCTGGGGTGGCGGGCCCTCTGGCTTCGGCTTCGGCCTCGGCCTCGGCTTGGCCTTCGGCTTTGGCTTTGCGGCGGCGTCAACGACCTCGGCGTCAATCGTGACCACCTCGAGGGCGACGTCGCCCTCTGGCGTCGTCTTTCCGCCCAGCTCACCGGGCGAGTAGACCGGCCCCGCGCGGAAAACGTCCGGGCAATACGTCTTGTAGCCGTTGCTCACGGCTCGGTTGAAAAGCATGTTTTTGGGATACTTCTTGTACGTCTGGCTGTGCGACAACCCGGCGCGCTCTGCGTCGCCGAGGGTGAACTCCTCCACGCCGATCGGCTGCCACTGCCCGCTGTCGTCGCGCTCCTCAAATCGGAGGCGACACACGGTGTCGGTCTTGGCCTCGACCACGTAATTGTACTTCGGGTGGTCCTTGATCGCCCCGGCGATCACGTGGCCTCCGACCTCGACCTTGCCCTTAAGGACATGCAGCCCAGACATGGACGCGAACGGGCCCAGCCCGTAATCGCGACCGGCGATAATCTTTGTTATGGCTTGCGCCTCGCCACGCGCATCGTCAAAGAGCCCCGAGGCGGCAAATGCCCCGGCGATCTGCGGGACGGACATACCGAGCGGGATCATTTCATGCTGCATCTTGGTCTCCAAGCTGCCCCCGCCGCCGAGGGGAGACGTTGGCTTCCACCCAACGGCGGCGAAGGCGAGCAGTTTTTCGAGAGGGTCCAACGTCTCTGGCGCGGAGGATACCAAGCACCTCCGACGGGTCGCCGTCGGTGGCGTGATGCAGTATGGGCGCGTGGACCTCCAGCGGTGGGCAGCGGAGACGGCTACGCCTGACGAGGCGCAAAGCCTTGGCCCCCGGCAGGTCCGCGCCCGCCTGCACTGCCGGCCCGCACAAAAGGGCAACAGCAAGCAGATCGTCAAGGTCGGCGGGAAGCTGCGGCTGGTAAGCGCCAAACGGGACCAGCGCGCCGAGCGGTCCCTGCTGGCGCTCCTCGCCCCGCACGCGCCGGCAGAGCCGCTCGACGGTCCCCTCGAGTTGCGCCTGGTGATCCACCACGCGCCGCCCAAGTCGTGGCCAGCCTGGCGTGCGGCGGCGGCGCTCGCTGGGGTGATCCTGCCCAGCGGCAACGGCACCCCAGACTGCGGGAACGTCCTCAAGCTGGTCGAGGACGGCCTACAAAAGTCGGGCTGGATCGTAGACGACGCTCGCACGGTGTCGTACCTCATGGAGTCCCGCTATTCGCAGGAGCCCGGCTACACGATCCAGGTCTCGGAGCTCGCGGGGAGGTGCGGGCCGAAGACGAAGCGCGCGGCCGTACCCCCGCTTCCTGAACGCCGGCGCACATACTATTCGCCCTCCGAGCATGAGCTGGAGGCGGTGTCCCCAAATTCTTCACGTCCTTGCGCTGTGTCGCAGCGGCGGGATACCCTCTGCCTGCCCCGCTGCTGGGGCGCCGGCGTGCGGCTAGGTCCGCCGGTGCCCCCGGTGGCCGGGGTGAGTCTGCCGAGACCCATGTAAGCCCTCGCCGCCCCCGTACGGCAAACTCCGGGGGCGGCGAGGCACCCTTTCCGGAGTTGCCCCCGCATGACGAACGAAGTCCTGACGATCGCTGAGAGCTGGCCGTTTGTGTCGCTGCCAACTCTGCTCCTGGCCGACCGCGACGTCCCCCGCCCGGCGAAGCTGACCTGGTGCGCCCTCGTCCTCTGGGGGCGGGGCCACGGCCGGGTCTGGGCGTCCAAGGACAAACTCGCCCAGGCCGCCGGCGTGAACCGGAGCACCCTCTACCGCCACCTGGCGTCACTTGAGCACCAGGGATGGATTACTCAGGGCCACGACGGGCGCCGCCCGGTGATCCAGGTCCACCGTCGCAAGGTCCACCGTCGCAAAGCTGCACAGGTGTCTCACCAGCGGGACACAGGTGTCTCACCAGTGAGAATCAATATGTCTCACCAGCGAGACATAGAAGTAGAAAGAGAGAAGGAGAAGAAAGAAGGAGAATGTGTGAGCCCTCCCAAGACTCTCCGGGATCAGGCCAGGGCGCTCGCCAAGGTCTACCCTCATGGGTGGTCCGAGGGCGGCGCCAAGCGGGCGCCGGGTATCAAGCAGTCCACGGTTGCCCTCGGGGTGGCGCTGCGGGGTGGCGCGACCTACGCGACCGTTCTAGAGGGCGCTAAGGCCTACGCCGCAGCGATCGGCGAGAAGGACCGGCAGTATGCCCCGGCGATGCACCGCTGGATCGCCCGCGAGGGCTGGCTCGAGGTGCCCGAGCGGGTTGAGCAGCGCCAGCAAATGGTGGGCAACCCACCCGAGTCGGACCGGGAGAGGGCGACGCGGAAGCGTGCAGAGGCGCAGGCCGAGGCCGAGGGCGCCGACCCGGCGTTCCTTGAGGCGGCGTCGAGGCTCTCTAGGAGGCTCAGCCGCCCCCATGCCCGTGGGGTCAGCCGAGGGCAGACAGGTCCGTGACGGGGCTCCCTGGGCGCAGGAGGGGCTATCTGTGAACGGGCTCGGCTGCGACGACTGCGGAGGTCCGGTCCCGGAGTGGCGGGGCCCGTGGGCTGGGGGTCGCCGGCGTAGGTTCTGCTCGCGGCGCTGCTCTGGCCGCTGGCATCAGCGTGCCTGGTGCCGCCGCAACGGGGTCCAGGCTTGGCGGCCAGCAAAGCGCCAATGCCAGGTGTGTGCGGCGGTCCTTCCCCGGCAATTCTCACCGTATTGCGGCGACGGCTGCCGCGACCTCGGGCGGCGGCGCGCGTGGCTCGCCCGGCGTAGCGCCCGCCTCGGCATTGCCGAGGCAGAGCTGGAGGCTGACGTCGAGGCTCGCCGTGCTATGGTCAGGGGGTCGCCACGTGGCGACCTGGAGGCGCCCATGGCGAAGGCGAAGAAGAAGGCGAAGAAGAAGCGCAAGAAGAAGAAGAAGAAGCCCACCCTGGGCAGCTACTAGGTAGCCCCCTCGTCCTCGTCCTCGTCCTCGTCCTCCTCGGTGCAGGCGGGGCACACGCCGTCGGTCAGGTCGTAGTGGTCGTACCACTCCTCGCAGCCCTCGCATCTCGCCTCGTCCTGGCAGCGGCAGGTCTCGGTGCCGCTGGCGTGGTACCGCCCGCCGCATGTGGAGCATGTGCCGTAGTACATGCCCCAGTCGTCGGGCAGGCCTGGGTCTCCCACTACTCGCCCCCCTCGTAGGCCTTGTAGGCCTTGACGAACGCCTCCCGGTGCGGGCTGTTCCGTGCGTACCGCGTGACCTTGGACACGCGGCTCTTGCTCCACGTCTGGCCTTTTTTCGTTGTCACACCCTCCCGGTTCAGGAGCTCGGCTCGCTCTCTGAGGCTGAGCGGGTCCGTTAGGGCGTCGAGGGCGAGAAGTCGGCCCAGGGTCCGCTGCTCTATCGGGACCGGCGCCAGCTTGCGGCTCCCCCGCACGAAGCGGAACCCCCATGGCGGCGATCCGCTCCACCGTTCCCCGTTCCTCTTCGCGGCGGCGCTGGCGGCCTGGGTCCGGCTGACCCCCAGCCCCCGCTCCAGCTCGCCAAAGAAGGCCTTGTCAATCACCATTTTTCGGCCCATGAGGTCTCCGACATTGACCGGCAAGTCTACCAGGTGGAGCGTCACCCCCGCTTTTTCCCAGGCTCGGAGGCAGTCCATGCAGTCGTACATGGAGCGCCAGGCGCGATCCACCCGGAGGATCACGTGCGCCCGGTGCCTTGCCCAGGGCGCGGCGAGGTAGAGCGCGAGCCGGCGCCCGCCCTCGCGGTCAGCCAGCGGGACAGACCCGCTAACCCCCTGGTCCTCGAGGAGCACGACGGGCCCGTCGGCGTCCAGGCCGTACTTGCTGGCGTAGGCCAGTATCTCCTCGCGCTGGGCGTCGAGCCCAAGGCCGCTCTCAGCCTGCCCCCGCGTGCTCACGCGGACGTAGCCGTACACCGGGTCGCGGCCCTTCAGCTCGGCGCGTATCTGGTCCCTGGTCTTGGCCGTGTTGGTCATGGGTTCCGCCCCATCCGTTCCCACGCCTCGCGGATCGTCTCAGCGGCCAGCCGGAGGTCGGCCAGTTCACCGCCGAATTCGTTGAGCACGTAGCGACCGTCATACTGGAGTCGGCACAGGAGCGTCTGGAGCTGCTGGGCCTCGTCCTTCGTGTCAACGGAGAAGCAAGGCATTGACTCTGAATAGCGCGGTTCGCCTCCCGACCGGAAGGTGAAGGTGCCGTCCTTTCAGAGCATGATGTAAACCTCGCGGCTGAAGTCGTCACGGTCGCTCATTGCCCGTCCTCGATGTCGCAGTCGTCAGGGTCGTAGCCCCAGTCGAGCAAGAGTGCCGTGGCCTCGCCCGCGTCGATTTCGCGGGTCGGCTCCAGCACCTCGGGGAAGCGGTCGCCGCCCGTGCTGTGCGCGCCACGCGTCCCGCCGTTTGCCAAGCGGTAGTAGAGGTAGCCGCCCGTCTCCACAACCTGCTGGGTGCTGAATTCGGCCCTGCTCTGCCCAATGATCCTCATCGTGTCTCCCAGGTGATTATGGCGTTTTCGAGGTCGGCGAGTTGCTGCGTCAGGTCGGCGACGTTCGCCTGCCCTACCAGGGTCGTGGCGTGCAGGTCGTGGCGCGCGGCGCTGGGGCCAGCGTGCAGGCGCGCGAGGGCCTTGCCGGCCCGCGTGAGCCGCCCGAGGGCCATCTTCCGCGCCTCCAGCAGCTCTGCGCGCCGCTGGGACCAGGCCCGGATTGCGGCCCACCGCATCGCCCCGTCGGGGCAGGAGTGGAGCAGGTTCGCGGCGAGCCAGTGAGCCAGGTCGGCGTCGCCGTCGAATTCCAGCGTCTTGTCATGGCTGTGCGGGCACGGGCCAGCCGGGCCGATCCGCCACGTAGAGCGGTCCATCCCGCCGGCGGCCAGCCTCCAGCGGTCGCGCGTGACCCCTGACCAGTCGGCCCACTCGCGCGCCGCCCGCCGCCGGGCCGCCGACCCGGAGCCCCGAATCCGGAGCCAGGCCCCCTCTCCGATCCGCCCGATAGCCTGGAGCTCGGCGAGCCACGCCTCTGGGTCGTCCTGGCGCAGCCGGCCCAGCAGCCGCTCGAGCGCAGCCGGATCGTTGAGCGCCTCCCGGCGTAGCGCCTGCATTCTGGAGTCGGCCATGCTAAGATCCTCCCTGGCGCGATTGGGTCTCCAACACCGCGTCGCTGGCGCCCCCGCTGGGTTGACGTTTGGCGGGGGCGCCGTCCTGTACGCCTTCGACCGCCGCGCAAATCCCAGACATGGTTTCGGGGTGGCTCATGCGTCACCCTTCTCGCTGCCCAACCACGCGCGAACCCGCGCAAAATCTCCGGGGGACACGCGCCACTCTGCCACCCCACCATGGAGGCAGAGACCGTGCGGGCCATGCGCCAGCATGGTGGGCAGTGTGTAGCGGCTGACGAACTGCCCGAGGCCGCCGAACTTGCCCACGTACTTGGTGTCGTGCCACTCAACGAGCGGGGTAGGGTCCGGGCCCAGGTAACGGCTCAGCGGTGGGGTGGGATGCGTGAGGCAGTAGTCCCGCCCGTAGCGGTCGCCGGCTCGCACAATCCGCACAGCCCAGCGGCCGGCATTCATAATGTCGCCTCTTGTCCTCGCAACGGTCAGCTCGTACCGCTCCAGGTCTTCCAGGCGGCCGCTCAGGGCCCGGCGCTCTAGGTTGCGGGTCGTCGCGTCGCTCACGATATGTCTCCGTCGATATACGCGTCGTACTCGCGCTGCTCGTCAACGGTGGCGAACCCGCCGGTCGCCAGGTGCAGGCGTCGGTCCGAGTAGCCGCCTTGCTGCTCGCAGCCGGCGTGGTCGCGAGCCGAGCACGCAGCCGCCGTCCGAACGCTGCGGTGGCGCACGCCGCACGGTCCGCGCACGTCCCCCACGCAGGTGTACGAGTAGGCGTACGCCTTTGGGCCAGGCATTAGACGTCCAATCCGCCGCCGTGGCTGACGCGCAGCACGCCGGGGCGGTCCTTGAGCACGTACACCGAGGGCATGTCAGCGAACCCGCGCCCGGTCATATGGGCGGAGTTGCAGCCCCACGTCCACAGGCCCCAACCCGTGGCCTCGGATACCAGGTCAAGGGCACCCTGATCCCAGGACTCACGCTCGGCGCAGGCGTCGCACTGGTAGCGGCTCGACGTCGAGCACGCGTACCACGTGTGTTCGCTCAGCCTCTCACACTCGGCGGTCGGGAGGTCTCTCCCCAGGTGGCGCTCGACGTCCACCAGGCGCAGACGGGCGCGCTTGTGCCAGCTCTCCCGGTCGCCGCCCTCGCGGGTCCGCATGGCCACGCCTTGCGCGGTGAGCCGTTTGGGACGCAGGCGCTCCTCTTCGGCGTCCTGGGCTGCTTCTGTGTCCAGGCGCAAGGCGGTCAACCTGGCCCGGTCAAACGCCCGGTGCAGGCGGTCAGTGTCCAGGGTGGCGAAGTCGCCCGCACTGATCGTGTCGACCATGAGGCGGTCAAGGGTGGGAGTCGAGTAGTAACGGCCCA
>Ga0255048_10000320_pt1 | contig 37479 bp, 57 predicted proteins | sample JV7_2_2_MG_FD_183619 | JGI IMG/M metagenome (GOLD analysis project Ga0255048, IMG submission 183619) | Seawater microbial communities from Jervis Inlet, British Columbia, Canada - JV7_2_2 | ecosystem: Environmental > Aquatic > Marine > Inlet | place: Canada: British Columbia | collected 2016-10-06
TGCCCGTAAAGGTGTCCGCAGCGTCGGCACCTTCGCGGGTGATAGCGATGCCCATAATCCCGCCGCCTGCCGATGCGCTGCTAACGTCTAACGTAACATCGGTAAATTCAAGCTGGTCAGTCGTGCCTGGACCGGATGCGAGTTGGTCAACCGTAGCGTCGAGCGTGTCGCCAGCGGTGAGCGATGACCCTCGAACGACGGCGCGGTATCCCACCCGCCAGAGAACATTTCCGACATCGCTGTTACTTGGACGCCACCAAATTCTAAGCGTAACGGGGAGCGACGTGTCTACGCTGGGCGAGACTGGCCAAATGATGGCCATGCCGTCAGTTGCGCCATTTTGAAAGTTGTTCTTATCGGCATCTACAGTCAGCGTGAATCCGCCGAGCGCACCAAACTCGATGTCCACCTTTGCCGGCGATAGACCGTTAAGGTCGTCGGCGCTTTTCCATGTCATCCCTTGGTCAATCTGCCGGCGAGCTTGTCCAAAAAACTCGCTCACTCCGTCGAGCCCAACGCGCAAACAACTTGGGTGGAGCTTGCTTTGCTCAAAGATTGGAGCGCGAACCATCGCAACATCTACGCGAAGACGGAACCAGTAGAGGTTAAAGCCAAGGATGGTTTTTTGTGCCCAGGTCGTTGTGCTATCTACGCCAAGCCGGATTTGCACGAGGCTAGTTGTAAGAAACAACTCAGGGCCAGCGGCAGTATGAGGAGCCAGCGCAAGCGTTTCTGCCGCGCCCACTTCCGTCCACGCTGCGCCGTCCCAAACTTCAGCAACGAGCGAGCCGGCAATCCGGGCCGTGTCGGTTGAGAATTGCGCGCCCCACGCCTTGAGCGCTCCGCTTGCATCTTGCAGATTGGAGCCAAATAGGACGGTATGATTTGCAGCGTTGCCCTGATAAGTGAACAGCGAACCGCTCTTGCTGCCGGCGTCCGCTGAAACGTCGGTGAGGTTTCCGCCATCGCTAACCGCGCTCGCCGTGTTATCTGTAGTGATAACAATCTGACCGCGGGCGGAAGGACACCCTTGGCCGAGGTCCGTCGCGAACCCTTTCTCGCGGTGGCCTACTGTTAAATCAGTGAAAGAGCGAAAGCTTGATTCGTCAATCGGGCTCTTCGCATCTTGAAACGTCCAGTTATGATTACTCGCCAGCCACGTTACCGGGATGCTGAGCTTCTGCTCTTGAAGCTCGCAGGCCGTGAGATTGACCGTCCCATTTGCTCCCGTCAATCCGGGGTCCACTAGGATGTCGAAGCTCCCAGTCGAGTCAAAGCGGACGCTGGTCCATTGTACGTTCGCAGCGTTGTCCGTGATGTGGAGCGCGTTGGTGCAATTAAACAACGCAGAGGAGCGCATCACTACCGTCGCGTCAGCACAAAGGACGGCATCTACCGCGAGAGGGTTTCCGCTGTTGATGTCGTTTAGCTGTAGCCTCGCGCCGCCGCTTGCGTGGATGCAATGATTGATGTTTCCGCCACCGGGGACGTGAAGCCCCGTCATTGCCAGGATGCCGGTGTTATTGCATTGAATGAGGAAATTGAAATCCCCGCCGACATAGCGAAACTCTGTAATGATAATCTTACCAAGGCCGCCGTGGTGAAACCCGATGGAGGTCAGGTCGGTCCCAGTTACCATCGCGTTGTACAAGTAGCAGAGCGTCGTGCCGCCATACGCAATAGCCGCAGCGCCGCTTGGTGCGGTAACGCCAATGGAGTGGACGTAGCTGCCATCATCCATCGTGACGACGTTAACGCCGCCGCCCGGCCCGGTGATAAGGACGCGCTCAGGCCCGCCGATTCCAATCAAGGAAATGCCGGTCGTGACGTTGATGTCTTCGGGGTAGCTGCCGGGATAAACGTGGACCGCATCGCCAGGGACGGCAGCGCCGAGCGCCGCGCCGATGGTGAGATATGGCAGGTCGAGCTGGCCGCTGACCGCTGTTCCATCGTTGCCATTCACGGCGTCTACATATAAAAGGTTTCCAGTTGGCAGCGCAGCGGCTGGCGCCGCCCCGACAAGCGTCGCGCCTACTCTCTTCAGAAACTCGCCATCAGCCACCGCGCCAAGCGTCATCGACGTTGGCCCGCTCGTCTCGGTGACCGCTTGCACAACTGCGGCGCCCGGTCCCCAGCTCCCGCCGAGGTCGCCGCTCGGACTCATTCCCTGAACTAGCCCGCCGACTCGCTGAAGGACTTCGGTGTTTGCTACCGCGCCCATCGCCATCGGAGACGGCCCGCTCGTCTCGGTCAAGCCAACGACGGACGGATTCGGATAGACGCCAGAAAGCTGGCCACCGGCTGGCCCGGCTGGCACCGCGCCCGCGAGCGGGTCAACGGTGAAGACAAGCGGCGTGACGTTGAGCGTTACCGGGTCAAGCGTAGTGAGGATGAAATAGCTTTCAAAGTTGCTGACGCCTTCGCCAACATAGAGCGTCATCCCGTTGGACACTTCGCCCTGCTCGTTGGCGCTCGGCCCGCGCTGCATAATCCAAGGCGCTCCAGCGTCGCCAATCTGCGTCAATACATAGATGCCATTATCCTGGCCAGTCGGCTGGTCCTTAATCAAGACTCGCTCGCCCAGCGCAAGGTTCACGACGCCATCAATCCCAGCGGCATTGATTGAGCCATTCGCGTTAGCCGTCAGCGTGTCATCGGTGCGAGTCGCCGCGAGCGCTGCCGTAGTAGCAACGCGAGCCGACTTCTTCCAGTCGGACGCGACGCCATCACCGACGGAGATGTCCACCTGTTTTGTGAGCGGGTTATAGGCAACATCAGCGCCCTTTAAATTCCACTCTTTAACAGTCGGCTGGACTTCAATCCCGCCGTCGTAAATGCGCTGACCTGTTAGGTCATCAATCCAATTGCTTGCCATGATTGGGCCTTACTTGCGGAAGCGCTCGATGAGCAAGTTATAGGGGCGCATGATGTCAATGCTCGCGCCTACTGCGACGGCGTCAATGCCGAGCTGGAGCTGGAACGTAGGGACCATTGGCGCGATGACAAGAATCGTCGCGCAAATGTTGACCTGGATTCCGAGATTCGGCGCCAGCCCTGGATTGATGCTGTGCATCCAGCCCGGCAGCTTGGTGGACGTGGCAGCGATTCCAAGGAACAAGGAATCCGGCGGCCCTACAATCGAAGTCGGGTCAATCTGGATGGAGCCGGTCACCTTGATGACGTCGTCCAGCTCAAGGTCTTCGATTGCGAAATCGAGAGCAGTGGAGAATCCAATGTTCCCAACTCCCGTGACAAGCGTTTCCACTACAGCCCGCGTAGGAGGGACGCCCGCCGCAACATAAAGCGCTGACGCTGACGCGACGTTTTCCGGGTAGCTCAGAATCTGCCGGTTGTACAAATAGCGGCTTCGGTCGGCAATTTCTGTGAAAGCCCCGTTCACCGAAGCCGCATTGGCAACGTCTCCGTCATCGGGAATCGTAACCGTTGGGCTGAAGGTATCGGTTTCGGGAATTATATGCGCCATGAATCAGACCTTGATAATGCCGCCCCAATAATCGAGGCTGGCGATGTTGTACGGAGCCGGAGAGCCCCATGATTTGAATGCGTACTTTGGGCCCCAGAAGTGACCGATGGGCCACTTTACCACGCCGTTAGCCCACGTGCCGGTGCCCCAATTAAAGAGGCCCCAGATGTTGGTGTCCCAAGCTAGGATGACGTCCACGCCAATCTCGTGGGCACTTTTCCACTTGCGGAGAATCTTGAGAATAGCAAATATATCCTCTTGAGTTGCTGAGCTTCCCCAAGTGTAACCGCCCGTTCCCCAACTGCCGTAGACCGGTCCGCCCCAGGTTGCTACGTCCCAATTCGGCGGGTCAGTTATCACGAGCCACCAGCGGGACCAGTGCGTCGAATTAGGGTCAGCGTTCCAGAAGTAGTTTGGCACCAGCGTGATGTTGGCCGCAGGGATTCCAAACGGGGCCAGCGCGTTCTGAGCAAAGAGAACGGTTGCCGCTTCGCCCCACAAATCCCAAGCGTCAAATAGGCGCTCGCGGTATTCCGCGTCTGTCTCTGGCGGCGTGCGAGCTATGCCGCGCTCGTCACCGATGGACGGCAGCGCATCGTTTGGCGAAGTGCTCTCCTTTAGCCAAGGCGCGCGGAGCGCTTGCGCCTCGCCCTCTGCGATAAGGTCAGCGCCAAGCCCTTCGGTGACGCCAACGAAGCGCTCTCCGAAGAAGCGCCGAAGCCACGACGGAGAAAGCTCCGCGGCAAATTCTCGGAAGTTGGTCATACGCTGATATAGCTCGGCGTGATTGCCGATACGGTCATGATGTCAAAGGCGCCGATGTTGACGTTTCCGGGCGGCAAGCTCAGCACAATTTGCTGGACGCCTGCGATGGCGGTCATCGCCCCAATGGCTTCCGAGTATACGAACTCACCGGGCGAAGCCGCAGCAAACGACGTCCCGCCAATCGGCAGGCCGTTGACGTAATCGGTCAGCGCTTGCTCCACCGCTGACTGGGTCACCGCGTTATTAAGCGCCGCCGTTATATAGCAAGTATATTGGAACAGCTGCGGCTGGGCGGCGGCGGCAAAAACGGTGACCTGAGCTGTCGGGTTTCTGATTCTGTCCGCTTCGGTCTGAGCATTGACAACGTCCGTCGCGCCGCTGACTCCGCTAGGTCCAGCGATGTAGATATGAAGCGTTCCAGGTCCTGCCGGGTTGCTGTCGTCCACCTTAATCCGGGCCGCGCCAGGGACGGCGGTTCGAATGAAATTGATGTATCGGTCTGCCGGGTCAGATGGGCTGAGCGTCGCCCACTTCGTTGTGTTGCGGGAGCGGAGCGCGGCGTCTGTTTCTTCGTTGACCCCTTGCTGAGTTATCCACGTGGAGCTTGGCGCAATGGCATCGTTTGAGCAAGTGACACCAGCTAGCGGAGTGGTCAGAATGTTGATGGTCCCGTTTGCCACGTTGGCGTCCGCGCCGGGAGTCTCCGCTTGAATCGTGACGACCAGCGAACCGCTCGCCGGAATGGTGCCGGCTGTCGTGTTGCGGTATGTCCTGCCGTCCGCATCGCTAGCCACAATCTGACCGGCCAAGATGGCGTGAGGCGGGCCAACTGCGGCGCCCGTCAGCGTCAGGTTTCCCAGCGTAGAGACTGCGGGGATTCTGGTGTTATCATAATGCGAGTAGCTGAAGGCGGTCAGCGCGTCGCCTTCGCTTGTATCGTTGAATCCGAGCCGGCTGATAGCGTCAACGCTTAGCGTGAGATTGCTGTAAACGCTCGCAAACATTTCAACCAACGTTAGCTGGACGCTGCCGCTCTGCCAACTCGTGGCGCCAAAGCCAAGCGACGCCAGCTCGGTGATGAGAAACGTTAGCGCCTCGGCTTGTGTAACCGGCGTCCGTAGCTGTGAAAGGTTCAAAGGCATTATGGCTGCTCCAGTATTTCCACGGTCAAGTCGTTGACTGATAGCACTAGCACAAATGGCCCGTCGCTCGCTGTTAGCTCTAAGCTAATCAACAGAGTGCCTTGCTGCGCCGTTCCAAGCTCGCCAAAGTCAAGCGCCACCTTCACGTCCTTGACTCGCTCGTCCTTTAGCGCTTCGTTTTCAATAGCCAGCGCGGTGATTTCTCGCGCCTCGATTCCATTAAGCCGGCTTCGGATGTCGGTCCCATAGTCCGTATCATAGAACAGCGTCCCGCGAGCCGTCGAGATTCGGCGCGCTATAGCCTCTGCCAAGCATCGATTGCCGCTAGTCGCCTGCGATAAGTTGGCGTTAATATCGTCAACGCAAGCGAAGTCTGTTCCGAGATTGCTCATTATGCTTTCAGCTTATCGTTTCCAGTTGTGATGATGCCGGTGATTGGCAGTCCAGCGAAGCCTGGCGGCGGAGGGTTTGGTGGGCTTGGTGGAGCCGGAAGCGGCGAATATACGCCAGGCACGCCAAAGACGTCCGGCGCATAGTAAACCACGAACGTCCCGGGGTCTTGGACCAGGTATCCGCCTATCGTCGAATCGTCCACCCTCGCGATGCTCTGGCTGCCGCCATCGAAGGTGAGAAGGTCCGCGCCGCCCTCCGGCTCCCAGCTTGCGAGATAGGGGCGGGACGGGTCGCCGGCCTCAAAGCCGACAAGGCATCGCGTCCCCACCGGGATTTCGTATCTGTATCCCGGCGCTCCGTTGCGCAATTCGACGAGCCCGATGCCCGTGCCCCTCACCGCTTCATCGTCGGGCAAAACTTCAACGCGCCCGTCCGCCCCCTGGTCAACGACGGTCGAAGGGTACAGTCCGAAATAGGTCAGCCGCCTGCCGAGATAGGCGTCTATGAATGCGGCCAGGCCAGCCTTTATGCGGTCGAGGTTCATAGATAGTATACGTGCTGGCGCACGGAGCCCGAAGCGATGGACGTGGTGACGTAGCTCACGGAGAAGCCATCGAGCGCGGTGGCTGGCGCAACTAGCGCCGAGGTATCTGGCGCAATCGTCAGCGCCCCATTCGCCGCGTCATTATCTACAAGCGTATATGTCACGTCCACGGCTGGAAATTCTTGAGCGCCAAAGAAGACCTCGCCCGCCCTCGTCACTCGCCAGATGTCGCCCGTGTAATCTGCAATCTGACTGAGCGCGTGGCTCGCTGCGCCGCGAGAACGTACCCACGCGGGCACCACGGCCCCTGTAAGGTCGCGCGAGCCTGAATCCGCACTGGCGCCCGCCTCGCTCAGTACGTCGCTTAGCGGCAAAGCTAGCGGACAAGAGATGTAGCTTTTCGCGGCCAGCACTGTGGCCAACTTTCCCGCTCCGCCCGTAATGCGGCCCAGCCATCTGCCGCCGTCGAGCCCGCCGCGTTGCACGACGCCGGAGAATGTGACGCCATCGAGCGAAAGTGTCACCGCGCCGGCTATGTCCTCGGCCGAATCAGCCTCCAGCTCGGCGTGCCAGACGCCCACGGATGGTTCGTATAGCGTGCCGCTGATAACCGCGAAGCCTTCAAGCTCATAGGTCATTAGCTAGCCCCAGAGGATGTTGGCGATTAAGTTGGCAGCCTTGCCGGGGTCCGTCAGCGCTTCTTTGCCAATGGCGAGCGCCGAATCTAGGAAGTCCTCGACCGGCTCCTTCTTGCCGCCTGGCGTGCCGGCTCCGCCTTTGATTGGCGCGGGCGTCGGGATCCATTCAATGGCGCTCATGTTAACGGTCATGACTCCGCTCGAACGATCAAGCTCTGGGAAACTAATGTGGCTGATATAGATGGCGCTAATTCCCATCGCGTTGCATTGCGGGTGGACTATCTCGGTCGGCGTTCTGATACCGCCGATGCGCTTCGGATGAATCAGCGGAAGAAGCTCGTTGAATTTCTTCCAATGCTCGGCGGTCCAGAGGCGAAGGCTTATGTTGATCTTCGCCGGGTCCATCCCGTTATCCTTCAGCGTGCCGCCGTCTTTGCCTTTCGTTTTCTTAACGTCTATTCGGCGCTTGACGCCGGAGCCAGAAATCTCGGCAAGCCCTGGCCAGACGTCGCCAGCCATTAGCAGGCGGTCCCATTGGTCTTGGCCTTGCCCGCTGTCGTTCCAGAACGGAGAATAAACCGGCTCGCTCATCCGCCAATCTCCACGGCCATCTGCTCAAAGGCTGACGCCATCTCCATCAACTGCATCCGCTTGACCATTCGCGCCGTGTCCTCCGCGCTCTGGGCTTCGGTGACATTGAAGGTGTTCGAGTTGTTTTGCGTGACGTTAGCGCCGCCGCCGCCGCCGAATGATGGCGCCACTGCGCCGGCGCTCATCGCTGGAATACTTGCGCCAACGTCGGCAAAGCCTTCTTCATAGCCTAGCGCCGACATGGCGCCCATATTCTCGAAGACCTTGGACGGTGACGATATTCCCAGCGCACCTTTGGCGGCGTCAATTCCGGCGCCGACGACGCCAGTGATTGCGCTCACCACCGCGCCCGCCGCGGCCTTTATGCCCTCTACGAGCCCTGCCATCATGCTGGAGCCTAGGGCCATGAAGCTCGCGCCGAATGCTTTCAGCGAAGCCCAAGCGGACGAGAATGCGCTGCCGATTGACTGGCCAAGGGAGGAAAATGCCTCGCCCATATTTGCCAAAGGAGCAAGCGCCGTAATCGTGGCGTCTTTTAGAATCTCAAACGGGAGCATTATGATATAGGCGAGCGCAAATATGGCGGCGAGCACGGTGCCAATGGCAACGCCTATCATGACGAATCCCTTGATTGCTGCGCCAATCATGGAGAAATCTCCCGCGCCGCCGAGCGCCGCCGACCACTCATTCAACTTGTTAGTCAGGCCAACGATGACGACGGCCATATTTGCCATCGCCTGCATTCCCATTTTCACGTGCGGCCACATAGACGCAGCCGCAGCCGCAGCCGCAGCGAATCCGGCGGCAATGTCGTTCATCAGATTCTTGGCGCCTTCGCTCTTGCTCCACGCCATAATCTCCTCGACGATTGGCACGAGCGCCTTGCGGATTGACGGGAGCACCTTTTGAGCGAACTCGATGAAGGCGCCTTGTCCCGCGGCTTTCATCTTTCCCCACATGCCGGCCAGCGTTTTGGTCGCTTTCTTTCCAGCATCGCCAAGGTTGTCGATGTGGAGCTTCTGCTTGACGGCGGCCTTGATGGCGTCCAGTCCCTGATTTGCCGTTATCTTCCCGGCAGCTTGCATCTTCTTGACTTGCTCGACGCTCTTGTTCAACTGCTTCGCTAGGGCGCCATAGATTAGATCAGTACTGATTCCAGCTTCCGCCAATTGCTTCATCTCGCCGCCCGCAAGCTTGCCGGCTGACTTGATTTGCGTCATAGCCACAATAATTCGCTGGGTGGCCTCCGCTCCCATCCCTAGCGCCTTCATATCGGCGGCCATCTTTACGACGTCGGTCGCTTCGCTCAAGCTGAACTGCATCGCGAGAAGCTTCTTGAACTGGTCCGTTGTTTCCATAACGTCCAGCCCATAGGTCTTCGAAAGCTTGATAGCCCTCGACATTGCCGCGTTCCCTTTCTTAACTCCGCCGGCTACGAAGTGGAATCCCATGCGGGTCTTCTCAACCCATGCCGCCATCTTAATCGTTGCCCCGACAAACTTGACCATGGCCGCAGCCGCGGCCCTTATAGCGGCCACTATTAGGTCAATCGCCTTGGCTGCGGCTGACGCTCTAAGCGCCATGCTACCCAATGCCGAGCCCATTCCACCGGTCGCGGTCGCCGAGGCGCGTTGATAACCAACGCTCCTCATCATCTCCTTGGCGCTGCTGTTGGCGTGTTTTGTTCTCGACTTGTTGAACTTAGCCGCAGATGATTCGCTAGCCTTGGTCGCCTGCTTTGCCTTGTCGGCGGCCTTGCTAATCTTCCGCATGGCGCGAGCCAAGGCATCGAAGTCCTTCTTCGATGTTTGAGCGGCGCGCCCAATGCCCTCTACAGCCTTGGCCGCCCTCTTCGCGGGCGCGCTGACCTGATCGGTCAATTTAACGGGGAGATCGACGCCGGCCATGGTTCTTCGTTTTCAAATATGCTCTTGAGAATGCTCGTGCAATGTCGTGAAATTCGGCGTGCAATAGCGCGCCTTCAACGGCCAAGCTAGTCGGCTCTCGGTCTTCGTTTCGTTCGCAGTATTGGAAGGCCAGCAAGGCGCGGGCGGCGTAGTAAAGATTTTTCTTTGCCCGCTCAAAGCCGGCTACCCTTTTTTTACTTCGCCCTCTACCTCGGTCCCAGCCAACTCTTGGATGGCTGTGGCCGCTTGCAGCACCATGCCGGGCATCTTTTCAAAGACGACAAGCAAGTCCTCTCGCGATGGGTAGACGCGGCAAGCGATAGCAAGCTCACGCATTGAGGCGAACTTGCTACCCTTACCATCCGTTATCTTATCGGTGAAGCGCTGATAGTCAGCGAAGCTCGGAGACTTGAAGGCCACCTTCCCATGCCGGGTGCTGAACACGTGGATTTCTCCGTGCTCTTTCGCCAGCTCGTCAAGCTCGCTATCTTCTGTTTTAACTTCCTTCAATGCTGACCCCATCGCTCACCTCTCAGGTTAGAATGCCGCTAACGGCGTTTAGGCCATCAGTCTCCACCCTGAAGATGCTCAGGTCAAGGCTGACCTCTAGCGGGTCCGTTCCCTGACTGCCGCCGCCTTCCATATTGGTTATCCGGCAGCCGATGAGCCGGTTAACTTGGACGGGAGCGTTTGTGTCAGAGTAGGTGATGGTCACGCTGAAGCTCTGCTCCATGAAGCCGTCACCGAGCGCCTTGATGATTTCCGCATACTCCTCGGAATAGACCACCATGGAGCCCTCCGCGGAATACTCTCCTCGGGTGCGGCCAAGAAGCTCGGCGCGAGTGCCGCGCACTTCGCCAGGCTCAAGGCTATGGGTGAAGCTGATTTCCTTCACGCCGGTGAAAATGCCGATGTCTCCAACGTCAATCTCGATGGAACTGTAATCGTATTTGTTGCCGTTAATTAGCGGGTAGGTAGCCATTATGAATCCTTAGACGGTCACAGAGAAGCCGATTTGCGTGGTGATATATTTGCTGTAGCCAAGCGGTCTGACAGCAACGTCACTGTTAACAGTTTGGGAAATCTGAATATTATTTGTGCGGTCTATTTGGTAACTGAAGTCCGAGACGTGGCCGCGGGTGCCCTCGGCGTTGCTCGGTGCGGTGAGCTGAGCTGACAAGGCGTCGCGCCCTCTTGTCTCCAGCCTTGCCGCGTCCAGCTCGTTGATGGTGCCGGTCGCCGTCGTCCGCAGGCCCATCGAGATGAAGTTCTGCTGCACCAGATAAGTCGTCTTGCAAGCCACGTCCATAACGCGCCCATACTGCCAATAAATGAAGTCCGAGCCGGGGTCACTCTTCAGCCTTGCGTTTGTAATGTAGAAGCCGGGACGCCCCAGCCAGCTGCGGGTGGTCGTGATTCGGTGAACGTCGAGCACCTCATTCAGAAACTCGTCGTGCGAGATTGAGAGCACTCCGGCGAGCGCTCCCGATGCCACGCGGGCGAGGTCGGTGCTGATAAGCGAAGCGGCAGCTCGGGAGCCGACCACGTCCACGATTGAGCGGCTAGGAGCGCCCCAGCCGGAGAAGGCTTTGCTGGATGCGACGTCACAGGAGCCATAACAAACACAAATCCGGTTATCGCTCACCGCGCCGAATGATGCGATGATGTTCGTCGTGTTGTCGTCCCCGGCGTCCATGATGGCGCGGGTGAAACGAAACTGGCTTTCAAAGGCCGCCATGTGAGTCTGCAACGCGCCAAACATCGTCGCGCCGTCCGCCGCACTCGCCGGCGTGCCGGTGAGAATCAGGAAAGCCCATTCTGTGGAATCGGCCAGCAGCGCGGTGACCGCAGTCGCCAAGCCAGCGGCGTTATAGTATGGCGCCGTGCAATCGAAGCTGTGAACGTCGCCAAGCTCGAAGGCAATCGGCCCCGCGCCAACGACGAAGGTCAGCGCCAGCCCGGTGCTCGGCACGGTGTAGGTCATGCCGGCAGGGACGTTGATGGGCTCGCTGAAGGTGCGGCCGTCGTCAAGGCTATAGCGAAAGACGCCGGTGCCCATCGTGATGCCGTCAGACGTTTCCACGATGCGAATTTGCACTTCATAGGAATCATTGGAAGCGCCCGCGACCGTGATGGTCCCGGTTGATACCCCTACGCGGACGGGCGTCACCGCTCCAGCGGCGCCAGCGGCGTTAACCGTCAGAGCCATCGCCATCACCGGACTGCCGGCAATATCTAGCGAGCGGCATACCGCTTCAGTCAACGGACCCTGGCCAAGCGCCGTCACTGCCGCGCTCTTGGTCGAGAAACTTTGAAGGGTATCGACTGCGCCAAGCTCGCAACAACCGAGCAGAAGCGGAGTCGTGGACGAAGGCTCGACGAGCCCAAGACCGGGGTCTAAGATGGTAATGGTCTGATTCGGAATGGGCATTGGTTAACCTTTGGATTTCAAATAGGGGCTGACTGCATCAGCATGAGGGGTAAGGGGTGAGCGCTCCACCGCTTCAAGCGCGGCAATGTATGCGGACTTTGTGATTTGAATTGGCTCGTTTGCTTCATGGGCATGGCGAGCCCAGCCGTGAAGCGCTGCGGCTGCGTTGTGCTGCCAGCATGGAAGCATCTTGCGCTCTGGCCTTCGGCCAAAGCTGAAGCGCTGCAGCTCATAGCACCAAAGCTCTGGAGCCTTGGCTTCTGTAGATTGCACCTTAGCCGGCTTCTTCGGCTTCTTCTTCTTCGTCGTTGTCTCTTCTTCGTCAGTCATCAGCACACCGTTTCTTCGGAGCCCGTTGGCGGATAGATGAATTTGCCAGCGTGGACCTCTGTAGTAACTATTGACAGTGGCTTCGCCGTGTCGATAACAGGAATCCGCAGCATGGAATCGAGCACAATCTTCTGGCCGCGTGCCGAGTAGTCGGCGCCGGTTTGCGTTTGGGTGTCCCAAGTGTGACTGCTGAACTCGATGGAGCCGAGCATTAGGCGGAAGCTGGCGGCGATGATTAAGTGCATCATCTCCTCGGCCTGCTCAACGTCTTGGCCCCATATATGGATCTCGCAGTTAAGCTCGACGGTGCGAAACTGCCGCGCCCTATCGGTGCCCGCTCCCATCAGCCTGCCGCCGACGTTCTGCGTTGCCGTGATAGGTCCGCCCGTTGGAATCCAAACGATCCGCGGCCAGTCGGCGTTCTCTTTCTCCGCTAGCCTGCCGGTCGAATAATTGAACCCGGCAAGCGTGGCGTCCGCCTGAATCTCATCGACTATCTGATTGAATCGTGAAGCCATCAGGTCAAATACTTCTTGAGAACATCGGCAGCGACTAGCTTATATTCGGCAAGCCACGCGCTCGACATTTGTCCCGGCACCATAAAGAACCTTCTCACCGGCATTTTCACCGTGTATTTCTTGGTCTTCTTTCCCTTCCTTCCCTTGGCCTTAGATGGGCGGGAAGGATGTTTAATTTTCAGACCTAGCTGGTGAGTGCTGGCATAATGGACCGACGCATCTATGACGAACTTGGAAGCCGAAAAACTCTTGACCTTGATTGAGTTTTTCAGCTCGCCACTATCAGAAAGAATCTCCCCGCCTCTCGCTGTCGCTTTCCACTTTCTTCCGTAGGGGTCCGTTTCTCTGTCGAAACCATCAAGGGCAAGGTCGACGGTGGTGTTTGCCAACACCTCTGAAATGTCCAGCATCGCATCTTTGCCAAGCTTCTCAAACTTCTTCGCCAGCGCTTTGATCTGTTTAAGGTCAATTACAAGAGCGGCCATTTTACCAACCCCTCAAGGTGTCCGGCGTGCCGGTGCCATTGAGAACATTAGCGCCAGCCGTGGCGACTCGCGGACGCCCCTCGTTGACGGTGCCGGTGGCGTCTGCCGTTTGAGATAGCGAAACCGTGCCGGCTGCCAACTGCTCGCACCAGCGGATTGTGTCCTCATAGCGAAGCCGAAAGTTGGCGTCGTATTCGTCGGGGTTATACCCGCGAAACTGAATGAGGTCATAAGCGGTAATAACAATGCAAGCCCTGACCACTTCGTCGGGATAGGGTTGCGCCAGCGGGAGCGTATGCTGCGCCCGCAAATAAGAATCGATAAGCCCCGACGCCTTCTCAAGATGGTCGTCTTGAGTGGCGACGGGAATGTTGACGAGGGCAGCCGCAGGCAAGCCTAAGACTGCGAGGTCTGCTGCTGTTGCATATTGAGCCATTGGCTGCCCTCGTCCCCGGTTTAGTTACAGCGCGAGCACAAGAAAAATAATCCGTAACCGACGGCGCCCCTGGAACTCACGCCCCAGATGAGTTGCTTGTCGAAAAAGGTATTATCCTCGGTCGGTCCAGTCTTCGCCACAAGCTCAGGAGCTTTGCGAAGCTGGAAGATTAGGGGCTTGATTGCCTTGCTCGTATCAGCGAGATACCAGCGCCCCGGCTCGTTTGCCAACTCAGGAACGACCAAGAGTTTTGCCGAACCCTGAAAGACGTTCGAGACTCCAGCGTTGACTCCGCCGGGGTCGGCGATGATGGTGCTATTTAGAATCTCGCGCGCCTGGCGCTCGAGTTGTGGCGGGACGATTAGGCAGTCCGGCATGACGCCGAGTGGCAAGCCGTCCTCTCCGGTGTAGCTCATCATCGCCTCTCGGACGTCGCCATAGTTAGCGGGCGTCAGAGGAGTTGCGGCGAAGATGTTGGACTGGACGCCAGCGGGGTCGATGGGGTGAGCTACGTTAAAGAAGCTCAAGCCATCAAAGCCGATGCCGGTCGTTGCGCCGAGCTGCAAAGCATTACGACACAATTCGTCTGGCCACTTGCGAGCCTGCCGCCCCATCTCAGACATGAGGGGAGCGTAGGTGCCCAAGTTGGCATCCTCGAAGTCATCGCGGTCCACTGCCACCGTAAGCTCGAATGGCAAGTTGGTCAGCGTGTAACTTGACGCGCTAACGTTCTGAAGAATGCGCGGCCCGAGCCACTGGCGCATCCTTGGGAGACGTTGCATCCAGCCATAGGTGTTCGTCCGGTTGGACGAAGGGACCACGGTGGAAAGCTGGTCGTGCCAAATAGGCGACTCGCTGTAGGCGTCGCGAAAGCGGGTGCTGAAGCTCGTTTGAAGAGCCGCGATTGCTGCTGGTGTGATTAGCATTTTCTTATTCCTTATTCTTTACGGGTAGCTAATTGCGACCCAAACGCCATCAGCGTCTACTTCGTAAACTCGGCCCGCAATGCTTTGCGTAGCGCCGCCATTCGTTGCAGAGACGGTCCCATCGTCAAAGATGAAGCAGTCCTCCCCTACCTGAGTCGCTAAAACCATGTCTGTGGTTTCGTTAGCGAAGCGAAAGATTCCGCTCTTCACTCGTACGTTGAGGTCACCCGCTGCGCCAGTCGTGTTATCCACGAACTCGCCGCAACGGCCAGCCGCGACGAGTCCCAAGACAGCCGTGCCGGGTGCGAAGTTGCCATTGGCATCGACAACCATCAAGGCGCCCTGATAGCAAATGGCGCCAGCCGCTGCGCCATATTCTGAAATCATAGAAAAGCTGGACGCCTTTTCGGGGACGTCCGTGTCAATTGCTAGTGCGGTCATTTCGCCACCTCGTTATTCTCTCGTTTACGCTCAGCCAGGAATGACTCGCGAGTAGCCAGCCCAAGCTTGATGGCTTCTTCATCTTCATCGCTGAGAATGATTGCGCCGTCGCTTTGGGGTTGAATGGCGGAGACTGGAGCCACGGTGGGCGCGGCGTCTCCGAATGTTGAAAGGGATTCCATTGACTGACCACGAGCCCAGTCATGAAGGCTTGGCGGCAGCTTGCCCGCTTCGCTCAGCTTGCCGATAAGTTGCTCGCGGTCTTGCGCTTGCTTCTCATCAGTCAGCGTCTTGATTTGCTGGCTAAGCTCTGCGACCTTGGCCGGTAGCTCAGCGTTGAGCTTGATGGCCGCGGCTGCAGCGTCAAGGGTTTCTGTTCCAGTCGCTGCGAGAACTTCGCGCGACCAACTGTTAAATTCCTTGGCAATGTTTACCGCTTCATTTTCGGTGGCGGCGCCAAGGACTGCGAGAATCTTTTCAGACACTTTTCGGACCTCTTTTGTGGTGGCCGCCGCGCGGGATTGCGATGGCGGAACATTTTCTATTTGATTGGCTACGAGCGGCTCGGCGTCTCTCGTGGCTGGCAAGTTGGTCAGCGCTACGTTGAGCAGTTGCGTGATTTGCCCGGTCTTGCGGTCATAGTTGAAGGCTGGCGACAGAAAGCGGAACTCGCGAGCGCGAAGCATCTCGGCCGCTCGCTCCGTCCACTCGACGTTAAGCGCCATCAGTTTGTTGTCCACTATAGCCGGCGTGAACCATCCTGCGGCCACGCTCGTCTCCGGCGTCTTGACCGCTGCGAGCATCCCATGGTCAAAGTCAATCGGCAGCCGGTCGGCGCCGTGCTCTTGAAAGGCGAGCATCACGCGGGCCGCGGCGTCATCGTCAAAGACAAACTCGCCTTTGCTCGTCGAGAGATTGCCAAGCGTAAAGATGACGAACTCGCTCGGAGGCTCGGTGCCGATGACAACGGACAAGGACGCTCGCATCATGTCAGCCTCTTGCTCGATGGCGCGGCCTTGCTGCTCGGCTTTGCGCTCAGCATCTGGACCGGTGTAGCACTTGCCACCATCGCCCCACTGGTAGCCGCTCACTCCGTCAATTTGGCAGGTCTGAACTGGCATCGCTCACAATCTCCACAATCATCGGCGCGGGGTCCGCGTCCCTATCGGCTATCGGCTCACCGTCAGCGCCGCAAACCTCACAAGCCATCTCGCCCAGCCAGATAGCCGGACAACGGACGCAAGCTCGCCACGTCGCAGAGTCTGACAATAGTTTACCCATGAAGCTCATCATGGAGCCCCCGGCGGCGTGTCGTCTTGCCAGGCTGCCGTGTGCATCAGCGCAAGCGCCGCGGCGTGGGTCAGCGTTAGAAGCCCAGCGAAGGCGGGCGGCGTCGCGCCTCTCCACTTTAGAATGCACTGGCTTTCATCGAGGCTGATTCTCACCGTCGCCTCCTCTTCAATGGCTTGCCCATACTGTTCCGCTGTGGCGGGATAGCTAACGACGCAATAAGTCATGTCGGAACATCTCCAGTTAAGTCCGCAGCGTCCATGTTGAATTGGAAGCCGTCGCTGCTACCAACGACATCGAACACGGACGCTTGGCCAAGCGCAATACCATCAAACGTGGCATCGCCGCAACGCCACCAATGGAGCAAGTCGGCGTTTGCGCTATGCGTCGAGAGGTCAACCGGCAGGCCGCCATGGTACATTTCGATACACTCCGCCGCCGTCAGCGCTCGGCTGTAAAAACTAGCCTCGTCGAATCGGCCCGAATAGAAGCTGATAGCAGTGCCGCCAAAGTTATCACGGGCGCCTAACAGGACATCGCTGCCGCTGTTGCCAAGCCGGTCGCCCACGATGAGCTGCCAGCGCTCCGTGCCGCCGTCCATGTCAATGGTAAGGTTTGCGCCGTCCCAGCTCATGACGGCCAGATGCCAAGCGTTATCGTTAAAGCTCGCCACGGTCGCTACGGTCTTCGGGCCGGTCGCCGTGTTCATATAAGCAAAGATTCTGCCGCCATCGAGAAAGATAACCCAATCACGAGCGGCAAGGCCGGCCCACTTTCCAAAGATGTCCGCCGTTCCTACCTGCGAAGTCTTGAACCAAACCGCAGCGGTGAAGTGTTGGTCTAGCCCGCTGAAGTCCGCAGCGCTCCCAAGGTTGACCCGCTCATCAATTCCGTCTGTACCAAGACTGAGGTCGTTCCAGAACAGCGCTCCAGGCGAGTCGGGGACGATGTCCGTGGAGATTGTATTGATAGCGGCCAGGTCGTTGCCGTTTGGGCTTTGGTCGAATATCTCGCCGCCTGGCGCTGCGCTGTCTCCGGTGCCGTCGCCCATTCGCCACCAGCCGTCGAGGTTAGCAAATCCCGTGATGTCTAGCGGGCGGCCAGCGATGCCGGTTGTCTTATTGTAAAGCGTATTAACCTCAGCGGGACTGAGCGCGGCGCTCCAGATTGACAAGTCAGCGACGGAGCCCGGGAAGAAGTTGCCGCCGGGATAGCGCCCGATGTCGAGGTCACCGCCGCCAAGAGTCGTATTGCCACCAAGCGCATCACGGTATGTCAGTCCGCTGGGGACCGGCATGGTGCTCGTCCCGTTGATGAAAGTCGTACAGCCCGATGCCAAGCCGCTCCCGTTGTAAACCCAGGTCACCATCTTCCAGCAGCCGCTTAACGTCGTCTGGCTCACAGCCTCTTGGATGTACAGGTTACCCGGTAGATTGTTGCACAAGAAAAAGAGTGGGAAGCCGAGGTAGAAACCAACTGCCCACCCCTGCGCGCTGCCGGCCGCTTGCTTGCTTGCTAGATAGATGCCAGCGGTCGATGTCCCTTTGACCCAAGCGTTAATGGAGAAAGCCGCGTTCCAGTCAAACTCGCAACCCGTAACGCTTCCGCCTGCTCTCGTCAGCCGCTCGCTGACGCCATCGAGCACGATGGACTTCGTGTCGAAGGCCGGCACGGGAGCAGGCCCAATCGGGCCGCCTCCCCGCCTCGCGGCGTAGCTGTTGGCGTTAGCGTAACCGGGCATTTTCTACCAGCCCACCCGAATCCGGGTAACGGTTGACGTGCCGCGGACGGCTGCGAACAGCCCGATGATTTCCTCGTTGTCCGCGACGGTGAGCGTCCGCGTCACTCCGCTAGAGCTTGCCATGATGACGTCAAGCGCACCGGCTCCCGCAGTGATAACGCGGATGACCTTGCCAAGCCCGTTGGTTCCGCCAGTCGCCTCCAGGTCAATGCCGGCGCCGATGGCCGCAGCGTCGAACTCTTGCCAATCGCTTGGCGGGTCAATTCCGAAGGTGCTCATTTGTCGATCGTCCTTGCTTCTTTCTCGTTGTATATATTCACTAGGGTTTCGTTGACTTTGCTCATATCCGCTTGCGCTACAACCTTGGCCCCGATGTCCGGGGAGTTGCCGAAACCGGCGAGCGGGTCACCAGCCGGGACGATGTTTCCGTCCTTGTCCTCTGACCAGAGGTCCGCCTGGCTTGAGACGCCTTCCTTGTTCGCTCGGCGCGCCGTTATCGCTCGCACGCCGGAGCGGCAGTTGTAATGGAGCGGCGGGTAGTTCGTGTCCCACCAAGGGTCATCAGCGGCGAAAACCTTCTTGTCTCTCCCGCGGCAGATGCTCGTGGTGCGGCTGTCCATTATTGCATCGTACATCCAGTATGGCCGAAACTTCTTAACGACCGGCCTATTCATCTGCTCGTATCGTCCCTCGTTATAAGCGCCAAGGACGTTGGTCCGGTAGATAGTATCAAGCCGAGCGCCAACGTTGATGCGGCGGCCGGCGGCGTCCCTGGCCATTCCGCCGCCCCAATCGTTTTGCAGCAATGGGATCATTCGCTTCTTGAAAGCCTTTCGGCCCTCGGCCTTGTCCATTGACCTTGCGATTTCTCTGAAAACTTGGTCCACCATCCGGAGGGAAGATAGATTCGAAACGGTAAACGCTTGCCGCTTCGCGTTGTCCTTGAGGCGGTCAAACTCGCCACGATCCAAAACAATGCGAGCGAGGAACCAGGCGATGGCTTCATCAAACTTGCTGAAGGTGCTCGGTGCCTTAGTCGCCACATCAAAGGTCTTTCAGGACGGCATAGCGGCCGGCCAGCTCGCTCAGGATAAGCGCCTTCTCAACAATCACCGCGAAAGATTCCGGCTTCATGCCAGCGTAAGCCTCGGCCAGCCGCGTTCTCATCTGCGGGTAATCTTCTGCCGTCTCAATAATCGATATGATTTCCTTGAGGTCCGGAGCGAATGCTTCGGTCGCGGCCATAGCGGCCTGCTCTGATACTGAATCAGAATAAAGAATCCCCTCGACGAATCCGGGCGCTGAGCTTGCGGTATCGCCGCTTGCTAGCTTCGTTGCCGCTGGCGGCCCCGCTGGCGGCTTTGCTTGCGCTTGCGCTTGCGCCTCGGCCTTGGACTTATCTTGATATTCGCCAACGGTTAGATCACCATCGGCCTTTAATGGCGGCAGGCCCTGGCTTGCGCGAGCTTCGTTGACGGTCACGATTGTTGCCAAGTCCGTAGGAGCTAGCACCAGCGATGCGCCGGGGTCCGTCTGGATAGCGTCGCCACCCTCCTCCGCAATGCCGCCAACTTGGGACAACGTCAGACCAAGCGACAAGCCAAACTCTGCGATATTGCCAACGGTGAAGCCCGCTTCTTTCAGCCTAACCAAAGCATCGCCCGCAATCCGGTAGACCTCCGCCTTGTCCTTCAAGTCCTCCTCTGGCGAGGTCTGCCAGCGCGGCCACGGGGTCAGCTCGTCAACGTCTTCGACATACTGAAACGCAACCATTGGCTTGAGCATCTGAGCGCGGAGCGTCGTTGATAACTCCTCGGCATCGCCCTCCAGATAATCGGCGCGGACGCGGTCATGAACCTTGGCCGCCGCGTAGCTGCCGCCCTGAACCTCTGTCGTGAGATTCTGACCTAGCAGGTTGACGCTCATCGAGACGTTACAGCTCGTGATTAGCCGCTCGAAGCCTTGCCATGATTTATCCGTAGCCTCTAGCAATTCAAGGTCGAAGCCGGCCCCATCGCTGGTGACGTTGGTCGGCAGCATGACCGTCGTCTCGGTCGATAGCGCTCGCACGTCATCGAAGAACTCTTCTTTCTCTGGCGCGTCAACTGCGGCTGGCACCATAGCCTTTATCAAAGGCATCCCGTGGCGCTCGGAATAGCGCGCCCAGTCTCTGACGGCGAATTGTCGAATCAGCCAAGGGATAGCCAGCGAGCGCACTGCGCCGTCCATGTAGGGGCGGCGGCCTCGGCCTATCAGCATCCACTTGCCATCGCCGGGCGTTATCTGGACCTCGCCGGCTTCTTTCGTCAGCATCCACCAAGTGTCATCGTTTTGCTGGTGATAGCAATACTGCGGATTCCAGACCTTGACCTTGGGCCTCCAGTAGGCCGCCGTCGTCTCCCATTCGAGCGAACATATAGCGAAGCCCAATAGCACTCGCCACCGCATCATCTCGGCAAGCTCGTCCTCTGTGAGAATGTCAAACCATTGCTTGCCAATCTCCTCGGCTATCTCGACGGCTTTCTCCGACTCGAGGTCAGCGGCCAGCATCTCAAACGGCGAGCCGAGGAGCGCCTTGATTCGAGTCTCCAGGCAAGCGGTCAACCGGTCGTCGCGGCCCATCGCATCGACTAGCCGGGCGGACGACTCAAAGACGCCAAGCTCGTGAGATAGCAACGCGCCGCGAACTTGGCCGACTGTCCACGTCGGCTGGATGCCGGCGGAATATGGCGTATAGATGCGCCGAAGGTGGGAGCCAGGGGCGGGCATTATTTGCTGGTCTTCTTTGATGTCTTGCGGCGCCGCTTAGGCTTGGATGGCTCTGGCTCCGGCACGGGGTCGGGCTCTGGAATGGGCGCGGGCTCGCTGACGATGACCGGCTCTGCCGCCATCTCTGGCTCTGGCGCAGGCTGAAGGGCGGGCGCATCGTTGAGCCGGTCGGTGTAGCAATTCATACAGACCACGGAGCCGTCTGGATTCTGAAAGACTCGCTCGACGGTGCGAAGGTCTGACCGGCAGTCGCGGTTAGCGCATCGCGCAGGCTCGGCTAGGTAAACGAACGGCATCTACATTCTCCTCTGAGGCATTGACTTCCGGGCTCTTCTCGTGTCGCGATATGCGCTGGAGCTTACAGCAAGAGCGGTGAACCCGCTAGCCAGTGCGTCAACTTGGTCGTCGTGGGCATCGTCAAGCCCGGTGAAGTCGGCCATCTCGCCCAAGAAAACATCGAGCCAAGGCGCATCATCGGGCACCAATACCCGCCCATCGTTCCAAGCTGCCGCCACTCCCTGAGAGCGGACGAACTTGTCGGTCGATGCGTTGGCCACCTCCAGCCGCTTGATGCGTTGCTGCAGGAACTGGGCCGCGCCCTTCTCCGTGCCGCTGGCGTGCCAAAGCATCCGGCCCGGCGTACCCGCAGCCATCGCCTTGAGCGTTAGCGCGAAGGCTGGCGCGTCCACTTGCTTACGGACGACGTCGGCCACGTAATAACAATCGCCGGACTTGAGTAGCTTCACGCAAACCGAATAGTCCGCATTGGTCTTCTTCGTGTAGGCGAGGTCGATACCGTAAGCGCACTGATAGCGCTCAGGCAATCGGTCATAGAAACTTGGCTCACCGAAGACCTGGCCGCCTCTTGGCCTTGGCTCACCCTGATAAAGGCTGGCCCAGTTATACTCGCCAACGTGGCGCCGGCGCTCGGCTAGCACGTCAGCGGACCAGCCGCCTTCGGGCCACAATGCCGCGCCCTGCTCATCGATAGCCTTGAGATTGACGAAGCCCCAACCATCGCTGACCAGCCGGCCCACGAGGTCGTCTGGATGCCAGCGGGTGTGGACCACGATGATGCTGCCGTCTGGCGTTAATCGCGTAAAGGCGTCAGACGTAAACCAGTCATAGACGCTATCGCGTTGCGACGCGCTCTCGGCCACCGCTCGGCTCTTGATTGGGTCATCTACTATCAGGATGTCAAAGCCTCGGCCCGTTAGCTCACCACCAACGCCGCGAGCCACTAGCCCGCCGCCCGCCGTGGTCTGCCAATCGTCAGCCCTGCCGATGAATTGCGGAATGTCCACGCCAGCCCGCCGCGCTAGCTGCCGCGCTCGTTTGCTCTGCTTCACTGCGAAGCTGTGAGTGTGGGAACAATAGCCGATGCGAATGGCCGGATTGTTGGCCAGCAACATGGCCACGTAATGCAGCAAGGTTTCGCTCTTGCCGTGACGCGGCGGCACGCTGAAGCAAAAGCGCACCTTCTCACGCTCTGCCCTGCCAAGCTCCTCGAGCAGCGGGCGCAGATGGACCGGCTCGTGGTAGTCCCGCGAAAGCCCGGTGATGAAGCTGCCGAGGTCAGTGGAGCGGGAGCGACTCAGCCGCAGCCGCGTCGCTTCCCTCTTCGCTATTTCCCGCAAGAGCGAAGACGAGCTTGGCATATTGGTCCCTCTCTAAGACTCGCTCTGCCGTCTTGAGCATCTCTTGCAGCGCGTCGTCCATCTTGAAGCGCTGAACCACCGAGCCGTCTATGCGGTCGAAGATTTCCTTCACGTGGTTGAACTTGCCCTTGCCAGCTTCGACAATGAGCCGCCGGACAACGAGGTCAGCTAGCTTGCCGTCGTTGGCGTTTAGCGCCTTCCGAAGCTTAGCCGTCAAGCTCGCGCCCTTCGGTCTGCCGTTAGGATTGCCGCTCTTGCCTGGCTTGAATTGGTGAGCCTTCAGCGCTTCGCTGTTGTTGTGCTGCTTCTGAGCGGGCTTGTCTTTAGGCTGCTTTGCCATCAGCTACCCTCTTGGCCTTCTTGCCGGTTAGATTCTGCCAGCGCTCCACAATCACGTCGCAATAGGCCGGCGAGATTTCAATCCCGTAGCACTTTCGGCCTAACTGCTCGGCGGCGATGAGCGTTGTCCCTGAGCCTAGAAAGGGGTCAAAGACGGACCCGCCGTGATTGCGGATAGCACGAGCCATGCACTCTACCGGCTTTTGTGTAGGATGCTTTCTCGTTTCCCCAGATGCACCTTGCTGTCTCGGTATATCCCAAACGGTGGGCTCGTTGTTTGGACCTATCCAAGACCTGTTTTTACCCTTCCATCCGTACATACAAGGCTCGTGCTGCGGCTTGTAGTCCCATCGGCTAATAATCAGCGAGGTTTTGTTCCATACTAGGTCCACTTGAAAATGCCATTTATCATACGGCCACGCAGCCCAGAAGTGCTTCCCGTCTTCGCCGGAAGGGTGCCAAACGTAAATGGCCGCGCCCTCTTTCATGGCTACATCGCTTGCGGCAAAGGCTGAGCCTAGCCACTCCCCAAAATCTGAAAGGTTGTCGTTTGCAATTCCACCAGACCAAACCTTTTGGTCCTTTCTGAGTATGCGCCCGCTTTGGATATAGTTCCCCTCATACTCAACGTTGTAGGGCGGGTCTGTGACCATCATCCCGGCCTTCTCGCCACCCATCGCTAGCGCCACGTCTTCGGCCTTCGTCGAGTCACCGCATAACACCCGATGCTCGCCAAGCTGCCACAAGTCGCCCGGCTTCGTCACCGGGTCAGCCGGTGGCTCTGGAGCTTCGTCTTCAACGATGTCCTCCATGCCGGTCGTCTCGCTAACCAGCTTCTCAAGCTCGGCCTCATCGAAGCCCGCAGCCGCTAACAGCTCCTCATCGTCTATGGCCAACGCGCTAAGCTGCTCGGCTAGCGCTGCATCGTCCCACTCGGCGAGCTCACTCGTCCGGTTGTCCGCGATGGCGAAGGCCGTCCTATCGCTGCCCTTGAGCCCAGTCTTGACCGCGTCAATCTTCTGCCAGCCTAGCGCCTTGGCAGCTTCAAGCGTTCCGTTGCCCGCGACCACTACGCCATCAGCTCCGACCACAATCGGCTTCTGTTGGCCAAACCTGGCCAGGCTGCCCTTGATAGCGTCAAGGTTCTTGCCGCTGTGCTTTCGCACGTTGGAGGGGTCGTTGACCAACTCCGCGACCGCTATTGATTGCACCTTCATCCGTCGATTCCAAGACCTAGCTGGCGGCTTTCTTCGCTGTGCATTTTCTTATACTTGTCATGGTAAGCGATGAATCGGGGCCGCCTATTGTGCCGCTCTGTTGGGTCGTTCATCGCCCTGTTGCAAGCTGTGCAGGTCGGCCAAGTGCCCTCAAAGCTCGCGTCGCTCGTCTGGTCCATATGGTCTATCTCAATTTCAGACGGTCCAACCGGCTCATAGCAACAAGGAAACTCGTGAAGCTCGTTTGTGAGATAGGCGCAGTGGCGCTTTCTCGTTTTTTTCGTTGGTCGCTTCTTCTTGTTTCGATACGTGAAGGCGCAAAGCTTGGCCAACCTCTCGCCCTGCTCATCAGCCTTGTTAAGAAGGGCACCGAGAAAACCGTTGACCTCAGATTCTTGGTCCCTATTGGCGTGGGCTGAGATAGCCTCCTCCGCAATATCGGACAAGCTACGATCCTCGGTGGCCGCAGCTATTCGCAATCGCTTCGCTGTGGTCTTGTCGAGATAGACCGTGATTCTTTGCTTGCCTGGAGCAATCGTGTCTCCACAAAAGTCCACGTCATGGATAACTGACTCGCTCATCCGGTCCCCTTCACTCTCACTGTTGGCATAACTGAAGAGCCCGCGGACACCGAGAAAAACATGAACGAAAGAAAAGCGTCACGCGGGCCATCTTAGCCTACAGCATGATCGCGATTTCTCCAATAGTCCCTATATGGATCGCGCACTCGTGCAACACGGTGCAACCATCATGAGTGCATTACGTACCCTCCATGTCCCTAATCGACTCGAAGGTGGCCGGAAGCATTCGCCTTATCTTGGAGCTTGGAATCCGGATGCGACCATTGATTTTCTCATAGCCTATAATGCCCTTGCGGCACCATCGCCAGATGGTCGAGCGGTCCACGTTGCACAATGTCGCTAGCTCCTGGCAAGTGTAGACGGCTTTCAGCTTGTCCTCCGCCATGCCGCCGACGCCTCACTCAATAGCGCATCCGCCTCGTCTCCGAAGCGAGCCGCCGCGTCCTTGTCCACCTTGGCCGTGACCACTACCCATCGCTCGAAGGATAGCCCGCTGGCCCGCTTCTTGTCTTGCGCTTTCCGATATGCCGCCCGGACGGACGGCAAGAGCAGGACGACACAAGCGAGCCGGTCAAAGGCCGCCTCTAGCCCTCTGGGGCGCGTTTGCACGTAGGCAGCCATCAGCGCGCGGCTGAGCCGCTGCGGGAGCTTAGCGAGCCTGCTACGGACCTTGTTGGCCACTCTGACGCGGGCCAGTGACTCGTCCGAGTAAGTGTCGCCGGAGGGCGCCCGGCTAGAAGGGGGGATTTCACCGGTCGCCCTGCCGACAACGATGGAGAAGCTGCTGCGAAGCAGCTCGCCGCTCCACTCTAAGCAATACCACCTTAGAAGCTGCTCGTCAGCCGGGTTAAGCCTCACCGCCGCATTAGCTCCCAGAGCTGGCCGACAAGCTCAGCCAAGTCCGATAGCCTTAGCGTCACCATCCATTCGCCGCGGTCCTCTTTCGTACAAGCTATTGGAATCAGCTTCCGCTCCCCGCAGGCTTCGTCCGATTGACGGAAGGCCGCCATAATCCGCGGCGCCTTGCCTCGCTTAACCTCGCACCAAAACCACGGCATGATGACGTCAGGCTCATCGTCTCCAGCCCTGGCCTGCCAGCCTCGCCGGATGCTCTCGCCCTTGAAGGCTTGCGCCATGATGGCGACCACCTCTCGCTCTCCTCGCTTGCCCTTGTTTCGAGAATGCGCCCCGCTCATAGCGTCCACGGCAAGTGTAGAAGGGCGAGCGCAGCATAGACCGCAATGCCTGTAACGATTCCGTCAAACGTGCAGCATCTGTCATGAATTGTTAGGTCAATGCCCGGCGCGAAGCCGAAGCGTCCCGACATGCCGAAGTCCTCATCTATCACGATGCGCCTCCCAGCTCGATGACCTCAGCCTCTAGCATCCGGCGCGCAATACCTTCACCATAGCGGTTATTAATTTGCGGCCAAGTCATCGCCGTGGTGATAACTGTCGGCTGGCTGTCGTTATAGCGTGCCGAGATGATGCGCGATATTTCCGAGATGCCGCGCTCTCCGCGCTCCGTGCCAAGGTCATCGATGCAAAGCCAAGACGCTGAGAGCGCAAGCTCTGCCGATCGGCACTCTTCCCACGGAGCGCACCTAGCAATTTCGTTGCTGAGGTCAGACGCCACGAAGAACCACGCCGACTTGCCGACGGACCATGACAGCTCATCGCCATGCCAGGCCCTCATAAGAATCTCTCGCATCGTCACGGCTGCCAGCGTTGTCTTGCCTACTCCAGTCGAGCCGCAAGCGATGAAGCTGCCGAGCAGTCTATAGGCGTCCGGGTCCAGAAAGTCTCGTACCTTCTCGATGGCCGGCGCTCGCTCGATGGCGCTCGCGATGTCGAGACCCCTATATCGGCTTGGCACTCTCGCTCCAGTGACCGTTAGCTGGTCACGCCGGTGCTGCATCTTGCTTTTCTCAAGGTCTGTCTCTTGGCGCACTGCTTCAGCCTTACCGTCAACCACCAAATTCATATGTCTTATTAAACCGTCTGCCTTATTCATTCGCTGTCCCCTTCATTCCTAGTTGTCTTCTCATAATGTCGGCATCTCCAGAACGGGCGCCGCCAATTTGCACCACTCTCGCATTTGGTTTCGCGTCCGCTTTCGCTTCAGCCTTATTGATCCATTCTTCCGCTGCCGTGTCGCTCTTGACCACAAACTTCAGCTCAAACAGACCTTTTTCACGATACCAAGGATCGATAAATAGCCGGTCAATCCCGCTCATCAGCTCCTCGGCAGTGAACTCCTTGAGCCTTGTTTCGATTTTCTTCTTCATGCCGCTAGTGAGCCGGCGTTTCTTGTTCACCTCCTTGTCATACTTGTCCGCGTAGTGACCCCAAACCCGATCGACATTTTCAGCCACGAGCTTTGCTTTCCTCAAGAGCGTCTCTTTCGTTTCACGTGAAACAGTTTCGCGATCCTTCTTATGATCATGATCATGGTAATGGTTATGGTTATGATCATATTCGGGTAACAACCCGTCCAATGGTTTGGCGAAGTGTTCGCCCAACTGTTGGCAGAACTGTTTAATGTTGCGTATTGCTTCGCTTTTAAGCTCGCACTCTGGCAATTCGTTGAGCCCAATCACCCAGCTTTTAACGGTGTTTGGGTTCCTTGGCGGGTCGTGTTTAACGGCTTTGGCCAGGTAAATTAAGCCCCATTCAGCGTCGTATTCGATGCCCATAAGGTCTATTAACTCTCCCCAAGCCTTGTCGAATTGCTTATCCTGGAGCCCGGTGCTCTTCTTTAGCGCCTCTGGCCAAGCTTGAAACAGGCCGGGGATCCGTCCCCGCTCCAGTGGAGCGAGGAGACGGAACCACAAAAGCTTGCCCGCAATCGATAGTCGCCGCACCTTGCTGTCGTTCCAGACTCGGCAATTGACGCGGCTATATCTTGAGCTATTTTTCATCCTGTATAGCTCTCCAGCTTTCGCCATCTGGCGGAGCGCCCGCGGCTAGAACATAGGGACATCGTCCATCCCTCCGTCGTCTTGCGCCTCGTCAATGCTTCGCTCTTCAGCGAGCACGGCGAAGGAATTGAACTCGAGGCACACTGTCCACTCGCCAGTTTTCTTGTCCTTGTTCGACCCTTGCTTGCCGCTAAACAGGACGCGATCGCCTTTCTTGATTTGTCTCGACGCTCCGTCAGCCGCTGAGCGGTAGCCGCGGACGAACAGATATTTTGTGCGGCCTGCTATATGGCTTTCGATGTTGGCCCAGAAGTAGGAGCCCATCTCCTCCTTTTCTGGGAAGTAGCCGCAACCGTTCACCATGCCGGATTGGTTCCAGCTTGAAATGTCATTATTTGAATCGTTCATGTTTTCTCTCCAGTTTGCTTTTAATGTTTTCTAGTTCTTCGGTGTTAAGGAATGTCAGCCAAAAGATTATCGAATTGATGAGCCGGCCTTTCGATGGCGCGGAGACTGCGGGAGCCTTCAGCGCCTTGGCTCGTGGGACGCTGCTGCTCACTTGCGCCACCCATAACGGGTCGTTGTCGTTTCGACAATGCCTCCAGCGTCAGAGATGGCTTTCATTATCTCCGCTTCCCTTTCTTTGCCAAGCCCCTTTAGTGCTGACCGGTTTAGTTTTCGCGGAGCCAACTCATCAAGCTCGCCGTCGTCCGCAGTCAATTCGGTCAGCATCACCATACCGCTTTCGGTGAGCCCAGAAAAGCGCGGACTTTCTTTTGCTTCCCACTTCTTGTCGTCCTCTTCTCGTGTGATTTCATTGTCCGCGGAGTATTCTTTCAAGCTTGACTCCAGCTCCTTGATTAGTTTTTTGACGCCAGGCAGGAAGGCGATCGCCTTGAGCGCTTGCGCGTTGTTGGTTACTTCCGCCAGCTCGGCCCCGGGCTCAATGATGACCGGCTTCTTGCTAATCGTGGCGAGCGCTTGCCCTTGAGCCGGACAGACTCGGCGGTAGCTACACCAGTTCTTTGTGCAGTGCTCGCCAACGACGGGCGGCCAGTAGCCCGAAGCAATTCGTCCGGCCATCTTGCAGAGCTTGACCGCTGCCGCTTCGATTTCTTCGTCGCTGTAGGTCCAGCCGTCCACCTCGATGCTGCCGTCCTCGCCAACAAACCAAAGCTCGAAGCGGATAGGGTCCGGTGCTTCTCCGCGGCGCACTTGCGCCGTCTGGTGCGTCCCGTATCGAATCGCGCAAGCTGCCGATAGTCCCTGCATATTGTGGCGCGCCGGCGTGACGTTCTCGCGGCGTCCCGTCTTGCCGTCCACGTTTACGATCGTCCCGCCGTCAAACTCTGGCCAGGCTTCGAGGTCCGTTGTTAGCGCAATGTCACCGCCATCGACCTCCTCATAGTTTCTATGGCCGCCCGCGTCCGCCTCGTACCCTGTAAAGCCAACCGTCGGGTTTCCGTATGGGCTGAAGGCTCGTTTCTTTTCAAGCTTCAGATTGTAGTCGTCCGCTGGAAATTCCTCGGCAACCTTGTCCGCGAATGCTCGCGCCCTAAGCTCGACATTTTCAAGGTCAAACTCCAGGCCGAATGGAATAACGTCGGCCACTTCAAGCTCGTTGATTAGCTCGCCAATATCCGGCAGAAGCGCCGGGCGATACGTTAACATCTGCTCCCATCGTCCGTGAATTAGCGTCCCTCTGTGAGCCGGAAAGCCAACGGTGCGATCGGGCTCTTGCCAAGGCTCGCCCGCTTCCGCTGCCGCTTCGGGCGCTCCGCATTCGCTGACGCGCTGAGTTGTACTGCCAGAGCATAGCGGGCCGCTCATGATTTGCTCTCCTTTGCTTTTCGTGCGCCGTCTTTCGCGCTAGCGATTGCGATTTCAAGCGGGTCATCGGCCAAGTCGATTCGCTCGTCGGCTCGCTCGTGGGCCGCTTGCAGCTTTCGCCGGCTTTCATCGTGGCACTTCTTCCAGATTGCCGTAACGCAATCCTTGGCGATCGCGATGTCGTCTAGTGTCTTGGCGTCCGCGTATAGGCCAAGAATCCGGCTAACCTCTGCGGCTGTTTCCTTTGTTATGAGCTGGTGTTTTTTCTTTGTGCTCTTTGGTGACCGAGCTTGCGACTCGCCGTCGTCGTCTTCTTCTCCAGCGATGGCGAGGAGCGAGCAAAGTCCCTGCCGCTTCGCGTAGGTCAACCCGCTGCCAAAGTCCTGCGAGCCTGGCCGAGTTGTTATGATTGGCACGCTAGACTGAACCCATTGCCCGCTGCTGTGGGTTACCCGCGTTACCACTTCGTAAGAGCGGACCGGCTGAGTCAGCGTCATACCGTGAGCATTGAGCGCGGGCTTTGCTGCTCGATACATCTCACCGAGTGAAGCGTATTTGGTCTTGAAGTGCGGGTTTGTCTTGTCGAACTTTGGACTCCCCATTTCGGATTGCGCCTTGACTAGCTGTGGCATAATCTTGTCAACCTTGGCCGACGTTAGCGGGAGAAATCCCCCTTCTTCGCTTTCTTCGATGTCGTTCATGTTTTTCTCTTTCTGTTTTCTATTGGATGAGGTCAGCGGGCGAGCAGTTTAGCGCGATAACAAGCCGCCGGAAAAGTTTCAAGCTAGGCTCGCTCGCTCCCGTTTCCCACTTGCTGACGTGTTGTCGTGAGATGTCTAGCCGCTCGGCCAACTGCTCTTGCGTCAGCTTGGCTCGGGCTCGCTCGGTTTTTAATTTCTCTTTCAGTCCCATTCGGTGTCCTCTTGTTTTTTGTTACAGGCAAACGGCCACCAAAGCCGCCGCTAAAATTGCGCCCGCTAGGGCGTCGAAGAGATAGCGCTTCATGGTTTTAACTCCGATTGGATTGCGTCCCAGAGTTGATTGCAAGTTGCGCCCTTGCCGGCTTGCACTGTGCAGAATCTCACAAATGCGCCGCCTGATTGTTGCTCATAAAGCGCCCACTGTTTTCCGCCGATGTACTCCCCGCGCATCTTACCGCCTCCGGTTTTAAATTCTACCCATCCAACAAAGGGCGACTCATCCTTAAAAAGCTCCGCGCTCATGACCACTCCGCTTTCTCAGCTAGCTCGCGGTCTTCGTGCATCGCCTCGGCGTGATGTTGCAGAATCTCCGCGGCGTGATGCTCGCGCGCCACTATCTCCAGGTCGCCCGCGTGGGTGCCGACTAGCAGATGGCCCTCGTCCCAACTCCAGACGCCAGCCGTGCAATCGGGCTCCTCACCGCCAAAGTCGTCCATCTCGTCTGTCAGCTCAACGCGCCCGTCTTGGACGGCGTCCATCAGCTCGGCCAGCGTGGCGGGTTTTGTGGCTGCCTTGCTCATGCCGTCCGCCTTGTCTTGCTGTGCTCAAGCGTTGCCACTCGCGCCTTGTAGTAGCTCGTGGCGAGCGGGTGGCGTTCCCAGTCTGGCTCAAAGCCTCCGCCGGCGATCCATTCGCGCAAGTCGTCAACCGTGTCGTCGATTTCTTGGCTCACAAATACTCGGCGCCCAGATGGCGAACTAACCGATAGTTCATAGGCGATGTTCATTAGTGCTGCATTCGGGTCCATGTTTTTTCTCCTCGTGAGTGTTAGTCGATCGTCACAATCTGGGCCAAGCTCCGCACCCAATAGCGGGAGCCGTCTGTCATCGGGATATAAAATCCACCGAAGGTGCGGCGCACTATGTCAAAAACTTCGACCGTTCCGATCTTGTCTCCGGGCTTTACTGCGTGAGCTGGGATTTTCATTCTCTTCTTCTCTCTTTCTACTTATTAGACGTTGGCGCGTATAGTTTTATTCTATGAATCTCAGCTGCCGGCGAATACGTGAAACTCTCCAGATGCGCCGCGGCATCCCCAGTATTCCTCGCTGAGCAATTCGCGAGCGTAGGATTTCCAGTCGATATGGCGCTCCAGCTCGTTGGCTTTTTCGCGAATCAGGCCGAGTTGCTCGGCGTGGTCTTCTGCGAAGCTTACGCCGTCTTCCCAGCTCCCTTTGTAGCGGTCTGAAAATTCGGTTGAGAGGTCTTCGATGGTAACGCAGCCCTCATCGAGAAGCATCGCCAGCGCTTCCCTGTTCTGGTGGCCGTGCTCGCTAACTGCGAGCGCAAAGCTGACCATCCCCTCAAGTCCAAGTCCGCTGGGGAGATATTCGGTGTCATCGATGCGCCATTCTTCCGCGTAGGGTTGCGGGCTCTGACTCAGCATCTCGCTGATTTCCTCGTGTACTTCGTCAACGCTTTCCGCGTCAGTGATGTCGATCCATTTTCCGAAAAGTTTGCCGGCGTTGTAGCTCGCCAGGCAAGCGACGTAGATCTGTAGGCTCTTGTTTTTCATGTTGTTCTTTTTCCTTCTACTTATTAGACGTTCTGGCATACAGTTTTATTCGATGAATCGCACCAGAAAAGAATCAGTTTCCATCGGGATCGCAATCGCTCCGCTGGCTCGAAGGTAGCGACCGACTCCAGCGCTCAAACCAGTTCGCCCGCTCGGCTTCGAGACAGAATATGTTGAGCAATTTCTGCCATGCGTCCAGCCAGGCGAGACACTGCTCTACTGTAAGGCATTCGCTGGCAATAACGGCGAGGTGGGTGGCACAGAATGGGCGTACCACATCGCGCCAGCACCCATCTTCGTGGCTCTCCAAGCCCCTTGCTCCGCAATTGGGGCAACAGTCGCAATATCGCGTCCCGTGTTGGTGGCACATTCGGCTTGTCAGGCGGCGCCCAGTCTCTGCATAGCGCTCAACTTGACCGTGTGCCCGAATCGCAATGACCCTCAGCTCCTCTTCCGTTTTTCTCATCCTCTTCTTCTCTCTTTCTTGCTTATTAGACGTTCCAGCATACTGTTTTATTCTAAGAATCGTACAACAAAGCCCGACTTTCGCCGGGCCGTTTGTTAGATGGCGGCAGGCTAGCGCCCGCATCCTTCGCACCTTAAGTCTTGGTCGCACCTATCGACCGCGTATGCTGACCCCTCGCCGCGGCCAACCTGCCAGCCGTGGGACGTGGCGCAACCATCGCACATGACGGCGCACTGGTCGTCGTGCTTTGCATAGAATGTCCATGCGGACTTGTTCAAGTCGATTCGGATAGCGGATAGCGTTGCGTTGCTCATGTTGTCTCTTCTCTCTTTCTACTTATTAGACGTTCTGGCATACAACTTTATTCTAAGAAAGGCACAACAAAGCCCGACTTTCGCCGGGCCGTTGGCCTAGAGCCGCCGGCTCGCATGATATGCGGCTATCGCTTGCGGCCGGGTGAATCCGTTGGAGTAAAGCGCTTCGATGCACTCGAGGGCAGCTCTGTAGATTTCCTTTTCGGTCCACAATATTGGGCTAATCATGACAAGCGAGCTGGCGGCGTGTAGGTAATCGAAGCAGCATAGGCGCCCTTTGTTTGCCGCGGCTACTGCCCATTCGATGGCGTCATAAGCTCTGCAATTGTTGGTGGTTTCGGCGGCAATCTTGGTCTTGGGTTTGGCAAGCATGAAGCTCTTCAGTCCACTCTCTGTTTCGGTGTTTTTCATGTTGTTCTTTTCTCCTTCTGCTTATTAGACGTGGCAGCATACAGTTTTATTCTAAGAATCACAAAGAAAAGCCCGACTTTCGCCGGGCTGATTGGGCTTGTTCTCAGAGCCATTCGCCGTTTAGCTTGATCGCTGTGCATCCTGCATTCGGCATTCCGAAGTCGTCCAGCGGCTCGAAGCCTTCGAAGTCGCCGTATAGCATTCCCTCGTAATAGCATTCGCCGTCATCGTCATACATCGAGAAGCGGGTAGCGTTGTCCTCTAGCGAAGCATCGGCATTGCGCGGGCCAGTGACGCCCTTGTCTTCTCCGTCACAAATTCGGTCGCGGGTAATTGTCCATCGGTATGTTGCTAATTCAGTCATCTTGTCTCTCTCTTTCTGCATATTAGACGTGGTGGCATACAGTTTTATTCTAAGAAAGGCACAACAAAGCCCGACTTTCGCCGGGCCGTTGGGTGCTCGTCATCGCTGAGCGATCCACCAAGCTCCCCATGTTCGCTCGTTTTCGGTGCCCTTATTTGTGGTGATTCGGCAGCGGGTTCCGTATTCTCCGCCCGGAGTTTTAGTCAGCTTGCGGCCGGTGATTTTCAGCTCAGCGTAGGAGAATCCTCCGAAGCGGGAGCCGATTGCGGCGTTGGCCCACTGGGCTCCGTCCCATTTTTTCGCGTATTCGCTTGGCGTATACAGAAGGCTTCCGGCTGCCGGTCCCCAGATGCAGCGGGCTCCGGTGGCCGGAAATTCTGCGTCTTTGGTGTCCTCAATTCTCGTGTCGGTGGTTCTGCTCATCTTGTCTCTCTCTCTTTCTTACTTATTAGACGTGGTGGCATACAGTTTTATTCTAACAACGGCAAATAAAAGAGCCAGCCCGCAATCGGCCACAATCGCCCTCTGTAGCGTCTTTCAGGTCTTTGCGCGCACTAGCTCCAAAAACTCGGCCATCGGCCATCTGGACCCGTCTGGACCGCCGGGGTCGACGTGATTCGTCTTGCCCTTGCCAACTCCTCGCGTGACCTCGGCATGGGTACAGATGCCGCGCTCTCCTGCCATCATCTCAGCCGCCTTGACTTCTCGGATTGGCACGTCCCACCGGCGGCAAGCTCGCGCCACAATCTCGGCCGCTCGCTCCAGCGTCGTCGCGCAATCGTGAAGCCAGTTGGTGCTCATCGCTCGCCCGCATAGCTCGACATTGATTCCAGAAGCATTCGCGCCCGGAGCACAATAGGCAATATCAACTTCATCGACGCAGCTATAAGCGGACGACGTGTCCACCACATAGTGAGCGCTCGCCATCGGCGCGCCAGCTCCAGAGCCAAACAATGACGCTATAGCCTTGGCGGCGTCCGTTGCTGACTCGGTGCTATGAAGCACAACCCACTTGACGGAATCGCGGCCCGTCTTGCGATAGTTAGCCGATTGAATGTGGCCGGTGATGAGCTGAGTCTCTGGCGCCATCGTGTCACGGCTGCCGCTGTTAGATTCGAGCCATCGCTCCGTCGCTCGCTCTGTCGCTGGTCCGTGGATGCCATCGGCCTTGTTCTTCGGGTTTAGAATCTCGCCAAAGCCGTCCTTGATTAACTGCTCTTGCCAGAGCACGACGTCTTCTCCGCGCTCGCCGGGAAAGGTGATGCGCGGCGCTACGTCGTCCGCATCGTCAAAGACGTCCTCGCTTACCTGCGGGTGACGGAATCCGAGAAGCGGACCCTCGTGGCTGATAAGGTCGGCTTGCGGCCCGGTGATTAGCTCGGCAAGGTCCACCCGCTTGCCGTCGAGCATCGCTGCTCGCTTCATGATTCGGCATTGCTGCGAATAGTCGGCATGAAGAGCGGAGTGAGCGCTAGCGAATCCCTGAATGACTCGCGCGCCCGAATCGCTCACAGTTGGATAAAGCTTGATGCCTTTGTAGCTCGCCGCCTCGCCTTCAACGTGCCAACCGTAATTGGTTGCGCGGCCAGTTGCGAAGGCAGCTTTGGAGATGGTCCAGTTTTTCCAAGCGGTGACGATGCCGCGGCGCCCGTCTAGCTTCTTCTCAATGGCGTCGTGCTGCTCGATGAGCGCGGATGTCTTGCTGCTAATCGGCATCGGCATTGGGTCAATCTGTACATCGCTGCCGCTCCACGATGCGTCGGCTACGACGCCGGTCAAGAGCATCCCGCCAACGTGGTCGGCCATTCTTTGGCACAAGCTGAGCGAGCCGGCCAAGCGGATGGACTCTTCCGAGTCTCCCCATCGGATGGCGTCCGTCGTGACGTTGACCGTCAATCGCTCGCTGACCCTGACGGGCGACCAAGAATAGAAAACATCGCCGCGCTTGAAGGCCGCGAGCATCTTGGCTTCTCGCTGCTCGATGTCGTCCGGAAGCGCTTGCGCCCATTCCCTTGCGTTCATTTTGAAAACCTCGCGCGCCACTTGTCGAACGTCACCCAACGCAGCGCCACCAGTTTTCCCCCGCGATGACACGAGCCGGAGCCGTAGCCGTTGAGCCACCTTCGCCCTTTGCAAGAGCGGGCGCACTTGGCCGCGAGGTTAAGCGCCGAGCGAAAGCACTTGTCATCGTCGGTGACGAGCTGTCGCCCGGTCCAACCTTCGGGCGTTTTGCCTTGCCCTATGTTGCGCTGCATCAAACACCAGCTAGCCCCAGCGTCACCGCGGGCCTTGCCAACGTGGACGCTCTCTTGCCAGCCGCCCGACTCATAGTAACTAATCACCGCGAGAATCAGCGCCGTGTTCCGCCTGGCGTGAAAGCCGGCGAACAAATATGGCCCGTCATCCGTCGCCCTGGCGATAGCTTCAGAGATTGAATCGTAGCGCTCCAGAGCATCGTAGGGGTCTTCTTTGGCGTGCCGGTCCAGCGGCATCACCGACAGCATTACGGCGAGAACATAAGCAGAAAGGGACAAGGCTACTCCTTTGGAAACTTGGCATCGATTAGCGCGTCCACTTCGGCGTCGATTGCCTTCTTCGTTGGCTCCTTCGGCGGGTCACGCAATTCGGCGTGATTGTCAAAGAAGCTTTCAACGATGGACGGGACGACGCCAGCGGCTGCGGCGAATAGACGGATAGCACCTTCGGGGGTCACTTGGCAATCTCCAGGGCGTTAGCCATCGAGCTGAAACCCTTCTGAGCTTCGGCCAGCTCAGCGATGGCTGGCAGTAGCCGCGGGTCGTTTGGGTCGTTTATAAGCTTGGCCGACTGGATGGCGCTCGCGAGCATTAGCCAAGCTCGGCGCAAGCCGTTATAATATTTCCACGCCGGAGCGTAGCGCTTGCGGACGTCGTCCACGCAAAACTCCGCATCATCTCGCGATGGCGCAGTCTCAACGCAGTCCACTTGCTCCGCTTTATAGCGCGCCGCCAAGACGCTCTCCGCAGCATCGGCAAAGTCCGCAATCGTGTTCGCGGTCTTCGTCGCCACTTGAACTTGAGACGGCAGGCATCCGGCTACGATTAAGGCGAGCCCGATTAAGAGCATTAATTTGCCCATGAAGCTGAAGCCGGCCATCTTACTCTCCAAGGACTTTGGCTTTCCCGAAGTCCTCCAGGCCAAGCCCACCGATGAGGGTCATCCCAATGGCGGAAATCATCGCGGCCAATTCCGGGCCGGCTTTGCTGTAGCTGATAGCCGTGCAAACTGCGGTGAGGATTGCGGTCCAGAACTTACGGGATTTGAAAATTGGCTTCGTCATCATTGCCTCCGAATCATACTGATTATGGTGTCCAGTTTGCCGCCTTGGCGCTCAAGCGTTGAGCGCACCTCCGCCTGCTCGCGCGCTAGGCAATCTAGCTGAACGGTTTGGCTGGCTATTTTAGTGTCTAGCAATTCAATCTTTGCCTCGTGCCGGTCTTCAAGCGCCTTGACTTTTCCGTCCGTGGCGGGCGGCCTGCTCGTATCGCGCCGAGTCTTGGGCGTGGATTTCCTAATCTCGCGGAGCAGGATAATCGTAGCCGCGACGATGGCGCCCGCCGTCCCTAGCTCTGTAAGCATCTCGTGCATTTCAAATTCCAAATATCTCGTGGACGGTGTAGGCGGACAGAACAGCATCGCGCTTCAACAATATAACCCGCCCAGATTCCGCCAGCCGCGCGATTGCGTCAGCGCCAGCCGCTCCCTTTGCTGCTCCGTCGCTCGCCTCGTAAGCCATAGCCGTGGGCTCGTTGCTGCCAAAGACGGTCGCACTCTGAGGCTTCGCGAATATCATCCCGCTACGGTCGGGTCTGTCGCGCTCCTTGCCGGTGCCATTCAGCCACATACAGCTGAAGGCGCGGCATTGACTCGGACGGCTCTCGTATTGACCGCAGCCCGCTCCGGTGCAGTGCTCGCACGGCTCGCCCGCGGCCTTTGAAAGCTGACTCACCGCCATCGCAGTGCAGCACTCGGTGCATTCGCCGCAGTCTCGCAATCATATTCTCCATTGATAAG
>Ga0255048_10000321_pt1 | contig 37362 bp, 30 predicted proteins | sample JV7_2_2_MG_FD_183619 | JGI IMG/M metagenome (GOLD analysis project Ga0255048, IMG submission 183619) | Seawater microbial communities from Jervis Inlet, British Columbia, Canada - JV7_2_2 | ecosystem: Environmental > Aquatic > Marine > Inlet | place: Canada: British Columbia | collected 2016-10-06
GGGAACGAAGACGCTGTCGGTCAGACTGGAACGCCAGACGGCTAACGCCCAGGCCGTTGCCGAGTTCCTGGAAGCCCACTCGAAGGTGACGCGGGTCTCGTACCTCGGGCTACCGTCTTTTGAACAGCACGCGCTCGCAAAGTCACAGGCTAGCGGTTTTGGCGCGATGCTCTGGTTCGAGGTGGAAGGTGGTCTTGCGGCCGGCAAGCGGCTAATGGATTCCGTTAAGCTGTGTGCGCTCGCGGAGAATCTGGGCTCTGTCGAAACACTGATCACGCACCCGGTTACCATGACCCATGCGGATGTGGAAGAAGCCGAACGCCAGCGCGTTGGAATTACCGACGGGCTCGTACGCCTATCGGTCGGCCTGGAAGACGTAGAGGATCTGATCGAAGATCTTGGGCAAGCGCTGGACACTCTTTGAGACTGGCAACTGAGATCGTTAAGAGCCTGCGAAGATGAAAAAAGAGACGCGAGTAACACACCAGCCGAAGATCGATCTGCCGGAGGGGAACGAGGCTTTAGTCGAACCGGTCTATCGCACGGTAAAATTTACCTACCCGACAATCGATGCGGCGATGACGACCGAGGCGCGTCGCGAGGGGTTCGACTACACCCGCGATTCCAACCCGACAACTCGCCAACTCGAGCGGCTGTCGGCAGAGCTTCAGAGTAGAGACGACGGGATCTGCGTCGCCTCGGGTATGGCGGCGGTATGGCTTTCAGTCGTGGCGAATATAAGCGCCGGCGACCGCATCGTTTTCTTCGTCGAGGGCTATCGGCCTATACGGACGATGGCGCGCGAGCGGCTCAAGCGTTTTGGCGTTGAGTTCTCGATGTTGAGCGTGCACGACCATGCGGCTATCGAGAAGACGTTTGCCGCCGACGAGACGAAATTAGTGATCTTCGAAGCGCCGACGAATCCAATGCTGCAGGTGCCCGACATCGAAGCCATCGTGGCGCTGGCGGCACAGCATGACGTCACGACTGTTCTCGATAACACCTTCGGCGGTCTTCATAATCATGGCCAGTACGACATTGACTACTTCGTCCATAGCCTGACGAAGTATGCGAGCGGCCACGGTGATGTAATGGGCGGCGTGGTGATAACGGCAGAAGAGAATATCGCCAAAGTTAAGCCCTGGTCGATCAACATGGGCGCCACGATGGATCCGGGAGCGGCGTTCTTAATATTACGGGGCCTGCGGACTTACTACCTTCGCTACCGCCGTCACTCCGAGACGGCGCTGGTGATTGCCAAGTCGCTGCAGGCTAACGCCCGCGTGAAGCGCGTTTTCTATCCCGGACTTCCGGACGATCCGGGATACGCGCTGGCGCAGCAGCAGATGGACGACTGCGGCGGTGTCTTGAGCTTCGATCTGGATGCGGACAAGGATCGGACGCGGGCCTTCATCGATGCGCTGGAGTTGTTCTCGACGACCTCCAGTGTGGGTTCGACCGAGTCCCTCGTCGCACCGGTGAAGCTCTATTTCGCCGGGGATCTTAGCGCAGAGGATGCCGCCCTCGCGGGGATCAATGACGGTACGGTCCGGCTATCCGTCGGTCTCGAGCATCCGGACGATCTCATCGCCGACCTCGAGCAGGCGTTCGCTAAGGCGTTCGGGTAACCGCTAGCGCCGGCATCTCCGGCTCGCCCTCCGGGGGCGAAAATCCGTCCTGAAGTGCTGTCAGGGGCAACATTTCGTCCTTTTTTTGTTAAACTGGCCTGCGTCCGGTGAGCGCCGTCACAACAATAACAACAGCGCTGATGTCGAATTCTGAATTTTCCGTCTATAAGTCAGCTACCGAGCCCGTTATGGTGGTCGGCCGGGATGGTGTGATCGTCTTCGCTAACGGGCCTGTTGAGGATCTCCTCGATTATTCTCCCGGGACGCTCGCCGGCCTGTCCGTCGAGGCCTTAGTCCCCGAACGGTACCGCAAGCGTCACGTGGACCTGCGTAAGATGTTCCACAGCGACGCGTTGATGAGACCGATGGGGCTGGGTCGAGAGATCGTGGCTTTGTCACAGGCGGGACGCGAGATTCCAATTGAGATTAATCTCTTGCCTGCGACGGACAGCGAGAATGTCGTCGCGATCATTCGCGACCTCACCGTGATCCTCCATGCTCGCCAGCAACTCGAATCCAGTGCGCAGCGATTTCGCGCCGTAGCTGTCTCATCAAACGATATTTTGACCGAGACGGATATCGAAACGGGCGTGATCACCTGGCACGGCGACGTCGACGGCGCGTTGGGCTACGACGCTGGTGAGTTTCCACGCGAACGGTATCAGTGGCTCGAGAAGATTCACCCGGACGACGCCGTGGAGACCCGGCGTCTGGTGGAGCAGGCCACGCATAGCGGAAGCTTTCGAGCGAGGTACCGGGTCCTCTGCAAGGATGGGAGCTATCGCCATTGGGATAGTCATTGCCAGATTATCGAGCAAAGTGACGGTGGCTCGCGGATCCTGGTCGGCGCGATTCAAGATGTCACGGAACGTGTCCGTTCGAAGGAACAACTCGAGGCCTCGGTCGCGGAGGCGGAGGCGAGCGCCGCACTGAATCAGGCCATCCTGAATTCGCTTCTGTCGCACGTCGCGATCCTCGATCGCGACGGCACCATCGTCGCGGTCAATGATGCCTGGCAGGCGTTCGGTCTCGAGAACCGGAAGACGGACGATGAGCCGGTTGGCGTCGGCGTCAACTATCTGGACACCTGCCGGTCAACCGCTGACACGAACCCGGAAGCGAGGCACACCCTGGATGGAGTCACCGCCGTCCTCAACGGCTCGCGAGAAACCTTCACAATGGAGTATGAGAGCCACGGACAAGCCGAGGAACGGTGGTTCTGGCTGGTCGCGACGCCGGCAAAGTCCGCTGGTGGCGGGGCCGTTGTTGTGCACGTGCCGGCCACGGACCGAGTTCTAGCGCGGCAGGAACTCGAGCGCACGCTGCGGGAGGTGGCGCGCTTGAAGCAGCAGCTCGAAGTCGAGCACGCTTATCTCCAGGAAGAGATCAAGACCAGTCATAATTTCGAGGAAATCATCGGCGAGAGCGAGCCGATCAAATCGATGCTGGAGGCCGTTGCGCAGGTGGCCGAGACCGAAGCCACGGTGTTGTTGCTCGGCGAGACGGGTACGGGCAAGGAACTGACGGCGCGCGCAATTCACTCGCGGAGTCGACGCAGTTCTCGTGCCCTGATCAAGGTCGATTGTGCGACGCTTCCGAGCGGCCTCGTCGAGAGCGAACTATTCGGACACATGAAGGGCGCGTTTACGGGTGCTCACGACTCACGGCCCGGGCGATTCGAGATGGCGGATGGCGGAACGATATTTCTCGATGAGATTGGCGAGCTCGGCGCCGAGCTGCAGGCCAAGCTGCTGAGGGTGCTCCAGGAGGGAGAGATTCAGCGGCTGGGCGCACGAGAGACGAAGCAAATAGATGTGCGAGTGATCGCCGCGACTAACAGGGATCTCAAACGGGAAGTGGAAGAAGGCCGATTTCGATCCGATCTCTATTACCGACTCAATGTATTCCCGATCGAACTCCCGCCACTACGACATCGCCGCGAGGACATCCCGCTACTGACCGCGTTTGTTCTTTCTAAGTGTGTTCAGCGCCTTGGGAAAAGAGTCGACTTCGTGGCGCCAAGCGTACAGCATGCACTGAACTCCTATGACTGGCCCGGCAACGTTCGGGAACTGCAGAATGTCATCGAGCGTGCAGTAATACTCTCGACTGACGGTGCGCTGGTGCTTACGGGTGTTCTCGGGGACGCTGTCCCGGCGTCGCCTGCGGAACCGCGATCCCTGAAGCTCGATCTCGAAACGTTGGAGCGGCAGAATATTCTCGACGCTCTCGAGGAGAGCAACTGGAAGATCAAGGGCGACGACAACGCCGCCAGCCGACTTGGCTTGAGTCCGAGTACGCTGAGATCACGCATGAAGCGGCTCGGTATCGAGAAGCCTTACGATGCGCGTGGGGACGAGACTTCGCCCTCTCAGCCCCATTAGGGGCGGCGCAACGCCCCCTTACAGATACGGGGACGCCTGTATTGGCAGGAACGACCGGGCACGTAACTTGCATCCATCGTCCTTGCAGCAGCAACGCGAAGGAGAGGCCGCGAGCCACAAGCCGTGACCGACATTGACATGACCGTTCGAATTACGCGGGCCAGGGTAGATGGAAACCTGTGCATCCGGATCGAAGGTCGCCTGGAGGGCACCGATGCGTCGAGTCTCGAGGACGAGTTCGCGTCCACAGCGCCCAGCCTGGGGATCGATCTGTCAGGGTTGCTCAGCGCGGATTCCGATGCGATTCGAAGTCTGAAGTCGCTGCGCGATCACGGTGCCCAGCTAACGGGTGGTTCGGTCTATATTCGGCACTTGCTCGCCGATCATTCGGAGTGCGGCGGAGATTAACCCTAAGGGGCGACAACCTCTGCAATCTCGAAATGGATGCCTTCGGGGCCTTCGAAGAACATCAGATCGGAGCCGGGTGGATTAGGTCTCTCCAGATAGGGTTCGTAGCCGGATGCCAGAAGCGCCTCGCGCAACGCATCCAGCGAGGGTACGCGAAAGCCCACGTGGTCCAGCGACCGATAGCGGCTGGGTGCCGGAGTCCCTTCAGCGGGCTCCGATACGTGGACCCACACATCGCCGTACAAAATGGTATGAAAGATTCCCTTGCCGCGCGCCGGAATATCCTGACCGCCGAATACGGCTAAGAACCACGCGTGAACCGTGTCGGCATCGCTTGCCATGATGTGTACATGATTGACGCCTTTGTAGACCGGGTCCTCGAGTAGCTCCATTCGCGTGCCCCAGGGGTCCTCGATAAAGGCAATGGTTGTTGCCGTGACGCCAACCTGCGGTTCGGTCCGAATAAGTGCGCCCAGCTCTCTGGCTCGTGCGACCGTCGCGCCGACGTCGTCGACTGCGATGCCGAAATGATCGATGACGCCGCCCTGACTCGGCGGAGTTTCGCCTTCGCTGAGTAACGTCATGATCAGCCCATTGCTATATTCGACTGCCGGTCCGGGGCCACGCTCCACCACGTCGACGCCAAACAACGCCTGGTGCCACGCCGCGGCTGCGGCCGTGTCGGGTACACGCATGTGCATGTGCGTAAAAGTGGTTTGTGCGAGAACAGCTCCCGGGAGCAGCAACACGCTGAGCATCAAGGGTAAGAGTTGGGATCGAAGTCGTGGCCGGCCCGGGTGTGACATGGTTATTTCCCCGTCGGTGAAGCGGTGGGACTCAGTTCGCTATTCTGTCTTCAACATAGCATCGCGCTATCGTACGATCCAGCCGCGCTTGTGAGTTCAATCGGCGTACCAGCTGCCGTCATCGTTCCTTTTGATCCACAGGTAGCTGTACCAGTAATAGATACCGGGCTCTGAGGCGGCGGGGGCCGTGCAGTTATATTTCGTTCTGCCGGCGCGTAACGGCTGCCGTGGCTGGATGATGATCTCTTCAGGGTCATCGTCCGCCGAGCTCAGGTCCATCAGGCCCTGATTCGATGCGTAACACGCGAGCTCCCCGGCACGATAATCCCCGTCTGAAAGCCTGAGAGTCAGGGTGGGCTGAGTTTCCTCTGCATCGACAAGATGCCGTTCGCTGCCCACCAATTGGACAGGTAACGCCCGGGAGTTAACGCGCAACTCGAAGTCTTCCAGTTCGTCGTAACCGGTCGCAACCGGATATCTGGGTGCGGCAAGCAGGTCCGACTGCGATCCTACCGCGCCAGAGTGTTGTCCGACGGCGAACAGGCCGAGGTCGCGCGCGACTTCCTTGACGGAGACGTCGTACTCACCGTACGGATAGGCCAATACGGGAATGGCCGCATCGCCCAGTTCGGCAGCGATTCGTTGCCCGGCATCGGTGATCTCGCCGCGGACACGCTGTTGCCACGCTGCAGCCGACTCGTCGGTTTGGCGCCTGACGAGATGGGCGTGGGTGCGAGTGTGATTGCCGATCGCCGCCCCATCGCCGACCAGCTGCCGAAGCTGGTCCCAGGTCAGGTACCCACCGTAGCCCTGGTCAACATAGTCCGAGCTGACAAAGACCGTGAACGGCCAGCCCCGCTCGCGCAGCAGGGGTGCGGCGTTCTCCAGCACCGAGAGATAGCCGTCATCGAATGTCAGCACGACCGTCTTCGCAGCAAGTTCCTCGCCGGCTCGAATCGACTCCAACACGTCGAGCAATGGACTAACGGTGAAGTCATGTCGCGCAAGATAATCGAGATGTGCCGAGAATCGCTCCGGCGTAACGCTTGTCGATCGTGGTGTCTCATCTGCGACGTGGTGGTAGACGAGGATCGCAGCGCCATCGGCGGCATACGCCAGTCGTTGAGTTATGCCGCCGGCTATAGCGAGCGTCAGGAGTAAAGCGATCCTGGCGCTGACTCTCGGTCTGCCCCGGAACGGATCGCGGCAGCCACCGCGCGCAGTTGACGGACTAATCACGGGATTCCAGAGCGTTCTGCCGGATCAACGCCTTGATTTCGGTGACATATTCTTCTCCGCGTTCGGAGTAATTCACAAGACTATCCGCCAGAGTGATACCCGTCAGCGCGAGTTCGGCGTCTCGCAGCGCGTGGCGCTGGCGACGAAACTCCTCGTACTGCGGATGCGTGTTGAGGTTACGCACGTAGCTTGCGACCGATGCTTTAACGGAACCGAATGTCGCGACGCCAAATCTGGCTCCGGGCTGAATCCCGGCTGGTGCGATACCGCAACCTTGGGAGTAGCAGCGCTGGCCGAACAGGTTATTTCCCTGAAGCGCAAATCTCGAAGTGCCCCAGCCGGACTCCTTAGCCGCTTGAACTAATACGAGAGATCGTGGAACGATGTCGACGCGTTGCTGTAATGCAGGGAGTACTTCCGTCGCCAGATCGGCGTCCTCTGTGTCGATCTCGTAGTATCTCGCCATCCGGTCGACCCTTCTGCGCGTCAGCCAGGAAGGATTCGTCCCGCGTTCAATCCCGCCTGCGGTTTCAAATAAGAAGAACCGTTCCGTACTCACATCCGCACTGACATCCGCGACGATAGGATCGAGGAAAGCGATGAACTCCGCTTTTCGAACCTGGGGCTCGAGCGGGCGAAAATCCGGGAGCTGATCGCTCCGGATCTGAGGCAGAAACATGATCACGGCGAGGAGCGTGGCCGAGCCCAGCAGGACGCCCAGGTCGCCGATTGTCAGGTTCATAGCAGGAGCTGTGAGTACTCCTAGCCGTTCTAATCGACCGGGTCGCATGGTTAGTTACTCAGGAACGTGCGGGCGCGTCCCATGGCCATCAGCGGAAAGTAATGACGATAGAGGTTGTAGTTGATCATGAAACCGCGCTGCAGTTCTGTCCCCTGCGCGATGCGTATCTTGGTCTGTTCATCGCGCAGATCCAGGCGCGCGCCGAAGCCGTAGCCTGGGAAGCCGGTTCCGGTGTAATACGGCTCATTCCAGCTGCCGTCCCGGCGTTGCGTCTCGATAAGATATTTCAAGCCGTGCCGGATAACTGCATCGCTGCCGTGGTCGCCCGCTGCGATCAACGCCATGATGGCCCATGCGGTCTGCGATGCAGTGCTGGGCCCCCGTCCACGGAGACTCTCGTCCATGTAGGAAGCACAGGTCTCGCCCCAACCACCGTCGGAATTCTGATGCTCGATAATCCAACGAACTGCGTGCTGAACATGCGGTGCGGTCATATCATCGCCGATCGCCGCAAGGCCGGGCAGGACAGCCGCCGTGCCATAGAGATGATTTACTCCCCAGCGGCCGAACCAGCTACCGTCGGTTTCTTGTTCGGCCAACAGGTACTGATACGCGTGTTTTACGGCCGAGTGCTGGCGGTTCATCCCCAGCAGGCCGAAAGCTTCCAGAACATGGCCGGTGACGTCGGCCGAAGGAGGATCCAGCGCTTCACCGAAGTCGCAGAAAGGGATCTTGGTGATAATGAGTTTGTCATTATCCTGATCGAAGGCAGCCCAGCCGCCGTTTCGGCATTGCAGGCTTAGCATCCATCGCCGCCCACGGTCGATCGCCATCTCGACCCGAGCCGATGAGCGTTGTGGTTCGGTGAGACGCGCTAGTACGATCAGTGCTACCGCGGTGTCGTCGACGTCCGGGTAATGAAGATTCGCTCTCTCGAATGGCCAGCCACCCGGCTCGACGCCTTTGATCTTCTGGCCCCAATCGCCGACGAATTCAGTCACCTGCTTGTCCAGTACCCAGTCGACTGCATTACTCATCTCAGCAGTGAATGGACGTTGGCAGTCTTCCATCGCGAGTAGTGCCAGCAGCGTGTCCCAGACAGGCGACTCGCTGGCCTGTATGTGCAGCGTGCCGTCGCGTTCGTAAGACCAGTGGCTATCCAACGCCTCCAAACCTTTCTTCATGACGGGATGTTGCCTGTCGTAGTTTTCGACGCTGAGCGCCATCAGGCTATAGACCCAGGGCGGTTGTATGCCGCCCCAAGCGCCGTCGGCATCCTGGTGGCGGACGATCCATTCGATACAGGCTTTTATCGCCGTCTCGCGCCCAGGTGTTAAGCCGAGACTCTGGTACCAGTGCACAATTCGGTCACTGAGCAGGAATACGCGCCGCCAGCCGAAGGCGCGTCCGCGTCTCGGTAGCTTGTAGTCCATCTGCTCGCGGCCGTCAGGGAACAGTTCATCCAGACGACTGCCGGCGGGCAGCGGTCTAACCGCACGGCGGGCCGACAAAACGGCGAGGGGCAGCAACGTCGCTCGAGCCCAACTCGCGAAGTTATAGATATTGAACGGAAACCATCGCGGATTCGCGATGACTTCCGGGGGCAGATTCGGCGTCCTGTTCCACGGCCATTCTCCGAGCAGCGCGAGCCAATAGCGTGTAAAAACTCTGACGCCGCTTAGGCCGCCGTGGCTGAATATCCATCTTCGGGCCTGAACGAGCGGCTCATCGTCAGCCGACATGCCGATAGCCTTAAGTGCTGCGTAACATTCGACGGTACTGTTGATGTCGCCGTTCGGTGCGTCATGGTAGATTTGCCAGGCACCGTCTGCGCGCTGCGCATTGAGGATCGAGTTAACCAGATTGTTTTTTCGCGGATGCTCGTAACCGACAAAATGCATCGCGAGAAGCCATTCGGCTTCGATGCATGAGTTCGATTCGAGCATGCCTGCCCAGAAACCTTCCTCGTTCTGCTCTTCGTCCAGCCAGCGCGTTGCCGTCGCGACGGCGTCGTCGAGCTGTGAGTCGGCGTGGACGGAATGTAAGGTGACTACGGCCATTAATCATTATTACCTCCCCACAACTCCAAGGGCAACGGGACCGGCCGGCTTGCAACGTTGAATTCGATCCGTGACGATGCCCGCTGAGATAGCTCGCTGACCGGTGTCCCTTGCCCTCCCTACGTTTCAGCATTGTCCCCCTCGCCCTGCTTGCCGGCTGCGCCAGCACCGTGACGGCCACCGACGGACGGACTCTAAGATTGGATTCGCCCGAATTCCGAGTCTATGTGGAGCGAGTATTCCGTGAGCAAAACGCGGTCGCCACTGCGCTGGCGTTCGCGCAGGATGAAGCGAGCGGCATTCGCTATGACACGTTGCTCGAATTCGAAGACGCGTTACTTGCGGCCTGCGCCGAGTTAAACGCCCTCGCGGCCGCGCGGCGGGACGATCGCGCGCTCGGTCTTCGCGAGCAAGCGAGAATGGCGACGACGGCACCCGGCTGCGAAGCGACGACGCAACGAACCCAGGAAGCGCTCGACGCATTGTAGGAGCGACCGCCTGGTCGCGATACGCAAAGAAAAATCGCGACGGGGCCGTCGCTCCCACAACCCTCTGGAGGTCAGCGGGTTGTTAGCCAGGGCGGCAGCGGCAGGCCTTTGGCCGCGAGGAACTCCGGGTTGAAAAGCTTGGACTGGTAACGCGAGCCCGAGTCGCATAAGACCGTGACGATCGTCTTGCCCGGTCCCAGCGCCTTCGCGAGCCGGATGGCGGCCGCGACGTTGATACCGCTCGAGCCGCCGAGCAGCAGGCCCTCTGCCTGCAGCAGATCGTAGCAGACGGGGAGCATTTCCTCGTCGGGGATCTGAAAGGCATCGTCGATTTGTGCGCCTTCGAGATTTCCCGTGACCCGGCCCTGGCCGATGCCCTCGGTGATCGAACTGCCCTCCGCTTTCAGTTCGCCGGTCTTGATCCAGCTATAGATTGCCGCGCCCATCGGATCTGCTGCTGCCGTAACGATGCCGCGGTTCTTGTGTTTCAGGAATGCGCTGACACCGGCCAGCGTCCCGCCAGTTCCGACCGCGCAGGTAAAACCGTCGATGGTCCCGTCCGTCTGTTCCCAGATCTCCGGGCCCGTACTGTCGCTGTGACCGTGACGATTAGCCACGTTATCCCATTGATTGGCATAGAGGACGCCATGCAACTCGGATTTCGATAGTTCCGCGGCCGTACGTTCCGCCTGGTGGACGTAGTTGTTCGGATCTCGATACGGCACGGCCGGCACCGTTCTTAATTCAGCGCCACAGAGTCGCAGCGCATCTTTTTTCTCCTGCGTCTGCGTGTCGGGCATGAGGATTAGTGTGCGGTAGCCGCGAGCATTGCCGACCAGGGCCAGGCCGATGCCGGTGTTGCCGGCAGTGCCTTCGACGATCAGGCCGCCCGGCTCCAACACGCCGCGCTTTTCAGCGTCGAGCACCATGTATTTTGCGGCTCTGTCCTTGACGGATCCGCCCGGGTTCAGAAATTCCGCTTTGCCAAGGATCGTGCAGCCCGTGTGTTCGGACGCTTTGCGTAGCTTGATCAGCGGCGTGTTGCCGACTGCGTCGATGAAACCGTCGCGAATTTTCAGACGCCTTACTCTGCAACCGTGATCGTCACTATGGTGGACGTTACCGGCGGTTCGTGGGGTGTATGCAGCCAATCACCGAGAACCAGCTGCAGCGTGTGCTCGCCGGGAGCCAGGTCCAATTCTGTCTCGGTCTGACCCGCGCCGTAATGTCTGACGTTATCCGTGGCGGGTAGCGGAAGATCGAAGGACGGCATCTCGGTAACATCGATGAGCAGATGATGATGCCCGGTGTTGGGCAGCTGCACGCCGGCTGGCGCGACGCCCGCGCCGCGGAGCCCGAAACGTACGGTAACTGGCGATGTGACGACTGCTCCGTTCGCCGGGGATTGAATGTAGGCACCGGCTCCGTCGGGGGCTGGCGAGCGCCCTGTCGCCGGAGTCTCCTGAGCGATCGAAATCCCGAGCAAAGCGGATAGAAGCAGACCCATAATCAGTGTTATTGTTTTCATGGACGACCTTCTTTAGGAGTGAGCGCGGAGGATGTTATCACCTCCGCCGCGTTGTCTCGACGTCAACCGGGCGCAGCCTTCATGCGTTATGGAATATTAGGCAGCTGCGCTTCTTTCGCCGAGATGCGTTGGTGCCTGGCAGCGTGCGATTTTAGGGCCGAACGGCGCAAAGAGGACAGGATTAGAGGGAACTTCGGTATCTGACGAAGTTACTAAAGTTAATATAGGTCCCTAGCCGCGATAGGCGTCGCGTGACTTCAGGTGACCGTTGACGGAGAAGTACCGTGAGATTAGCGACGATTAGCATGACCCTGGTGATTTCCAGCGCGCTACTGAGCCTGGCGGGGTGCGTTACGCCGCCGCCGATGCCAAGCCAGCAGAGCCAGCAGCAGAGCCAACAGCCGCCACCGCCGAGCCAGCAGCAGAGCCAGCAGGAGAGCCAGCAGCAAAGCCAGCAGCAAAGCCAGCAGCAAAGCCAGCAGGAGAGCCAGCAGCAAAGCCAGCAGCAAAGCCAGCAGCAGAGCCAGCAGCAAAGCCAGCAGCAAAGCCAACAGCAAAGCCAGCAGCAGGGCGAACAGTCATCGCAGGGCCAACAGGCCGAGCAGCAGGCTCAGCAGGAGAACCAGCAGGCCCAGCAACAGGGTGAACAGGGCCAGCAGGGCGAGCAGGGTGAGCAGCAGGCCCAGCAACAGGGTGAACAGGGCCAGCAGGGCGAGCAGGGTGAGCAGCAGGCCCAGCAACAGGGTGAGCAGGGCCAACAGGGCCAGCAGGGTGAGCAGCAGGCCCAGCAACAGGGTGAGCAGGGCCAGCAGGGCGAGCAGCAGGCCCAGCAACAGGGCGAGCAGGGCCCACCGCCCGGTGGTTCCCCTGGTCAGGATGGCGAACAACAGGCCGGTGGCCCACCGCCCGGTGGTTTCCCCGGTCAGGATGGCGAACAACAGGCCGGTGGCCAGCCGGGTCAACCCGGGTCCGGTGAGGAAGGTGAATCCGCTGCGGGCGAGGACGGTACCGATACTCGTCAGGCTCAGGGCGATCCGGGCGACCAGGATGTTTTTGGCGACGGCACCCAGACCGCCGGCAACGGCCAGATGGCGAGTGCCGAAGGCGCATTCGATCGGTCGCTTGAGGAGTTCGACGCGATAATGGGCGAAGAGCAGGAAGCCATGGCTCGAGCGGGCGTCGGCACGGCCGCGGACGAAGCCTTCGGTTCGGCTGGCGAGATAGGCAATCCCACCGGCACGAGCGAGATGCCGACCGGCGACGGCTCACAGGGCGCCGAAGATGGTTCGGAGACGGATAACCCGGTACTGGCACGCCAGGATCGGTTCAGCAATGAGGAAACGGCGCCCCCGGTCGAGGGCTGCAACGATCAGGACAAGGTCGCCCGCCAGCTCTGTGAGGCCGCTACCGAGGAGCAGGATCCGTTTCTTCGCGCGGCGCTGTGGGACGAGTACAATGAGTACAAGACCATCATATTGCGGCAATAGTTCGGAGAGATTTGCGATGCCACGAATCGGCGCTCTATTACTCGGTGTAGTGCTACTTGCAGGGTGTTCCACGAGTGAGGTTCGCGTCGCCCATACCGTCGGGCTCGCCCCGGCGACGGAGACGATTCCTGAAGCGCAGTTGTTGGATATTTCCATCGCTTTGTTCGACCCGGGCGTCCCCGAGGGCGACGTCGATAAGGACGTACTGGAGGAGTTGTTACGCGACGGCACCTTCGTTCACATTCGCCGTACCGAAGCCCGCTATATGGCGGTGCATCTCAGAGATACTCTGCAGAAAAGCGGTTATTGGGGAGCCGTTTGGGTAACTCCCGGGCAGTCGCTGGCTGCGGATCTGCAGATTACCGCGCAGATATTGCACTCTGACGGCGATCGCGTTCACCTGGATGTACAGGCAGTCGACGCAGCCGGTAACGTCTGGCTGGCGGACGACTACGAGATGTCCACGGCTGCGGGCGCGTATAATCGCCAGCGCTACCCGGATCGCGACCCCTATCAGGATGTCTTCAACGCGATCGCCAACGATCTGGCGGACATTCAAGATAATTTGAGTGCACGCGAGGCGGAGAACCTTCGGACAATCGCACAATTACGTTTCGCCGGTGACATCAGCCCGGAGGCTTACGGTGATTACCTCGAGGTTGACCGTAAGGGCGCCTATAGCTTGAATCGTCTGCCGGCCGATGGGGACCCGCAGTTCGAACGGACGGTTCGGGTCCGCGAACGCGAACATCTGTTTATAGAGACGCTCAACGAGCACTATCAGGATTTCTACCAGAGTGCCGATGAGTCCTATAACGGTTGGCGCGAATTCGCCAGAGAAGAGTCGATCGCCATTCGCGAGCTGCAGCGGTCCAGTCGTTGGCGAACGACGCTGGGGATTGCCACCGTCGTCGCTTCGGTCCTTTACGGCGCGAATAGCGACGGCGACTTCACGAGCCGCATGCTGCGTGACGCCATGATGTACACCGGCATGGATCTGATAAAGACAGCCTCCGTGCGCCGTGACGAGAAAAGGCTTCACAGTGAGGCCATGGAAGAACTATCGACGAGTTTCGACGATGAAGTGAAACCCATGGTCGTCGAGATCGAAGGCACTCAACATCGCCTGACCGGTACGGCTGACGCGCAGTATGACGAGTGGAAGGATCTTCTGCTGGAACTCTATTCAGCCGAGACGGGCTTCGTCCCGGAGATCGATGTCTATACGGAGGCATTGCCGGAGAGAGAAGAGGCGGCCGAAGCAGAAGCGGCGCAGGAGCTTGAAGTCTATACGATCGAGCCGGAGGATCTCGAAGCAGAGGAGGACGCTGCGCAGCAACCGGCACCCGAAACTATCGCCGGAGCGCAGTAGCGAGTAACAGCGAGCGAACGAACGGTGCGCGGGCCGAGGCGATGCTGGCTCGGGGTAAACTGTGCGAAGTTTGGCGTGCCACCGTCGATACCGGCGCGATCGTTGCACTGAAAATCCCTCGGCGCGACCAGCGCCGACACCCTGGAGCCGCCGCACTGATTCGCCGGGAGTTCAGGGTTTTGGAGAGCCTCTCCCATGTCAACGTGCTGAAAACCCTGGGTCTGATCGACTTCGACGGTATGCCGGCTCTAATGACCGAGTATCTGGATGGGGGAGATCTCGTACCCCTGTTGGGTACCGACCCGCGGCACTGGGCAACAGGCGCGCGCGATATTGCTCTCGCGCTCGTCTATCTTCATGAGCGCGACTTGGTGCATCGGGATCTGAAGGCTCGTAACGTCTTGTATGGCGCTAGCGGTGAGGCACGGCTCGTCGACTTCGCGCTCGCCACCGTGGTGGACGGAAAGGCGCCGCAAGGTGGGCTGACCCCGGCGTACGCGCGTTTGGCACAACGACAGGGAGCGCCGCCCGCTGCGGCCGACGATGTACACGCGTTGGCCGTATTGCTCTATGAGCTTCTGGCTGGGCGGCTGCCTTTTGGCGTGAACCCGTCCCTGGAAACGTTGCAGTCCGGGCCGAGTAAGCTAATCGTACTGCGCGACGGCGCCGCTCCCGGCTTGCAGACGCTGGCAGATCTGGTCGAGGAGACACTGAATTCCGAGCGCCGATCGGCCCCGGGGAACGTGCGTCCGTTCCTGGATGTCTTAGAATCTATAATCTCGGATTACGAATAAGCGACCGTCGTGGCAGAAACTGATCATCAAGGAACCGCTCACGAAGAGACCATTGTCCCGGTCAAGCCGGGGTTGGCTCGTTTTGAGCCCGTCGCAGCAACGACGGAGCGCGACCACCGCCGCGACCGCCCGCGTCTGCTGGTCGGTACGGCACTGGTCGTGTCGTTACTATTGGCGCTGGCGGTCATCTTCGTGCTGCCTGCGTGGGTGGTCGATCAACAACCCGAAGAGCCGCTGGCCGCCGTACCGGACGAAGTGCTGCCGGAGGAGCCGCAGGGCCCGGTGTTGACTGCCGAGGAGCTGGCGAGTCTCCGCGAAGAGGCTGACGACTTGCTGGCCGAGCTACTCGCGCAACAGGCCAGGTTGAAAGAATTGTCGGCCGCGGCGTGGGGCGAGGAAGTCTGGGATCACTACGAGGAGAGGTCGCGTGCCGGCGACGACGCTTATCTTGCCAACGCGTTTCAGGATGTCGGACCCGCCTATGCGGAGGCACTCGAGATTGGCGAGCAGCTGCTCGGCCGATCGGCGGAGATCATTTCAGCTGCGCTCAACGCCGGCAATGCGGCGCTGGATGCGGGCAACTCGCGGCTGGCCCTGGAACAATTCCAGCTAGTGCTCGGCATCGAAGCAGAGAATGCGCGTGCTCAAGCGGGACTCGAACGAGCTGAGAATCTTCCGCAGGTGTTGGTGCTCGTGCAGCAGGGTGCGGAGTTCGAACGGCAGGGCAGTATGGACGAAGCCGCACAGGCGTATCGGGAAGCGCTCGCGCTGGACTCTCTATGGGCGCCTGCGAGATCGGCGCTGGCAGCGGTCATCGCGCGTATTGACAACCGAGATTTCGAGACGTTGATGTCTCAGGGCCTGTCCGCACTGGCGCAGGAGAACTTCAAAGACGCTGGGGAGATGTTCGCCGAGGCACTGATCGTGCGGCCCGACTCCGCCGAGGCGCGGGACGGCCAGATACAGGCAGAGCAGGGTGAGAAGCTGGACGAGATCGCGCTCGTCGAGGCACGCGCGCTTGCGTTTGAACAACGTGAGCTTTGGGAGCGAGCGATTCAGCTCTATCGGGATCTGCTCGCGACCGACGCGACGCTGATCTTCGCGCAAGCTGGATTAGAACGCTCAGTGCTGCGGGCCGATCTGGACGCGAAACTCGTTCACCTGATCGACAACCCGACGTTGTTGTTCGACGATCGGGTGCTGGCCGATGCCGGCACGTTATTATCCGATGCCCGGAATGTGGAGGAACAGGGGCAGCGGCTCGAGGGACAGATCGGCGACCTGGATCGGCTACTGGTTCTCGCGTCGACCGAGCTGACCGTGGAGCTGCGCTCGGATGAGCTGACCGATGTCAGAATCCTTCGAATCAGGTCGCTCGGAGCCTTCGCCGTTACCGAGGTCCTGCTTCGGCCCGGAAATTATGTCGCTACGGGCAGTCGCAACGGCTATCGTGACGTCCGCACATCCTTTACCGTACTGCCTGGACGTGAGCTGGCGCCGGTCGACGTACGGTGTGTGGAACCGATCTGATGAGCGCAACGAACAACTGGATCGTGAGGACCTCCGCCAGCGGCGAAGAGCGAAGCTTCGCCGCCGATGAACTGCCCCTGTCGATGGGCGGAGGTGCCGAAAACAGCGTCTGCCTGCACGGGGTCTCCGGATCGTTGCAGATCGGCGAACTCGACGGTGCCTTCTTCATTCAACCGGGCCGGGACACGAGGAATCTGCGGGTCGAAGGCGAGCCGGTAACCGGGTCACGCTGGATCAAGGCGGGCGAGACGATCGCGCTCGATACGGCCAGACTCAAGTGCTCGCTGGATGGCGGGAAGCTGCTTGTGCAGATCTCGGGTGTCGTTACCGGCGGCGACACCGCGCCCCCTGATCTGGAGGAGTTGGCGCGTGAGGCCAGGGATCTCGACGAAGTCGAGATCGCGCCTATCGCGTTTCAGCGGCTGGGCGAACAGAAGACCGGCAGGACGAGCGCCGCACCGAGCCGTAAAAGCCTGGTCATCGGTAGCGCCTTCGCGGTCCTTGCGGCTCTGGCTTGGTTCGCGTTCACCGCTAAGTCGGTTGAGCTGATCGTCGTGCCGGAGCCTGAGACCGTCGGGTTGCCCGGGACACTGATGAAAATCAGGATGGGAGAGCGCCTGCTGTTGAGCGCGGGGGGCCACCGAGTCGTGGCCGAGTTGACCGGCTATTATCCGCTCGATACCGAAATCGACGTTAGTCTTTCACCGGATCAGACGATTCAAGTTGAGATGGTCCGGCTTCCCGGGCTGGTGACATTGACCACTGAGCCCGAGGCGGCTGCGGAAGTGCGTGTCGACGGTGAGCCCTTCGGCACCACGCCGCTGGTCGATGCGGAGATCATGACCGGTCGGCACCAGATCGAGTTCGTGGCCGAACGCTATCTGGCGGAAGTCCGTGAGTTGGACGTCATCGGTGGCGGCGAGCGCCAGCGTCTTCCGGTCGAGCTGACGCCTAATTGGGCACCGATCACGGTAGAGACCGATCCACCCGGAGCCGCCGTGCTCGTGGATGGAAACGAATCGGGTTCGACTCCGCTCGTCTTGGAACTCAGTGCGGGTGAACGTGTCGTCGAGGTTCGACTGCGCGGGTACAACGCCTGGGCGGACGTCGTCTCGGTCCTGGCGGACCAACCGCAGACGTTGCCGCTGATCTCCCTGACCGAGGCCGACGGTCGCGTCGTTCTCCGCAGCGAGCCGGGCGGCGCGGCCGTGAGCGTGAACGGCGAGTACCGCGGCCAGACGCCGTTGGAGTTAAGTCTTCCCCCACGCCTGGAGCATCAACTCGTACTGACAAAACCGGGATACGATTCGATTGCGCAGGCTCTGTCCGTCGCAGCCGATAGCGATCGTACGCTGACGCTTCCGATGACGGCACGGATGGGGCTGGTCGAGGTTCGAAGCGACCCACCAGGTGCCGAAATCTGGGTCGATGGCGAACAGCAGGGAGTGACGCCGAGTGAGCTGACTCTGTCTGCGCTCATTCATCAGATCGAGATCCGGCTGGAGGGCTTCGCGGAACAAGCGAGTGAGGTGACGCCGAGACCCGGGTTTCCGCATTTAATTGACGCGACATTGGCGGAACTGGACACGAGCACCGGGTCGGGGTACGCGAAACAGGTTGAGACGAGCCTCGGGCAAGAGCTGGTGCTGATTCGACCCGGGGAATTCATAATGGGGTCGTCTCGCCGCGAGCAAGGGCGACGCTCGAACGAAGTTCAGCGCGCCGTCGGTATCAGCGAGGCATTTTATCTCGGCGTGCGGGAGGTCAGTAATGCAGAATTTCGAGAATTCCGTGAGGACCATGACTCGGGTTCGTTCGGTAACGCTTCTTTAAACGAAGATGATCAGCCGGTCGTGCGTGTGACATGGGATGACGCCGCTGAGTATCTTAACTGGCTTAGCATTGAGGATGGCTTGCAACCAGTCTACGCTCCGATCGACGGCGGCTGGTCGGTGGTGAGACCGCTGCGCAACGGCTATCGATTGCCGACTGAAGCGGAGTGGGCGTGGGCCGCTCGATTCGCGGAGCGTGAGCAGACGATCACTTATCCCTGGGGCGATATCATGCCGCCGCCCGATCGCTCCGGTAACTTCGCGGACGTCTCGGCAGCGACGCTGCTACGGAACAATCTCGTGACTTACAACGATAGTTTCGAGGTCACGGCGCCGTCGGGAAGCTTCGCGCCGAACGCCGTTGGCGTATTCGATCTAGGTGGCAACGTTGCGGAATGGGTGCTCGACTACTGGGAGATCGGCTCCCCGCAGACCGAGGCCGTTACGGTCGATCCGCTGGGCCCCGAACAGGGTCGCTTCCACGTGATCAGAGGCTCCAGCTGGAGGAGCTACATGATCGCCGATTTGCGCCTGGCTTCCCGCGGTTACAGCGCCGATAACCGGGAAGATATCGGTTTCCGAATCGCCCGAAATCTGGAATGATCTGCGCTCGAGTTGGTCTAATGGTAATGAGTCTTAGTTCGGAGAATCGACAATGAACTGGAGTCGAGCACTACTGGCGTTCCTGGCCTTGATGGCTCTATCGGTCTCGTCCTTAGGTCAGGAGTCCGCGGCGCCTGAGGATGAGCCGGTACCAGCCGCGCCGCCCGCCGAGACACCGGTGCCGTCCGCCGAGACGCCGCCTCCGCCCGCCGAGACTCTTCGGCTCGACGAGCTGTTTATTCCCAGTGAGGAAATCGCCGCGGACGAAGAAGTCATATTCCCGGTCAGTATCTAGTTGGACCATCAACCATGAAGCGAAACTTTCAAACCGAATTTCTCTACCAGGTATTCGCTCTTATTATCGCGGTCATTATCGTGCACGCGATCTATGTGACGATCGTCAGGCCCAGAGCGACCGAGATCCTGAATGAACAGGTGCTGCAGATTCAGGAAGACGCGGATTTCACGGTCGAGCGTTCCTTCTGGGTGTTGATCAAGGACTTCGAGCAGGAATCGTGCTTCGTGTTGATGCTTTGGGCCTTCTCTATCATGGGCTACAAAGCGACTAGGTCTCTGGCCGAGCGAAAGCTGTTGCAACAGGAGCTCGTACCCATTCAGGATGGTGTCCGAATTCTTCCCGAAGATACGCGAGAGTATGCGCGTACGCTGCAGGCGCTGCCGAGCGGACTAAGAGACATGCTACTACCGCGCGTCTTGCTGTCTTCGTTGGAGCGCTTCGGCTCGACTCGTAACGTTCAGGATGTGTCCTCGGTCGCGAATACGCTGTGCGAATCGGAGGGCGAGCGACTGGAATCCGAACTGTCGATGATTCGATATATTGCGTGGGCGATTCCCTCCGTAGGGTTTATCGGCACCGTTCGCGGAATCGGTGATGCGCTCGGACAAGCTCACCGCGCTGTCGATGGCGATATCATGGGTGTGACGCTCAGTCTCGGCACGGCGTTCAATTCCACTTTCATCGCCTTGTTGATATCGATCGTCGTGATGTTCCTGGTCCATCAGCTACAGTCGTTGCAGGAGCGAGCCGTATTCGATACGCAGATCTACATTGACCACAACCTGATCCGCCACATGCAGTCGCGCGGCGGCGTGTAGTAGCGGAAATCTCATGAGCACACTCGCTATCGACATCAACGATGCGAACCTGATTGTCGCCGATGAATCAGGCGTGCTTACTGCCGAGCCTGGTTACGCGCTGCTCGTCGGCGGAGAAGTGCTGACTGGCAATGATGCGTACGCGCAGGCGCGCTTGAAACCGCGCGATTGCAGTAACCGATTCTGGGGAAATTTAAGTCTTGAAGAGGGGAGCGCGCGTGTGGAGGGTGTTGCAAACACGGCGCAACTCGCGTTCGCACAGTTGGAGAATCTGTGGAAGCGGTACGGCGGTGACGGGAAAGATGCCGTGTTGGTTGTGCCCGACCACTACAGTCGCGAGCAGCTGGGGCTGCTGTTGGGCCTTGCGCAGGAGTGTGGTATGCCCGTGCGGTCGTTATTGAATAACGCCGTAGCGGCGAGCGCCAGGCCTTACCCCGACCAGCAATTAATTTATCTGGACGCCGGTTTGCATCGCGTCACCGCGACAACGTTAGAGCAGGGCGTAGACGTTGGCGCCAATACGGAGAAGGCGATCGATGGCGTCGGTCTCGCCTCGCTTATGGACCTCTGGGCCAAACGCGTCGCGGAGATCTTTGTCCTGTCGACGCGTTTCGATCCGTTTCATAACGCCGCTAGCGAACAGCTCGTGTACGACCGCCTGCCGATGTGGTTGCAGAGCCTGCAGGAGCACGACAGCGCCGAGCTGAAGCTTCCCCATGGTGAGAGGGAGTTGAGCGTGGAGGTGAAACGCGACCAGCTGGTGGGAGTCGCCTCCGGGTTTTATCGTGCACTGGTACAGCTGATTGCACAGTGTAGAAGCACCGGGGACCGTCTCGTCGTACAGGTCTCCCACCGCCTGCTCGGGTTGCCCGGCGTTCTCCACGAGCTCACGCGGCTCGACGACGCACACATTTTGCCGTTGCCGGTCGGTGAGGCGGCTCTGGGAGCGCTACAGAGTCTCGGTAGCATCGAGGCGAGTCGCGGCCAGGTAAAACTCCTGAAGCGGCTGCCGTGGCGAGAGGAAAGCGCCGCGCTGCCGCCTGACACGACGCGAACGGAGCCCGAAACGGTCCAGAAGCCGGTGCGCAGGAGCGAGCTTGTGGCGACGCATATCGTCTACCGTGGTGTCGCCTTCCCTGTGGACGGCAAGGGACTGCTGATTGGTCGAGAGGACCGGGAAGGGCGTCGTTCGATAGTGCTGAACGGCGAGCATGCCGGTGTGTCCCGCGCGCATTGCGAGCTGGTGCGGCGCGATGGCGAGCTCAAGCTTACCGACCTGAGTCAACACGGGACGTTCGTCAATGAGAAACGTGTCGCCGGCGATCTCGCGATTCGACCCGCCGATGTGATTCGTATCGGTTCCCCGGGAGAGGAACTGCAGGCGATCGTGATGGAGGGATCTGATGGCGCGTAAGAAGAGCATCAACGTGTTCTCGCTGTCGTTCCTCGACGCCATGACCTGTGGTCTCGGCGCGGTGATTCTGCTGTTCATGATTATCAACGCGAATATCGATGTGCGCCGCGAGGCCGACCTCGACGATCTGGCGGGTGAAGTCGACCGCATGGAACTACAGGTGCTCGTTGGCCGCAAGAATCTCGTGCAAATTCAAGAACAGCTGGCCGAACTGATCGAAGAGTGGGCGATCTTGCGCGGCCTGAAAGATGAGATCGTCACGGAAATCAATCTCACCGCTGAGGAGTTCAGTTCGCTGACAGCGGATACCGTCGCCCAGGAGGAAGCCATCGAGCAACTTCGCTCGGAGCTGGATGCGTTGGAAGAAGAAACGCAGCGTCTCTCGGCGGCGAGTATCACACCCGAAGACGCGGGTAACCGCATCATCAGCGTGACGGGAGAGGGTAATCGGCAGTACCTGACTGGTATGAGAATGGGCGGCGAACGCGTCGTCATACTCGTCGATGCGTCGGGCAGCATGCTGGACCGGACGATCGTCAACATCATCCGCCGCAGGAATATGCCGATCGATCAACAGCTCGCGGCGCCGAAATGGCTGCAGGTCGTCAACACGCTGGAATGGCTAACGGCGCAACTCACGCCCGGTACGCAGTTTCAAATTTTCGCTTTCAACGACGAGGCGTGGACGCTGGTCGAAGGCAGCGACGGGCAATGGTTGACGATCACCGACGGCAGTCAATTGAGAGAGGCTGTGGATAGCTTGCGTGCGACCGCGCCGCAAGGCCCCACGAGCCTGCACGCGGCGTTCGCGACGATGCGCCCGTTGGACCCCAAGCCGGACAATATCTATCTGCTCGCAGATGGTCTGCCGACGATGGGTGAGATCACGCCGGCGCGTGCCGGCGTGACCGGCAGGGAGCGACAGGGGCACTTCAATCGGGCGGTGCGTGAGCTACCGTTTAACGTGCCCGTCAACGTCATACTGTACGCTATGGAGGGAGACCCTCAGGCTGCGCCGTCCTACTGGTGGCTGGCACTTAGCACCGGGGGATCGATGATGGCGCCTTCGGAGGATTGGCCATGAGTAGCAGGCGACGCGAAATTGAGACGGGCAGTCTGTCCTTTCTCGATGTGATTTGTTGTGGTTTCGGGGCCATCATCCTGTTGCTCGTGTTGACCAAGATATTCGAGCCGATTCGGTTGGAGGAGAGCCACGTCGAACTGGAAGGACTGATCGCTCGTTACCAGCTGGAGTTGCACGAAATTCTTGGCGAGACCGAGATTGTCCAGCGCGAACGCTCATCCACCATCGAACGCGTCGAAGAGGATGAGACGCAGATTGCGTCGCTTGAAGAGGAACTCACGCGTATCCGTGCGGAATTTCTGGCCACGACGGATGATGCGGATATCACAATGGATCTGGCGGGGCGCCTTGCCGAAGCGAAACAGCGTTTGACCGATGAGATGCAGCGTCTGCTGGCCGACTACCGGCCCGATCCGGAGGACTACAAAGTCGGCGGTATCCCGGTCGATAGCGAGTACATCATTTTCATTATCGATACCTCGGGCAGCATGCAGCGTTACGCCTGGAATCGCGTCCAGCAGCAAATCCGCGAGACCCTGGAGGTGTACCCACAGGTCAAGGGTATCCAGGTGTTCAACGACATGGGCGAATACATGTTCAAGAGTTACCGGAACGAGTGGATTCCGGATACGCAGGGACGGCGGGACGCGATCATCGATGCGCTCAGAAACTGGCAGGCCTTTTCCAACTCGAGCCCGCGGGAGGGCATACTCGAGGCGATCGACACGTTCTATGATCCCGACAAGAAAATCAGCCTCTATGTCTATAGCGACGATTTCGCGTCCGGGTCCATCAATGCGGTGGTCAGAGAGGTCGATCGTCGCAACCGGGCCGGCGCGGATGGCCAACGCCGCGTTCGCATTCATGCGGTCGCTTTCCCGGTGTACTACGAAGTGACGAACGGCGAACTCCTTTCGTCCGCCCGCTTCGCGGTATTGATGCGCGTGCTCTGCCAACGCAATGGCGGCACGTTCGTCGCGCTGCCTTCGCTGCGCGGCTAACTTGTAGGAGCGGCCGCCCGGCCGCGATGTCCCGCTAAGCGAAAATGGCAGCCGCAATGGCTCATGGCTCGCTGCGCCGTACCCACCACGCTCTTATCGAGCGTTACTGCCAGCGGCTTCGTTCGCCACGACCCATCACGCCCGCCGGTCATGGGCGCCGCAGCGGTCAGAATTCGTCAGATTCGAACCCTCTTCTTGCCGGAATTCATCACCGGATAGCCCCGGGGTGGCGCTTCAATGAAGGCGTGCGAGTAGGCACGATCATTCAAAAGGAGCATAGACATGAAATCCACCATAATTGCATTAATTGTCACGACATTCGCCAGCGTTGGTTGGGCCGCCGAGTCGGCCAAGCCAAATAAGTTTGAAAACATCGGCCTGGGCAGCGGCGCAGCGATCGGCGCAGCCGCCGGAGGTCCTGTCGGGCTGCTGCTGGGCGCAGCCGCCGGAATCTGGCTTGGCGATCGATTCGATGCGGAGCGCAGCGCGCGCGTCACATTCGAGGAACGCTGGACGGAAACTCGCGAACAGGTCGCCGGCCTGAATGGCTTGATTGAGAGTAGCGAGCGGCAGATTGCGGTGCTTGAGACGCGGAATCGCCAGGATGCTCGTGCTATCGAGAACGCCGTCAGGGAAGCGTTGGACGTTCACATCCTGTTCAAAACCGATGAGACCGAAGTCGCCGACAACACGCAGGACCGTTTAGTCCGGTTGGCGAGCTTGCTCGCACGTATGGAAGGCATGTCCATCAGCGTTGGCGGTTATGCCGATTCTCGCGGTGACGCGGAACACAACGCGCAGTTATCGGCACAGCGAGCCGCGAATGTTCGGGCTACGCTGATACGCGCCGGCATACCTTCGGGAAGAATCTCCGTTGATGCCTTCGGTGAGCAGCATTCCGTCGCCGACGAGAAAGATCTGGACGCGCTGGCTTTCGACCGTCGCGTCCAGTTGACGTTGATACCCACAGGCTCCCCCGAGCGAGTCGCTCGACAGTAAAAGCCAGTTGGTAACCGGAGCGGCCGCCGGTGGCGAATGCCACCGGCGCGTCGTTTTGCGTTGGAGAAGTTGAGTGGCGTGAAGTGGCAAGCGAACGGACGCTTTGGTCGTTAGACTCATTGGTCGCACTCGCCGATCGAATGCGACCACGATAGGAGAATGACATGGCGACCAGTGAGTCAGAGGGTCAACGGAATTCAGCGGGTTCGCTCATTGCCACCGCCCTGATACTCTCACTGGCCTACGCAGTACTGCGTTATCACATCGCGGGGCCCGTCCTCTGGACGGACTTTCCGTTCTTCATCCTGAACAAGGCGCTTTCCTTAGCTGCCTTCATTCTCTTGGCGCTGAACTTTGGTCTTGGACCCTTAAAGAATATGGGCGTCGGCGTGTCCGAGGGCTGGCTTAACGCGCGCAGGGCGATGGGAATGACGGGTTTCCTGCTGGTCCTCATTCATGCTTTGATGAGTTTCATGTTGTTCAGCCCCGCCGTCTACGGGCAATTTTTTGAGCAGGACGGCACGCTGACGCTCCTAGCGGGCATTAGCATGCTCGGGGGCGTTCTGGGCTTCGTTGTGCTCTGGGCATACAACATGAGCTTCCAGACGCATATGAGAGAAGACCAGGTTTTCATCCAGTTCATCACGTCGAGGAAATTCCTTCTTGTCGCGTTGACTCTCGGCGGCGTGCACGTGTTTTTCATGGGTTACGAAGGTTGGTTGGCGCCGGCGGGATGGCACGGCGGTATTCCGCCCGTCAGTCTCGTGGCGTTCTCGTGTTTTGTGGCGATGTATATCGTCAATATCCTCGGCAGAAAATAGGAGTTGACGATGCGCGACGAGACGGTTAGAAAAATTCGTGAATACAACCTTTGGTACGCCGGCGTGGCCGTCGTTCTGTTCCTCGCCTCGGTCGGCGGCTTCGCTCAGGAGGCAGGGACCTCGGCTCGCCAGGTCCGACCACGACTGATCCTCCAGATCACGGTCGATCAATTCCGTGGCGACCTGATCTGGCGATACGAGGACCGTTTCGGCGCAGGCGGTTTCCGCTATCTGCTCGACGAGGGTAGCGTCTATCTCGACGCCCACCATCGCCATGCGAACACCGAGACGATCGTGGGACACACGACACTCGCAACCGGTGCCGATCCGGCTGCCCATGGCATGGTCGCTAACGTCTGGCTCGATCGGTCGAGCGGCTTCTTGACCTATAACGTCGAGGACGCACGCTACCCGATCCTGACAGAGGGTGCCGGCGTCGATCTGACGACTGAGATTGATCCGACGCAGAGAGCCGCACGCTCCGATGGCCGGTCCCCAGCCGCCATCCAGGTGTCCACCTTCAGCGACGAGTTGACGCTCTTCTATGGACAGGAGGCAAAAGTCTTCGGCGTTTCGGTAAAGGATCGTGGCGCGATTTCCATGGCCGGGCACACCGGCAAGGCGTTCTGGTTCTCGAAGCAGAGCGGGGAGTTCGTCACGAGCCGGTTTTATTACGATCGTTATCCCGACTGGGTGAACGAATGGAATTCGCTCAAGCTGGTGGAGGACTACGCCGGAGAGTCCTGGGAGTTACTGAGCGACGCCTCCACCTATCGGTTCGGTGATGCGGACGACCGTCCGTACGAAACGGCGCTACCGGGATTCGGCCGGGTCTTCCCTCATCCTTACGGCGGTACGAGCGATCCGTACTACACGACGTTATTGACCGTCAGCCCGGCGGGTGACGAGCTGACCGTGGATTTCGCGAAGGCGTTGATCGACGAAGAGAGTCTCGGTGCCGACGATATTCCGGATTATCTCGCCGTGAGCTTCTCGGCCACGGACTATGTTGGCCACGTTTTCGGCCCGTCGAGTCTCGAGGCCGAGGACAATCTGCGACGGCTCGACCGCACGCTGGCCGAGCTTTTTGAGTTCGTCGACCAACAGGTTGGACTCGAGAATACGCTGATTGTCCTGTCAGCCGATCATGGCGCGTCCGAAGCGCCGGGCTACCTGAGCGAACTGAGGTTCGAAGCCGACTATATCGACCCGGAAAGCTTTGACCGGACAACGGCGATCGAGGCGCTGAAGGCAGAGTTCGGAGTCGGCGAAGAATTGATCACGACCTACTTTCATCCGTATCTGTATCTGAATCGCGAGTTGATCGACCAGAAAAACCTCGACCAGGATGTCGTGGAGCAAGCGGTGGCTGCTGCCATCACGCAGCTCGATGGAGTGGCTATAGCCGTATCGAGCAGTGCTCTGCGAGAAGGCAGGACGCCTGACGTTCCCGTTATCGAATCCGTGCTGAGGAACTTCAGTCCCAGCCGGTCTGGCGATATCTATGTCGTGTTTGAGCCAAACCGCTTCATCAACGAATTCGATGGTTTGACGGTTGCCGCGTCGCATGGATCGCCGTGGCGCTACGACACCTATGTTCCGCTAATCTTCGTGGGCTCTGGAATTCCCGCGCAACGAGTGACGCGGGCGGTGCAGACCATTGACGTTGCCCCGACGCTATCGCTATTGATCGGCGCAAAGCCACCCTCCGGTTCCGTAGGCGTGCCGCTGGGTGAGATCCTATCTACCGAGAATCGCTAGCGGCTACTCGATCCGGCCGCCGGGGTGAAGACCGCTCGGCACTGCTGCGGGAATCGTCCGATCGAAGTCATCGTCATTCAACGCACCGAGAAACGCGATGAGTTCCCGTTCCTCGTCGTCGACATCGCGGAGACGCCGCAGTAGCGGATCGAGCTGATCGCGATCCACGGTCGAGTTTCGTCGACGTCGCCTGCCGTCGTCATAGAAGTCGAGGACGTCGTCGAGGTCACGAAAGACACCGCTGTGCATGTATGGCGCGGTGTAGGCCAGGTTACGTAACGATGCTGTCCGGAAGGCGTATGTTTGGTCGAAGCCGCGATCGGACTCCGGCAGTTTCGTGTTGTCGGGTACGCCCAGGACGTGGAGCTTGTAGTCCGAGAACATCGGGCCGTTGTGGCACTCGACACAGCCGATACGCTCGAACTGGCGCATGCCTTCGATCTGGAGCCGAGTCATCGCCGTGCTATCGCCGCGCATATAACGATCGAATGGTGCATTGGTCGCGATGAGCGTACGTTGAAACGCAGCCAGCGCTTTGCCCAGGTTGTCGGAGTTGACGGCATGATCACCCCCGAATGCGTTAGTGAACAGCGCGGCGTACTCCGGGATTGCCCGCAGTCGGCTCAGCACGACGTCGATGGCGTCCTCCTCGGACATCGCGTGGCCGCGCATTTCCTCGAACGTGATAATCGGCAACAGAGCCTGCGCCTCTAATCCCTCGGCGCGAACATCCCAGAACATGGGCGCAGTAGCGGGGTCGAAGTGTCCCTGTGAATCGATACCGTTAAATGCCGTGTTCAGTATCGTCTGACTATTACGCTGCACGAACGGAATGTCGTTGGGTGAGTCGAAGCGGCGTGTCGCGCCCAGACCGACGCCGTTGACGCCGATCGAGATGTCTAGATTCTCGGCGTAGCCGAAATCCGGATGGTGGCAGGTGGCGCAAGCGACGTCCTCATGGCCCGAGAGGATCGGATCCCAGAACAACAACCGCCCCAGTTCGATCTTTGCGGGAGTCGACGGATTATCTGCCGGATCAAGGACGGTCTGAGGAAGCGCCGCAAGCCTGGAGATGCTTCTCTGGCCGATACTGAAATCCGCGAATCCCAGTGTCAGCGCCGCGACTGCGGCGGAGATCAAGATCACCGGAGTAAATTTCGTCGTGCTGCTGGCGTTCATGGCACTCCAGGTCGGTGAGGTAGTGCGCTTAATAGTAGACCCCGCCGGAGCGGCGTTCCATTAAGAATCCTTTAGTACGGTGGCCCGCCCTAAGTCGCAGCGATAGCTACCGGGGCCGGTACCTCCACGGACAAAGTGGCGCGATAGGGCATGTTTCGGCCGTGCAGGGCCGATAAACTGACGGTCAGTCAAATGTATGCAGGAGTCTCCAAATGAGAACACTTAGATCTGTAGCTATCGGCGCCGTGCTCGCTGCAGCAGTTGCCATGTCGCCTTATTCCCTGGCCCAGGACGAGGCTTCATCGGGGGTCCGGACGAAAACCGTCGAAGGCTTCGGCGGCGTCATCGCCGAAAGATACGAGGACTCGCAGGAGTGGTGGCCGCCCGAGGTAGTGCCTGAGCAGGGCGCGCCGAACATCATCATATTTCTCCTAGATGACGTGGGATTCTCTCAGGTTGGCAGTTTCGGTGGTCTGATCGAGACGCCTAATATCGACGCGCTGGCCGACAACGGCCTGCGCTTCAACAACTTCCATACGACGGCGCTGTGCTCGCCATCGCGAGCGAGCTTGATGGCCGGGCGTTTCCCACATTCTATTGGCTTAGGCAGCCACGCGCTGACGGCGATGGGCTTTCCCGGTTACAACGCCATCATGCCGGAGTCGGCGAAATCGGTCGCGAACTATTTAGCCGAAGCCGGTTATATCAATTACGCGCTCGGCAAGTGGGATCACACCCCCCTGTACGAGGTTTCGCAGGTCGGGCCGTTCGATCGCTGGCCCAGTGGTGAGGGATTCCAGCACGCCTATACGTTTATGGCGGCGGACGTGCATCAGTTCGTGCCGGTCATGTGGAACGATCACAGCCCGGAGCCTTATCGCAAGTCCGCGCACCTCGATCAGGATCTCGCCGACCGCGCCATCGAATGGATCACCGGGCATAAGTCCATCAAGCCCGATCTGCCGTTGATGATGTTGTGGGCATCCGGCTCCATGCATTCGCCGCATCATGCGCCCGATAGCTATATCGATAACTACGCCGGTCAGTTCGATATGGGCTGGGATGTCGCCCGCGAGCAAATATTGGCGAGACAAATCGAACTCGGTATTGCGCCGCCGGACACGGAGCTCACGGGGCGCATCGACGAAATTCCGGCCTGGGATTCGCTGCCGGAGAACGAGCGTGAGCTCTACGCACGGCAGATGGAGGTATTCGCCGCCCAGATGGAATGGGTCGATCACCAGATCGGCCGGGTCGTAGCGGAGCTGGAGCGAATCGGCGAACTCGACAACACCTTGATCTTTGTCACATCGGACAACGGCGCCAGCGGCGAGGGCGGTCTGGCCGGAACGTTCAATGAGACCTATGTGCTGAATGGATTACAGACCCCGTTGGAGGCCAGCCTCGCCAATCTGGAGGACTGGGGCCGCGAGAACACCTACCCGCACTACCACGCCGGCTGGGCCATGGCGGGCAACACGCCGTTCCGTTATTTCAAACAAAGCGAACACCGTGGCGGGCAGCAGGATCATCTCGTTGTTCACTGGCCAAACGGCATCGAGGCGAGAGGCGAGATCCGCTCCCAGTATCATCACATAAGCGATATTGCGCCTACGATCATGGAAGCGGCAGGGGTTGAAGTGCCGGAGGTCTACGACAGCGTGCCTCAGCAACCCATGGACGGCGTTTCGATGGCCTACGCGTTCGACGATGCAGACGCGCCGAATCAGAAGGAGCGCCAGTATTACGAGATGTTCGGCAACCGCGCCATGTGGGCCGACGGCTGGAAAGCCGTGACCTTGCATGCGAACCGGATGCCGTGGGAAATAAACGTTACCCTGCCTTTCGAAGAAGACGAATGGGAGCTGTACCACGTTGCCGAGGATTTCTCCGAGAGCACCAATCTGGCCGAGCAGAACCCGGAGAAGCTGGCAGAGTTGATCGCGATGTTCGACGAAGAGGCGTGGAAATATAATGTCTACCCGCTCTACGACGACATGCTTGCCCGTCTCGCAGGTACACAGGATATTCTTTTCGGTGATCAGACGGAGTTTATCTATTTTGCTCCCGGCGCGACCCGTATCGGGGAGAAAGCGTCCGCGCCGGTGAAGAATCGATCGCATACCATCGAGACGACGATCGACCTGCAGGGCGGCGAGGAAGGTGTGATAGCCGCCGTCGGTGGAATGACGGGCGGCTTTACGTTGTTCATTATGAACAACCGCCTGTACTACGACTACAACTACCTGGATGGCGTGCACTACATACTGAGGTCACCGCGACTGCCCAGAGGACCGACCGATTTGATGTTCAACTTCATTAAGACGCATGAATTTGGCGGGATAGGTGAGTTGTACGTCAACGGCGAGAAGGTAGAGGAAGTTGAGATGCCGACGATGCATATCAGCACCTACTCGCTGGCGGAGACGTTCGATGTTGGCCGGGATACCGGGACCCAGGTTTCTACGCTGTACTCGGACCCCTTCGTTTTTAACGGAGTGCTGGATCGGGTCGAAATCAATCTAGCAGTCGAAGAGGCAGAAGTGCCGAACGTGCCCGGTGTCTTTCGCTAATCGACACACTGTCGATATTGAACGTAACTTAAAGAAAAATCAGATAGAGAGGATAGAGACATGCGAACTATTTCAATGACATACCCCCGGATAACCTGCGTCTGGCTAAGCCTGGTGGCAGCGCTTGCTGCCACCAGCGCGAGCGCACAGGAAAGTGTTCAGATATCGGAGACGCAGGAGATCTCTGCGACGATCATCGCCGTCGATCAGGAGCTGAGACTCGTTACGATGCGTGGGCCTCAGGGCAATTTAACGACGATCGAAGCCGGGCCGGAGGTGCGCAACCTGGCGCAGGTCGAGGTCGGCGACACGCTGCGAGTTGTCTACGAGCAAACCTATATCGCGACTCTTACAGGCGCCGAGGTGGCGTCACCGGTTACGGACGTATCAGTCGGCGCGGTCCGCGCCGAAGAGGGTGCGCAACCGGGCGCCGCCGTTGGAACCATGTCGACCATCATGGTGACGATTGAATCGATCGGACCGGACGGTAGATCGGCCACATTCCGCGGACCGGACGGACGACTCCAGGCTATCGACGTACAGACCGAGGAGGGACGTGAGTTTTCTCGCGGGCTCAATACCGGGGACGTCGTGCAGCTGACCTACGCCGAGGCACTGGCGATTATGGTCGAGCCGCTCGAGGAGTAGCTTCTATCGGAGATTGGGCCGTCTGTCAGTTGTGGCTGTTCTGGTTCGCACCCATAATCGGTAGTGCTCTTGGAGCTGAAATGTATCGTTTGGTGGGTCGCGAAGACTAATCGTCAATCCGCGTAGCCTACGAGCGTAGCGACGACGCGGAGAATCAATGAGTCACAAGCGACTGTACGGCCTGGCGGCCATCGCCTTCGCCGGCGGCTGCGCCGCGATTGGGGCGATCCAACTCGAACAGCGTTTTGGCGAGGCCGAACCACGCGAGCGCGTCGTCGAGAGCCTGCCGCCGCAAGCGATCGATTTCTGGTCTACCGTCAAACCGGTGATCGATAAACGCTGTGTCGTTTGCCACGCTTGTTATGACGCTCAGTGCCAGCTGAAGATGAGTTCGATCGAGGGCATCGAGCGCGGGGCCTCTGCGCAGAAGGTCTACAGCGCGGGCCGTCTTAGACAGGCGCCGCTGACTCGATTGTTTCAGGATGCCCACTCCACAGCCGAATGGCGAGAGATGGGTTTTTTCCCGGTATTGAACGAGTTCGACGATTCGCCGGCGGCGAACCGAGAAGCCGGTGTCCTGTATCAGATGCTGAGGCTGAAGCAGGACAATCCGTTGCCGAACGTCGAGCAACTGCCGGACAGTTTCGATCTGTCGTTGAATCGCGCCCAGGTCTGTCCGAAGCCCGAGACGTTCGGCGCCTACGCCGAGTCGAAGCCCTTGTGGGGCATGCCGTATGCGTTACCCGCCATGCCGGCGTTGGAACAAGGACTGCTGATGAACTGGGTCCTCCAGGGAGCGACTTACCTGCCGCGACCGCCGTTGGATCCCGTCTACCAACCCGATATCGATCGCTGGGAACAATTCCTGAACGGTGACTCGCTACAGGAGCAACTGACGAGCCGGTATATCTTCGAACACGTCGTTTCCGCACACCTGTATTTCTCCGAGGTAGAGCCGTTAAAGTTTTTTCAGTTGGTTCGTTCCGCTACGCCGCCCGGAGACCCAATCGAGCTTATCGCGACCCGTCGGCCGTATAACGATCCACAGGTCCCGCGGGTCTATTATCGAATCGTCGAGTATCCGGAGACGATCGTCGCGAAAACCCATATGCCTTATCGACTCGACGGCGAGCGTATGCGGCGCTGGCAGTCGCTGTTTCTCGACGAGCAATATGACGTAACCGAGCTGCCGTCCTACGAAGAGACGTCGGCGTCAAATCCCTTTCTGACCTTTCAGGATCTGCCGGTTCGCTCGCGCTATAAATTCATGCTCGACGAGGCGCAGTTTACGATCATGGGGTTTATCAAGGGTCCGGTTTGCCGCGGGCCGGTGGCACTCAACGTCATCAACGATCACTTCTGGGTTTTTTTCGTGAATCCGGACGAGCCGGCGATCGATGAGACGGACGATTTCTACGTGACTCATAGCGAGATACTGGAACTTCCTGCGAGTTCCGAAGCTATCTACAATCCGCTAAGGCACTGGCGCCGGTTCGCGGCCCAGCAGCAGGCGCTACTGCAGGAGCGGGATCAATTCTTATCGGACATCCTGACTGGAGAGGGTCAGATCGATCTCGATCTCATCTGGAATGGAGGTGGCGTCAATCGGAACAGCGCGCTGACAATATTCCGCCACTTTGACAGCGCTACAGTCGAGCAGGGTCTTCTCGGCGAACCGCCGAAGACCGCATGGCTGATTGGTTACTCCTTGCTGGAACGTATCCACTACCTGCTGGTCGCGGGTTATGACGTGTACGGAAACTTCGGGCATCAGATGGTGACCCGCCTCTATATGGATTTCTTGCGAATGGAAGGTGAGGCGAATTTCCTACTGATGCTGCCGGAGTCGGCTCGAGCCCGCGAGCGTAATTTCTGGTATCGCGGCGTGGAACAGGATGCGCTCGAACACATGACGCTGCCGGTTTTCGAGGATCAGTCCGTTCCGAATATCGATTATCGAACGGACGATGAAAAGCTGGAGCTGTTCGGCTTCCTGCAGGAGCGATTGGAGGCGGTCTTACCGGTCCGCCATACGCTGGCGGCTATCTCAGATCCGCGTATTCGCGCGGAACTGGAAAGGCTGAACCATCTGCTGGGTACTCCGGCTTCTCTGATGCCTCAGACCGCGTTCGTCAGAATTCAGACGGCGAGCGGTGATCAGTACGTAACGCTGGTGCACAACAATGAGCATCTCAATATCACTTCTATGTTCGGCGAGCGGAAGGATCGTATTCCTGCTGAAGACACGCTGAGCGCGATACCGGGATTTATCGGTAACTACCCGAACGTATTTTACGTGGTTGCCGAGGCCGAGCTGACGGCGTTCGTCAACGCCATTTCAGCGCTGCAGTCTGAGGAAGACTATTCGCGCCTGGTGGACGCATATGGAATCAGGCGTACGAATTCGGAGTTCTGGGCTAATAGCGATACATTTCACCTCGCGTACCGGCGACAGTATCCTCTAGAATCCGGTGTACTCGACTACAATCGTCTGGAGAATCGTTAGAAAGGTCTGCACTAATATGAAATCGAATCCGGCTCCTTTCTTTATTCTGTTAGCGGCGGCGTTGGTGCCATCGATTGCTGCGTCTCACCACTCGAGAGTGGAGTACATCGCAGGCGCGATGCATGAGATCGAGGGCGAGGTGATCCGGGTCGTCTGGCGAAACCCTCATATCATGATCACTGTCAGATCTGTGACGGACGAAGGCGTGGAGGAGGACTGGGTGCTTGAAGGTCCCGGCGCGGGACCCGTGCGGCGAGAGGGGCTGGTCGATGGTTATATCAAGGCAGGAGATCGTGTCAGGGCCGCGGGCCAGCGATCCGACCGCCGCGAGTCCTGGCTCAGGCTAGCGCACATCGTGGCGCCGAGCGGACCCGAACTGGTCTTTACGAGCGGCGGGCCGCGATGGTCGGCGAACTTCGTCGGCGGTAGCCAGGAGCCGGAAGCCGAGATCGCCGCAGATTTCGTTCAACCCGAGGGAATCTACCGTGTCTGGATCTGGACGGGCGGCACGCCGTACGACGTAGTCGAGCTGCCGCCGTTGACGCCGGAAGCGATGGCGGCCTACCAGGCATACGACCCGCTCAAGGACGACCCGGTTCTCGAGTGCACGCTTCCTGGCATGCCGCGAGTCATAACGATCGCGGGATCTCGGCCGCTTGAATTCGAGCAGAGCGGTGAAGATATTTTGATTCGCTCGCAGAACTACAATCGGACTCGACTGATTCATATGAACGCGGGAGTCGAGCCGAGTGAGATGGAAGCGACGCCGCTAGGATATTCGCGCGGCCGGTGGGAGGGTGAGACGCTGGTTGTGACTACCAACCGGATCAGTTACCCGTTCTTCGATCTACCGCCATGGTGGGGCGTTCCGCAGACTACGGCGATCGAAATCGTCGAGCGGTTCACGCCGGATGGCGACACGCTGGTCTATGACTTCTGGGCCTACGACCCGGTGAATTTCACGGAACCGATCGACAAGCCGGGCTTCCTCGTCTGGACCTGGCAGCCTGGGTTAGAACTTGAGGCCGATAACTGCGAGAACTACTTCGAAGATCCCTGAGCTCGGTCAGTCGGGAATGACGGCGACGGCCTCTACCTCGAGAATGAATCGCGGATCGGTCGCCAGGCGCACGATCTCGACCGACGTGCTTGCGGGCCGGTGAACGCCCCAATAACGGTTCATCACTTCGTTAATCGCATCCTGGTTCGCGCCAATGTCCTTCACGAAGCGAGTTACTTGTATGACGTCGCTCAGCTCGCCGCCGGCCGCTCGGACCGTCTGCTGCAGCCGCTCCATGACCTGCTCGGTCTGGACGGTGGCATCGAAGTTGAGATTATCGAATTCGGACGGGACATGGGGGTGACTGTGCGGGACCGGAGCGCCGGTGATACCGGACAGAAAGACGATATTGCCGCCGCGTACCTTAATTGCCGGCGTGAATGGCAGATTCGCGCCGGACTCTAGTTCCGTGCCGGGAAGATAGACGTACTCGAAGTCCGTGGCCGCGGTTTCACAGCCTGCGATCATGACGGCGACCATAGCGGCTGCCAGCGCCGCACGCGTGCGATTCGAAGCGATATCCATGGTTAATCCCCTGTTGTGTAGCGTTGATTGCCGATGTCACGAATGACGTTTTTTCGAGTGTAACAGCCCGGATCTGCGATTCGGCTCGTTTCTGGCTACAAGTAGGGCGCGATCAGCGGTAGCAGATCGGGCGCCTCGTCGTAACTGCGCAGTCTCGGCAGCACCGTAACCGGCGTCGGCTCGACGAACCGCGCGATCGCGCCTGCCGTCTCCCTCAGACTAACGGGCTGCTCAGCAGATTCATTGACGATGACGCCCGCGAGTTTCTGACCGCGTGCGCGCAACATGCCGACCGCCGTCAGCGTGTGGCTCAAGGTGCCGAGATAGCTGCCGACGACGAGTAGAACCGGACCGTTCAGGGCTTCTATCCAGTCGAGTACCGTATCTGCGGACGTCAGCGGCACCATGATGCCGCCGATGCCTTCAATCAGCGTGACGTCCACGTTGCGACGCTCGGCACAGAAATCGACGAGTGGTGGAAAAGGGATCGATCGCTGCTCCCGTTCTGCGGCCATGTCCGGCGACAGCGCCGCCGTGAATCGCCACGGCGTGATCGCCTCGACCCCCGTCGTGTCCGGTCGCCGGCCGAGTGCGGTGAGTAGCGTACCGCTATCGCCGAGTTCGGGTCGCAGCGGATCGTAGCCGGTCGCCACAGGTTTCAACGCATCGACGCTGTAACCCGCCGCCTTGAGCTGAGTGATAAGCGCACAGGTAACGAATGTCTTGCCGATGTCCGTCCCCGACGCGCTGACGAACAGCCGGCTCATGGCGCGGTCAGCGTTTTCGCCGCCGCAGTCGCGAACGCCTCGATGTCAGATGTCTGGTGAGCCGCCGAGAACGTGCAGCGTAACCGTGCCGTGCCGTCGGGGACCGTCGGCGGGCGGATCGCGACAACCAGATAGCCGTCCCTCTCCAGTTGCGCGCTGGCCTGGAGCACTCGTTCCGACTTGCCAAGCACGAGCGGAACGATCGCGCTCTGCGCCGGCGGTAATCCAAGCTGATCGGTAAAGCGCTGCGCGTGCTCAAGCGGTAACCGCACTAGACTCTTGTCCGTCGCGATAATCTCGAGCGCCTTCGTCGCCGCCGCCACCGTCCCCGGGGGCAGGGCGGTCGTATAGATCAGGCTCCGCGCGCGGTTCCGTATTAACTCGGCGACCGCCCGACTCGTGCACAGGTAGCCGCCGTAGGCGCCAACGGCTTTGGACAGCGTTCCCATCTGCAGCGGCACGGGCAGGGCAGTACCCGCATCGACGTTGGAACCCCGGCCATCGCCGACGACGCCGAGGCCGTGCGCGTCGTCAGTCATGAGCCAGGCATCGTGCTCGTTCGCTAGCGCAAGCAAGGCGGCGACCGGCGCCAGATCGCCGTCCATGCTGAACACGCCTTCTGTCAGCAGCAGGCAATAACGGTGTTCGGCACGGTGCGCGCGCAGCAGCTCCGCGGCGTGTTCGATATCGTTGTGCCTGAACGTGAGTAGGCGGCTTCTCGCGAGCCTGGCACCTGCATGCAGGCAAGCGTGTCCGGCTTCGTCAATCAAAATTAGATCGGGTTGCCCGACAAGCGCCGGAATTGTGCCGATATTCGTCAGGTAACCACTACCGAAGACAACTGCGTCCTCGGTGCCTTTAAGCGTGGCGAGCTGTGCCTCGAGGCGTTGATACAGCGAATGATTGCCCGTAACGAGCCGAGACGCGCCGGCTCCGACGCCAAGGCGTCGTGTTGCCTCCTCGCTGGCCTGAATTACTTCCGGGTGCCGTGATAAGCCGAGATAGTC
>Ga0255048_10000325_pt1 | contig 37288 bp, 33 predicted proteins | sample JV7_2_2_MG_FD_183619 | JGI IMG/M metagenome (GOLD analysis project Ga0255048, IMG submission 183619) | Seawater microbial communities from Jervis Inlet, British Columbia, Canada - JV7_2_2 | ecosystem: Environmental > Aquatic > Marine > Inlet | place: Canada: British Columbia | collected 2016-10-06
AGCCCCCGCAAGGAAAGCCCCCGCCAAGAAGGCCCCGGAAGCTAAGGCTCCCGCCAAGGAGGCTCCCGCCAGGAAAGCCCCGGCCGCCAAGAAGGCCCCGGCCAAGAAGGCTCCGGCCAAGAAAGCGCCCGCCAAGGCCCCGGCCGCCAAGAAGGCTCCGGCCGCCAAGAAGGCTCCGGAAGCTAAGGCTCCCGCCAAGAAGAAGGCGGCCGCCAAAAAGCCGGCGACGCTGACGCCACGAACATCGAGCAACAAGGCGAGCAAGGCCAAGATGTTGACCGCAGCCAAGAGCCCTGACGCGTCGGCTGGGAGCGAGCTACGAAAGCCGCGTTTCAACAAGGACGGCTTCGGCTACACGAAGGACTATGAACTCGCCTTTGTCAAGCAGATGCACGCCGCATTGCAGGACGAGCGAATTCGGCTGACCGGTCAGGCAGAGCGGCTCGAAGACGAAGCTTCTCGGCTTATCGAAGAGGCCGAGATGGGTGACGTACAATTCGACGACGAGGGCGGCGAGGGCGACACGACCGTCGTCGAGCGTGAGCGCGATCTCGCCCTCAGCGCTCAGGCACGCGAGGCTGTCGCCGAGATTGACGATGCCCTCGCACGGATTCGCGCGGGCACTTACGGCTACTCGGTGATGTCCGGTCGCCCGATCCCGCGCGAGCGACTCGAGGCGATTCCCTGGTCGATCGTGCTCGTCGAGGAGAAGGTCGGAGGGATCGGCCGACGATGATCGCATCGTCCCGCGCAATTCGCGGGTGGTTGCCGGTTGCCCTGCTCGTGATCATGGTCGACATGCTCACGAAACAGTGGGTCGTCAACAATTTGGGAGACAGAGACATCGATGTCTTCTGGACGCTCCGGTTCCATCTGTCCCACAACACGGGGATGGCGTTCGGTGGCGGGCAAGGTTGGGGCCCCGTGATCGGTGTGCTGGCATTGCTGATAGTCGTCGGCCTGTTACTCAGTCTCGAACGTCAGCCTGGCCGTCTGACCGACATCTCGGTCGGTCTGATCGTTGGCGGTGCACTCGGCAACGTGATCGACCGCCTATTCCGGTCGCCCGCTTGGATGCGTGGGGCGGTGGTCGACTTCATCGACTTCCAGTGGTTCCCGATTTTCAACGTTGCCGACATGGGCGTCACGATCGGCGGCGGTCTGCTCGTGCTGGCGTCGTGGCGGGTCAGTCGCTATACCGAAGCTGCGCACGCCGGCCCAGATCAGGCGGAGTCGCCGTGATCGTCGAAACCGTGCCGGCCGCGCTGGCGGGTGAGCGACTCGACCGGATCGTGGCTCTCATCTTGGATGTCAGCCGTTCGATCGCCGTCGATGTGATCGGGGCCGGGGGGGTCACGGTCGACGGTCTCGCGGCGGCGACTGGCAAAGTGCGATTGATCGAGGGTCAGGAGGTTGCCGCCGACCCTTCGAGGATTCCGGTCTTGCAGGCACCACAAGCCGATCACACGGTCGAGTTCGACGTGATCCACGAAGACGACCACATCGTGGTCATCGACAAGCCGGCAGGGCTGGTTGTGCATCCCGGAGCTGGCAACCCCGATCACACGCTGGCCAACGGTCTGCTGGCCCGCTATCCGGAGGTCGCCCAGGTCGGCGAACAAATGCGGCCCGGGATCGTTCACCGACTCGATGCGGGTAGCTCCGGGGTATTGGTGGCGGCACGCACACAGCAGGCGGCGGAAGCGTTGATGGCGCAGTTCGCCTCGCACCACGCGGCGCGGGCGTACCGCGCCCTCGTGTGGGGTCACCCTGAGGCCCCACACGGCGTGATCGATGCACCGATCGGCCGTTCCCGCCGCGATCCGCTTCGGATGGCGGTGGTGGCCAACGGCCGTCGGTCGCGGACCGAGTACCGGGTAATCGACCGATTCGACAGTCCGGCGGACCTGGCGTTGCTGCAGTGCAATCTGGAGACCGGCCGGACCCACCAGATTCGGGTCCATCTCAGCTCGATCAATCACCCACTCGTCGGCGATCCGGTATACGGCCAGCGCAGACCGAAACTGCAACTCCAGCGTCCGTTCCTACATGCCGTCGAGTTGGCTTTCGATCATCCGGCAACGGGCGAATCGGTGAGATACCGCAGCGAGTTGAGCGCCGACCTGGCCGAGCGGCTGAGCACCTTGCGTCGCGTCGAGCCCGACGCCTGAGCGTTCTGGCGGCTATCGACTGGTTGGCCAGGGTGCGTCGCCGCGGGCGACGTTGGCAATCGAGGCCAGCGTGAACCCTTCGAGGTGAGTTCGCATCACCTCGCCCGCCTGCTTCCAGATCGCCAGCAACACACATTGGCCCTCGTGATCGCATGCCCCATCGGCATGGGGCTCTCCGAAGTCGCCGATCGTGATCGGGCCATCGACGGCGGACACGATTTCCGAGAGCAAGATCTGATCTGCGGGGCGGGCCAGTACGTAGCCACCGCCGACGCCGCGCTTTGATCGGACCAGGCCGGCACCCTTGAGTGCCAGCAAGATCTGCTCGAGATATGGCTGTGGGAGAGCCGTGCGCCCGGCGATGTCGCGAACGGAGGTCGGCCCGGTTTCACCATCGCGTAGAGCGAGTGACAACAAAGCCCGGCAGGCATAATCGCCTCTGGTCGACACTCGCACGCCGCCAAGCGTAGATCGTGGAGTGGGCTGCACACGCATCTCCCGATCGTGGCGCCCGGTCAGAAACCGGCGGTTCGCTTGGCCAAGACCGCTCGAAGGTGGTGGACTGGTAACCCGTGACCCAATCGCCCGAGCTTCCCATCATCCCGGACTATGCAGGGGCCAACGTGCGCGGGATCGTTCCGGCCCTGCTCGGCCCCGGCAGCTGGGAAACGTCGCTGCCGGATTGGATGCCGGCACCGGTAGCAGGTGCCGGTCAGGCCGTGCTGCTGGTGCTCGACGGGTTGGGTTGGGAGCAACTGCAAGAACGCCTTCACGTCACACCCAATCTCGCCTCACTCGCCGGAGGGCCGATCACGACCGTGGCGCCGAGCACGACCGCGACCGCGCTGAGCTCGATCGCCACTGGCCTCACTCCAGGCGAACACGGCTTGATCGGCTACCGCATCCTGCTTGGCGGTGAGGTCCTCAACGTATTGCAGTGGGCTGCCGACGGGCAGAGTCGACGGCGCTCGCTACCACCCGGCGAGGTGCAGCGTTACCCGGCGTTCCTGGGCGAGCAAGTTCCGGTCGTCAGCCCCTCCGAACTCTGCTTCACGGCGTTCAGCGAGGGGCACCTGCGCGGCGCCAGGCTTGTCGGTTTCCGGGCTACGTCCTCATTGGCGACCGAGGTTCGCGCCGAACTCGAAGCTGGTGAGCGCTTCGTATACGCCTACTACGGAGGCATCGACAAGATTGCCCACGAGCGTGGATTCGGCGATTACTACGACGCCGAGTTGCGCGCCGCCGACCGGCTGGTCGGCGACTTGCTCGACGTGCTGCCGCCAGGGGCGGCTTTGATCGTCACCGCCGATCACGGTCAGGTCGAGGTCGGTGACAAGATCATCACCCCGTCGGCGGAGTTGTTGTCGATGGTGGCGCTCCAGTCCGGCGAGGGCCGGTTTCGTTGGTTACATGCCCGCCGCGGCGCCACCGACGACCTGTTCTCTGCTGCCAGCGCCGAGTTCGGCGACACGGCGTGGGTCCATCACCGCCAGCAGATCATCGACGACGGCTGGTTCGGGCCATCGGTTCCTCCACCGTTCGCTCAACGGTTGGGGGACATCGCGGTCGTCGCTCACCACCCGGTGAGTTATCACGACCCACTCGACGGCGGCCCGTTCCCATTAGTGTGTCGTCACGGTTCGATGACATCGGCAGAGATGTACGTCCCGCTGTTGGCGGGAATGCACGAGTGATCGCAACGTTGCACGAATCGGAGGATCACCAACATGACCAATACGCCAGACACCCCCCAAAACCCACCCGTCGAACGCGGTGAACTGATCGAACCATCCGCCGAACCGGTTTCGGATTCCGATCCGGAACCTGACTCCGAGCGCGGCTCGGTCACCGAGCCCGCCAAGGTGATGCGGATCGGGTCAATGGTCAAGCAGTTGCTCGAGGAGGTTCGTCAGGCGCCGCTCGATGAGCGCAGTCGCGAACGCCTCGCCGAGATATACGAACGCTCGGTCACCGAGTTGGCCGAGGCGCTGTCGCCCGATCTACAAGAGGAGTTGCGGTCGCTTGCATTGCCGTTCGAGGACGACGAAGTACCGAGTGATGGCGAGCTGCGGGTTGCCCAGGCGCAGCTGGTCGGCTGGCTCGAAGGCCTCTTCCACGGCATCCAGGCAACGCTGTTCGCGCAGCAGTTCGCGGCGCGCCAGCAGCTCGAGCAGATGCGCCAGCTTCCTCCCGGTGCCGAGATGCCGGGAAATCCCGAGCTGCCTTCGGATCGACCCGGCACATATCTGTGACCCGGCGGGGTAGGGGTCGAGACGCATGAGTCGTCTCGGGCCAGGGCCTGGTAAGTTCGCGAATCACATGATTGTGATTCTGCTTCTCGACCTGCTTTCCTGATTCCCCTGTGTCCGACTCGTTCACCCACCTCCACGTTCACACCGAGTTCTCGATGCTCGACGGGGCAGCGCGCCTCGACGAGATGGTGGCCAAGGCGGTGGCCGACGGGCAACCGGCGATCGCTATCACCGATCACGGCAACATGTACGGCACGCTCGACTTCTACCAGGAGTGCCGCAAGCAGGGCATCAAGCCGATCATCGGCACCGAGGCCTACATGGCTCACGATCACCGGTCGGAGCGGCCTGCGCGACGAGGTCGCTTGGATGATTCGGGCGGCGATACCGAGGGTGGCAACAAGCTCTACTACCACCTCACCTTGCTGGCAGAGAACGAAGCCGGATACCGCAATCTGATCCAGCTCTCGAGCCTGGCGTTCCTCGAGGGGTACTACTACAAGCCGAGGGTCGACTGGGAGCTGCTCGAGAAATACTCCAACGGCCTGATTGCCACCACCGGTTGCCTCGGTGGGCATGTACTCCAGTCGTTGCTGAACGGTGACGAGAAAGGTGCGATCGACAAGGCTGGACGCCTGCAGGAGATCTTCGGCAAGGACAATCTGTTCGTCGAGCTGCAAGACCACGGGATCGCCGCCCAGCTCGAGACGAACCCGAAACTCGTCGAGATCGCCAAGAAGATTGGTGCCCCGCTGCTGGCAACCAACGACTCGCATTACACCCACCGGGAGGACCACGAGGCCCACGACGCCTTGCTGTGTGTGCAAACCGGGGCCCTGATCTCCGATCCCAAGCGATTCAAGTTCGAGGGCCAAGAGCACTATCTCAAGTCGGCGCAGGAGATGCGTTACCTGTTCCGCGAGCTGCCAGAGGCGTGCGACAACAGCCTCTGGATCGCCGAGCGAGCCGACCTCGAAATCACGTTCGGCGGTGCGCTGCTTCCGAATTTTCCACTGCCGGCCGGTTTCGCCACCGACAAGGAGTACCTCGATCACCTGACGTGGGAGGGAGCCCGCAAACGGTGGGGCGACAATCTGCCGCCCGGCGTCGTCGAGCGCGTCGCTTACGAGCTCAAGGTCATCAATGACGTGGGCTTCGCCTCGTACTTCTTGATCACGTGGGACCTGATTCGGTATGCCCGCGAGGGCGGTATCCGCGTTGGTCCCGGCCGCGGTTCGGCGGCGGGATGCGCAGTTGCCTACTGCTTGTCGATCACCAACCTCGATCCGATCAAGTACGACCTGCTGTTCGAGCGGTTCCTCAACCCGAGTCGGATCTCGATGCCCGACATCGACATGGACTTCGACTCGCGGTACCGCGACCAGATGATTCGCTACGCCGCCGACACCTACGGCCGCGATCACGTCGCCCAGATCATCACGTTCGGCACTATCAAGGCCCGCAATGCCGTGCGCGACGCAGCCCGCGTGCTCGGTTATCCGTACAGCGTCGGCGACAAGGTCGCCAAGGCGATGCCGCCGCTGGCGATGGGCCGCGATACCCCACTCAAGTACTGCTTCGAGAAGAGTGACAAGTACCCCGCCGGCTACACGGCAGCCAGCGACCTGCGGGCGATGTACGAAACCGACACCGACGTCAAGAAGGTGGTCGACGTCGCCAAGGGACTCGAAGGCCTCAAGCGATCTGACGGCATCCATGCTGCGGCCGTGGTGATCACCAAAGAGCCGGTCACGCACTATCTGCCAATCCAACGCAAGCCCGAATCCGGCCAGGACCCTACCGACGCCCCTGTCGTGACTCAATACGAGATGCACGGCGTCGAAGAGCTGGGCCTGCTCAAGATGGACTTCCTGGGGCTACGCAACCTCGATGTCCTCACCGACACCCAGGAGATGGTGTGTGCCCGGCGCGACGTCGACTTCGACATCGACAATGTGTCGTTGGCCGACGTGAAGACCTTCGAACTTCTCAGTCGCGGAGACACGCTCGGCGTGTTCCAGCTCGAGTCGCCACCGATGCGGCAGCTCCTCAAGGCGATGGCCCCCAACAGCTTTGATGACGTCGCCGCGCTGATTGCGCTTTACCGGCCCGGCCCGATGGGCGCCAACATGCACTACGACTTCGCGGACCGCAAGAACGGTCGCAAGCCGGTCGAGTACTTCCACGACGACGCCCGACAGGTGCTCGGCGACACCTATGGCCTGATGATCTATCAGGAGAGTGTGATGCGGGTTGCGCAGAAGTTCGCCGGCTATTCGCTGGCGGACGCAGACAACCTCCGCAAGGCGATGGGCAAGAAGGTCAGAGAAGTCATGGCCAAGGAGCGCAGCACGTTCGAAGCGGGCGTCGAGAATTCCGGATACGGACCGCGGCTTGGCAAGCAGCTCTTCGACATCATCGAGAAGTTCGCCGACTACGCCTTCGCCAAGAGCCATAGCTACGGGTACGGCCTGATCACCTACCAAACTGCGTATCTCAAGGCGCACTACCCGATCGAATACTTCGCCTGCCTACTCACCAGCGTCAAGAGCAATCTCGAAAAGGCGGCCGTCTACCTGAGCGACTGTCGATCGGCCGGGATCAAGGTGCTCACGCCCGATATCAACCGGTCCGTGATGAACTTCGATGCGTTGTCCGGCGATTCAGTGCCAAGCGACGTGTCGCTCGTCGTCGGCAGCCCAGGGGCGATCACGTTCGGACTCTCGGCTGTGCGTAACGTGGGGGAGGGGCTGGTCGAACAACTCGTCGCCGACCGCAACGAGAACGGTGAGTACACCTCCTTCTACGATTTCGTCGAACGCGTACCCGAACAGGTGCTCAACAAACGCACCGTCGAGTCGTTGATCAAGGCCGGAGCGTTCGACCGGCTTGGCCACCCGAGGCGTGGTCTGCTCGCTTCGTTCGAGCAGATCCTCGACACCACCATCGACCGCCGCCGCGAGCGCGACCGCGGTGTCATGAGCCTGTTCGGCGGATGGGACGACGGCGCGGACGATGGTGCTGTCGCAGCTGGGTTCGATGAGCGGATCTCGATCCCTGACATCGAGTTCGACAAGAACGACAAGCTCAAGGCCGAAAAGGAAATGCTCGGCTTGTATGTCTCCGACCATCCATTATTCGGTGTTGAGGCAGCTCTCAAGCGGCAGGTCGAGCATGCCCTGATCGATCTCACCGAGATGGAGGACGGCGCTCAGGTCAAAGTTGGTGGTGTGATCACCAACTTGGCCCGCAAGTTCACCAAGAAAGGTGACCAGATGGCTGTCTTCGTGCTCGAGGATCTCGAGGCATCGATCGAGGTAACCGTGTTCCCGCGCACGCTGGCCGAACAAGGCCACAAGCTCGAAGACGACATCATCGTTGCCGTAAAGGGCCGGCTCGACAAGCGCGACGAGTCGCGGTTCGGCTTGATCGCCCACGATGTGGCCGTCTTGGCAGCGCTCACCGAGGGCCCCGCTCGAGCGCTTCGGTTGATGCTCCCCAGTCACACTTTGGACGAGCTCAAGATCCACCGGCTGAAGCGGATTCTGCGTGATCATCCCGGTAGTTCGGTGGTGCACGTCGACATCGGCCAGGGCAAGGTTCTGCGTCTGGCAGACGAGTTTCGGGTCGACATCGACCGCTCGGTCGGCGAGCTGCGGATGGCCTTCGGTCATGACGCCGTGCTGCTGTGAGCAGGCCGTTTGCATAACCTGGCGATTTCGGTGCCACAATGGTGGTCCGAAATAGTCCGGGAGAATGGGACATGCCGCTCGTAGTTGCCACCAATGACGCGATCGCGTTAACAGACGCGGATCTCGACGAGATGGGCTCGATCGAGGGAGCGTTCGACATCGGCGCTTTGTCCAAGGCCAAAGAGGACTGGGTGCTCGCTACGACGGCTCGCATCGACGGCAAGCTGCACGGTTTCATGTTCTCGACGCTCGAGCGGATCGGCGGCACGCCGTGCGTACTGATCGGCATGATGAGCATTCGTCGCCACTCGCGCCGTGAGACAGTGCTGAGGGGCCTGATGGGCGAGGCCTATCACCGAGCATTGATGGCGTTTCCCGACGAGGATGTCGTGTTCGGCTCGCGGTTCGTATCAGCCGATGGGCTCGGAGCATTCGACAAACTCGACGAGGTCACCCCGTCGCCCGGTGTCCGCGCCGTCGGTGAAGAACGGGCGTGGGGTCGCCGCCTCGCCAAGCGGTTCGGGGTCGATTCCGGCTACGAGCCGAACTCGTTCATCGCCAAGAATGGTCAGTCGGGGTTTCTCGACTTCGAGTCGTCCAAGCCCGGCAATCTCGACGCTGACGTCGTCGAGATGGTCAGCGTCGTCAACCAAGCTGCGGGCGATGTGATCGTGGTGTACGGCTGGACGATGGCCGAAGACCTCGTCAAGCACGGCCAACGCTGATCGATCGAGCGTGAGTGAGTTCGCCGACGTCGTGGGTCGGCGGCGGATGACCCGCTCGTTGTCTAGCCGGCCGCTGCCGGACGGGCTGCTCGACGAAATGGTGCGGCTCGCCTCCCGGGCCCCGAGCGCCGGCAAGGCGCAAGGCTGGCACCTGGTGGTGCTCGAGGGCGATGACACCGCTCGTTTCTGGGAGATCACGTTGCCGCCGACTCGACGCGAGAGCTTCAGATGGCAGGGATTGCTCACCGCGGCGGCGATCTTGCTGCCCTTCGCTGACCCCAAGGCGTACACCGACCGCTACTCAGAACCCGACAAGGCAGCCACCGGGCTGGGAGTCGGCCCCGAGGCGTGGCCGGTGCCGTATTGGACGATCGATGCCTCGATGTCGATGATGACACTCTTGCTCGCCGCCGAGGATGCGGGACTCGGTGCTTTGCTGTTCGGCGTATTCAACGGTGAGACCGAGTTGCGTGACTCGCTTGGCGTGCCGTCGCACCTCGAACTGCTAGGTGCGATCGCTCTCGGCTACCCAAATCAAGATCGGCAACCTGGTGCTGCCGCCGGCAAGGGGCTCAGCGCCGGACGACCAGGTCGCACTCCGGATCAGATAATTCGTCGCGGCGGTTGGTGATCGGGTGCTCAGCGAGCGTGGCCGATCGATATCCCAGGGTCCGAATCCGACCGACCGGTGAGTTTTTGGTGGAGAGCCTCCGGCGTGCTGACAGGGGCCTCGCATACATAGTCGCGGCATACGTACGCCTGGCCGGCGGCGCGGCCCTCCCACAGTGGCGATTCGTACGGCTCGCCCCATGCCAACACCATGTTCGGAGGCGAGAGCAGATGTGCGACGCGCACGAGTTCGGGGGCCTCGCCCACGATCGCCACCTCGACCAGGCCACGGTGACGCAATTCGATCGCCGACAGAGCGTTTGAGGTGCCCCCTGGGGCTTGTTCGATCACTGTGCCGAGCAGTTGCAGGATTCGGTCGGCGTGATTCTGGTAGCGGGTCTCGCCTGTTAACGCGGCGAGCCGCATCAGACCGTGGGCTGCGCTCGAGTTGGCCGACGGCGTTGCGTTGTCGAACAGATCCTTCTGCCTGACCACCAACGCTTCGCCGTCATCTGCGGAGGTGTAGAGGCCACCCTGTTGCGGATCCCAGTACCAGTCGAGCATCGTGTCGGCCGTTTGGCGAGCAGCCTCTATCCAGCGTGCTTGGCCGGTGAGCTCGCCCAGCCGCACAAACGCCTCGATCAGTGTGGCGTGGTCGGCGGCGAGTGCGTCATGCCGCGCCTGCGGCTCACCGTCGGCCTGCCACGAGCGGCGCCAGCGGCCATTTGCGTCGCGTAGTTCGCGCAACAGGAATTCTCCGTTGGCGATCGCGGCAGCCTTCCAGTCGTCGCGCTCGAACGTGATCGCGGCGTCGGCGAGGGCGTACAGGAACATCGCGTTCCACTCGGTCAGGACCTTGTCATCGAGACCCGGTCGCCGGCGTTGTGCTCGGACAACGAGCAGCTTTCGGCGGGAAGCCTCGATCTGGGGTGATCGCTGCAGTTGTCCCCGATCTTCGAGCCGGTTCGGGATCGACCGGCCCTCGAAGTTGCCTTGCTCGGTGATGCCGAACCACTGCATCGTGGCCAGAACCGTCTCCGGGTCGACACCGGCCAGCGCCTCCCGCACATCCGATTCGGTCCAGGTGTAGTAGAGCCCCTCCGCGCTGTGCCCGTGTTCGTCGGGTGAGTCGGCGTCCTCTGCCGAGTAGAACCCGCCGTCAGGGTGCCGCAGCTCGCGCAGCACATAGTCGATCGTCTCCTCGACGACCTGCCGGTACTGGGGCAGCCTCAGTACCGAGTGCGCATGGCGGTAGATCCGCACCAAGAGGGCCTGGTCGTAGAGCATCTTCTCGAAGTGCGGCACCAACCACTGGCGGTCGACCGAGTAACGGGCGAAGCCGCCGCCGATGTGGTCGTAGATGCCGCCCGACGCCATCGCGTCGAGCGAGGTCGTGACTATCTTCTTGGCCCGCTCGGCCCCCGAGGTCATGAACGCACGCAAGATCAGTTCGAGGTGATAGGTGGACGGAAACTTTGGTGCCGCTCCGAAACCGCCCCATTCCGTATCGTGCGCGCCGGCGATCTTCGCGAGCGTCTCGTTGACGACCACGAGACCGGGCACATCTGTCATCGGCTTCGTCGTGGCGCTCTTGCCGATCGCCTTCACGAGCGCCTCGGCGTTCGAATCGAGGTCGCCGCGGCGGTTGTGCCACGCGTCGTGGATGGCATCGAGCAGCTTGAGGAACGTGTCCTTGGGGAAGTAGGTGCCACCCCACAGCGGCCGCCCGTCGGCGTCGAGTACCACGGTCATCGGCCAACCGCCCTGCCCCGTGAGCGCTTGCACGGCGTCCATGTAGACAGCGTCGACGTCGGGCCGCTCCTCACGGTCGACCTTGATGCTGACGAACTTGGCGTTCATCGAGTCGGCGACTTCTCGGTCCTCGAACGATTCGTGCGCCATCACATGGCACCAGTGGCACGCCGAGTAGCCGACGGACAACAAGATCGGTAGATCGCGTTCACGGGCGGCCTGGAACGCCTCGTCACCCCACGGATACCAGTCGACAGGGTTGTCCCGGTGCTGGCGCAGATACGGCGACGTTTCAACGGCAAGTCGGTTCACGAGGCGACCCTACCGGTGTGGGTCAGCGGCTGGCGGCGAGGCAATCTGTCCGAAACCGGACGAGCGATCGGGTCAGGCACCCACAGCGTGGAAGCCGCCATCCACGTGCAGGATCTCGCCCGTTGTGGCAGGGAACCAATCGCTGAGCAATGCAACGCACGCCCGCGCCACCGGCTCGGAGTCCTGCACGTCCCAACCGAGCGGGGCACGCCCGTTCCAGGCGTCCTCGAACAGCCTGAAGCCGGGGACCGACTTGGCGGCCATCGTCTTGATCGGGCCGGCGGCGACCAGATTGCAGCGGATCTGACGCGGCCCGAGTTCGCGAGCCATATACCGCGAAAGGCTCTGCAGCGCCGACTTGGCGACCCCCATCCAGTTGTACGCCGGCCACGCCTGCTGGTTGTCGAAGTCGAGCCCCACGAACGAGCCACCGTTGTCCATCAAGGGGGCGAACGCGTCGGCCAGCGTCTTTAACGAGTAGGTCGAGACATGCATCGCCGTGGCGACATCGTCCCAGGGTGCACCGAAGAAGTCGTCGCCCAGGCAAGAGGCCGGTGCGAATCCGATCGCGTGCAGCACGCCGTCGACTCGACCCCACTTTTCTGCGACCGCCTGGCTCGCCGCCTCGACCTGCTCGGGCACGGTTACGTCAAGCTCGAACACGTCGATCCCGTCGCCGAGCTTGCCGGCGGTGCGCTTGGTGAGGCTCAACGCCCGGCCTGCACCTGTGAGCACGATCTCGGCGCCCTCCTCGAGGGCGATCTTGGCGACCCCGAACGCGATTGAGGCATCGGTCAGGACACCGGTGATGACGATCTTCTTACCTTCGAGCAAAGCCATGAGGGGAACGTAGTCGCCCGATCGGGTGATTCGGGTGTTACGGCGCCCTGGGCAGGCACCTGTGGTGTGTGCAAGGCTCCGGATATGCGAATCGGGATCATTGGAGGAACGGGACCGGCAGGAATCGGCTTGGCCGCAAGGCTGGCGAGCATTGGATACGAAACGGTCTTGGGTTCGCGTTCGGATGCTCGGGCGAAAGGGATCCGTGACGGACTTGTCGAGCGATACCCCGAACTCGACGAACTGATCGGATACGGAGACAATGCGACTTCGGCCGAGTGTGATCTGATCGTGATCGCCACCCCGTGGGACTCTGCGGCCGGAATGGCGCGCGATCTGGCGTCGGCGCTCGCCGGTAAGGTCGTGATCAGCATGGCCAACGCCCTGATCCGTGCCGGGGGCGAGTTCGAGCCGCTGATCCCGCCGCGCGGCAGTGTCGCCGCCCATGTCCAGGCCGCCGCCCCCGAGAGCTACGTCGTCGCCGCGTTCCATCACCTGCCCGCCAAGGAACTCGGCATGATCGGTAAGCCGATCGACTCCGACGTGCTGATCTGCGGTGACAACCGGGCGGCGGTCGAGAGGGTGAGCGAGATCGTCGCCAAGATCCCCGGCTGCCGACCGCTCGACGCAGGTGAACTCTCCAACGCGATGGCGATCGAGGCATTCACAGCGGTCATGTTGCAGCTCAATGTCCGATACAAGACTCGGGTCGCTCCGAGGATGACGGGAATCAAAGGCGGCCTCGGCGCGGTTGAACCCGTCTCATGACAACCCTGCAGCTGTACGACACCGCCCGCTCACAGATTGTTCCGTTCGATCCGGACGAGCACGTTCTGATGTACACCTGTGGCATCACGCCTTATGACGCGACCCACCTCGGGCATGCCGCCACGTTCGTCTCGTACGATCTCCTGCAGCGCCATCTGATCGACAAGGGCCACACCGTCCAGTGTGTTCGCAACGTCACCGACGTCGATGATCCGTTGTTCGCCAAAGCCCGCCAACTCGGTGTTCACTATCTCGATCTGGCTGCTGCCGAAGAGGCCAGATTCGAGCGCGACATGGTCGCTCTGAACGCGCTGCCGGTCGCATCGACGCCGCGAGCGTCCTCGGCGATCCCCGACATCCGCGGCTTCATCGGCATGGTGCTCGATCGCGGTTACGCGTATCAAGCCGGCGGCTCGGTGTACTTCGACGTCTCGAAGTCAGACGCCTTCGGTTCGATCAGCCACCACACCGAGGCGGAGATGATCGAGTTCGCCAAGCAGCGCGGCGGCCAGATCGACGACCCCAACAAGCGCCGCCCGCTCGACTTCGTGCTGTGGCACCCGTCCGCCCCAGACGAGCCGTCGTGGGACTCGATGTGGGGTGCCGGCCGCCCTGGATGGCACATCGAGTGCAGCGCCCTCGCCCTGCGCGAACTGGGCACTACGATCGATCTGCACGGCGGCGGCTCCGACTTGATCTTCCCTCACCACGAATGCGAGCGGGCGCAGTCAGAGGCTGCCACCGGTGAACTGTTCGTCAAGCATTGGATGCACACAGCCTTGATCAGTATGGATGGACAGAAGATGTCCAAGAGTCTCGGCAATTTGGTGTTCGTCGATCGCCTGCGCACCGAGTACGACCCGATCGCGATCAGGCTCGGCCTGATCGAGCACCACTACCGCACCGAGTGGGAGTGGGATGACGGCCTGATGGACCGCAGCACCGGTCGGCTGATGGCGTGGCGGATCAGTGCCGAAGGCGCCACCGGCAGTCTGCTCGACGAGGTACGCGAGCGTCTCGACGACGACCTCGACTCGCCGGGGGCGGTCGCTGCGATCGATCGCGCGGCCGCCAACGGTGTGTCCACTCGGGCTGCAGCGGAGCTGCTCGGCATTCCGCTGTGACGGTTGACGGCTGCAGATCGAGCCGCCGCCCGACGAAATCAGCGCGGGCCATGGCGATTCGCAATCTTGATGTCCTAACGTGCGAGCCATGAGCGACGGATCTGGGGCGAACAAGCTGCAGACTCGCACGCGCTCGATCGCCCGCCCGGTTGCCAGAAAGCTCTGGACGATCAACCAGAACGGTTACGAGCGGCTGCCCGTCGACGCCCCGGCGATCCTGTGTCCGAACCACATCAGCTTCCTCGATTCTGCGTTCTTGATGCTCACGGTTTCTCGCAACATCAGCTTCGTCGGCAAGGCCGAATACATGGATTCGTGGAAGACCAAGTTCATTTTCCCGGCGATGGGCATGATCCCGATCGATCGTTCCGGCGGTAGCAAGAGTCAGGCCGCACTCGACGCAGCCGAGCGCGTGCTCGAGCGCGGCGAATTGTTCGGCATCTTCCCAGAAGGCACCCGCAGCCGCGACGGCACTTTGTACAAGGCGCGTACAGGCGCCGCCCGGCTTGCGATGAAGATCGGTTGTCCGATCTTCCCGGTTGGGATCGTCGGCACCGACCTCATCCAGCCGTGCGACGCCAAGCTGCCGAAGTTGCGCAAAGAGTGCACAATCACGGTCGGCAGGGCGATCCGCCCAGAGCGGTACGCTGGCCGTGGCGCCGATCACCTGGCTTGGCGTTCGATGATGGACGAGGTCATGTTCGAGATCCGCGAAATTACGGGCCAGAACTACCGCAACGTGTATGCCGGTCAGGCCGAAACCGAGGTTGTCCCGAGATCGAAGGTGGCCAACGTCGCCGAACAGCAGGATCCGGCCGGTGAACGCCTGCTCGTCGCCGCCGGTTGACCGCCGGCGCAAACCCCCCCGGGAATGACCGGTTCGAACTCCTAGACTTTTCTAGGACATGTCGAACATCACCATCTCCCTTCCCGACGGGTCCGAGCGCGCGCTGCCGGTCGGCGCGACCGCCTTCGATCTCGCCAGTTCGATCGGAAAGCGGCTCGCCAAGGCCGCCGTTGCAGCGACGGTCGACGGGGTAGAGACCGATCTGACCCGGCCGCTCGTCGATGGCGCCAAGGTGGCGATCATCACCGAGGACACCGACCAAGGCCGTCACGTCCTGCGGCACTCGACGGCGCATGTCATGGCGCAGGCCGTAACGCGCCTGTTCGCCGGCGCCAAGTTCTCGATCGGACCGGCGATCGAGAACGGGTTCTACTACGATTTCGACCTGCCCGACGGCACGACATTCAGCGACGACGACCTCGTTGCGATCGAGGCGGAGATGGGCGCGATCATGAAGGCCGATCAGCCGTTCGTGCGTTCGGAGATGTCGATGGACGACGCGATCCAGCTGTTCGCTGATCAGCCCTACAAGGTCGAGATCATCGAGCGCGTCGAAGCCGCCGAGGCAGACTCGCTAGACGCAGCGGAGATCGGCGAAGTGGGTGTGATCAGCGCCTACCGCAACACCGACAGCTTCGTCGATATGTGTGTCGGACCGCATGTGCCAAGCACGGGCCGACTCGGCCATTTCAAGCTTCAGCGTGTTTCCGGCGCCTATTGGCGCGGCAACGAAAAGGGCCCGATGCTGCAACGCATCTATGGAACGGCCTGGGAGTCCAAGCAAGCATTACTCGATCATCTGCATCAGCTCGAGGAGGCCGCCAAGCGTGATCACCGCAAGTTGGCGACCGAGCTCGACCTGTTGAGTTTCCCTCGTGAGATGGGCGGCGGACTGGCAGTGTGGCATCCCAAGGGTGCCACCGTTCGCAAGCTGATGGAGGACTTCAGCCGGCTGCGTCACGAGCAGGGCGGCTACGAGTTCGTGTTCACACCCCACCTGGCGAGCGCCAAGCTGTTCGAGACATCGGGCCATCTGGCTTGGTACGCCGACAGCATGTACCCGCCGATGGAGATGGACAACGGCACGTACTACATGAAACCGATGAACTGCCCGATGCACTGCTTGATCTTCAAGAGTCGGCAGCGCAGCTACCGCGAGCTGCCGTTGCGGCTGTTCGAGCTCGGCACCGTGTATCGCTACGAGCGGGCCGGCACGCTGCACGGTCTTCTGCGAATTCGTGGATTCACCCAGGACGACAGCCACATCTACTGCACTCACGAGCAGCTCGCCGACGAGATCGCTTCGCTGCTCGACTTCGTGCTTTCGGTGTTGCGGGCGTTCGGGTTCGACGACTTCACGTTCAACCTGTCCACGAAGAATCCAGACAAGTACGTCGGCACCGACGAGATCTGGGACGAGGCCACCGAGGCGCTCCGCGAGGCGCTCGACCGGCATGGACTCGAGTACGAGTTGAAGGAGGGCGACGCCGCCTTTTACGGTCCCAAGATCGACATCGACGTGCGAGACGCGATCGGGCGGTCGTGGCAGCTGTCGACGATCCAAGCCGACTTCCAGCTACCCGAGCGCTTTGATCTCGAGTATGTCGGGGCCGACAATGGCCGGCACCGGCCGATCATGTTGCACCGCGCTCTATTCGGCTCGATCGAACGGTTTTTCGGGGTCTTGATCGAGCACTACGCCGGCAATTTCCCGACCTGGCTGGCGCCGCTCCAGGTCCGTGTCCTGCCGGTCGCCACGGCTCACGAGGAGTACGCCCAGATGGTGGTCGAGCGGTTGGCCGAAGCCGGTGCTCGCGTCGACATGATCGGAGCCGGTGACGCGCTCGGCAAGCGAATCAGGGCGTCGAAGCTTGAAAAGCTGCCGTACATCCTGGTGGTCGGCGACGACGATCTGGCGGCCGGCACCGTCGGGGTCAACCCGCGCCACGAAGAGGTCGAACGCGGCGTAGATCTCGAAGAGTTCATCGAGCGTTTCACCGACGAGGTGGAAGCCGGCAACAACCGAGCGTTCACGGCCTGATCGACATGCTCGAACGGCTTTGGAACGGTTGGCGCTCGAGCTACGTCAGCTCACTCGAACCGGAAAGCGACGAGCCGGGACAGGGAAGCCTGTTCACGCGTATCCTGGCGACCGGGCTGAGCGACGACGAGACGAACATCGTGCACCGCGGGCCGCACTGCTTCGTGATCCTCAACGCCTTCCCGTACGGCACCGGTCATCTGCTTGTGCTGCCGTATCGTGAGGTGGCCAACCTCCACGATCTCGATCTCGGCGAAACGACCGAGCTGTGGTCGACCGTTACCGACGCGGTCGCCGCCGTCACCGCTGCTTATGCGCCCGATGGTGTCAATGTCGGGCTCAACCTCGGGCGCGCCGCCGGTGGGTCCGTCAGCGAGCACTTGCATGTCCACGTCTTGCCGCGATGGATCGGTGACGGCAACTTCATGACGGCGGTCGCCAACACGCGCACGATTCCCGAACCGCTCGACGAGACCGCTGCGAAGCTACGAACCGCCTGGCCTAGGCTGACTCAATCATGAACGGCCCCGAATCCGCCGGCCCCGACGAACTCCGCGACGAACTTCCAGACGATCTCAATCCCGAGGGCTTTGTCGGTGCTTACCGATTTCCAGACAACTCTCGGCGTCGCATCCCCGGTGTGATCTATCTGGTCTTCGCGGCAGCGTGCCTGGTCTTGTATCTCGCGGCCCGAGACTCGTCTCCGCTCGTAAACGGTGGCTTTGGGTGGGCTGCGCTCGCGCTCGGGACGATGGGATTGCTCGCTATCACGTCGGGTTGGCGCATGAAGGTCGACGAGACGCAGGCCCTGGTCGAAGCCCAGAAGGCGATCGGATTTCCGGTTGGACATGCCTCCGCGCAGCAGGTCTGGCACGGTCTGCGCAGCCGGCCGACATGGCGAGTGTTGTGCTACTCGACAGAGGAGCCGCCGCAACGCCGCGGCCTGGTGTTGGTCGATGCACTCGACGGTCGCGTGCTCCAGCACCTCGTCGAGGACAACCCCGAACAGTGGGTCGGTAGCTGATGTTCGACGGCAAGTTCAGGGCCCCGGTCGACGCTGCGGTCAAGCCGATCGGAGCGGCCCTGCGAAAGACGAAGATGACGCCGGACCATCTCACGATCGTCGGGTTACTCGTTGGCGCCGGGGCGGCCGTTGCGGTCGGTGCCGGCCATCTGCGACTCGGTTTGGTCCTGGTGATCGCCGCCGCTCTGCCAGATCTGCTCGATGGCGCCCTGGCGAAGGCGTCGAACACTTCGAGTCAGCGCGGTGCATTCTTCGACTCGACCGTCGATCGCATCACCGACGCCCTGCTGTTCGGCGGGATCGCCTACCACTTCGCCGAAACCGAAGATCCTCGAATGGTTGTGCTGCCGTTTGCGGTGTCCGCCGTGTCGTCGGTTATCTCGTACCAGCGCGCCAAGGCTGAGTCATTGGGCCTCGACGCCAAGGGCGGCTTGATGGAGCGCGCCGAACGGATCGTCGTGTTGTGCATCGGATTGCTGATCGAGCCCTGGTTCGACGGCGCCCTCGTCTGGATCCTGTGGGGCATGCTGATCTTGATCTCGATAACCGCCGTCCAGCGTTTCGTCAAGGTCTGGAAGCAAGCCGCTGTCGCTCCGGTCACTCAGGCCCGAATCGATCTTCGGCGTGCGCGTCGTGCGACGCGCCGAGGGGCCCGCCTGCACCGCCGCAGTTCGCGCGTGCCGCTGCGGCAGCGGGTACCGCGCCGGAAGGACTGAGCGCGTGGCGTCGACGCCATGAATCAATCTCGCGACCGATTCGACCTCGCCGGCGCCGCAACCTTCGGGGGTTACCGGATGGCGGCGCTAGCGGCGCGCGGGTTGCCCGGCTTCGCCGCTCGCGGTCTGGTGCCGGCGATCGGCATCGGTGCCAACTTCGCCAGTCGCGAGCGCAGATCGATGATTGAGCGCCACCTTCGGAGGGCGGATCCGACGATCGGCGGGTTGCGGCTTCGACGAGCCGTGCAAGAGGCATTCGATTTCTACACACGGTATTGGCTGGAGAGCTTTCGACTGCCGTACCTGTCGGCGCAGGCTGTCGACAAGGGGATGCACGTCGAAGGCTACGACCGTGTCACCGAGGCGCTCGAGCTCGAAAATGGCGTCATCCTGGCGTTGCCGCACCTGGGAGGTTGGGAGTGGGCCGGACGATGGTTGGCCGATCGCGGGCATGGTGTCACCGCCGTGGTCGAGGCGATCGAGCCGCCCGAACTGTTCGACTGGTTCGCTGAGCTGCGCAGCAAGCTCGGTATGCAGATCGTCTCGCTGGGTCCGACAGCGGGCCGTGACGTGCTGGCGGCCCTGAAGCGCAACGATGTGGTGTGCCTGCTCAGTGATCGCGATATCCAGCGCACCGGTGTCGACGTCGAACTGTTCGGCGAGACCACCACGATTCCGGCCGGTCCAGCGACGTTGTCGATCCGAACCGGTGCCCCGATCTTGCCGACCGCGGTGTATTTCACGGACCGCACCGATGGCCATCTCGGCATCGTGCGGCCGCCCGTCGACATCAGCCGGTCCGCCGACGGGCTGCGGGCCGACGTCAAGCGCGTGAGCCAGTCATTGGCGGCAGAGCTGGAGTATCTGATCCGGCGCGCCCCCAGCCAATGGCACCTATTCCAGCCCAACTGGCCCAGTGATCCGGGATACTAGGGAAAGTCCAGCTAGTCGGCTCGCGTCGCCCTTCGGCGGCGGTGTCGTGACACGAAAACGACACAACTGCCGCCGACCCGGCATCGAGCGCACGCCTGGTGATGTCCTCCGAGTCGGGCCAGAGGTGCGCGTAGGTGTCGAGCGTCGTCGTTGCCGATGAGCTCCCAAGATGGCGCTGTACGGCCTTCACGCTTGCGCCCTGGTCGATCATCACCGTGGCCGCGTAGTGCCTGAGAGCATGCGGCTTGAAGCCATTCACGCCTGCCTTCGTGGCTGCGCGACGCCAGATGTGGCGGAACGCGTTGCGTCGGATCGGGTCGCCCTTGGTGTCGGTGAAGATCAGACCAGTCGCGCCGACGCCGAACTGCTCGAGATGGAGCGCCAGCTGGTCGACCACCAGCTGAGGTATCGGGATGTTGCGGACACTGCTCGGTGTCTTGGCTGGCCCGAGCCGTAGGGGAGAACCCGCGATCGTGATGAGCTGCCGACCGACCCGAATCGATCGCCTAAGGAACTCGACGCGATCGACCGTGAGGCCGAGCGCCTCACCGGGCCGGAGCCAGCCCAAGGCAGCGCGGATCGAATCGCCGCCAACGCCCTCGTACCTATCAACTGCTCCCACCGGCGTTCCAATACGACTCGTTCCTCCAACTGAGGTTGGCGTGACTGTGGCACCAGTTCCGCTTGGCCCCGCGAAAACGCCGCCGCCGACATGGGAGTGAATCGCGGCCACTAGAACTGTCAGTAACCACCGCTGTGGGAACGCCGACCTCCGCTACACGTCGACCACCAGCAACGTGTCAGCCCGGCCGAGCGATCCGTCGATGGCGAGTGATTGGGCGAGCTGGTCGAGTTCGTCGGGCGTGAGGTCGTCGGCGTGCTTCATGCGGTCGATCGCGACCGGTGTGTGGCCGTCCAAGGCACCTTCGGAACCTGAACTAAGTTGCTTGCTCTTCAACAGACCAACAGGGGTAACACCATGCTCATGGCAAATACACACACGTTCAAGGGCGACCAGTCGCCGGACTCGATGAAGGCCGTCCTGGCGGTGTTCGCCGCGCGCGGACCGGTAGAAGGCCAGATCGCTCACTACGTATTCGCTGACGGCAGCGGTGGGTTGACCATTACCGACAGCGATGACCCCCAAGCGGGTTACGCAGAGGCGCTCGCGTATAAACAGTGGATGGACTTCAAGAGCACACCGATTCTGACGGTCGACGACGCGATGCCAGCGATCATGGCAGCCTTCGGCTAACACCAGACACCAACGAACGCTTCCTAAGTGGGAGCGACCCCCTACGTTGCCGTCCAGGACCCGCAGGATTGGCTCGGCGGCGGATACCGGCCAGTTTGGCCTAGTTGTCGGCCCGCGACCGCTCCTGGACATGACGGCGGCCATGACCAGCCTCAACCACCGATGCCGCCCACACTCGACGACGGTCACTGGCTCGACAATTCGCTGCCGGCCGAGCGGTCACTGAGGTCGCCGCCGAACTTGCCTGCTCGGTCCAGACCGCGACCGGCGACCGGCCAGTCCCGACGAATATGACGCCAGGGTGTGACGCGTGCGGCGCCACATTCGCGCCCAACATCGTGCTAGGCGCGCGGCCAGCCCCCGCCACCGTTTCGAGCAAAGCCAGCGTGCCATCGGGCCTCAAGCCCGGTGCTGACGAACGCCCAGGGTGTGGCGGCACCGTGGCTGTGCTCTGATGTCGAGGTGCGCTCAGCGACACGCCGTGACACGAGCGTGACACAAACACCCGAGAAACGCCGTGAACTAGTGAGAACCACCGAGACACGAAACCGCAGGTCAATCAGCATTTCCCTACGAAGCACCAGGTCACCGCACCCCCCCATGTCATTTCCAGCCCAACTGGCCGAGTGATCCGGGATACTAGGTTGGCCCTGTTCAACCCATGCTAGGTACGTGCCGATGACAACGAGATGAAGCGTTCATGGATCGCGCCTGCGAGCCTCGCCCTGATCGGGGCCGGGTTGATTGCGACATATCTGAGCGCGTCTCCATCCCGATCGAGTGAGTTGTTGGCCGCCGCGGCTCCGGCGGTCGCCGCCGTCGCCGTGATCGTTGCGATACTGGTCCATCGGCCCGTACGTCCTGTGCCTTGGTTCTTGTTGGCGGTCGGGCTCTGGATCCTGTCGGCGGCCTCGATTGCACAGGCTGACGAATGGTTCGATGTCGGTGGTCTCGTATTCCCAGGAGCGGGCCAGGCCGTCGGCTTCCTGGCTTACCCGTCACTATTCGTGGCGACGATCGGAATCGCATCGGGGCGCCGCCACGCCCGAGATCTGATGGCCGGATCCGAACTGATCATCTACTCGGTGGCGATCACGGCGTTGACCTGGTTGGCGGTTGCGGGGCCTTACTACGAAGACGGCAAGATGCCGCTCGATGGCCGAGCATGGATCTGGCTGCTGCCACTGATGGACGGGACCCTGGCGCTGGTAGCGAAGCGCACGATGGAGAGCGACGGCGAGCAGCGTCAGATGGCGCAACTACTCGTGCTTGGATTCTTGGCGCTCGGCGCCGCACACGTGTTGACCGGGTGGGCTGCCTACGAGGGCGACCTGACACCCGGGTCCCGGTTGGCGGCAACGGTGATGATCGGTCCCGTGCTGATTGGAATCGTCGCTACGCTGCCATCGATGAAGCTCGCTACTGCACCGAGAGGCGACTTGTTTCGAGTCCACTGGTCGCAGATCTTCGGGCTGCTGTTCGCCGCCCTGATCCCGCTCGGGGCGATGGTCCTGATCTTGGCGGGAGGGCTGTCGTCGGCCTCGTCGTTCATGGTTGTGGCGCTGGCGGCTGTGATCGTGATCGTGCTGGCTCTAGCACGGATGTGGCGGCTGGTCGACCAGGTTCGCGTGTTGACCGAGCAACGCGGCACGGACCGCCTTGCGGCCATGGTCGAGCATTCCAGCGACGTGGTGATTCTGGCCGACCACGATGGGCAGGTCAGCTACGCCAGTCCCGGCCTTCGATCAACACTCGGATACGACCCGGAAAGTTGGCGTGGCAGACATCTGATCGATGTCGTCGTCGACGAGGAACGGGAGACGGCTGAGCGATACCTCGCTCGGTTGGTCGAGTTCGGCAACGGAGGAACCGTAGAGTTCGATACGACCCTCCTGCATGACGACGGCCAATACCGAAAGGCCACCGCGGTCGTCGCCAATCTGGTCGGTGGTGCCGCCGTCGACGGAATTGTCGCCACCTTCCGCGACGTTACCGAGCAGCGAGATCTCGAGCGCCAGCTGAGTCACCGGGCGTTCCACGACGAGCTGACCGGGCTCGCAAACCGTGCGCTCTACCTCGACCGGATGGATCACGCCCTGCGGGTCGCCCGACCGCAGGAGGATCCCGTCGTCGTGCTGTTCGTCGACCTCGACGATTTCAAGTCGGTAAACGATGGGCTCGGGCACAGCGTTGGCGACCAACTGTTGAAGACCGTCGCCGACCGGATTCGTGCCGCTGCAGGCGTCGGTGACACCGCCGCACGGCTCGGAGGCGATGAGTTCGCCGTGCTGCTCGAAGATCGAGGTGGCGTCGATCGGGCGATCGACGTTGCCGAGCGGCTGCTCGAATCGTTGCGCGAGCCGGTCTCGATCGCCGGTTACGACGTTGCCGTGATGGCCAGTGTCGGCGTGGCCGTGGCGGCGCCAGGGATGAGCACCACGAGCGTCCTACGCGACGCCGACATAGCGATGTACGAGGCCAAGAGGGCCGGCAAGGGCCAGATCCGGATCTTCGACCCGGCGATGCGGCTCGTGGCCACCAAACATCTCGAGTACCGCGGCGAGCTCGGCCAAGCCCTCGATAGGGGCCAATTGCGCCTCGTCTACATGCCGTTCGTCGACCTGCGGTCCGGCCAGGTCACGGGCGCGGAAGCGTTGATCCGTTGGCACCACCCCGAGCACGGCAACGTTCCGGCCGGCGACTTTCTGCCGATCGCCGAACGCTCTGGTCTGATCGTGCCGATCGGGTACTGGGTCCTCGAGCAAGGACTGCAACAGCTCGCCAAGTGGCGCCCGGCGTTGTATCTGAGCACGAATGTGTCCGCTGTGCAGATCCGGCAACCGGACTTTGTCGAGAAGGTGATCGAGGCCATCGATCGACACCACATCGACCCCGGCGCCGTGATGTTGGAGATCACTGAGACGGTGCTCGTCGACGAAGGTGATCGCGCCGACCAGACCGTCGATCGGTTGCGGGCCGAGGGCATCCGGTTGGCGATCGACGACTTCGGTTCCGGGTCCTGTTCCTTGAGTCGCCTGCAACGTCACCCGATCGATCTACTGAAGATCGATCGAGGGGTGATTTCCGACTTCGGCCACGATCCAAGCGGCAACACCTTGACAAGGGCGATCCTGCAAATGGCCGAGTCGTTGAACCTGCAGACGGTCGCGGAAGGCATCGAGACGACCGGCCAACTCCGCGAACTGCGCCGGAGTGGTTGCGATCTCGGTCAGGGATACCTGTTGTCGCAACCGCTCGAAGCCGAAGAATTGGTCCGCCGATTCGGTCCGGTCGACGCCCTCGGCGTCAGCTGAGCTGCCCGTCGGAGGTACGGTTCCCCCGTGAGTCTGCGCGTCGGCATGGTCTGTCCGTACAGCCTGTCGATTCCCGGAGGGGTCCAGGCCCAGGTGTTGGGGCTGGCGCGAGAGCTGCGGCGCAGCGGCCATGAGGTCAGGGTCTTGGGCCCTTGCGACGGGCCGCCGCCCGAGTCGTTCGTGACACCGCTCGGAGACAGTTTGCCGACGGTGGCCAACGGTTCGATCGCGCCGCTCGCACCCGACCCGTCGGCGACGCTGCGCACGCTGCGTGCCCTGCGCGACGAGGCGTTCGACGTTATCCATGTCCACGAACCGTTGGCGCCTGGGCCGCCGATCACAACGGTCACCCTGCACACCGCTCCGATGGTCGGCACGTTTCATGCCGCCGGGCGATCGTCGATGTACCGCGTGTTCAGGCCGGGGTTGAAACGATTGCTCGACCGAATCGACCACAAGGTCGTCGTCTCGAAGGACGCGCTCGCTCTCGTGCAGGGTTATCTCGGCGGCGAGTACGAGGTGTTGTTCAACGGAGTCGCAACGAACGAGATTCGGGCCACGCCACCTCGCCAACATGATCGGCCTGCGATCTTCTTTGTCGGGCGCCACGAGCAGCGCAAGGGTCTCGAGGTGTTGTTGGAGGCGTTGCGCCGAACAGACCTCGACGTCAGCTGCTGGATCGCCGGTGACGGACCGGATACCAATCGGCTCAGAACCGAGTACGGCGGTGATGACCGGCTGGAGTGGCTCGGTCGGATCAACGACGCCGACAAGCTCGCTCGCCTGCGGGGAGCATCGGTGTTCTGTGCTCCCTCGCTGCACGGCGAATCGTTCGGGGTGGTGCTGATCGAGGCGATGGCAGCAGGCACGCCCGTAGTTGCGAGCGCTCTCGACGGCTACCGGAATGTCGCCACCGATGGGGTCGACGCGGTTCTCGTACCGCCGGGCGACGTCGACGGATTGGGTGCTGCACTGAGAAGGGTGCTCGGGGATCCGGCCCTTTCGGCCGCCTTTGTCGAGCGCGGGTCACTGCGCGCCGACGACTTCGCTATGTCGAGTCTGGCGGCCGCATACGTCGACATCTACCGCCGCCTCGCCACGTAGACTGGCACGATGTGGATCTTCATAATCGTGCTGATCATGGTGGTGGCGCTCGCGGCGTACCTGATCAGCGCATATAACGGGCTCATTCGCCGCCGTAACCAGATCGAGAACGCCTGGTCCCAGATCGACGTCCAGATCAAGCGGCGACTCAACCTGATCCCCAACCTGGTCGAAACGGTCAAGGGTTATGCCGCCCACGAGAAGGACACCCTCGATGCGGTGATCAGCGCTCGCAATGCTGCCGTCGCCGCCCCTGACACACCGGGCGCCCAAGCCCAGGCCGAGAACGCTCTGACAGGAACGTTGCGCCAATTGTTCGCCTTGGGTGAGGCATATCCCGATCTGAAAGCCAATACGAACTTCCTCGCCCTCCAGGAAGAGCTGAGCGCCACCGAAGGTCGTGTGGCCTACGCCCGCCAGTTCTACAATGACTCGGTATTGGGCTACAACAATAAACTCCAGCAGTTCCCGACGATGTACTTTGCCAAGATGCTCAAATTCGAGCGTCGTGAGTACTTCGAGGCCGACGAGGCCGCTCGCTCGACCCCAACCGTCGAATTCTGAACCGACGTAGATCGCCGCCACCCCCAACATGCCGCCACCCCCAACATGCCTACACCCCGAACATGTATGAACTGATTCGGTCGAACAAACGTCGCAGTGTCCTTCTCACCGCGGCCTTCGTGATCGTCGTTGCCCTTGCAGGCGCTGCGTTCGGGCTGGTGTTCGGCGGTGGTCTGACCGTCACCATCATCGCAGTCTTGATCGGTGCCGTGATTGCCTTCGCCAGCTATTGGAAAGCCGACGCGATCGCACTCGCTGTCAGTCGCGCCAAGCCGGCCGACCCCGATGAGTACGCACGTCTCCACAACCTCGTCGATGGCCTCTGTATCGCCTCTGGGCTGCCGAAACCCGGTGTGTACGTCGTCGATGATCCAGCTCCGAACGCGTTCGCCACAGGCCGCAATCCGAAGCACGCCTCGATAGCCGTGACGACCGGGTTGCTCGAGAAGATGAATCGGGTCGAACTCGAGGGCGTCGTCGCCCACGAACTCAGCCATATCCGGAACTACGACATCCTGATCTCGACGCTCGCGGTAACGATGGTTGGCGCCGTTGCTCTGATGAGCGACATTGCGATTCGCACGATGTGGTGGAATGGCGGCCGTGTTCGGCGATCGGGGGATCGTTCCAATCGCAACAATCCGCTAGCGGCTGTGGGGTTCGTGCTGTTGATCCTGGCCCCGCTGATCGCCAAGGCGATGCAGGCGTCGATCTCGCGCCAACGCGAGGCGCTCGCCGATGTCAGCGCCTGTCAGATGACGCGCTACCCACCGGGCTTGATCTCGGCGCTCGAAAAACTGAAGGCCGACACCACGGTGACGCATTCTGCGTCGACGGCTACGGCACACCTGTGGATCGAACAGCCGATGAGTGGTGTCGGCGACGATGGTCGATTGGGCAGCCCTCACAGGTGGTTCGACACGCATCCACCGCTCGAAGAGCGCATCGCATTGTTGAGGGAACTGTGAATCGGACCGGATTGTCGATGGGCTTGCTTATCTCCGCGGCACTGATCGCCGCCTCCTGCTCGGGAGGCGACGACAGCGCCGCCAGCACGACGATCGCGATCACCACCACAACCACCACGCCGCCGAGCAGCACCACCACTAGTAGCACCACCACCACGACCGCTACGACAACGACGAGCGTCTCGGCGGCTACAACCACGAGTAACGATGTCACCAGAATGCCGCTGACGGGAGAACCTGTCGACGATGAGTCAGAGATTCCCGATCGGCCGGCGCTGGTTGTCAAGATCTCGAATGCTCCGTCGAGTGTGTTACCGCAGGCCGGGTTGAACAGCGCCGACATCGTGTTCCATGAGGTCATCAACGACAACGCCTCTCGGTTGGCCGTTGTGTTCCACTCCCGAGGCAGCGATCCGATTGGCCCGATTCGGTCAGGCCGCACCCAGGACATCAATCTGTTGCTATCGCTGAACCGTCCACTGTTCGCATGGAGCGGCGGCAACCGAGCCGTCACCAGGGCGATCGAAGGCTCGGAACTCATCGATCTCAGCTTCCAGCGCACGAGTGGCTATTACCGGCGCGGCAGTCGCAGCGCGCCGAACGATCTCTACTCGAGCACCGAGGTCCTGTGGGGGCACACACCCGACGATTCGCAGGGCCCGACACAAGTGTTCGAGTATCTCCGAGCCGGAGACGCCGTGATCGGTTCTCCCGCCACCGACATCACGATTCAGCTCGATGGGATCGGCTCGCGTTGGCGCTACGACGCTGACTCGAACGGTTACTATCGCTCGCAGAACGGGGTCGTGCACAACACCGAGACCAGCATCGGGGTCGAGCAGGTCTGGACCCGAAATGTAGTGGTCATGATGGCCGACTACGGTCGCAACCAATTCGACGGCAACCCGGAAGCGCAGGTGCTCGGCTCGAATCCGGTGTTCATCTTCTCGGGCGGAACCGTTCGGTCCGGCACCTGGCTGCGGTTCGAGCCGACCGAACCGTTCGGTTTCTTCGACACGGCCGAAGACCTCAATCCGCTCGGCCTGCAACCCGGTCGTACCTGGCTCGAGATCCCCCGCAATCTTGACGGTGTGCTCGACTGGAGCGAGTGAACGGGCGCGCTCTGGTCATGCCTCGAACGGTGGCCGACGTCTGTGCGCCAGCCGAGTGCCTCAGTCGGCGAGGCGCCGGGCGGCTTCGACCACGACGGCGATCGCGTTCGCCTCGACCCGGCCGTGTACGGCGTCGTCGGGGATCTCCTGCTGTGTTCGGTTGACCAATACCCCGGCGACCATCCCCGCCCGCCAACCGTTGGCCGAGCACATCGTGAACAGCGTGGCGCTCTCCATCTCGTAGTTGAGCACGTGTAGCGCCGCCCACTCGTCGGCGCTGCCCTGGAGCGACCGGCGGACATAGCCCGACACCGTGTCGTAGCGCTCCTGGCCGGGATAGAACGTGTCGGAGGCGACCGTGATGCCGACATGGCTCTGGTAGCCCAGATCGCGGGCCGATTCGACGAGCGCTGTGGTGCAGTCGAAGTGGGCGACGGCGGGGTATTCGAGTGGGGCGAAATGCACGCTGGCGCCGTCCATCCGCACCGATCCGGTGGTGACGATCAGATCGGCCACTTCGATGCCGGGCTGAATGGCACCGGTCGTTCCGACCCTCAGGAAGCTGCGAATCCCGAGCTGAGCCAGTTCCTCGACGGCAATCGACGTGGATGGCCCGCCGATCCCTGTCGAAGTCACGACGATCGCTGTGTCGCCGGAGAACCCGAGGAAGCTGTGGTATTCGCGGTTCGATGCGAGCGACCTGGGATTGTCGAGCAAGCTGGCGATCTTGGGAACCCTCCCAGGATCGCCGGGCAGGATCGCCACGGTTGCGCCGTGAAGCTGGTCACGGGTAAGGCCAAGGTGAAATACATCCGACACGTCGACCACCGTACTCAAAATCGGCCGCCGACCAGAACGGTCACCGCTGCGAGTTCGTCGATCACCTACCGATGGGCGGCTTCGAGGACGGCGAACTCGAACAGGTCGACCGCATAGATGATCGGGGTGTGCGGCCGACCCTCGACGCACCGACTTACCCACAGGTTTGGGGTCGCTCATCCCCAGGAAATTCACATGTTGTCGGGGCTGACTTTCCACAGGGGTAATGGTTCACAATGGACGAGATGTCGTCCCCTATTCCGCACACGAGTCAGCGGGCCCGTCGCCACGGCGCTGTGCTGCAGCCGGCAGAGCGCCGCCAACTCGAGCGCTCGGGGTGGCGGACCACGCTCGAATACCGCGAGAACCATGTGCGCGGCCTCGACGGACGCCTGCTGCGGATCGAGCCCGTCTGGATCGCCGAGGCCGAGCGATACGACGGTCAGATCGCCGTTGCAACGGCCGAAGCACCGACGATCGATGCGGCATGGACGAAGCTGCAGGCCGATGTCACCGCCTCGAGGGTGCGCGTCTTACGCCGGGTGCGGATCGCCGCAAGCGGGTAGCGGCCCGACGGGCGCCGATCTTTGACAAACTGTTAAGCTCGTTGGGTGCAACTCGCAGATCGTTTGGATCGTCTAGGAACCGAGACAGCATTCGCGGTGTCGTTGGCGGCCGCACAATGGGCTGGGCAAGGCAATCGTGTCTACCCGTTCCACCTCGGTGACATCAATCTGCCTACGCCCGGCAACATCGTCGACGCCATGAATCGGGCGATCGCCGATGGTCGCACGGGCTATTGCCCGGCGGCCGGCATCCCCGAACTGCGAGATGCGCTGGCAGAGAACATCGGTGGTGACCGAGGTCTCGAACTCACCGGCGAGAACATCGTCGTGCAGCCCGGCGGCAAACCGGTCATCACCAAGTTCATCCAGACGGTGATGAATCAGGGCGACGCAGTGCTGTACCCGAATCCTGGCTACCCGATCTATGAGAGCCAGATCGACTACTTCGGCGGAAACCCATTGCCGTACCGCTACCACGAAACGCCGCTCGGGTTCGGGATCGATCTCGATCAGCTGCACCAGCTTGCGCCTCGAGCACGCGTGCTGATCTACAACAATCTTCAGAACCCGCTCGGCTGCGAAAGTACGACCGAAGAGATGGTCGAGATCGCCCGGCTGGCTGTAGAGCACGATCTCGTGGTGCTCAGCGACGAGGCCTACTTCGAGATGCGCTACTCGGGCAACTCGACCTCGATCGCCTCGCTGCCCGGAATGTCAGAGCGCACCGTGATCCTGTACACATTCTCTAAGAAGTTCGCGATGACCGGATGGAGGCTTGGGTGTGCGGCAGCGCCGATCCATATCGCCCAGCAGATCGCCAAGATCAACACCAATGACGAAAGCTGCACTACCCACTTCGTGCAGGCCGCCGGAGTCGAGGCGCTCAGGGATCCCTCTGGATCAGAAGACCTGCTCACCGAACTCCGGTACAGGCGCGACGCTGCTTGGGATGCACTCGAGGCCATACCGGGTGTCATCTGTCCGAAGCCTGATTCGACGTTCTACCTGTTCCCGAACGTGACCGAGTTGGTGTCCCGACTCGGGCTCGACTCGGTCAGCAAGTTCGCCGAGCAGGCGCTGCACAACACAGGTGTGTCGTTCTGCACCCGGCACCACTTCGGTTTGGCGCAGCCCGACGAGACACAGCACTACATCCGATTGGCCTACTCGGGCATCGATGTCGCTGACATAACCGAAGGGATCTGTCGCCTCGCAGCCTGGATCGATGCAACGTGAGCGACTTGCCGCGGATCGTCGTAACGGGAAAGATTCCCGAATCTGGCCTCGAACTGCTTCGCCAAGCTGGCGACGTCTGGGCCTGGGATCTCGCTGAGCCGATTCCGGCCGACGTTCGCGACGCCCAGCTGGCGACCGCAGTTGCCGCTGTCACCGTGTTGACCGACCGTGTCGACGACGCATTTCTGGATGCTGCCCCGAAGCTGCGAATCGTCTCCAATGTTGCCGTCGGCTACAACAACGTCGACGTCGCGGCGTGCCTACGGCGCGGTGTGATCGTCACCAATACGCCAGGCGTGCTCACCGATGCGACCGCCGACTTGGCGATGGCCCTGATCCTGATGAGCACACGCCGGCTCGGTGAGGGCGAACGGCTGATCCGATCGGGTGAGCCGTGGCAGTGGGGGATGTTCATGATGCTCGGCGTCGGTCTGCAGAGTCGCCGGCTCGGCATCATCGGAATGGGCGGAATCGGTGAAGCTCTGGCGCAGCGCGCCAAGGGATTTGGGATGACGGTGGTGTACCACAACCGTCGGGCGGTCGACGTCGAGACCGAGGAGCGGCTCGGGGCGCAACTCGTCGGCCTGCACGAACTGCTCGAAACCAGCGACATCGTCTCGCTCAACTGCCCGTACAGCGAAACCACCCACCACCTGATCGACGCCGTTGCGCTGGGCCGCATGAAGTCGTCGTCATACCTGGTCAATACGGCACGTGGCCCGATCATCGACGAGGCAGCCCTCGCCGAGGCGCTGCTGAACGGCGAGATAGCAGGTGCCGCACTCGACGTATTCGAGAACGAACCCGATGTGTACCCAGGACTGCTCGGCCTCGACAATGTCGTGCTGGTGCCTCACCTCGGTTCGGCCACGATCGAGACCCGGTCGGCGATGGCCAGATTGGCTGCGCAAAACGTGGTCGAGGTGCTCCTGGGCCATCCCCCGACCAACCAGGTCACCGCCTGACGATTCTGTCGCCGGCCGCCCGAAACCGAACGGACAGGTGTCAGCTAGGCAAGTTCCCCGGTCCCAGCACGGCGTTCAACGCCATAGTTCGATTCTGACGAAGCGCTGTTGAAGAGATGATCTGAAGACTGCTCCTTGCGGTGGAGCAGGCCTCCGTTCGGATCAGCCTGTGAAGCCCGATTCTTTGTGGGATCCGTCGCATAGCGGCTTGGAACCGGACTGGCCGCAACGGCACAGCGTGACCCGGTTGCGTACCTCGAGTTGACTGCCGTCGGCACCTTGCACGGCAATCCCACCACTGACCCAGAAGGGGCCGTCAGGAATCGCTGCGATCTCAGTTGGTAGGTCGGGTTCGATCTGCTCGCCGTCGACAGCGTACGTGAGGGCACCCGACGGGCAGCGTTCGACCATTGCCATCGCCTGGGCCCGGGTTCGACTGTCGTCGGTCTTGTCCGCCATCTTCCAAATGTTGGTGACCTGGTTGCCACAGAATCCGGCGTGCACACAGGTTGGCCGGTCGTCGAAGATCTCGAGACCTTCGCCACCGAGGCTCTTGGCGCGTTCGGCGTATTCGCCGTCGGGTGCGTTGGCAGAGCCGTCCCACTCGATCGTCGCGTGGGTGCGGTCGCAGAACGGCTTGTTCGACGACTCTCCACAGCGACACAGCACATAGCGACCTTCGGTATCGGTGGGCTTGGCGGTCTTCCACGTCAGTGGCTCGCCGTGCTCGGACACGACGGGCGTCTTGACGGTCAAAGGCACGTCGCCACTGACGATGTACGGGCCGTTCTCGACGACCTTGATCTGTTGCTCATCGCGCATGGTGTTGCTCCTCGAGATTTGGTCTTCTGGCTGTGCGTCGATTGTTGTCGATAGCGGTTCCGATCGCAACAGGCTGCCGACCGTCAATCAGCCCAAAGCCGCGTGTCGGTCCAGAATCCGTCGGCGTCATTCCTCTCGGTCGGCATTCGGCCGGTGCGGGCCAAGCAGCCGCGCCGTTCAGAATACGGCCGAGACGAGGCAGCCCGGCGCCGCCAGCGTCGTCGCTGCAACGGTGGTGAGCGCCCCAAGCGTTACGCGAGGGGTTTGCTCGGACCTGGCGAAACGTTGCTAGAGCTTTGAGTCAGAAGCTGGCGAGGATGTCGTTGAACGTTTGGCTGGGGCGCATTGCTGCGGTGACTTTGATGGGGTCTGGCAAGTAGTAGCCGCCGACGTCGTTGGGGTGGTCTTGATCGGCGATCAGCTCGGCGTCGATCTGATCGATCTTCTCGCTGAGTGCTGCCGCGAGTGGGGCAAACCCGGCCGCCAGGTCAGCGTCCACGGTTTGATCGGCGAGCGCCTGAGCCCAGTACAGAGCGAGCCAGCAATGGCTTCCGCGATTGTCGATCTTGCCGAGTTTTCTGGCCGGTGACTTGTTCTCGTTGAGAAGAGTGGCGGTCGCTTCGTCGAGCGCCTCGGCGAGTACCTTCGCTCGAGCGTTGCCGGTGACCTCACTCAGATGTTCGAGCGAGGCGGCGAGGGCGAGGAACTCGCCGAGTGAGTCCCAGCGCAGGTAGTTGACCTTCTCGAATTGCTGTACGTGCTTTGGGGCCGAGCCACCGGCGCCGGTCTCGAACATGCCGCCGCCGTTCATCAGCGGCACGATCGACAGCATCTTGGCGCTGGTGCCGACCTCGAGGATCGGGAACAGGTCGGTGTTGTAGTCGCGCAGCACGTTGCCGGTGACCGAGATCGTGTCGAGTCCCTGGCGGATTCGGTCGATCGACAGCTGGGTTGCGGCGGCGGGGGCCATGACGCGGATGTCGAGCCCAGCGGTGTCGTGATCGCCGAGATACGTGTTGACCTTGGAGATCAGCTGGGCGTCGTGGGCGCGGGTTTCGTCGAGCCAGAACACCGCCGGGGCCCCCGTAGCGCGGGCCCGCGTGACGGCCAGCTTGACCCAGTCCTGTACGGGCAGATCGCGGACATTGCACATCCGCCAGACGTCGCCGACCTCGACCGGGAACTCCATCAGAGCTGAACCGTCCTTGGCGACAATCCTGACGGTGCCATCGGCCGGGATCTCGAACGTCTTGTCGTGGCTGCCGTACTCTTCGGCCTTCTGGGCCATCAGCCCGACGTTCGGCACCGTGCCCATGGTGGCGGGGTCGTAGGCGCCGTTGGCCTGGCAGTCGGCGATCACCGTCTGGTAAATGCCGGCGTAGCTGGAATCGGGGATGACAGCCTTGCAATCCTGCGGGTCGCCATCTTTGTTCCACATCTGTCCGGACGTCCGGATCATGGCTGGCATCGAGGCGTCGACGATGATGTCGCTCGGCACGTGCAGGTTGGTGATGCCGCGGTCTGAGTCGACCATCGCGATGTCGGGTCCATCGGCGTAGATCCGGCTGACTATCGCCTCGATGTCAGCGCGCACCTCGGCCGGTAGCGATGTTAGGGCGCTGAGCACACTTCCCCAGCCGTTGTTCGGGTTGGCGCCGGCGGACTCGAGTTGATCGCCATACTCGTCGAACACCTCGGCGAAGTACACCCGCACGGCGTGCCCGAACAGGATCGGGTCGGCGACCTTCATCATTGTGGCCTTGAGGTGCAGCGAGAACAGGACGCCCCCCTGGCGAGCGTCGGCGATCTGCTCGGCGAGGAACGTTACGAGTGCGTTCTTCGACATGAACGTGCCATCGACGATCTCGCCGGCCAACACTGGCACCGACTTCTTGAGCACCTTGGTGGCGCCGTTGGCAGCGACGAGCTCGATTCGTAAATCGTCATCGTCGGTGACCGTGACCGACTGCTCGTTGGAGCGGAAGTCGTTTGCGCCCATCGTGGAGACATGGGTTTGCGAGTCCTCTGACCAGACCCCCATCGAGTGCGGGTGGCTCTGGGCATAGTCCTTGACCGCCTTGGGTGCGCGCCGGTCGGAGTTTCCTTCGCGCAGCACCGGGTTGACGGCGGAGCCCATCGCGATTCCGTAGCGAGCCTTGATCTCGTGCTCTTGGGGAGTGGTCGGATCGTCGGGATAGTCCGGTAGCGCATACCCCTTGGACTGGAGCTCGGCGATTGCCGCCTTGAGCTGGGGCATCGAGGCCGACACGTTCGGCAGCTTGATTATGTTGGCCTCGGGCGTGGTCGCCAATGCTCCCAGTTCGGCCAGGTCGTCGCTGATCCGCATGTCTTCGGAGACATAGTCGGGGAATTGGGCGACGATTCGGCCTGCCAGCGAGATGTCACGTGTTTCGACCTGTATGCCTGCAGCGCCGGCAAAGGCTTGGACGATGGGCAACAACGAGTACGTGGCAAGCGCCGGCGCCTCGTCGGTGTGGGTGTAGATGATTCTTGATCCGGTCACGTGCCGATCGTACCGAGTGGTGGCAACGTAACGGAAAGGTGTCTGACACCTTTCCGTTACGGTCAGGTGGTGGGGATCTGGGGCGGTCTGACCGGCTCGGGCTTGGTTTGCGAAATGATGATCGAGGCCAGGGCGGTGATCACGACTGCGATCGCCGCCAACTGCTCGCCGGTCAAAGCCTCGTCGAGGAAGGCCCACGCGGCCAGCGAGCTGACCACCGGGATCAGCAATGTCAGCGTCGAGCCCAGCCACAGTGGCACCCGTACCAGTGACCAGTTCATGATCGAATGGCCGAGGATGCCGGCTCCGAGTGTGAGGGCGATCAAGGGCAGCCAGTCAACTCGAGATGGAAACGACATGTCCTGCTGAAAGGCCAACCCGACGGCGAGGCAGATGACGGCGGTCCAGATACCGGTGCCGGCCGTGTACTCCATCGGAGTCAGAGAGCCTTTGGAGCGCTTTGAGAAGATGAAATAGCCGCTCCAGCAGAAAAGTGCACCGACCGCAGCTAGGTCGCCGGCACCACTCCAACCAGGGGTTCCGGATGACTCGATCACGATCACCACGACGGCTGCGATCGAAATGACTGCGGCGGCGATGTCCTTGATGCGGATCCGCTCTCCGAACATCTTGGCGGCGAACACGGCGACGACCAGTGGCTGCATCGAGCCGATCGTGGTGGCGTTCACGACATTGGTGGTCTTGAGCGCCGTAAAGAAGAAGACGATGTCGAGCCCGAGGCTGATGCCCCCAGGCATGCTTGCCAAGAGAACGCGGCGGTTGATCCGGATCCCGCGACTGAGCATCCAGACGGAGAGCACCAGGGCATACAGCGAGAACCGCCAGAACCCGATCGCCAGACCACCCATGTCGATCGCCTTGATGATCACGCTGGTTGCGCCCCAGGTCGCGACAGCGACCCCGGTGCCGATCAGTCCGAGTTGCAGGTCACGGGCGTGCGAAGAGGAGTGTACGGACGTCACCGTGTCGGTCACTGGGGCCTCACGGCGAGATGATTTCGAACGCTGTGGCGTACTCGCATCCGAACCGCGCACCGAAGCTACGGGCGCCGTCACGCAGGAACGAGTCAGGATCGGTCGGCTCGTCGAGCGCATCGAGATAGAGCTGATGGCACGCCAGCGAAGCGATCCCGAGATCGATGAAGCCGGTGACGTCGACGGCGTGGGTGCTGAGAGGTGAACCGCTGAAGGCGACGAACCGCACCCCGTTCCACGGATCACCGGCATCGGGGAACAGCCATCGGTTGCCGGCATCACGGGTTGCGTCGAGTAGCGATCGCCCGACCGCGCGATGGTCGGCGTGGTTCCACGACGGCCCACCCCACGACTCGCGATGATTGATCGAGATCACGACCTCGGGTCGATGGCGGCGGATCGTGGCGGCGAGATCACGGCGTAGCTCGAGCCCTTCGACGACCAGCCCATCGGCGTAATCGAGATACTCGAGCGACTCGACGCCGACAATCTCGCAGCTTCGGCGCTGCTCGACTGCGCGTAGCTCGACGACCGTCTCGGGCGCCATCGTCGCGATCCCTGCCTCGCCACGAGTGACGAGCAGGTAGGCGACGCTCTTGCCTTCAGAGGTCCATTTCGCGACGGCGCTGGCGGCGCCGTACTCCATGTCGTCGGGGTGGGCGACGACGGCGAGTGCCGATGACCAGTCTTCGGGGAGTGCGAGCAGATCGCTCACTGCACGACCGACTTGATCCAACCAACGAGATCGGCCAGCACCTGATCTTGCTCCGGCTCGTTGAAGATCTCGTGGTACAGACCCTCGTAGTAATGGGCGGTGACGTCGGCGTTGACGGCTCCCGCCTGGAGTGCGCGCGATCCGGCAACGCTGGCCAACTGGTCGTCGGTGCCATGCATCACAACGATCGGCAGCGTGAAGTCGCCGTAGCGGGCAGGGAATCGATCCATCGCACCGATCAGAGCCGCCCCCAGTCCGGCCGAGATCTTGCCGGTGTACACGAGCTGGTCGTTTCGGTAGGCGGAGACCACCGCCGGGTCGCGGCTGATGGCGTCGGCGCTCAGGCTCTCGGGGCGGAAGCTCGGGGCGACCTTGGCGATCAAGCGGAAGGCCTTTAGCTTCGCAGGGGACAGGTCGCTGCCGACCTCGAGGGCGGCACCACTGAGCGCCAGCCCGGCAATACCGCTCTGGTGATCGAGCGTATGTCCGACTGCCAGATTGCCACCCATGCTGTGTCCCAGTA
>Ga0255048_10000326_pt1 | contig 37258 bp, 52 predicted proteins | sample JV7_2_2_MG_FD_183619 | JGI IMG/M metagenome (GOLD analysis project Ga0255048, IMG submission 183619) | Seawater microbial communities from Jervis Inlet, British Columbia, Canada - JV7_2_2 | ecosystem: Environmental > Aquatic > Marine > Inlet | place: Canada: British Columbia | collected 2016-10-06
CCCGATCATCTTGCAAAGTTCTTTTGCTGCATCATCTTCGTCTTTCCAGCTTCGGGATGATCGACCTGCCACCAGCTTATAGCCGGGAAAACCTTCGCCGCTTTCAAGCCGACCTTTGACGTGACCAGCAACGGCGTTCAACCAACCTTCAATCAGCGCTTTTGCCGCAAGCGCTGCGCCGATTTGATCATCCGTCAGAGTGTCAGGGTTCGGCAAATTGTCCAAATCGTCGAACTCAGTCAACAGCGCGTCGGTGGTGGCCTTGAGCAATGCGCCGCAGTTATGTTTGGCGTTACACCAACGGCAGGTCTTCTCACCCGGTACGCGCGGCGCGTCCGGCGCTTTGGTGGCCTCTGCGCGCTGCGCCACCCAATCGGCCCAACGCAGCAAATCAGGAACGCTGATTGCCCATTCGCTGATGCTGTCCAAGCGCGGCTGGATGATCGAAATCGTGACGCTTTCAACGTCGACAAGATGCCCGACAGCCGCGTATGCCCCAAGAGCATAAAGCATGCCTTGGGGGTTTTCATCTGCACTCACCGGCACGCCCATGCCATATTTCAAATCGCAGACGTGCAAGCTGTTGCCGCGAAGGACAACGGCATCGGCAGTGCCAAAACCCCCATCGACCCAATCAGAATAATCAACGCGCTCTTCGATCATCACCAAATCCGCGTCAACAGACAGGCGTTCAACGTATTCAGTATAGACGCGCACAAAGCCCGCCATTTCCTCATCCTCAAAAAGATCAAGCGCGGCACTGCCCGTGCGCAGGGCCAGTTCAGCCAGATCATGCGCCCGCGTGCCTTCCTCGGCAAAGATGCTTGGTGTGTCAGGCAGGGCGGCTTCTGCCGCAACCGAACCGGGGCAGTGCAGCCATCTGTGCGCGCCGGACGCGCCAAGGTTTGAATGCTTCACTGGTCCAACCCTTCAAGCCATGCCGCGAAGGCCGCAAGGCCGTCAGCGTCCAGCTTTTTGATGCGCGGCGCACCCAATTCAGCCAATTTTGCTTTGATCGCCGGGCCGTGCCCACTGCGTGATGCAGCAATCGCCGCTGCGCTGATCGCATCGACGTCTGGTGCGCTGGTCGCATCGCCGTTGTCGGCGTTCGTCGGTGTTTCGGGAGCGGGAGCGGGCGTTGAGGCAGCTTCGGGTTTTGGCGCACCCGCGGGCTTTGCCGTGATCGGCGCGGCGTCCAGCTTGGCTGTCAGCGCTTCAATGGCTGCGGTGAGCGCTTCAATTTTCTGTTCTAGCATTTTCGTCATCCTTTTTTCATGTTGCGTTTCGACATATAACGCGTATAACCTGCGAAAGGCAATATGAATTTTGAAGGATTTTTGACATGCTCACATCAACCCAACTGGCCGAAGAACTGGGGCTTACCAAAAACACGGTCTTACGACTTGCAAACACGGGCAAAATCCCATGCTTGAAACTCCCAACTGCGCGCGGCGATTTTCGCTTTGATCTTGCGGCCGTGCGCGAAGTGCTGCGCCAAACTGCCGTGGATAATGCAGACCGGGGAGCGCAAGAATGATGTTGAAACCAAACACAGATTTTGAAGTTTCGTTTTCGTATTGCGCCAGCTTTGCGAAAATAGAAACCAAGTCAGCCCCTTGGGTCAGTTTCGCCAACAGCGTCACAAAGTCAATCGGCTATGGCAGCAAAGAGGAAAGCATCAAGCGCGCCATGATCATCGGCGGCGTGCGCGAGGATGAGACGCGCGGACGGGCCGACAATGTGAAAACCCGCGAGATTGCTACATTGGATTACGACAATCTCGCGGGGCACTCGTTAAGCGACATAGAACTCGCATTGGAACTAAGCCTGCCGGATACGTCTTGGCTTGCTTATAGCACGTTCCGGCACACGCCCGAAAGCCCCCGCGTGCGTATCATGTGCCCTCTTTCGCGCAGTGTCAGCGCGGCTGAATATGAGGCTATAATCACGGCTATTGCCGAGGCCCTCGACCTTGGCGAACCAGACCCATGCTCGTTCTCAGTGTCGCAAGGCATGTTCCTTGCCTCTCACATGATCGGCGTCGAACCTTGGTCAGCGCAAGGCGGCACCGGCGTGCTGGACGTTGACGCCATGGGCTTGATTATCAAGGCACAGCCCGACGCCGATCAGGGCGACGTTTTCGATCTGGATCTTGCCATCGCTGCGCAGCCCCTCGACATCACCGACGAAGATGCCGCGGCACTGCTGGAAAACTACCCGGCAGAGGGCCTCGACTACGAAGAATGGTTGCGCTGCGGCATGGCGATCGCCCACCAAACGCAAAAGAGCGACGAGGGCTTTCAACAGTGGGTGAACTGGTCAGCCCAAAGCAGCAAGCATGACGCCAAACAAATGAGGGTCAAATGGCGGTCGTTCGGCGGATCGGGCGCGCCCGTAACAATGGCGTCCATCATCAAGGCCGCCGGGGGCCTCAAAGGTGGCGCTGTTGCGGTTGTCGCTGGTGGTGATGTTGCCCGATCGCTTGAAGATCAGGCGGCGGCGATCAGCACCATGGCCGAATATGGCGATTTCAAAAAGCGCATCCAGCAAATGAACGCAATGCAAATGCCCCCCGACATCAGATCAATGCTGGCGGGCATCGCGCATGAGGGCTTTGCCAAGGGCGTCGGCATGGGACTGCGCGAAGTCAAGGCAGCGTTTAAGCCTGTCAAGGCGGCTGCCCCTGCGCGCGATGCTGATGACGTTGAACGTATCGAGACGCCCGGTTGGTTGGCGGATTGGGTTTATGACGAGAAGAACTGCTTATTCGTCAACAGCCATGTCCGCGATTATGGCATCAAGCGCGAGGCGTTTCGCGCAAGATATGACCGCCAACCGATTTGTTCGGAACTTGAAACCGACGCGGCCACTTTTGCTTTGAACTATGCTCAAATCCCCACAGTGGCGCAAAGCGTGTTCTGGCCGAACATGGGCAGGTTTTTCACAATGGACGGAAAGGACTGCCTCAACAGCTATTTCCCAAGCGGTAGGCCAGCTCTTGAGGCAGGCGCGCTTGAGGGTGACGCAGACGGCTTGGCCGTGGTGCAACTGTTTTTGGACCACGTGGCAATGCTGATCGAAGATGAGCGCGAAAGAAATATTTTTCTGGATTGGCTGTCGTATGTTTATCAAAACCAAGGGCAGCGGGTCAGATGGGCCATGTTGCTATGGGGCATTGAAGGGAACGGTAAAACCTACTTTTTCAAAATCATGCAGCTTTTGATGGGCGAAAACGCCAAGCCCATTTTGCCGTCAATGGTTGAAGGCAATTTCAATGATTGGGCGGTCGGTTCCATCCTCGCTTGCGTTGAAGAAATTCGCATCAGCGGCACAAGCAAATACACGATTTTGGACAAGATCAAGCCGGTGCTTTCAAACGACCATATCGCGGTGGAGCCAAAGGGCCGGGCCGGGTATAGCGCCCCAAACTTCACGTCGTATCTGATGCTGACCAACCATCAGGACGCCATCCCAATATCAAACAACGATCGCCGATATTGCGTCATCTTCACAAAGCAACAGACCGCGACCGATTTCTTTGAGGAAATGGGCGGGGAAGATGCGGTGGGTGATTATTTCAATCGTCTGTTTTCGGAAAGCGATAGGCGTGTGGATGCCATCGGGCGCTGGCTGTTGGACCGCAAGCAAGGGGCGGAATTCAATCCGTCTGGGCGCGCACCATCAACAAAGGGCATCGCGTCCATGCGGGTCGCAAACGAAACTGACGACCAGATCGCCGTGCGCGAGGCGCTCTCTGATTATTGGTGCGACGTGATCAACGAAAACATCGTTGACGTGACCCACCTCAACGCCTGCGCGCTTGCTGACAGCAACAACGATGCGGTGCTACCAACCGGACGTGCACTGGGCAACATGATGCGCGATCTGGGCTACAAACCCGTTGGTCCGGGCTTCTTCAAAGTTAAGGGACAGAAGCACCGCGTCTGGATCAAGGGACACAAACTCCACGACGAGGAGGCCAGAAAGATCGTGCAGGACTATCACTCAAGCGTCGAATTTTTTGACGAACCTCCAATGTGATGAAATCGGGGACAGGAAAACCACCTTTCGGGGACAGTAAAAAATGTTTCTGTCCCCGCCAATTTCCCTTGTTTTACAAGGCTTTAGTGTTTTTTAGGGACAGGGGACAGTTAATAGAGAGTTGTAGTAGAAGGTTTTGTGTTTTTGTAATATTGCAGCATTTGGGATTTCCACACAGTTAAACTCCTATGGCTCAGACCGAGTCAAATTAAGTGTCCCTCTGTCCCTCGTGTCCCTATCGCCCCCACCCCCTGCGAGAAAAGCGCATGACGATAGGGCGGGGGTTTTCAAAAAAAAACTTGCAGAATTCGACGAGGTTGGGGTTTTTCGCCTTGCGTTAACAAGTTTATTGGTTTATAAATTTACTTGTTGAAACTTTTGAAAGGGTTTTTGAAATGATCGTTGACGCAAGCTTGGCAACCAAATGCCGCACAGGTAGACCGTACACGTGCAAAGCCGCTGTCTCAAATTTGTTGGATGACATGCTGGTCGGTGACTCTGTTGACGTAGATGGGTTTTTGGCTCCGGACGGAAGCGACGCAGGCAAGGGCTTGTTTACAACCTTGGTATCCAAACTCAAGGAAGACCGCGTCTTCCAAGTTCACACCAAATATTCAAACGCAAAGCTCGCCACGATTCGGCGCATCGTATAAAAACTTGCGCCCCCCCCGCTGTAAAAATTTATGGTGGGGGGAACAAGCGGCGGAGGTGTAGGAACCTCGACGCCGCTCTAACATCAGCCGTGAAAGGGCCAGCTAATGTCTAAAAAGAAATTACCTGACATCGAAGAATTGCGCAACCTGTTGCGGTACGATCCCGAAACCGGAAAGCTTTTCTGGTTGCCGCGCGACGCGTCACTTTTCAAAACCGAACGCTCATATAAAACGTGGAACGCGAGGTTTGCCAATAAACCGGCGGGGGGTCTTAACAATGAGGGCTACGTTCTTATCAAACTGTCTGGCCGCATGTTTCGCGCCCATCGCGTTGCTTGGGCCATCCACCACGGCGCTTGGCCAGCAGATCATCTTGATCATATAAACGGCGACCGGGTAGACAATCGCATGGTGAACTTGCGCGAAGCCACCAACCGTGAAAACAACAAAAACCAGAAACTGCGATGCGACAACACAAGTGGCGTTGTCGGCGTTTATTGGGATAAACGCAGCGCGAAGTGGTGGGCCCGGATTAAGGTTGATAGGAAAAGCATCCATCTTGGCTATTTTGACAGCATCGAAGATGCCGCCGCCGCAAGGGCAGAAGCCGAAATCAAATACGATTTTCACGAAAACCACGGAAGGATTTAAGCATGACCGACAACAACACATCATTTGAAGAAACCTACGCAGACGCATGGGCGGCATCTCTGGCGCGCGAAGAAGGCCGAAAGAAAGCGGCGCGATCGCAAAAGCCAATCCGCTTTTACAAAGAAAAGATCGCCATTTGCAAACTGATGGCTGATCGGCGCATTCGCACAATCGACGACATCGCAAACGCCATTGGGGTGAAAAGCGCAGGCCGCAATACACTCACATCAGCGCTGCGATCACTGCAAGCGCGAGGCATCATCGTCTCGGAGTGGGATACAAACAACCTTATGCGCTTCTGGGTGGCTAAATGATGGAGCGACAGATCAGGATGGCCGCGCACCTGCTGCGTCTCGGTAGAACGCCCGAACAGTTAACGCTTGAAGGCTTCGCGGCCGCAGCGATCCTGATAGCACAAGAAAGACTTGCCGATAAGTCGAAAGAGCCTTAAGATACAACGCAGCAAGGTCGGGCGGGAAGCCTGACCAAACCAGACGGGAAGTCGCAATGTCGCTCACGCCAAAACAGGAACGCTTCGTCGAAGAATACCTGATAGACATGAACGCCACACAGGCGGCAATCCGGGCGGGATACAGCAAAGCAACGGCAGAAGCGCAAGGCTCTAGGCTGTTGAGCAATGTTAAGATCGCGGCGGCAGTTTCCGCAGCCAAAGCGGAAAGATCAGCGCGCACCAATATCACACAAGACATGATCCTGTTCGAACTCGCAAAGATCGGCTTCTCAGACCTCCGCAAAATCCTGACAAAAGACGGCCGCATCCAATCGCCGCACGATTGGGATGACAGCACCGCAGGTGCAATCTCATCAATGGAAGTCGTTTCGCGATCAGCAGGCACCGACGAAGACGGTAACAGGGAATTTGAATACGTCTCCAAGATCAAAACTTGGGACAAACTGACCGCGTTGGACAAACTTGGAAAGCATCTAGGTATGTTCCAAAACGAGGGACAAAACGTAACAATCAACCTACCTTATGACGGATGGCACATTGAACGCGCAAAATCCGATACGCCTGACGCTGACTGAGCCGCAGGAGCGGTTCCTTTTGTCAAAGGCAAAGCATCCCGCATTCGTTGCGGGCTTCGGCTCTGGCAAGTCGGAAATCATGTGCTGTTCTGCAATCAGTGACGCCGCCCACAGCGCAGGCGCGCTCATCGGGCTGTATGCTCCCACATATGACCTTGTGCGCCTTATAACTGCCCCGCGTATCTGCGAAAAGCTGGACGAAATCGGCGTGCCCCACAAATGGAACAAGTCGGAAAACATCATTTATTGCAACTACCCCCGTTTTGGGGACTTCGTGCTGCGCACAATGGACAACCCCGCGCGCATTGTCGGATATGAAACATACCGCGCGCATGTTGACGAACTCGACACGCTCAAGGCCGAAAACGCACGGCACGCATGGAACCAAATCATCGCCAGAAACCGGCAAAAGCCCGAAGGCATCAGAAATCCGTTCAACCGGGTCAGCGCATACACCACGCCCGAAGGTTTCAAATTCACTTACGACCGTTGGAAGCGCAACCCGACAGAAAACTATGAAATCTTCCAAGCGGCAACGTACAGCAACCCGTTTCTCCCAAGCGATTACGTTGACAACCTGCGCGCAAGCTATCCGGCGGAACTGATCGACGCATATATCGAGGGCCAGTTCGTCAACCTGACAAGCGGCACAGTTTACAGCAGTTATGATCGCGCAGCCTGCCGATCTTCTGAGGAAATCAAGCCATCGGAGCCGCTGCACATCGGGCAGGACTTTAACGTCAACAATATGGCGTCTGTGATCGTCGTTCGGCGCGGGGATGAATGGCACGCCGTTGCAGAACTTAAAGGGATCCGGGACACGCCCCGCCTAATCGAAACGCTCAAAGAAAAATACGCGGGCCATCACATCACGATTTATCCAGACGCAAGCGGCGGATCGACCAAGACCGTTGACGCTTCCACGTCCGATCTGCAACTCCTGCGCAATGCAAAATTCGCCATCCGCGCACCCGCCGCTAACCCGCGCGTAAAAGACCGGATCGTCAGCATGAACGCGGCGCTGGAAAAGGGCAGGCTCTTGGTCAATGACACCGCATGCCCTGACCTAGCCGAAGCGCTTGAACAGCAGAGCTATGATAAGAACGGAGAACCTGATAAGAGTTCAGGCCATGACCACCCGAATGATGCGCTGGGCTATCTTGTTGCTCAAAGGCTGCCAGTTGTCCGACCGGGTATGAAACAAATCGCAATGCCGCTATGATGAGGGCCAAAAATGTCTGAGACAGTTGCAAAACGCACCAAGGCCGTTAGCGCCATGATTGAAGCCACAACCAAGGGGCGCGCGCTCATGGGTGGCACCGCAGCAATGCGCAAGGCGGGCGAGGCATACTTGCCGCGCTTCGACGCAGAAAGCGCAGAAGCCTACGCCAAAAAGCTTCAGCGCAGCACGCTATTCGAGGCCTTTCCCCGCGCGGTTGAGCAAATGACCGGTAAGGTGTTCGCGCAGCCGGTTGAGATTGTGGACGCACCGGACCAAATGAACGAATGGGCGCAGAACATCGACATGCAAGGCCGCGATCTTTCGACGTTCGCTCTTGAGGTTTTCCGGGATGCTTTTGTTTCGGGCGTTTCCTACATCATGGTCGAAGCCCCTCGGCGCGATGCAGAAACCACCCGGCAGCAGGCAGCGGAAATGGGCCTGCGGCCGTATCTGGTACATTTGCAGGTCGAGGAAATTCTGGGCTGGAAAACAGCGCTTTTCGGCAATGTGCTGGCCTTGTCGCAACTGCGCATCATGGAACACTTGACAGAACAAGACCCGGCTGACGAATTCAGCACCATCGAGGTCGAACAGGTTCGCGTGCTGGACCGGCTGCCAGACGCGGTGCAGGTCCGCCTTTACCGCAAGGGTAAAAAGGACGCTTGGGTTATGGTTGACAAATACCTGACCGAAGCCCCAGAAATCACGGTCATTCCATACTACGCCAAGCGAACAGGGTTCTTCACCGGTAAGCCACCGCTTGAGGGCATGATTGACGTGAACATCAGTCATTGGCAGTTGCAATCCGGCATTCGGAACAACAGCCATTACAGCCTAATTCCCGTAATGTTGCTGACCGGCTTCGACGATGAAACCGAAATGGTTCTGTCTTCGTCCATGGCGATGACCAGCAGGAACGCGGAGGCAGACGCAAAATGGGTCGCCACAGATACCGCAGCGGTCACAACAGCGCAGGCGCTCTTGAAAGACCTTGAGGATCAGATGGAGGAACTGGGGCTTCAGCTTACCGCAAAGCGCGTCGTCAATGAAAGCGCAACCGGGGCCGCATTGGCCGCAGCCAAAGAAACCAGCACGCTTGCAATGATGGCGGACAGCCTCAAGGACGCGCTGGAACAGGCGATGATTTGGGTCGCGTTCTACGGCGGGCTTGGAGAGCCGCCCATCAATGTCGAGGTCAACAAAGAATTCGGCGTTACGCCAATGCAGGCCAATGACGTGATGGCGCTCTTGGCATCTGTGACATCCGGCAACCTTTCGCAGACGACCTTCATCAATGAACTGGCACGCAGGAACTTCATCAGCCCTGACATCATCGCAGAGGACGAAATCGACGCGATCGACTTTGAGCCTGTTGATTTGGGGGACGGCGCATAAATGGCCGTGAATGACGACATCGCTGACAAGCTAACGGGTCGGGACGTGGTCCTTCAGCGCTTCTTCAAGGGTGCGGCCCGGCGCGTGCTGGATACGCTCAAGGCATCCGAGGCGCGCATTGTCGAGCGGCTGCTGGACGCCAGCGAAGGCATGAGCCGAACGCGGCAAGAAAAACTGCTGAAAGACATTCGCGCGATCATCGCCACCGGACACAAGGACGCGCTGGGCGTGCTGACAGTGGACATCGCAGGGCTTGCAGAGATTGAAAGCGAATTCGTTGCGGGCACGATCGCCGATGAAATCCCTGTTGCGTTCCAGACGGTCACACCTGCACCGGCACAGGTGATCGCGGCGACGAACGCCCGACCGTTTCAAGGCAAGCTGCTTGCGGATGTTTACCGCGAATTACCCGAAGCGTCTTTTCGCAAGATACGCGACACGATCCGGCTGGGCTTTCTTGAAGGCCAGACCACGCCCGAAATCATCCGCGCGCTTCGCGGCACTGCTGTCCAAGGCTACAAGAACGGCGTTTTCAACCGCGCGCGCCGGGACATGGAGGCTGTCACGCGAACGGCCCTTGCTCACACCGCCAACACGGCGCGAAACGAGGTCTACAAGGCCAATGAAGGCGTCATCAAGGGCGTGCAGTGGACAAGCACGCTGGACGGCAAGACAAGCGCGATCTGCCAAGCGCGTGACGGGGAAATCTACCCGCCCGATGAGGGGCCGCGACCGCCCGCCCATTTCAACTGCCGATCGGCGACCGTGCCGATCACAAAGTCATGGAAAGAACTGGGCTATGACATTGGCGAAGTTGATGAGGGCACGCGCGCAAGCATGAACGGGCAAGTGCCAGCCGATCAGAATTATGACGCATGGCTTCGCAAGCAGCCCGCAGCTTTTCAGGATGAGGTTCTGGGCAAGGGCAAGGCCGATCTTTTCAGGGACGGAATGAACGTCAAGAAATTCGTTGATAAGTCGGGCCGCGAATTGTCGCTTGATGAACTGCGCAAGATGGCACCGGTTAAAGCCACGCCCACGCCCACGCCCAAACCCAAACCCAAACCCAAACCCAAACCTGAAGACGTTTGGGCGGGCAAAGGGTCAGTTGAGGCGGAGTTCGTGAAACCCGCATTCGAAAACGCAAGGCCGGAAAGGCTGCGCTATATTCAGCGGGCCGCGAATTTGAAAGAAGTCAGAAGCGGTAAGGGTTCGCACTTTCAGTCATCAACGAACACGATACAGATGTCGTCAAAGCACAGCGGTGAAGATTACAAAGCCGTCATGCGCCACGAATATGCGCACTTTATTGACAACGACATGAACGTGAAGGCTCTTGAGGCCAGAGGGCTTGGGGACAAGTTGGGCTTGCGATATGTTCTTGGCCCTTCTAGGCTGGCAAAAAAGGAACTTGGCGAAGATGCCAAAATTCTGTTTGCTACAGTTTCAAAGCCGTTCCATAACGTCTGGTCAAATAAAAAAGTTCCCGTAAACCGCGCGTTTTCTGATAAGGTGGAGAAAGACCGCTTTGAAATCCGATCAAGATACAGAAAAGCAGATAGGGTAGGCAACGGTGTTTCAGAGGTGAATTCAGACTTTGAAAAGCGCGGGCTTGATCAACAAGAGGTCAGGGATATTTTCCCGCATATGTTCACGGGCAGCAAGACGGGGAAAGACCTGTATTCAGACGCCGCTGACTTTTTCGCAGCTTTTGACAATGGAGATCACGTTCGTTTGGTTTACGATGGGGGTGCATCCATTACGCACAAAAGCCCGCTTTCTGGACTTTCTGATAGTATTGGCGCGTCCACCAATCAGTCATTGGGTTACAGGTTTGGACACCCGGCTTCATATTACAGCCAGTCGCGCTCCCATGACCGCAGAACGGTTGATTTTTACGGGGACGTTGGTATTGGTGGCCTGATGCCGTCGAAGGATAAGTTCCCATATGGGACAGGGAACACCGGGCAGCTTTGGGCCAACTGGTTCGAGGCATACACCAGCGGAAATGACACGCAATACACTGTCTTTAAAAAGTTTTTCCCTCAAACCTCTGCAAGGTTTGAGGGGATATTAGAAGGGTATGCCGATGGCAAATTTGAATAAGGTTCTGGAGGCTTACGTTGACGCCTTCCCCGGCGCTGAGTTTCCAGACAGCCGCGCAATGTCGCCGGACGATTACGAAAGGCTTGACGAACTTATGCAAGCCGCACTTGATCGCGGGTCGCCGATAGATTTCGAAAAAGACCTTGAGCATATCCCCCCAGAAAACGACCCCGAACGCGGGATGTATTTCTGAGGGCACAAATCACCAACCCAAGGGCGAGACGCCCGCAACTGACAGGATGTCACACCATGAAGATCGAAGTCACCGACGCCACCGCACTGCCCGAATGGATGCAAAGCCACGTCTCCGAAGGGCATCTTGACCTGACCGCCATTCCGCAGCCTGAAGATGTTTCAGGGCTGAAAAGCGCCCTTGCCAAAGAGCGGGACAGCGTTTCGCAGTATGCCAAACTTGGCAAGCCTGATGAGATCCAATCTCGCATTGCCGAACTGACCGAGAAGGCAAAAGGGACCGGCAAAGGGGCTGAAGACGCGCAAGCCAAGCTGGACGCCATGGAACAGAAGTATTCTGGCGAGATCAGCGCGCGCGATGAGCGCATCAACAAAATGATGCAGCGGAATACCCTTTCTGAACTCAAGGCAGAACTGGGTAAAGCCGGGTTTATTGCCGAGGCAATAGATGATATTGCGTTAACGGCACTAAATCGTGTACAATACGACGAGGACGGCGCGCCACAGGTGGTCACGCCGGACGGTAAAGCCATGATTGGCAGCGGTGCCAACCACGGCGCAACCTTAGCCGACTTGGCGAAGGAACTTGCGGGAACGAAGGCTTATGCCGTTCGGGACGCGGGGAAATCAGGAGGCGGGAAGCCTACTGGATCAAGCGGCGGGACGCCAACATCTGAGACAGTGACGCGGGCGCAATGGGACAGCATGTCTCATGTTGACCGTTCCACATTTTCGAAATCAGGCGGCAAAGTCAAAGACTGACCGCGAATTAGGAGTTTAGCCAAATGGCAAACGTACTTTCAGACCTTGCGGCAGACATTTACAAAGCCGCAGACATTGTCGGCCGCGAAGTGGTCGGCTTCATCCCCGCAGTGACGATCAACGGCGGTTCGCAAGAGGCCGCACAGGGCGACACAGTTCGTTCCTTCGTAACGCGCGCGGCAACCGTCAACACATCTGCGACGCCTTCGATGACGATCCCAGAAGGCGACGATCAGACCGTTGACAATAAAACGATGACGCTGAACACAATCGCTTCCGTCCGCATCCCGTGGACTGGCGAAGACATCAAGCACGTCAACAACGGCGCGGGCTACGAAACCATCTATGGTGACCAGATCGCCCAAGCCATGCGCGGCATCACAAACAACATCGAAGCCGCCATTGCTGCCGAGGCCTACAAAAACGCTTCTCGCGCTTTTGGCACCGCAGGTACCACGCCTTTCGGTTCCAATTTCAACGAGATCGCGGAACTGCGTCAAATCATCATGGACAACGGAATGCCGGTCAATGACGGGCAGTTGTCCTTGGTTGTGAACTCGCTAGCAGGCACAAACCTGCGTCAGTTGGCACAGTTGCAGAAGGTCAACGAAGCTGGCGGCGGCGAAATGCTGCGTCAGGGCACGTTGCTTGATCTTCAGGGCTTCATGCTTAAGGAAAGCGCGGGCGTGCAGTCGCACACCAAAGGCACGGCGACTGGGCTGGACGCGGCAGGCGGCGAGCCTATCGGTGAAACTTCCATCGCACTTGATGGCGGCGACGGCGGCACATTGCTGCCGGGTGACGTTGTGACCTTCGCGGGTGACACCAGCAAGTATGTTGTGAACACCGGCTTTACCGCTGCATCCGGTACGGCAGTCATCGGCGGACCGGGCCTGCGTGCCACGCTTGCCGACACTGTTGAAATGACGATTGGTGACAGCTACACCGCGAACATCGGTTTGCACCGCTCCGCAGTCGAACTGGCTATGCGTCCCCTCGCAAAGCCGCTCGGCGGTGACAGCGCTGTGGACATGATGACGGTTCAAGACCCTCATTCCGGTCTGGTTTTCCAGATCAGCGTTTACAAGGGTTACAACAAGGCGATGATCGACATCACCACGCTTTACCAAGCGAAAGCTTGGAAGCCTGATGCAATCGCTCTGTTGCTGGGCTGATATTTTCAAAGGGGCGGGCAACTGCCCCTTTTCCCAATATCAGCAGCGGAGAAGGCCCATGAAAATTGAGACAGCAACGATCACGGTGAACGGCAAGACAAAAATCGTCAACGCTGATGACCCGCGCGTAAACGCGAAGCCTGTACCATCTAAGGCGGCCGCGCCTTCGACAAAAAAGGCAGGCAAGTAAGTGGGTGGCGTTATAAGCCCATATTCTAAGGCGGGCGATGCCCTCTTGGCAGCGGAGCAAGACGCGACGGGAACAGCCGCGCGCGTCCCATATCATCCCGACTTCTGGACTGAACATGCGCTGCGAGAGGTTTACCACAGCACGGGCGACGTGGTGGAGGTCAAGCCCAAGTCGCTCCTGAAGTTCGGTTCTTATGCCAACCTTGGAACGTCATTTGAGACGGTGCAAGCACAAGGCGGGAATGAGACCTACGCCACGACCAACGCCATCGACACTGTGTCTTCGTCCAATGCCGGTGACACTGTCTTCGTCGTCATCGAAGGCCATACCATTGATGGCAACGGTGATTTCACATTCATCGTTCAATCTGCCACCCTCGACGGGCAGAACAAGGTTCTTCTGGCCGCGCCTCTTGCGCGGTGCAGCCAGATTCACAACGCCAACGGAACTGCATTTGTTGGCGACGTCTATGTATACGAGGACGACACGTTGACAGGCGGTGTTCCCGACACGGCATCCAAAATCCACGCCCTTGCGTTGGCGATTGATCAGCAAACGGAGAAGGCAGCGACCACGATTTCGAAAAACGATTATTGGTTCATCACGCAGGCATGGGCGTCGGTCAACAAGAAGAAGGACGCCCAAGTTGATTTCAAGTTGCAGGTAAGGCAGAAGGGCGGCGTTTTCCTCACTCATACAGACCTGACACTGAGCAACTCATCAAGCGGCGGACAGATGTTCGAATTTAGGCCATTCTTTGTCGTACCTCAGAACGCCGATGTTCGCTTGGTGGCGGCTGCATCAACAACCGATGTATCTGTCAGCGGTGGAATCAACGGCATCTTGGCAACGGTGAAGGTGGATAACTGATATGGCTTTAGACGTAACAATCGGCGGCATTGCTTCGGACAGCTATGGGACGCTTGCGCAATATACGGCGCAGGCGGCACTGTACGGCTGGACGCTTGAAGCAACTGATGCAGCGAATGAGACCAACCTGCGACGCGCGGCGGCGGCCCTTGATCAACAGCGCACCTTCATTGGCGTCAAACAATACCAGTTTCAGGCGCGCTCTTGGCCCCGCATTGTTCAGGGTTTGGTCGATGGATGGCCTGTCGATCCCGACACAATCCCGCAAGACGTTATCGCTGCCCAGTTCGAACTGGCGTATCTGATCCAAGCGGGTCTTGATCCGTTTGCCACGATTGAAACCAGCGTCACCAGCGAAATGATCAAGGTGGGACCAATCACGATCGACGCCGAAACGCTGCCCACGGGCAAGCCGCGCTTGATTGCGATTGAAGGGCTGTTGCGCCCATACGTCACGGCAGGGACAGGGCAAGTTGCCTTGCGGCGTGCATAAATGGCGACAATTCGCAGCAAGGTCACGGCGGCATTCAACAAGATCGCAGCGAAGCAGCCGGACGCCATCCAGACAGCCACAATTCAGCGCCCTACGCCCATCGCCACCGGCGGCGGGCCATCTGACCCCACGGGCGGAACACCGGGCACCACGCCCGACCCTGTGACCGCGCGCGCGGCCGTTTTTGAGATTGACGAAAAGCGGGTTGACGGGACGAACGTCTTTGCCGGTGATTTCCAAGTCATCATTGAACCGACAACGATCGAGGTGACGCTGGCCGACACGGTTGCGGTTGATCGCGGCACGCTCACAATCCGCAGCCTTGGGCGCGTCGCTTCGGGCGGCAGCACGGCTCTCTATGACATGGTATGCTTCAAATGAGTTTCGGCAGCGATCTTGAAAAGTTCGAGGTGAAGACCGTGCTTAAGGGCCGCGAGGCCTTGCAAAAGATCAGCATGGACCTTTTCAAGTCGGTCATCTTGATGTCGCCGGTCGGCAACCCTGATTTGTGGAAGCATCCTGTGCGCGGTTATGTTGGCGGGCGTTTTAAGGGCAACTGGCAAGCGGGCATCAACAGCGCGCCGAGCGGCGTCCTTGATGCCAAAGACAAAAGCGGCGGGGCGACAACAGGGCGAATGATTGGCACCATCAACGCCAAGGCCGGTGAGGGCGATACCGTCTACTTGGTCAACAACCTGCCGTATGCCCAGCGCCTTGAAGAAGGTTGGTCAACCCAAGCCCCCGGCGGCATGGTTGCGCTTTCAATCCAAAAGTTTGATGGCCTTGCTCGTAAAGTCGGAACGGAGTTAAACGCGAAATGAGTATTGAAGGCGATCTACACAGCGCACTGATGGCAAAGGTCGAGACCGTCACGGGCTATCCTGTGCTGTGGCCCCAAAAGGGCGGCGACAAGCCCGCAGGCGAGTTCCTGTCAGTCTTTCATCTGCCAAATGACAACGGGCGCGAATTCCTTGGGAGCGGCGACCCGCGGGACCGTCGCGGCTTCATCGTGCTGCACTTGGTTTCGCCTTTGGGGGAATATGAGGTTGTCAGCAAGCGCAAGGCAGGCGAAATCGCGGAAACCTTTGCTTTGGACACGCTTTTGACGTTTAACGGGACCAGCGTTTCAGTGTATAATACCACTGTCAAACAGGGGCAAGAAATCGACAACCGGTGGGAAACCCCAATCTGGATAGAATACCGGGGCCACGCATGACGGCCCCGCAACGCCATAGGCGACCGCCTATCAACGGCCTCTGAGGCCATTTCAGCAGCCATTCAAGGAGAAATGACATGGCCCTACAGCAAGCAGCAGGCACCACGCTCGGCGTATCTGCAACCCTCCCCGCAACAGTCAATGCCGCAGGCTTCGGCGCGCTGACGTTCATTGCGGTCGGCAAGCTGGGCAACGCGCCCGATCTTGACGGCACGTATGACATCGCGTCCTTCGACAGCCTGTCAGACGGGGCAGAATTCAAACTGTCCGACATTTTCCGCGCCGGTTCTGGTACGGTTCAAGTTGCGTTTGACGAATCCGACACAGGCCAGACGGCACTTGAAACCGCAGCGGCGACAGGCGCAACTGTGGCAATCGCGGTGACGCTGAAAAGCGGGACGATTTATTACCGTCAAGCGATCATCACATCATTCATGCCAACAGAACTGAACGTGGGCAGCATTGTTCGCGCTGACGTCGGCATGGAATTCACAGACCGAACAGTTAAGGTCTAAGAAATCTCAGCTGAGATAACCGGCCCGCTGTTGTTGGTGAGCAGCGGCGGGCCACCTCACCACTTCACCAATCACCTTGGAGACAAATCATGTTTAAACTTACAGACACAAAAAAGCGCTCAGAAGTCGGCGCGTGGGTCCACATCAAAGACAACGGGCGCTTGGCTTACTTGGATGAAGCCAAGAAAAAGCCGGTACGCATCAAAGTTTTGGGGCCTCACTCTGGCACGCTTCAGAGCCGCGCGCGTAAACGCATTGCCCGCCGCCTGAAGGAAAACGGCGGTTCTATCGACATGTCGAAGATGAGCCAAATCGAGATTGAAGCCTTTTTGGAAAACAGCGAAAACGCTGCGTCCGAAAACTGGGCTGACGCCACATTGGCTTGGGAAAACATGCCCAATCCGGACGGCGAGGGCACGATTGACTTTTCGCCAGATGCGGCGGAAATGATTTATGAAGCCTACCCGATGATTGTCGCTCAGTTGAAAGACGAAGCTGAAGAAATCAATGATTTTTTGTCAATCGCAAGCGGGAAGTGATCCTGCACGTCAGGCAAAATGCTTGGTATTCAACGCGCGCAACGGAGAAATCCAAAATGACAAGGGCTGGCCAAATGATGAGCGATGGTCAGCGGGTTGAGTTCCCAAGACCCCGCTTGGCCCGGTTCTTGATTGACTGCTTGGATGATGCCGGATTGGCGGGGCAGGGCATGAATGGTCCCGTCCCGCTTACTGCGTCTGAGTTGCGGAGTTGGGCGAAGGGTTGTGAAGTTGATCTTGGTTGCTTTGACTTCCAAGATATTCTTGACGGATCGCGGGCATATGTTCGTGCTTATCACGAATTTGATGCCGTCGCGGTGAACTCACCATGGCAACCGGGCATGTCTGAGGATGAAGAGAAACGTCTTTTGGTAGCGCAAGAGCGCGCTTGGGATATTGCAATGGGCGTGATATAAAGCCCCAAAGCCTGCGCGGCAACGCGCGGGTTACTTCTGAAAAGGTTTCGCAATGGTCGATTATGCAACGCTTGGTATTAAGGTCGAAAGCAGTGATCTGAAGCGTGGGAAAACCGAACTTGGGCAATTCACCAAGGCGGGTAAGGACACCGAACGCGAAACCGCAAAATCCATGGGCGGTGTCTCAAAGTCTTTTTCTTCGGTAACGTCGTCTGTAAAAACGATGGCCGCGCAGCTTGTTGCTGTTGCGGGTGTTGCAGCGACTGTGCGCAAGGCTTTGGGGGCGGCTGAAGAATACGCAAACATGCGAAACGGGCTTCTGGGGATTGGCTCAACATCCGAACAGGCAGCAAGCCAGCTTGGGCGATTGGCGCAGATTGCAAGAGACACAAGAACGCCCCTTGAGGCTACGGCATCCCTGTACACGAAAATGCGTGTTTCGGCTCAAAAGAGCATCGGCGCAACCGACGAAGAAATGTTCAAATTCAGCCAAACCATCGCCACGGCGCTCGCTGCTTCGGGGACTTCTGCGACTGCGGCTTCGGGTGCGCTCACGCAGCTTTCGCAGGCCATGAGCGGCGGCGTGGTACGCGCTGAAGAATTCAACTCTATGATTGAAGGCGCGCCGGGGCTGTTGATCGCTGTTGCAAACGGGATTGATGGCGTGAACGGCGACCTTGGTGCATTGCGGCAAATGATGCTTGATGGCAAGTTGACAAGCGAAGTTTTCTTTGACGCCATGCTCAGTCAGTCGGAAGTTGTTAAAGATGCGTTCGGCAACACAACGGCAACTATCGGGGGGGCGTTTCAGGTTCTAAATGACAGCTTTACGGTCTTCATTGGAACGGCGGACCAAGGGGCGGGACTGACCAGCACGCTTGCAGATGCGATCCTGCTTGTTGCTGACAATCTTGATGTTTTGATCCCGATTTTGGGACTTGCCGTAACCGCAATTCTTGCCATTTCAGCGCCCGTTACGTTGACCGTCACCGCGTTGGCAGCGCTGGCCTTCGCAGTTGTGACGCATTGGGACGAAATCACAGCAAAATTCGATGAAGCTATTTCTTGGTTCGGCGATTTGGGGAATACGGCTGCGCTTGCCATGCTTGATTTGAACCTTGCCGTTGCGCGCGGAATAGACGCCTTGGGGGAGGCTTGGGACGCCGCAATCAAAGCCGTGGTTGATTTCGGGGCTGATTTGTGGGGGTCGCTGAAGGACACCGCAAAAGACGCGTTAAAGGCGGCAGAGGAAATCGGAAACGAGATTGTCGCTGGTATCAAACAGGGCATTTCTGAAAAATGGAAAGATCTCAAAAGCTATATTTCCGACTTGGGCACAGGAATGCTGGACGGCATAAAGGACAAGCTCGGAATTCGATCCCCGTCCCGTGAATTCGCAAAAATAGGCCGCTGGTCTGTTGAGGGTTTGGCGCAAGGTATTGACGAAAATACTGCGGTTGCGGAGGCCAGTTCGCGCGAACTGGGGGCTGTAGTTGGCGATGCCATAGGGGATTTGGGCGGCGCATGGAAAGACTTTGTGGTCGGCGGGTTTGAGGATTTCAAAGACTTTGCCAAGAATGTCCTAAACATCTTTAAAAACATGCTGTTTGACATGATTTTTACAGCCAAGAGAAACCCAATCAATTTCACCGGTGGCATAAGCGGCGGCGGCGGTGCTGTTGGCACAGCGGCTCAGGCCGCGGGTGGCGGGGGCATGGGCTTCGGCGGGATTGGAACCGCTGTTTCAACCTTCGGGACGGCTGCGCTTGGCGGGTTTACAAACGCTTTGGGGGCCACTTTGAGTGGTGGTCTGAGCATGGGGTTTGCATCCATCGGCGGGCAAGTTGGTGCAGCGATGGCTGCCCCCGGCATTGCGTCGATTAGCGCGGCTCTGGGTGCGGTGGCCTTGCCCGTCATGGCAGTCATCGCTGCAATCTCATTCTTCAAAAAGAAAGTGACCGAATTGGACCGTGGTATCAACTTCGCTGCGGAAAACATGGCCGTGTCGATCGAAGGGTATAAAAAGATCAACACCAAGCGGTTCTGGGGGCTTTCCAGCAAGGACAGCGAACAGGCGTTCGACGGGTACGACGAAGGCATCCCGCCCATGGTCAAGGCCGTAAACGAAGTGCAACAGGGCATCGTGGACGCCGCCGCCGCGTTGGGTGTCGGTGCCGAGGCGTTTGACAAGTTCACCTATGAATTCCAATCCAGCTTCAAGGACATGACGGAAGACCAAATTCAGGCCGAACTGACAGCCAAATTCCGGCAGCTTGGGCATGACTTCGCGGTTCTGATCCCCGGCCTTGAGGGGATGACCAAAGAAGGTGAACTTGCGTCTGACACGCTTTACATGCTGGTCAACAGCCTGAACGGCGTGAATACCACGTTTGAAGTTTTGGGCTTTTCTATGCTTGACGCCACCCTTGAAGGCGCGGCGTTGGCACAATCTTTCGTCAACATCTTTGGCAGCATGGAAAACCTGAACGCGGCGGCGACGGCATATTACCAGCGCTTCTATTCCGAAGCTGAACGCACAGCATACGCCACTGCCCAAATGCGGATCGCGCTTGCACAGCTTGGCTTTGTGATGCCGACAACAATCGAAGGCTTCAGGGCACTGGTGGAACAAGCGGAGCGCATGGGCGACCTTGACACGGCGGGGCAGTTGATCGCGATGAGCGGCGCTTTTGCGGGTGTTGTTGACGCGAACGAAGCGGCGTACAACGGCGCGGCGGACGATCTGCGTGCGGCCTTCGCGCGTGAACAGCAGGCAACGCGGGACCATTTTGCTCTGATCATCGGGGCGCTACAAGACAGGCTGACCGACGCGCGCGAGCGCTTGCAAAACTCTAAGGCCATCGCAGACGCGCTGTCCAATGCGCTGCGGTCCCGCGTGTTCCCAAGTGTCACGGCACAGCGCCAATCTCAGGACGCTGCGGCGGCGTATCTTGCTTCGCTGGTGGGCAACCCCATAACCGATCAAGCGGCTTTGAGAGAAGCTCTGAGTGCCGTGGCGAACCCTTCTGCGGACACGTATTCAACTCTTGAGGAATATCGCAAGGACTTCGACAAGACGACGGGCGTTATTGCCTCCCTTGAGAAGTCTGCCGGGATTTCGATGGCGGCAGATGAACAAGCTGTCCTGTTGCTTGAAGAGCAAATAGCAGACGCGCAGGCGCAATCAGATAAGCAAGTGGCGCTCCTGCAATCGCAGCTCGATGGATTGCTTGGTATCGAAACCGCAATTCAGACCCTAGCAGAAGCCATGACGGCTTTCCAGAACGCCAAGGCAGGTGGATTTGCTGGTGTTGGGCCGGTCACGGGTTCAACCACGGGGGTCTTCGGGTCAACCACAACCCTTGACCAGTTTGCAGACGCGAGCAACGCGCGGGCAATTCAGGACATCTACAGAGAAGTTCTTGGTCGCGGGGCTGACCAAGCGGGCTTGCAGTATTATGTAGACCTTGCCCGTGAAAGCATGAGTATTGCATCAATTCGTGATCTTATTTCAGGATCGACAGAGGCGCGAACGGGCGTTATCCCTGCGTTCGCGGATGGCGGCGCGCACAGCGGCGGATGGCGCATGGTTGGCGAACGCGGCCCTGAGCTGGAATACACCGGGCCAAGCAAAGTCATGTCAAACAGCGCAAGCAAGGCGGCGCTCGACAATACAGCGGTTGTTGCTGAGTTGCGGGCGCTTCGGAATGAGCAAACGGCAATCGCTTCTAGCGTCGCAAGGAATTCAGCGCGTACCGCTCAAATCCTCGACAAGTGGGACAACATCGGCACACCCGGCACCGCATTTGGCGAAGTCGTTACAACAGAGGTATCATAATGACTGCGAAAATGACGCCAGTGATCGACGTGACAGACGCAATTTTGGTTTCCAGTACGGTGCCCGAAACTGACCACCCCGTTTGGGCGGTCGGGACCACTTATGCGCTTGCCGCGAATGTGATCAAGGGCCATAAAATTTGGGAAAGCGTGCAGGCTGGCAACCTTGGTAATGACCCCGAAACAGATGACGGTACTTGGTGGACTGAAGGTCTGGCCACAAACCGATGGAAGGTTTTTGACGGGTACTTGCAGGACCAGACGTCACAAGCGACCAGTGCGGAATGGGTGCTGACCCCCGGTCAATATTTTGACACAGTGGCTTTCCTCAATATCAACGCTGCTGCGGTTCAGATCGTCATCGACGACCCTGCGGAGGGTGAAGTTTACAATGAAACATACGACCTTGTTGACAATAGCGCTGTTTTTGATGGCTGGTCATACTTTTTCGCGCCAATAATTCAGCGGTCAAACTTCTGCGTGTCGGACTTACCTCCATACCAATCGGCAACGATGACAATCACGTTCACCGGGACGACGGTTTTTGTCGGTCAAATCGCAATGGGCCTTGCAGAGGTTCTTGGATTTACGTCGAACCAGATGCCTATTGGAATTGAGGACTACACGCGCCTGAACGAGGACACCTTCGGGCGGACATCACCCGTTGTTCGTGGGTATGCCCGAACAGCAACGCCGATGGTTGTTGTCGATCGCGCGCGCGTGCGTTATCTTGAGCGGGTTGTTGCAGACCAGCGCGGCATCCCTACAATCTGGTCATTTGATACGCCGGACGGCGCAAGCGACTTGGTTTATTTAGGGTTTTTCAGGCGCTTTTCCATGGTTTACCAATACGCCAACAAAGCCACATTCGACCTTGAAATCAGGAGCCTAGTTTAATGTCCGATCCTACATTTACCACGCCGCCGGACGCGCCGAGCAGGGCGTCACCTTCAACTTTTAGCAGCCGGACCGATGCCTTCCTTGCGTGGATGGTCACGTTCAAGGACGAATTGTCGACGGCGGTTTCTTGGTTTTCCAGCACTGCTGCCACCGTTTCTGCCGCTGCAACGACAACTGTTGCCGCGTCGGAGGCGGCGGTTGGGGCTGCGAATTACCAAGGTGATTATGACGCGGGGACACTTTATACAATCGGGCAGAGTGTCAGCTATGGAGGGTCCGTTTTCGCCAAGAAAAGCACAGCCGCAGCAGGTACAACACCCGTCGAAGGGGCTGACTGGCTAGCGTTTGGCTCAGACGATTCAGTTGCAGCTCTAACCCCAGCAGCGACAGTTGACATTGACATTTCTACGGCGAACTATTTTACGCTAACGCCTAATGTTAACACAACATTCACCTTGTCCAACACAACCGCCGTTGATAGCTTCACGCTGGCTTTGACGGGTGGTGGTGAAAGTGGTTTTGCCTTGGGGAGGGCTTCATACGATAGCGTTAGCTTTAGTGTCACCTCTCAAGATGCAAACCCTAGCAGCATAGCCTTCAACCCTGACGGTACAAAGATGTACATGCTGGGGCGCAGTAGCGACCGCGTCTATCAATACACCCTTTCAACAGGTTTTGATGTAAGCACAGCTTCATACGATAGCGTTAGCTTTAGTGTCAACGCTCAAGAATCAAGCCCCTACGGCCTAGCCTTCAACACTGACGGGACAAAGATGTACATGGTGGGGATCACTAACGACCGCGTCTATCAATACACCCTTTCAACAGGTTTTGATGTAAGCACAGCTTCATATGCTAGCCTTAGCTTTAGTGTCGTCGGTCAAGAATCAAACTCTAGCGCCATAACCTTTAATACTGACGGCACGAAGATGTACCTATCGGGGGTTGGTAACGACAGCGTCCATCAATACACCCTTTCAACAGGTTTTGATGTAAGCACAGCTTCTTATGATAGCGTTAGCTTAAGTGTCGCCTCTCAAGATATAAACCCCAACGACATAGCCTTTAATACTGACGGTACGAAGATGTACATGCTGGGGTCAACTAGCGACACCGTTTATGAATACAATCTTTCAACAGGTTTTGACCTAAGCACAGCTTCATATGCCAGCATTAGCTTTAGTGTCGCCTCTCAAGATACAGGCGCAACCGGCCTAGCCTTTAATGCTGACGGCACGAAGATGTACGTGGTTGGTACCGATGCCAAGGCCGTTTACCAATACAGCATGACCACCGGCGCATCTCTGACCTATCCCGCAGCGGTCAAATGGTCCGGAGGTATAGCCCCAGACACCCCCGGTGTTGGCGAGATTGATGTAATCACAGCATTTACAGTTGATGGCGGGACGACTTGGTACGCAACTCTAACGGGTGACGCACTGGCGTAAACACACCTACACCTACATGGCAATCAGAGCGGAGGGTTTATAATGGACCTGATTAAAGTTACAGACGGACAAGCGCAAAAATACACGTACAGGCAGTTCAAACTGGACAACCCACGTACATCATTCCCCAAGCAACCGAGTTTGGGGATTTTGGCAGAATACGGTGTGTTTACCTATACCAGTGAAAAACCTGAGCATGACGCAAGCAAGCAATATGCTTTGCCGGGGGACATTGTTCAGGTAGGCGGTAAATGGGTGCAGGAATGGACCTTGCATGACATTATCCGCTACCCTGATCTTGCGTCTGCGCGGGAAGCAATGCTTGGTTTCATCGACGGTCTGACCAAAAAGATCACTGACCAGTACCCAGCGGCAGAAGTTTCCGCATGGCCTTCTAAAGCAGAGGCAGCACGGGCAGTCATTGCAGGGACAGCGAGGGCGGATCAAACAGCGATGATCCAAGACGAAGCTGATCTGACAGGCGCAACCCTTACTGACCAAGCGGCGGCCATCGTTGCCAAGGCAGAAGTTTTTGAGGCCATTGTTGCTAGGGTCAGCGGGTTGCGCCAAGTAACTGATGCTTGGCTTGTTGAGGCCACAACGTCAGCGGAACGCGAGGCGGTGCTAGACGATGCACAGGCTCAGGCGGCAACGCTCGCTGATGCTGCATATGGTCTTGGGTGATGCTGCGTTTCGCCTTCTACAAAGCACCGGGGACCGCCACTGACAAGCTGATCCGCCTTGCCAGCCGATCGCCATATTCACACGTTGAATTTGTGATGGGTGACACTTGCATCAGCGCCAGCAAGCGCGATGGCGGCAAGGTGCGCGAAAAGCAAATCAGCTTTAGGCCGGGGCATTGGGATTTTCTCGAGGTGCTGGGGGACCATGCCAGCGCCTCGACATTCGCAGCATGGATGGCAGCGGAGGCGGTCCCTTACTGCATGCTGGGCGCGATCACATCAGTCACGCCCTTTCATTTGAGCAGGCGCGGCCGAGTGTTTTGCAGCGAATTGATGGGCCTGATTTGCAACGCGGGCGGGCATGATATTGCGGAACCGTGGCGGCTGACCCCCGGCGAACTTCACGACATTTTGAAGCGCATGAGCGCATGAACCGCGTGAAAGCAGTAGCGCAATCGCGTGAAAGCAGTAGCGCAGAAAGGCCGCAATGTTGGGCAAAGAGATAGAGTTTTGGGCCGTCATCGCGGGTATGGCGTTTTATGTCGCTGCGCGAGACGCTGAAAAGGAAGCGCCACTCAAGCGCATTGCCAAGACAGCGGCATCGGCGTTCTTGGCCTATGGCTTGGCCGATGGTGTTGCGCCGTACTTGAACAACAGCCCCACATTTGCGGCGGTGCTTATCATGGGTTTTGGGCTGATCATTCTGGACGTTGGCACTGCGCTGCTGATGGACCGCGACCTGATCAAAGATTTGGTACGCAGAAAGTTTGGGGGGAAAAATGAATAACACAAAGGCGGCACTTCTCAGCAACGCGCCGATGTTTTTTGCAATGGTGTTTCTTGGTTTCATTATTGCATGGCCGCAAGTCGATGCAACGCTATCGGAAAATCGCGGGTATAGGGACATGCGGGGGCTGACGCCATTCTCGCTGGTTCAGGTCACACGGTCCGAGGTGATTGAAGGAGGCATTGTTGTGCATGGCGTGATGCGCAAAGACCGCTGCGACGTCATACCCGATCTGATCAGGGCGCGGGTGCAGTTTGAGGGCATGCCTTCAAAACGCACAACCGTTGACACATCCCCGGAGGACCGGATCACGGGGCTGGTCGGGGTGAGCCGCCCGCCATCCGAAGAAGTCGAGGTATGGGGGCCGTGGCTCATTCGGTGGAAAGGCGAAAAGCCGGACGGCTGGCGTATCTTTGTCACCCACGACAACTGCCCAACACCACCCTACGAGCAAACAAACCTTTTCGCGTCCGGCCCTTGGGCGGACGTTACACCGGAGGAATAGACATGCAGGCCAATTTCAAATCGTCCCTTGCGGCGGTCCTTGTCCACGAAGGCGGGTATGTGAACCACCCGCGCGACCCGGGCGGGGCAACCAACAAGGGCATCACGCACCGCACATATGCGGCGTACCTTACCCGCAACAAAATGCCCGCAACAGATGTGCGACACATCACCGACGCAGAGGTCGCGTCCATCTATCGAAACCAATACTGGTCAAAGATCATGGGTGATGATCTGCCTTCGGGCGTCGATTATGCGGTGTTTGATTTTGCAGTAAATTCAGGGCCAGCGCGGGCGGCGAAGTTCCTGCAACGGATTGTCGGCGTGACGGCCGATGGCGCGATTGGGTTTCAGACTTTGAGCGCGGTTGCCAAGATGGACGCAGGCGAGATTGTCGCCAAGTTGTGCGCAAACCGTCTGGCATGGCTCAAGCGCCTCAAGCATTGGGACGCCTTCGGGCGCGGGTGGGAGCGCCGGGTGCTGGACGTGGCTAACAAGGCGGGCCGCATGGTGCGCGACCTGCCAAGCGCCACGGCAACAATCAAAGAGCCGCAGGCCAAGGCCGATGGCCCGATCACAACAACGGCGGCGATTGGCGAGGCCATGAAAGACCCCAAGGCGCTTGGCGGGGCGGTCGCTGTTGCGGCACCCGCGGCAAGCACGGTCCTGACCGGGGACGGTCCGGTGCAGTGGGCAATAGGGGCCGTGTTGGTCATTGCAGCCATTGGCGTTGCGTTCTGGCTATGGCAGCGGGGGCGTGACGAATGATCGCCCGGTACGCGCTATATGCGGCCCTAACAGTCGCTTTAGCCCTTGGGGGGTGGTCCATGTGGCTGATGCGGGCAAATGCGTCCCTGACAGTCAAAAACGCCAGCTTGGAGCGGTCGGTTGCCGCGTACCGGGCGCAGGCGGAGCAAGCGGCCCTTGCGCGTGATGTAGAGAAAGCGCGCGCGGCACGGTTTGCGCAGCAGAGCGCGGACATGGCCGCGAAAATCGAAACAATCCTGACCGGAGGTATTCCCGATGCGGTTCTTGATCCTGCCCTTGCTGACATTCTTAACGGCTTGCGCGACTGAAACGACATTCATCAAGCCAGACATCCCACCAGAGACCCTGACGCCATGCCCAATAAGCGAACGGCAGGTCAAAACGGTCAATGAACTTGCTGTTCTGGCAACGGAACACCTGCGCAGCGCGACATGCGCCAACGGTAAGATTGAGGCAATCGCGGAGGTTCTGGCTTCCTGATAAGACAGCAAAACCCCGCGTTCCTGAAAAGGGCGCGGGGTTTTTGTCGTTTCAGCCATAGCCATAGCCATCGCCATCGCCATAGCCATAGCCAGAGCCGGAGCCATAGCCATAGCCATCGCCAGAGCCATGGCCAGAGCCAGAGCCAAACCCATCGCCCGAGCCAGCACCATAGCCCGAGCCAGCGCCATCACCATCGCCATAACCAGAGCCAGCGCCATCGCCATAGCCAGTGCCGGAGCCATAGCCAGAGCCAGAGCCGGGGCCAGAGCCATAGCCATAGCCATAGCCATCGCCATCGCCATCGCCATAGCCAGAGCCAGAGCCATAACCATAGCCAGAGCCATAACCATCGCCAGAGCCAGTGCAGTATATCAGTGTTTTTCCATGGTCCTCAAACGTCATGGCGTGTAAACCTCTGCCGCCTCAATAACTTCTGCGGCTTTGACGTTGCACGGGATAATTTCCAGCGCATCCAGAAGGGTCATTTCAGCAATGACGCAGCAGATTTTAGACCGCGATCCCGTGGGGCCATATACCGCCACTTCTGATAGGCTGATGCCGTGCGGGGCCACGTCCCAACGCCACAGCCTGCGGGCTTTTTGCAGTTCTACCTGCCGCCCGTGTTGGGCAACAAGTTCGCCAAAATGTACGCCGCTGGCATGCGTGCGAATGATGCACTTTTTGCCAATGTGCGGTGATGATGGCTCGGAAGTGTTAGAGCCGAACATGGCTGCAAGCTCTTTGGCTTGCTTGATTGTGAGGTCGTCAATATTCATTGTGTTTCCCTTTTTTGGTTTCAGTCGATCAGTACAGCCCGCGGTTAGGCTTTGCCACATTTCCCATTGGCGCGGTTTATGCGGCGGTTGTCTGGGGGTCCCCTTCATATATATTCAAACGCCCTTGCGGGTGATGATTGGTTAAAATGATGCGGGCTGAACTGATCGGCTGGCGGTCCTATTCTTTGACGGCTGGTGGGAATGATTGCCAGTCTGTTTTAAGCATTTCCGCAGCGCGAATAAGGTCTGTTTTCAGAACTTTAACGGTTACCCCTTGATTTGGATCGTCGTCATCCTTGTGAACGCACACAAGAACCATGTCGCCCATGCTGCTTGGTTGCTCCACAAGTGTGAGGCGGTTGCTGTTCCAGTCTGATCTTTCTGGCAGCGCGATACTAATACCTTGCGTGCAGTCATCCATGTTCATCGTTCCTTTTGTGCGGGCTGAACTGATCGGCTGGCGGGGCTTGCGCCACCGCCTGTCATATCAGTTTTCCAAGATGCGCAGGCAGGCTGCGGACTCTGGGAATTCTGTCAGCATGACAACCAAGCCTTGGGGCTTTAAGCTTTCGGGCAGCCCTAAGTAGCCGAAGGCCATTATGGCCAAGGTGATCTCTGCCTCACGGACACCGGCTGGTCTTGCGGCGCGAGCCGCTTCTAGGGTCGTTCCGTTTTCGACTGCTATGCGTCTCGCTACGCACTCTGCGAAGTCGCTTTCTAGGCGGGCCTGTGCCGATGTTGCTGCCATTGCGATGATTGCTGCTGTGATGAGGTTTTTCATTTGTCCGTTCCTTTTGTGTGTTTCCTTGCACCCCTTGTCCCAAATAAACCGCCCCTTGTCAACACCATCCGCACACCATTCGCGCACCTTTTAATATTGCACAGGTGGTGCTAGTGGTGCAATGTGCAAGAATGGAAAATCACATGAATAAACCAAGGGTTCCGGTCACACTGACCGAAGAACAACACAAAACACTGCTGACCGCCGCTGAGGCGGTTGGCCTGACTATATCCGCTTACATCAGGATGGCCGCGCTTGAGCGGGCCGCAGGGGGGGATGATGGTAACTCTTGATATTCCGAAAGGCGTTTACTGGTCTCAAGAGGCTCTGAATTTCTATTCGGAAGAAAGCCGCTTGGGCATGGGGGTGGATTTTTTTGACAAGTGGCAACACCTCCGTAGGTTTTTTCCAACTCGCAGTGAATCAATGGAGGGTGAATGATGGCTGTTGAAGCGATCAATCGACAGGAGGGTATCGTGCTGATGGTAGGCGGTAAGGTCTGGCCTGTGTCGGTTTGGCTGGATGCAAGCGGTGATGAATGTGATGAGCCGAATGCTGCATTTGCCGTTGTTGGGCCATGCAGTGACGCCACGCGGCCTGAATTTTGGGTCACGTTAGAATTGTCTGATTTTGAAACTGTTCCGAATAACTGAGAGGATAAGGCGATATGCCAAGACAAGACGAAATAGACCGCATGATCGTGATGATTTACATATCGCGCAACAGCGCAGGCTTCACAAACTACACCCGCCCTGCTGGATGGCTGGATAAGCTGCCAATGGAGGGCCTTGAGGAATTGCAGCGCGACTTTGAGCGGATGGCCAAAGAGGTGTCCGAAGAAATGAAGCAGCGCATTGCCGATGGCATACCGCGTTACTCCCGTCGATGGCACGACGAGCAAGAGGCCGCGCGTGTTGGCGGTGCTGATATGTTGTCAAAAATAGGCATAAGCGCAAAGCGAAGGTGAATGATGAGTGATTATAGGGCGAGGTGCCGCGTCTCGCCCTATAATCACATAGCGCCCACGCACAAAAGGCGGACCAGAGCGATGGCTAAGTAGCAAGCGGCATATCCGGGGATGCTCACTGTGCAGCCCTTTCAGCTTTTGGCCTTTCGGCGATGTAACCCCAATCGTCTTCACGATCTCTTGGCATTTTCGCAGCGCGAATGACCGTGTACTGTACGCGGGAATGCTCAACCATGTTGCCGCAGCACAGCGTTGCTGTCTTGGCAGTGCCGCCGTAGGTGAGCACGTTGCCCTCTGCATAACAGTGGGCAAGTATCAGTTCTTTGTCGCAGTGTGGACAAGTTGTCATTGCATCGCCTTTCGTGCTTCATCGTGCGCGATCCGGCCCAGCTTGTCAGCCAGTTCGGTAAGGGCTGCGTGATCAATTTCACCCGCCCCTGATTGCCGCAGTATGAAGTGACCATGGACCAGCCTGCAAACGGCGCGGCTCGACAGCATAAGCAGCTTTTCAGTGGCGGTACCGGTCACGGCGCGGAGCATCATCATTGGCCCACCCCCGTTGGTTTTGCGGGGCACAGTGCGATGGTTTGGAATATCCAGTTTTTGTACTTGGCCCAGAATTTAAGCGCGCCTTTACCGTCCATTGCCACAATGCGGTGGCAGCCAAATGTGCGCCAATCTTCAATAGGGTGGCGCTCACAACCAATCTGCAAAATGTCCGCAGTGTAGGTGATCGGGTACGCCTCAATTTGAATGCACTTAACGTATTCATTGACGCCATTTGCCCCTTCGAGGTTTGCCCCGTTGAGGTCTGCCCCTCCGAGTTTTGCCCCGCAGAGGTTTGCCCCGTTGAGGTCTGCCCCTCCGAGTTTTGCCCCGCAGAGGTTTGCCCCGTAGAGGTTTGCACCTTCGAGGTTTGCCCCTTCGAGGTTTGCCCCTTTGAGGTTTACCCCTTTGAGGTTTACCCCTTTGAGGTTTACCCCGTAGAGGGTTACCCCGTAGAGGTTTGCCCCGTTGAGGTTTGCCCCGTTGAGGTTTGCCCCTTCGAGGTTTGCCCCGTAGAGGTTTGCCCAGTTGAGGTTTGCCCCGCAGAGGTCTGCTCCGTCGAGGTCTGCTCCGTCGAGGTTTGCCCCGTTAAGGTTTGCCCCGTTATCCAGCGCCCATTTTACAGCAAGGCCCATCTTTAACGAGTGGGTATCATCTTCTGAACAATCAATTTTTGCGGTGAATTGTACGTCGCCTGAGAAGCGGTTTTTTACATCAAAAGCAATCATGACTGCGCCCCCTGATCGGTCATCTGCACGACCAGCACGCCCAGTTCGGTTTGAATTTCTGTGACGTTCATCGGTTCATTCCCCCAATGTCTTGAATGTTTTCAGGTCCAAGGCATAAAGCGCAAGACCTTCATCGCTCTTTTCGTCTTGGTACGCAAATGCCAGCGCCAGTTCCCCCCGGCCGTGCAGATCGTCAAGCATGTCCGCCACGGCGTTTACCCCATGGTCCTTCAGCGCGTTCAAAACAGCATCAGCGGTCACGATCCCATGGGCGGCGACGTGTTGCAGGACAATGCGTTCAAGCGGCGGCGTTTTTGCTTTGACAGCGGAAGGCTGCTCCGGATCAGGCATTGCCTCAAGGGCGATATATTCTGCCGGTTTGTTAAACTGGCGCTTCACGCGAAAGCTGAATTCATCACCGATGGTCAGACCCGCGTTTTTTGCGATGATGGCCGGGATGAAAACTTCTTCACCATCTGGCATCCGCGCAAAGCTGGTTTGCGTATCCAAAATGTTCATTACAGTTGCTTTGACAATCATATTATGACCTTTCGTCGTTTGATTTGAAGATGTTGTGGAGATCGCGGTTTTCGCAGACCTCTGAATAGGTGTCGATAAAGTATTGCGTGATGTCGCGCGCAAGAACGCCTTGGATTTGCCAGACAATGACATCCTCATGGGGCCAAAACTTGAAGCCTTCCACCCATTGGTCATAGGCGATTTCGATGTTTTCTTGGGCGTCATCAAGATCAACAATTCGACCGCCCTCCACGGCGGTCACCATGTAAGTGACGCCAATGTTTTCGGCGTCCTTGACGATCTTTCTGAGGGCTTCAATGGGGCAATTTTTCATCTGTTCGGTTCCTTTTTGAGTTTGGGGGTGAGGTGGGGGCGGCTTATTACTGAGCCTGCCCTAGCATTTTTGACCAAGCGTCGCGGCGCTTTTGGGTGAGTTCGTCAGCGACCCGTTCCGCCCGCTTTTCCCATGTGTCGTTGTGCAAGCGGACACCGCAGACCTTACAAGCCTGCAAGTATCCTTCAAGCGCTTGACGTGGCGATTTGTTGACGGGGAGGTGAAGGGCGCTGCGATTTGAGACCATCAGCATAACATCATGGTATTGCGTTGCGAGGTTGGCGGCTTGGGAAGAATGAATGGTCATTGGTTCTGTTCCTTGTTCTACGTTGCTTCACGTACCTTGTCGCATAGATCGCGGAGCGTGTAAACATCTAAATGTAAAAAAGTTGATGATCGGCAATCAGTATTGCAAGGGGCGTCCCTTTGAGGCAGTATACGGGCACTCCACTCACTCCTCCATGACTGAGCCCGTCGCGATAGCAAGCAACCTTGCAACATTCGCGGCGGGTCTTTTTTAGTCTGGACGCCCGATTGATCCCAAATTGATTTCAACTGTCGTCCTCAACGGTCGCACATCCAGCCAACTCCGAAGCCAGCGCAAGATAGCCGCAAGCATCTACAAAACTATCGCCGTGCGGGCCATTGGAAAGGCGGGCAATCTTTAAGTCCGCCATCATCAAACAGACCTGCCACGCTTCAATCTCAAACCCGCCCAAAATCTGCGACCAGCGCGCGGCGATCTTCTCGAAATTTTCTTGCGGTGATCCGTAGTCAACCTGCCGCTGCCCGTTGATCAACCGGTCTGCTGTTTTCAGGGTGTCGCTTCGTTTCATATTCAGTCCTTCGGTTTAAGTGCTGCAAGCAGCGATGATTGCGAGGCGTCTTTGCTGCGCAAAACGCTTGCCACGCGGCTATCTATCGTCCCGGCACCCAATAGGCGCGCAATGCGCACAGGGCGTCCCTGCCCCTGCCTGTGGAGCCGTGCGTCGAATTGTTGGGTCAGTTCAAGCGACCAGTTCAGCCCAAACCAAACGCAAAGCGCGCCGCCGTCTTGGAGGTTCAGGCCATGACCTGCGCTTGCTGGATGCGCCAACAGCATCGGGATTTTGCCTTTGTTCCAAAGGTCGATGGTGTCCTGATTTTTATCCAGCACAACAGCCTGCGGAAACCGCTTACGCAGCCGGGCGAGGTCGCTTTTGAAATTATACGCAACCAGCATTGTTTCGCCGGTGTTGTCATCGACAAGGTCAGCAAGCGCGTCCAGCTTGGCGCTGTGGACCTCAGCCCATGCGCCATTGGCGTCTGTATAGAGCGCCCCATTGCTGTATTGGAGAAGCTTGTTGGCAAGCACAGCCGCGCTCATGGCCTCAATTTCCTCGCCATCATCCAGCGCAACAAACATTTCTTTTTCAAAAGCGTCATATTGATCTTTTGCCTTTGGCCCCAGATCAACGGGAATGTCGATGTCGATGCGCTCTGGTAAATTCAAATAATCGTCTGCGCTCATGTGGATTACCTTATCAGCAACCAGCCGCTCGATCTTTTCCGCCGACCCTTCACGGATTTCAAATTTGTGCCCCATATAATCTTTGTCAAAGAAACGCTGGCGAAACCCCGTCAAGGTGCGCCCAAGGCGTTCGCCATAATCGACAAGGAACATCTGCGCCCACAGGTCTTGCAGGCCGTTGGGGCTTGGTGTCCCGGTCAGCAAAACCAGCCGCTCAACGAATGGCAGCACTTTGCGCAAGGCCCGAAATCGCTTCGATTGGCTATTTTTGAAAGTGCTGCTTTCGTCAATCACAACCATGTCGAAGGGCCAGTTTTTGCCATAATGGTCAACGAGCCATTGCACGTTCTCCTTGTTCGTCACGTAGACATCCGCAGAGCGAAACAGTGCAGTGGTGCGCGCCTTGGCGCTACCCGTGGCGACTGAGACGCGCAGGTGATTGGTGTGTTGCCATTTCAACGCTTCTTGCGCCCAGACAGAATTGCACACACGCAGCGGCGCAATCACCAACACCTTGCCAACAACGCCCGCGCCAACCAAATCGCTGATCGCGGTCAGGGTGGAAGTCGTCTTACCAAGCCCGAGGCCAAGCGCTAGCATGCAGCGCCCTTGGTCAATGATGTAATCAACAGATCGTTCTTGGTATTCGTGCAGGTTTTCACGGTTTAAATGCATTTGCGCCCTCCATTGTGTCAATCACCCGCACATCACAGCCCAGCGCCCTGCGTTTGGTGTGGTCGCGCCCTTGTTGTTCGGTCGGCTTTTTACCCGGCGACTTCAGTTCCACAAAGATGATGCGGCCACCCGGCATTGTGATCAGTCGATCAGGCACAGATCGCCGTCCCGGCGACGTGAACTTTTCGCACGTGCCACCCAGCGCTGTGACGCGGCGCACCAAGGCGCTTTCGATGTCGCGCTCAAGCATAACCAATCCCCTTCAAAACTTTCATCGCCATGCCGACATAGCGCTCTTTTTCAACATCATCAGGAAACGCGATCGGCAGGTCCATTATGGGCTGCGCGCCGTCTGATCGCGGCACTTTGTTGCTGGTTTTGGCATAGCGAATGCACTCATTTTGATCGACGGCGTTGGAATAGTAGAACCGCACAGCCTTGCCCAAGGATTCCCCCTGCCACGTCGCCCCGCCGGTCACCTTGCGCACACTCACAAATTTGGTGATGTCGGCGCAGTCGTTGATCACGTCGCGGAAATCAGCCTGCCCCGACACATGCGCGGCCACGGCTTCTGCAACAATCGGGAAATCAGGGTTCTTGCTCAACCCGGCGGGCGCAAAGACGCCCTTGGCCTTAGTGCTGCCGTCAGGCTTTACGGCGATGTAATTATTCACGTCGCGGCTATACAACGCGCGATAGTCGGTACGCTCAAGTTCATATGACGTGTCGATCTGCCAATCAAAGGCAACTTGTTCAATCGCATCGCCCATGGATTTAGGCGCAAAGATCACCACGCCGTCAGTGTTGGCGCTGACCACGGCCGCACCGATACCGTCAAGGCGTTCAATCAACATCAACAGGCAAAGCTGCCCGGTGATCGTGGTTTGTATCATCAGGTCAGGCGCATACAAATTCGACCACTTGCTCCCCAGCTTTCCAAACGAGCCGTTGACCACGATTTTGAGCGTGTCGGCTGTCACTTTGTCACCGGATCGCTTGGCCTCAAGTCGCCGCGTCACGATGCTTTGGTAAACAGGCAAAAAATGACCAGCCATGTTCGCGGGTTCAAGACCCTGCTGCAAAATGATGCTTGGATAATACGACGCCACGTCCAATTCAAACAGGGCGTGGCCCGTGCCAGCCTTAACGCCCTGCCCGTTTTCAGTCGAGTGCAGCCCGCCGATCCCCATTTGATATGCGGCCGCGCCAATCTTGATCTTGGTTTGAGACAGCCAATCAGGCATCTGCACAGAACCGCTGCCCGACAACGTAAAATGGTGCGCGCAGATGCGTTTGAAAATAGCGGTGATTTCAGGATTGTCGAAACTGACAATTTTCGGATCGCGATAGCGCACTTTTGCCCCGTCCCCCATTTTGGGTGGCCGCAGGGTTTTCCCAGAAAGCGCCTCAATTTCAGATTTCAAAACAGTCTCGGCGATTTGCGCGTCTGATTTGCTGCGCAGATCAACGCCATATTGCGCGCCCATGTCCACGCGCAGGGCCAACTGCGGCGCGATCTTGTCGGCCAGTGCCTTCGTGACACGCAAGTCATTGACGCAGTATTCTGCAACATCGTCCATCTGATCATCAGTCAACGTGGCGTTGTGCGGGTAAGGCAAATCTTGCAACTTGCGTTCCCCGATCCGCGCGCCGTAGATTTTAAGGCTGGCCTGACCGGGTATCACTTCAATGATGTCGATGGTGTCCCAGCCCTTCGGTGTCTGGATGCCTTTGTCCTGCGCAATACGCCAGCTTGGGAGGTTGGACATGATGATCAGGTCGGAAAGGGCTTTCAGTTCTGCGCAGCTTCGGTTTTCCAAAGCAGCGGCGATCATGATGTTGTCATAAGAATGGTTGTTGAAACCAAGCAGCGTGTCGCTGCGCATAAGGCGCGCCAGCTTGGCGACATCCAGCTTGTCATCGTTGCGCATTTCTACAGTGGCAACCTTGCCGTCCGCGTTCATAAACGCGACATGGAAAAAGCCCTTGAAAACCTCACAATCATAAATCAGCATTACACAATCCCTTCACGTTGATTTCGAAGCGCGACGGCATCGTTTAAAGTTTTGCGATACCCAACATATTTGCCTTTTAACGCCACAGTAAAACCGTATTTCGTTTTGGCTATCCCGCGCCCGTAGGTGTTTGGCCTCTCCCTGCGATTATTCGCTTGATCAATATAGGTCGCCCAACGGCAATTATCTGGTGAATATGGGCCGTTGTTGTCGATCCTTTCAAGCGTCAAACCATCGGGCTTTTCCCCCATGTCCTTGAAAAAATTTTTGTACGTGGACCATCTGGCACAGGTAGTTATCCCCCGGCCACCATAATCTTCGAATTGTTTGTTGTTTGGGTTTGAGCAGCGTTGCCGCATGGTTGCCCAAACCATATAGGTTTTGGTGGGGGGCTTGGCTTTTGATATTGATTTCCTTGACCGCCGGTAATGCTTGTTGCACATACTTTTGCAGGAGGCTTTTTCATCACATCCGTCAATCAAGCAAAATTCGGTCTGTGTTTTTCTTCGTGACATGGGGAGAAGTCCTATCTGCGGGAGTTGCCCGCACAAATCATAGGTGAAAAAGGGCGGCGCTTTTACACACCGCCCAGATTGTTTAAAGGAAATCTTCGGCTGAAACGTCGTCCAGTTCGTCGAAGTCATCCACACTGGCAGCCACGCCGTCACCAAACGGCTGACCGTCTTTCACGAATTGGACACCAAGCAAGTTTGCGTTGATGCGCTTGCCGTATTGATTGTCTTGAAACCACAGTTCAATGACGGCGTTGACGTAACAACCCGAATAGATTTTACCGTCTTCTTCGGTCAGCGGGGCGCGGTCGGTGCCGATAACCATCGGGCGTTTGGCCGAGGACGCTTTGATCGACATTTGACCGGCGTACCCGTCATAGTCGATGGTGTCGCCATCTTTGAAGCACACCTTGTCCGCTGCCAAGGGCTTACCCTTGTTACGTTCTTTCAGCAGCGCTTCAATGGCCGCGTTGATTTCATCAACCTTCGGGTCTGATTTTGGGATCAGGAAAGTGCCTTCAAATTTCGTTTCTTCACCGCCAAATGTGGCTTTGCGAAAAAGTGATTCGAAAGAAAGGCGAGCGTTTAGAACTTTGATTTTTGTCATCAGATTACCCTTTTTGACATTTCATTGCGCGGGATGCGCAAAGTGATACTACGGTATCTTTTGATCATTAACAACATCAAAATCATTGATGCTCACATTTATTGCGGGGCGCGTGTCGCTTTCGGGAGCAAGTGATGCGGCCCCATGATTGACGGCAATCATGTCCGCAATATCACTTTTGCGTTTTGCGCCCAGCGCTTTCTCGGCCTGCGCCGGACTGATCAGTTTTGTGACAATTGCGCGGTCGGCCCCGATCATCTTGCAAAGTTCTTTTGCTGCATCATCTTCGTCTTTCCAGCTTCGGGATGATCGACCTGCCACCAGCTTATAGCCGGGAAAACCTTCGCCGCTTTCAAGCCGACCTTTGACGTGACCGGCAACGGCGTTCAACCAAC
>Ga0255048_10000327_pt1 | contig 37220 bp, 50 predicted proteins | sample JV7_2_2_MG_FD_183619 | JGI IMG/M metagenome (GOLD analysis project Ga0255048, IMG submission 183619) | Seawater microbial communities from Jervis Inlet, British Columbia, Canada - JV7_2_2 | ecosystem: Environmental > Aquatic > Marine > Inlet | place: Canada: British Columbia | collected 2016-10-06
CGGACATTGACGACGACGGAGTGGGCCTGCACAGGGCAACGGTGTCGCTGTTCACGTCACGGGGGATGCGCGACGCGACGGCGATCACCAGCTTCCACGCCGGCACCGACTACTCAGACGACAGCATGTCGGTGTCCTTCCACGGCAGCATCCACGACCCCCGCGTCGCCGCCACCATCGAGGGCTTCCCCGAGGTGAACGAGACGACCAGGCAGTGGATGATTGACCGCATCAACGCCTTGCCGATGGTCGTCAAGATGATGCTCGACCCCGCTGTCGAGGAGGCATCACTGTGAGCAGCCTAAGCGATGCCCAGATGGCACAGGTGGTGCGTCAGCAGGCGTGGAACGAGGGCTACTCCTTCGGACGCGAAGAGATGCGCTACGAGATGACGGTGGCGAGGGTGGCCGGTGCGCCAGCGCTGCCCTGGTCGCCTCATCCGACACCGTTTGAGAGCGCACGCCTCGATGAGGCGGGCTGGTACTACCACATGAGCAAGGGGGAGAGCGGTGCCTACGAAAAAGCCTAGCAAGAGAGACATCGGTAGCTCGTGGTCCATCTCGAACGACGCAAGGCTTCTGGCCTCGTCCTTCATGGACGTGGCTGATGCCGATGGGGTGGTAGACGAGGGGCTCTACGATGCCTGGATGGCTGCCCTCGACGGTGTCTCAGGTGACATCAAGGAGAAGCTGCGGAGGCTGCGCGAGGTCAGGGACCGTGTCGCCGCAGAGGCTGGCGTGTTGAAGGCGCAGGCCGAGCGTATCAGCGCGAGGTCCAAGCGACGCTTCGCCGAGGTGGACAGGCTGAAGGGCTACATGAAGGAGTTGCTCCTTGCCCACCGAGAGCTGCACCCAGAGGTGAACAAGGTCGACCTCGACGACGGGTTCATTCGCCTCACCAAGCGGACCTCTTACGAGGTCACCTTGGTCGAGGAGGGCGTGTGGCCAACGGAGTACGTCACACGAGGGGTGCCAAAGCTCAACAAGGCGCTCATCGTCACAGCCCACAAGGAAGGGGTGCGCGTGCCAGGTGTCAAGGTGGAGAAGGTGATGACTGAACACATAATGGAGGGGAAGTGATGAAGAAGGTGAACTACGATTTGAAGCGCCAGCTCTCAGGCCTGTATGACCGGCTGCTTGACGCAGCAAGCGAGGCAGAGCACGCCGTCGATAGCTATAACGAGCTTGCCACTGAGTACAACGACGCACTCGCCGAGGTGGTCAACCAGATTGAAACCTACGTGGATGCGCGGTCTGAAAAGTGGCAGGAGTCTGAGCGCGCAGACGACTATGCGGAGTGGGTTGATGCGTTCCAAGAGGAGGCAGAGGAGGCGTCCTTTGAGTGGGAGGAGCCCGACTTCGAGAGTCTGCCGATGGAGCTACCGTGATGACGCCAGAGCAGCAGTGGCTCCGCATGGTCAGGTCGTGGATGAACCACCCCGGCCACCCGGAGCACCACAAGTACGCAGAGCTTACCAGGCGCCTCGATGAGGCCAGACAGAGGAGAACCCATGAGTAACCCAGGACCGAAAGTAACGGCCGAAGACGAGACGGGCGTCGACTCGATCAGCGGAAAGACACGCAAGCAACTATACGAAGAGGCGGGCCTTGAGTGGTACGGCGACGGCAGCGAGCACCTAAGCCGCCACCACAGGCGCGGCTACGTGATGCCAGACGACCACCCACCAAAGGAGGGAGAGGATGAGTAACCCAGGACCCGAGCTATTCAAGGCCATGCTGGCCTTCCAATCGACCAACCCAAGGGTTGCGAAGTCTGGGGACAACCCGCACTTCAGGTCGAAGTACATCACGCTGGAGGACCTGACCAGCGTAGCGAGGGCGTGCAACCAGCACGGGCTCGTCTTCTATCAGTACATGGATGGTGGCCCTGACGGGTCGGACTTCTGCGTGACCACGGTGGCACATGCAGAGAGCGGTCAATACGTCGAGGCTCGCGTGCGCCTGCTGTATGGCAAGCAGAACCCACAGGGGCAGGGCTCGGCTTGCACGTATGCCCGGCGCTACGGCCTCGGTGCGCTGCTGGCCCTCTGCGAGACAGAGGATGACGACGCCAACCAGGCCATGGAGTCCCACGGTAGGCACTTCGAGAAGGATGCACGAACCGGCAGGGGGGAGTGGTCGCCGCCGAAGGAGGATGAGCCCCCTTTTGACGGCGGTGGCACCGAGCAGCCAACCGTCGAGCACGACCCATCTTGGGAGGATGACCGACCGCGCTTCATGGCGCGACTGTCGGTGGAGATGGACCTCGACTACTACCAGGTGGCCGAGTGGATGGAGGCTCGTGGCAACCCAAGACCGAGCGGAATGACGACAAGGCAGAGGAGTCATCTCCTCGACAAACTACAGACAGAGACCGGACGTAATGCGTTCCTCAACTGGAAGGAGGAGAGGTGATGCCCAAGCAGGACAAGACAGGTCGGATAACAAGAAAGACCCACGCGCTCGACAAGACGGTCATCCAGGCCCACGTCCCCCGCTACGTCAAGTACGGGATGGAGGACTACGTTGCTGCATTCAACCGTGACCACCCTGGCGCACGGATGAGCAGCAGCCGGTTGACGGCATCACTTGTCATCAAGTTCCTGAAGGAGGAGGGGGCTATTGATGAGTCGCCTTACTAATGGAATGAACCAGCCCAGGTGCCTGGACTGTGGCCGGTTCATCAAGCCAGACGACCTCAGGTGTGAGCCATGCTGGGTGAGAGAGTTGAGGATTATAATCCGCCGCAAAAGGGCGGCAATAAAAAGGAGAGAGATATGGCAAACCTCGTGATTCTAAAGGGGCGCCTTGGCGCCAAGCCTGAGCTTCGGCGAGTGGGGGCACAGAACACCCCCGTCGTCGAGGTATCCCTGGCCACCAACGCCTTCTCAAAGGGGGAGAAGAGCACCGACTGGCACAGGGTCACGCTTTGGGAGAAGCAGGCCGAGCTGATCGGCCAGATGGAGAAGGGTGCAGAGGTCTACGTGGAGGGGTCCCTCAAGACGGACGAGTGGACCGACAAGGAGGGCGCCAAGCACTACAAGACCTACGTGAAGGCGTTCCGGTTCGAGTTCTGCGGGTCTCGGGGTGACAATGCCCCGCGGACTGGGGCTGTGGGCCCGAAGCAGAATCCCTTTGGCGATGACGACCTCAAGTTCTAGACTGGGAGGCCTGGCCCTCGGCGGGGGACCCACCACTACGGCTGCGACCTCGTCAACCCCCTGTCGGGGGCCCCTTTACAATGCAAGCACTACTACTCATAGCGGCCTTGGCCGCCACCATCATCCCACCGGGGCCAGACCGGGCGCTCATCGAGCGCGCCGCTGAGTGCGGCGTCGACCCATACCTGGGCACGCGCCTCCTTGAGGTCGAAGAGCTTGCCGGGATACCCGCACGCCTACGGGGCATGACGCTTGGCAAGGCGTGCATCGAGACACGAGGGAACACCAAAGCCATTGGCGACAACGGCAAGGCGCACGGAATCTTTCAGCTTTGGCCGTGGGCCAATCAGTTTATCCATGACCGGACAGACCCAATCGCGTCAGCTCACGTGCTGCTTGGGCGCCTGGTGACCACTGAGCGCACTGTGCACCGCTACTGCAAGGGTGTGCGGGACCGCTGGCGTGTGGCCTGGATACGCATCAATCGGGGGCCGTTTTGGCGCAGGGCCGACCGCAAGGGAGAGGCCCGGTGCTCGGGGGTGCAGCCGGCGGGACTGAAGCGACTGAGGCTGTGGCGATGGCTCAACCAGAGGCACTACGCCCTGGCAGGGGCTACGCCTCCCCCCACTCGGGGACGATAAGCGCCACGTATGGGCGCGGACCATACGGCGTGTCACTGTCGTTGATTACAACGTAAGTGCCCGGCTCCTGAGTAAGGACGACCTCGGCGAGGAGTTCCAAGGGGTCGATGGTGACCTCATAGGATTCCCACTCTTCGCCCTTCACGTCATGGCCGGATGGTCTGGACCATCACCTTGAGTTCAGCCGTGGTGGTTCCAAGCTCAGTCAGGACCGCCTCGGTCTTCTCTACGATCTTCACCAGCCGAGCCTGCTGCTCACGCACCGACCTCATGTCGGACTCAAGACGAACGATGGATTCATCATGGGAGTCCACCTTGGTGGCAAGGGCCTCCTGCCTGTCACCCGCAAGGGCCACGTTGGCGGCTCCGGTGGCGACAAGCGACAGAAGAACGCCCACCCATGTGGCCAGAGCCAGTGCGTTCGAGCGTGCCCAGCTGGAAAGACTCACTCGTCATCTCCTCCGGTGACCGCATCCTCGATGCGCTCGCTTCCCGCGAGCACCAGGCGAATGCAGAACATGACGATGGGGGTAAGGACAGCACCTATCGCCACACCATAGTCAGTGGGGTCCAGGGTTATGAAGCCGCCAAGGTGGAGGAGGCACGTGACGATTGCCCCCGCCACGACGGTGGTCTCAGGGGCGTCAATCGGCTTTGTGTGGACTGTCTTCAGCATGTCTACTCCTCGTCGTCGAAGATCTCCACGCCGACGTCGTCGATCTCGAACGAGCCAGCGGTGATGAATACTTCATCGGTCCTCAGAACACTCAGCGCCTCTGCTATCTGCTCTACTGGGACCATCTGAAGTGCCTCGGAGGCCATATGAAAGGTGTCCACCTTGGTTGTTTTCGCCAGCGTGTCAAGGAATGAGGCGGTCACGAGGGGTATCCGCATGAGGTCCCTGTCTGCATCACTCAGCGCCACGGCACAACTCCTCGGCTACAGCTTTGCTGATTTTCAAGTTCTCGGGGGACGCAATGCACACACGGGTGACCTCCGGGTCACCGTCACCGTGGACGACCAGGCATGTGCCCTCGCCGTCTATCTTGCTAAGCTTCCAGCCACCAGTGCGCAAGTGGTACGTGCTGCCGCAACCTGCGAGCATCATTAGGATAATCATTACTGCGAGTTGTCTCATGTCTATGCCCTCGTGGCGTACCAGCTGTCAGGAATCCTAACAGCCCCATGTGTGTGTAGTCACTAACTTGTGCAGTTGCTCACTAGCCGTCCCACCTGGCCTTCGAGAGGCGCACGTCGTAGTGGGTGAAGTTCTGGCTGGGATACACCCCGATGCCACCCTGTGGAATGGTCCCGTCGGCGATGAGTTCTTCGAGGCAGGCCGACACTTCTGCCGGTGACTGTCCGCTGAGGCGGACGTCAGCCGCCTTGCCTGTCAGGTGCTGCGACTTGGACGCACCACCGACACGCTTGTTGTATTCCCTGGTGCGGTAGCCGGAGATGATGACCACGGGCGAGCCCAAGCGAGCACGGAGGTGCTCAAGGGCTAGGCAGAGTGCAGCGACGTTGCCCTGGTACTTCTCAGGCACCTGGGTCCCATCCTTGCAGGCGAACTCGCTCATCTTGAAGTGCTTTGTTACTTGCATGACTATCCTCTATGGAGTGACGGCTATCACTAGCGACGCCTGCTGGCCCTGGCCTTGTAGTGGGTCGTCCCAACACCGAAGGCGTCCAGGGCAACTGGGATCAGTCGCTGCATGAGCTTCTTCTCCTTACCAGTCATCTCTTCCCAGGCCTCCTCGGCGATGTTCTGAACCGTGATGGGGGTGAACGCGCCCATGGCGGGGAACACGCCCCGGTGCAGGACCACGGCCATGTAGTTGTCGAGCTTGGCGTTGACGAACTCCTCCATCAGCTTGTCCGTCTTGAGGGCCTCGACGGTTATCTTTCGTCCCCGGAAATCCTTCCCACTCCACGCTTGCCACATGGCCCCGATAAGGGGGGCGACCTTATTGCGAACCATTCGGGTCATACCCCTGCCAAAGTGCTCAGGGGATGTGATGAGCGGAATCACATAGCGCCACGTGCTGGCCAGGCCGCCAGTGAGGTCTATATGATAGTCACCCACCCGGAACTTACCGGAGTCCGGGCCAGTGGAGGCGAAGTTGTCGAGGTTCTCCTCCGGGCTATCAGGCCCAAGAACAGAGGTCAAGAGCGCAAGACCGCCAATGAATGCCAGGTTGCGACCAACGCGCAGGCCATACTCCTTACGCACAGCAGTGGAAACATTGGCGAACTTGCCAAGCCCAAGCGCAAGCTGGACTATCCGGTAGGGGGTCTCCAGCCGGGACAGCGTGAAGCGAGGGGCGAACATCACATGCCGCGAGAGCTGCGCAAGCGCACCCGTGCCGCTCACCCAGTCACCGCGCCCGCTGCTGGTGTTGAGGAGAAGGGCAAGGGCCTTGATGTCATCACGCGGTATCTTCTTGAGCATCTCCTTGATGTCGGACGTGTCCTTCACCCCATGGATGGGCGCCAAAATGTCACGCACCCCCTGGTCGAAGGTGGCGGTACGCAGAAAGTTCAGGGTTAATCCGAAGACATTCTGGGAGGGGGTGGTGAGGTACTCGCCCAGGAGTCCAGACTCCAATGCCCGGAACATGAACAGCTCTTCACGAGCCTGAAGGGGGCCACCCTTGACGTTCGACATGCCCTCCACCTCCGTCAGCTCAAGCCCCCCAATGTCACGAATGATCTGCATGGGCGCCTCAAGTATGCCGCGTTGCAGGCGAGCCGCGTAGGCCCTGTTGTCCTTTGTCCAGGGGGCAAGCTGATATGCAATAGGCAGCGTCTTGGCGGCTGCGACAGGGTTCTGGATGAGAAGACCTATGGCCTGTCGGCCCAGCGCGGAGTCGTCGCCAGACGAGGAGAGGATGAGGGATGCCCCGAAGACACGCCTATACGCAGACAGCGCTCGCTGACCGCGCGTTACATTCTGGGGAACCTGAGACTTTTCACGCTGGGCTCGGCGGATTTCGCCATCGGCACGCGCAACGTCGTTGGATGCTTTCGCGATTGCCTTCTCGGCGACGCGAACACCCCGCTCAGAGTTGGCCTGATCGGCGCGTGACAGCAGGCGCCTCGCCTTGAGGAGTTGGTGCTTGGCGCTGCGGCGCTTCCCGCCGGCCTCCTTCTCATCGGCCTCGGCCTTGGCCCATATCTCAGCAATGCGGACATGCTCACCCTCGGTGAGGTCGCGACCCTTCTTGAGCATGAACTCAATCTTGGCGCTCGCCAGGTCGGGTATCTCCCGAACAATAAGCTGCCTGTATCTTAGGCCACGGCCAAACTCAGAGCCCGCACGGCGCAGCGCAATCCCGGCAGCGAGGATGTCCTTATCCACCTGAGCCAGCCGGCCCCTATACAGCTCAGCGTCAGCATCCGGGGACTTCATGACCTCCATGATATCGTTTCGCGCTTTCCTGTTCATCATGACAGCGGCATGGATGGCGGCCTGCTCGACAACAGAAGGGCCGTGGCCCTCTTCGCTGGCGCGCTGAATCAGCTCACTCAACTTGGCCCCGTGCTCAACCAGTCCAATCTCGGCCATCCGTGGACGCAGCCCCTGTGCGTCAACATCTGATAGCACCTGAGCAAAGGCGACCCGCTTGGAGCGGGTGAGCGCCTTCTTCTGCTCGTCGGTCAGCAGCAAATCTTCTGCTGCTTGAAGCATGACTGGGTCAATGTCTGCAAACTTGGCGGCCAGGCCGCTCCGGTCGATGTTTGCCTGGTTGAGGTGTCTGCCGGCAAGGGAGGTCATGATGACCTCATCGACCTTCGCTGACGGGGTCGACGGGTCTGAGAGTGCCTTGACGAGTTCGGCATCCTCGACCCTCTGGGACGGCACCGCCTCTTGCACCACTGTTTCGGTAGCCCTGGTGGTCGGGCGAGCGGGAGCGTCGGGCCTCACGATGCGTGGCCTATCGACCTCACCAGTGGAGATGACCTCCTCGGCGAGGACCTCTGCCTCTACGGCCTCGGTGGGTTGGACCACATCGGCGTCCCTTACAGCGCCACCGGACAGCTCTTCGGCGTAGCGGGTGGCAGCGGCGCGGTCTCTAGGGAGCCGCGACACATCGACGAGTCCGCGGCCAACTCCGCCGATCCCGGCACCGGCAACAGCGCCCCCAAGTGAGCGCCACCCCATCTCCTCGACATCCACGCCCAGGATGCCCTCGTCACGGGTGCCGATCTGCTCGGCGACAGTCTGTGCAGACTCCTGCACAGCCTCGGTGGCGGCCTCCTTGGTGGCGGCGCGACCCACACGGCCCAGCATCGACCCCTTGGCGGCGGGGCTGACGATGCCCTTGACCCCGGCCCTCTCAAGGGCCGAGATACCCGTGGAGGCTATGGCCGAGATGCCCACATCGGCAGGGCTGACAGTGTCGGAGCCACGGTTGGCTGCCCTTTGCCGGGCCATGTCGCCAATCATGGAGTAGGCAGACGCAGGGAGGGACAGCCCGGCAAGGGCCATTCCGGGGATGGCGTTCACGCCGGTCTCCACCACGAACTTGGCTAGCTTCTCAGGCGTCTCGGACCAGCTGGGGTCCTGAAATACCTCTTTGATATCACCAACCTCTGGCGTCCATGACTGGTCTTCCCACTCCTTCCAGCTGGCGTTGAGGTCTTTGTACGCAGTGGTCCCGGTGGCCCACTCGGCTATCTTCTGGAGGCTTGTCTGCGGAAGGATATAGCCAATGCCTGGCAGCGCCTCGTCCAGTGCGCGGGGCGTCTCGACGGCGAAGCCACGGGCGGCGCGGGATAGGCCTTGGATAAAGGCGTTACCAAGGCCAGACCGATCTTCGTCCTCGTCGCCCTCGGTGGTGGCAGTCGAGAGTAGTGGGTCGGTGAGTGGAGGGGGACGCTTGGTGGCGCCAGACGACTTCATGACGCGGAGTATGCGTGCAGCCTCCTCTTTCGTGGGGACGCTCCCCTCGATCTCCACAGGCCCAAGGCCTTTGATGTTGACGATGCCCACAGGCTAACCCCTAGCGACGATCTTCGTCCTCGTCGCCCTCGGTGGTGGCAGTCGAGTCAAGGAGGACCATTTCCCGCTCGCCCAAGGCAAGGCCCATCTCCACGGCACGCTCAACAAGAATCACCGCCTCTTCCTTGGCCGCTGCCAATGCGACGTCGTCATTCTCTTCCCTGGCCGTGGCTATTTTGCCGTGCAGCGTGGCCAGGCGGTTAAAGATTTTATCCCCCCTCGCTGTGAGCGCCTTGGCATCGGCACGCCCCTCCTTGCGCGCAGTCTCCTTGGCCTTATTGGCTGCCTTGATGGCCTCGTCAGCAGCCTCCTGGGCCGCTTTCTCGGCGGACCTTCTGGCCGTGACCGCCTTGGTTATCTCGATCCGAGTGCCCCTTTTGGCGCCCCGTTCAGTTGCCCACAAGCCTAGCTGATCGATCTCCAGCTCAGGGGGAACGCCGACGACCCTGCCGTATACGTGGTTGCGCGCGGTTTCAATCAGGTTCGCAACGAACTCCCCGTCCTCGGGATCGTCGAGGGCCTTCCGGTCGTAGCCGTTCTCGCCCAGCCAGTCCTTTACCGACTCATCGCTCCACTTACCCTCCCTGCGGTCGAAGTCGGTGCGTTGTGCCATATGAAGACTAGAGCGCCTGGCAATGTCGGCGTCGAGCGCCGGGCGCCCGCGACCTCGTCCGCGTCGCGCAAGTCGCATGAGCATAATCTCGGCCTTGCCCGCATCGGCCTTGGCCTTCCTTAGCTTCTGGGCGGCGTGATCTACGTCAGTTGACTCGGTCGCCAGGGCGACCCGCACATCACGCGCGTTCTCGACCATGTCCAGGCCATGCCGCTCCTCAGAGCGGCGCTCACGCCCGCGAACGCCGGTGGTGCTGGCGATAACCTTGTCCAAATCAGCAAGAGACTTGGCAAGTTGAAGCGTAGAGGGGGCTCCCTTCCCGCCGCTGCGTTTAACCAGCGCAAGCGCGGCCTTCTGAGCACGGCGCACATGGCCCCCGCTGATGAGGTCATCGAGGCCGGCGGGCTGTACGTCTGGGGAGTCCTCAATCGCCTGAAGGACGCGAGCAAGGTCCCCGCGATTCCTCGCATACGCTGCGTGTGCCATGAGTGACGTCAGGTCATCGGGCAGGTGCGCCGGAAGGCGCTCTGCCTCGGCGGATTGTCGTCTGATCTTGTCGGCAAGCTCAACATAGCCCTGAATGCCCGCTACGCCCGCGACAGGGGGGCCGACCGGCGCACGCGGAGCAGCCATGTTGGCCATGGGGGGCAACGGGGCGGTAACGGTGGGGCCCGACGGGACCGCCGCAGGACCCGGTGGTACGTCGATGGCAACATCTTCCATGACCTCCACCGGAGCGGCGGTTCTGCCGGGCTGAAGGTACTCATCCAGCGCCGACCAGGCGGCATCGGTGGCCGGTGAGGGCGGTGGTCCGCCGACCGCAACATCTTCGATGCCCCCCACCGGAGCAGTGGCTGTGGCCATTGGCTGCGGGTCGCTCCTGGCTACACCGAAGTCACCCATGAACTGAAGGACGTCCTCCCTTGCTGGAGGGTTCGACCGGCTAAAGCGCGGGTCCTGGGTGACCATGGTGCTGAGGGCCTGCTGGAAGCTCATCGGGGAGCCCATGGCGTGGCTCTTGGAGAGGGCCTCATCTAGCGCCGGGTACGGCGTGCCCATTTCTTGGGCCATCATGGCCGCCCCCTCAAAGAGGGATCGCGCCTCCGCATCCAGGCCAAGCTCCTCGGAGACACGCGCACGGTTATGTAGCAGCTCAGGGTGTGGGTAGATGTTGAAGGCGCGGTCAAACTCAGCGGCCGCCTCTTCAAGGGTGCGGCTGTATGCTTGAGGATTAATACCCTGCGCCTTCATCCTCATCGCGTACTGCGCTTGCTGAAGCGCCATATCGGCAACTTCACGAGCGCGGGTATACGGGTCGGCAGTCGGCGCAACATCTTCAGGTGCGGGGGTGCCTGGACCGGCAACGATGGGGGCAGCGCCACGGGTAGGGCTGAAGGAGTCCTGCAACGGAGCGGCAACGGGCACAGTCGCGGCGGTCTCGCTGATAAACGCATTGGCACCAGGGCTCGCCTCCCCGGCCATCGCCTCTGCTGCCACCTGTGAGCGCGCCGAGCCGGGGCCAATAAGCACACCGCCCTGCATGACATTGCCACGAGCGGTCCAGCGCTCGGCGTTGGTGGCGGTTGCGGGGTCCAGGCCCTGCCGTGAAAGCTCTGCATCGATGGCTGCGGTGCGTCGATCAGCCTCGCCACGAGCGGCCTCAACCCCCTCTCCGCGCTGAGAGCGCTGAACTGCGCCAGCTACCTGACCACCGATTGCCACGGCGGTGTCGATAGCCTTCATCAGCATACCGAACTCTTCCTTCCCAAACTTTGGACGCACCCCAGGGCGCTGCCTCATGTATCGAGGCTGGTAGGTGCCCTGTGCGGCCCGCATGGGCTTCGGTATAACGATTCTTCCCATTGTGCTACTCGATGGTGAACATGTTCATGGGGGTGCTCCGAATGCGCAAAGCCTCGGCAAGTATGTACTCGCGAACCTGTGGGTCACTCTCGGTAGCGGCCAGGGCCGACAGGTCCCGCGCCACGGCCCGCGTGTCGGTCTCGAATGGGTTGGAGTATTTGTCCTTAAGCCCGGCGATCGTGTTCTGGATCTCTTGCATTCTTGCCGTGCGTCTCTCGCCCTCCTCCCTCTGCATGGTGCTGATGCGTTGTTGTGCCTCAGCCTGCCCCAGGAAGGACTGCATCATGGCCTCCTCCATGGTCATGGCCTGCTGCGACTTGAGCTGCGCCTCGGCGAGGCTTTGCTGGGCGCCGAACTCAGCCCTGCGCTGCCCCGACTCAAGCCCCTGCTGTCGCAGTAGGGCGGCGCCACCGCCACCGATGGGCATGGCGCCCGCTTGCCCCATCCCGCCAGCCATAGCTCGCGCGGCCTCTCGGGTCACGGCGCGCTGCCCAACACGTCCTGACTGCGCGAAGGCCTCTTCGTTCTGGCGGAAGAGGGGCCCCAGAACGCCTTCGAGTCCCTTGGCCCGGTCGACATAGCCAGAGAGCGCACCGCGCTCTGCCCCTTGTGCCCCGGCGATGTCGCCGTAGATGCTCTCAAGCTCAGCCTCTTTCCCTGAGGTGACCCTGTACTCCGGGGAGTCCGCAGGGCGCTGAACATTGGGTGTTACGTTATACGGGGTGGTTCGCGGTCGATCCCAGAGGGTAGCCATGATTACACCTACCTGGTGAGTGTCTTCTTGCAGATAAGATACACGTAGCAGCCGCCGTAGCCTACTACCATGCTTGCGCGGTTTCTTAGTAGGCCAGAGGGGTCGAAGAACGTGGAGGCATTGGGAATCGTATACTCTTCACCTGGGTCGCCGGCGGCGTCGGTGCTCTTGACCGCACACCGGACCTCTATCCACTGCTCGGCCCCCTCTGTCCTCGGGGCTGCCGGGGATGAGCCAATATCCGTTCGCTCCTGGGTGGTGGACCAGCCGGGCCCCATGAATATCGGCTCTGAGTTGCCGTGGTATCCGGGTCCATCGCTATCATTGGCCCGTGGCTCCAGCTGGTGAAGCTCCCAGTTCCACATGGCGACAGCGGTGTGGTCTTCTCCGGGCGTGCCGCCTGCGTCCAGGCCCATCCACCCGCCGGGCGGTGACGAGCTTGTGTTGATGCGGTCGATGAGGGTGGTCCCCTCCCCCCATCCTGACGGGTACGTTTCGAGGCCTGTCCCGCTTGGCGCGCTGATCGCCAGGCCTGCCACGGATTCGTAGTTAAAGTTGTCAGCCCGGATGCCGGTGCCGATCCCCACCTGGCATTCGAGGTGGATGTAAGTGCTTGGCGGGATCGTATAAGCGCCCTGCAAATTGTAGTTGAACTTGCCGCCAGACTCGCTGATGGGCGCCGCCACGTCTGTGTCGGGCGTATATCCGAGCACTCGCCACGGCGTCCAGTTCCACGCCAGGATGGCATGATGGAGCGTATAGGAATGGTGAATGGGCACTATGCGGCGGTCAAATACCGATGAGTTCTCCATGGCCCAGGTGGGGGTCGTTAGGTTGGTGACGCTGCCCATGTACGGCCACGTGGATAGGTAGGTGGGGTGACACGCGATGCCCCCGTGGGCAGAGCCTTGAAAGAGTGGCACTGCGATTACATCGTAAGCCGCGTCATCTTTGATGGTCTCCGTGGGTGGCGTATCGGCGTATTTGTTGTATCCGCCCTCCAGTTTCTCCCGAAACTGGTCGTCGATGACCGTGATATTGGCGCACACTCCATCGGCGGTGTCGGCCTCGATCTTTGAGGCAGCGACTGGCGCTGTGACCGTGACGGTTGGGCCTGTCTTTGTTCCGTACTCATTCTTGCCCGAGCCGCCATCGGCGGGGATGTTCTGGATATTGGCGCCCACATCTCTTGTCACCAGGGTGGATGCGAACTTGATGGACACCTCAATAGAGGGGAGCACAAGGTGTGCGTCCAGGTTGTCGCTGACCCCGGCTTCTCCCATGTCTTCGAGGCCGGGGCACTCCATGGTGAAGATGAGTGTGGAGTAGGGGTTAACGGCAACATCGATGCCGGTTTGGATGAACGGGTTGGCGCGGAGCGCATCTCCGGCGAAGGCACTTGCGGGAAGTGTTGTAGACCACAGCTCTTTCGACGGCACATACGGGTAGTCATAGGGGGGTGTGCCTGCGAATATCGCCGGGCTCTTCTCTCGAATGGAGAGTCTTACCATGAGCCTGCTGACGCCCTCGAAGTAGAGCTTTCCCTGCTCGCTGGAGTATCCATACTTGCCGGTCGACCCCTCGTCGCTGAATGTCCAGAGGTGGCTGGCGATTGCTGCCGGCTCGGCGCGCTGGTCGAACGAGAACGACACAGACTTGAGCTTAACGGGCGGCAAGTCAGGCGTATAGAAGGGTGCGCCGCTGCTATCAAGCTGGAAAAACTCTTGAAGCGGCGGCAACGTGAATGGGACGGAGTGCTTGGCACCCCCGTATGGCTCATGCCCGAGGTATGGCAACGTGAGGTTGACGCAGAATGGCGCCATTGGTGCCGCCATCTGCTCACTTTCAACATCGGTGCCCGAAAACACAAGGGCGGCATCTTCCAGCGGTGTTGACACGTGGCCGGGCTTGAGGCGGGCGCCCCTTGTCAGGCGCTTTCGTGTGATTTTAGCCACGCATAACCTCTTCGAGCATGGTCACTGTCATGTGCATCTTTTGCTGATACCACGGCTCATCAAAGGTCACCTCGCCGTCATCGACGGTGGTCTGCTCGTGGTTCCACCCGGTGTTTGTCGCAACATCCCCAGAGTACTTGGGAATGGCAACAGATATCCTGAGCCGGGCATTTTGATGGATGGGTATATTGAGATTGTTGAGCCGTATGCACACCCCCTGAAGCGTGCTGAAAAGCGAGTAGGGCCCATTGGTGAGACCTACGCCGTTTGGCCTGGCTGGCGGCTCCATATCGTAGTAGGTGGGCGATCCGAGGTCGTTCGAGGGAAGCGATTGTGCGGAGATCGTGTCGTTATTGATCCGAAAGTGGCGTCTGAGTATCTCAATATCCGCCAGGTTTCGATCCTCCCTGGCAAACTCACTATCAACAGCCGCGGTGATGACAAGCCCCATGTCGTCAGACTCAGGCGTAACGCCATCAATGGTGACCGGGCCGTACTTGAACCGGTTCTGATACACTAGAGCGCCTAGTGTCGCGCTGGCGTGGTCTGTTTCGAGTATCAGATCGATGCTATCAAGGATGCTTGGCTTTTCGAGAAACCATGAGCGTGTCCACGCATAGTGCTCGGACACGTCGGACTTGTCATTGAACGGTATGGCCCCTTCATAATCCAGCTCCAGCGCACCGAACGGGTGGATGCACGGGGAGTTGACACCCTTCAGCCGGAATGGATTCGTAAAGCGGACAGCGTCAGTATCGTCGCTGCCGAGCGTCTCCGCCGCCACCTGGGAGGAGTTGTTGACGGTGTGCATCCAGGGCCACCTGTGCATCGGATACACGCGACCAAGCGCCGAGTTGGTGGGGCGACCGACGAGGGCGGTGTCGTCATACCAGTACTTGGGGCTCTGCGGCGACCATCCGGCCACATATGTGATCGGCACCCACCGTTTTCTCAGGTCACCCTGGGGGACAGAGTTAACCCGATCGACAACGTCTTGAAGGGCGTTGTCGATTCGATTCCCATCAATGGTGGTGCCATCGGAGAACTGCTCCTTGGTGATGACACGCGGGTTTGGCTTCCAGGCCACACAACACTCCTACAAATACTGACTTAGCACGGGCGGGGACGCGTGGCCCTCAAACCGGCGCTATTGTGACGCTCCCAAGGTTCTTGACGTCTCCGTACTGGTCCATGGTCAAGTTCACACAGCCGAGCACATAGGTATATGCGACGCCCGGTGACTTGATAATGCCAGTGCCGTTGTTGGTGGTCCCCACAAACACACACCCAATGAATGTGGCATAAGCAGCCGACTCCACCGTCACGTGGAAGGTCTGGGAGGACAAGACAGCCGGCATACGCACCTCACCACGAGTGAAGCGGCAGTTTATGAACACCACGCAGTTGGGCCTCTCTCCGTCTGGGCTCACAACGCGAACCAGCTCCCTCATAGACGGGTCACCCTCGTCGGTAAACTCAACACCGACGACCGTTGACTGGTTGTTGAAGGTGCAGTGTCGATTTATCTTGGCGCCATGCGAAACGCCGGTGATTGCATTAAGGCTGGCGGAGTGCTCAAAGCCTCCGTATACGCCGGGGGCGAGGTTCCACCCATTCCGCTCCTTTCGCCGCTCCGTGAGGACGGAGCCCGGCGACGTTATGTCGAGCGCCGACACGCGCTGGTCGATCTGACCCGACCATGCGTGGTCATTGGCCTCCTCTGCGTCCCTGTCGGGGCGCAGGAGCCTCTCATAGATCCCCGCGCCCAGGTTCGCTGGTCGGCGGTCCATGCCGGTAGTCTTCGCCATCAGCCGCCTCGCCTGCGTCTGCCGCCAACGACCCTGAACACCGTCTTGATGCCCTCGATAACAAGCCTCTCGGCGCGGTTCATGATGAAGCCAAAGTGCATGAGGCTGAAGGTGCGGCCCTTCACCGACATGCTTACTGAGATCACATTCGTGTCCTCGTCTCCGATGAGGAGATTGCCCTCATGGGACACGGTCGACCCGTCCCAGATGGGGCTCCTGCTAATAGAGGCAATGGAGTCCCCGAAAGACTTATCCACAAGCTCGCCAGAGGTGGACTGAATCCGTGTGCGCAGGGTGCTCTTCGATGTACCGAAGTCAATGATGTTACCAGTCGCATCGACGCCAGCGCCCTCAACTGCGGGCTGCTCGGGGGTGAGGTCGACAATCTGAGTCATCCACTCCTTCCGGTTGCTTCCTGCAAGGGTGTTGAAGAGCCCGTAGGGCCATGGCGGCGACAACTTCTCGACCCCGGCACCGTGACTGAGCAGGTTCACCCACGTGCCACGCATCTTCAGCTCCTGGTCGCCATCCATGCCCACGTTGGTGGCCTTATAAGCCCAGTCAACCGGCTGCGACACACTATCCTCCGACCTCACATAGTCTTCGCCCTGCGACCAGCGACGGAAGATCTTCCAGTTAATCACCAGGGGGGCAACGGGCTCCGAGTTAGTGGAGTCTTGGATGCGGGGATACCCAGCCTCCGCCCTAAACCCCATCTCGCTTAATGCATTGTCCATCTTCGAGGCTGGGTCGTTCAGCCTCTTGAAGGGCAAAAACATCAGGAGGTTATGGCGCCCCTGGTTCAGGTTCATATAGGGCTTGTGCGTATACGTGGGGACTGCGGCATTTCCATCAAAGTACAGCCACAGGTAAGCGCCCGTTGTCGACATGCTGGTGAAGGTGTCGTCTGAAAACACCGCCAACTCGCCATTCGTATCCCTGTAGCACTCCGCAGACCCAAGCCGCTCAGGGGGAACCATCAGCTCCACGTGAGCCCCGCCGCCGCCGCCGCCGATAAAGACCGGGGCCCAGTGCGTATTGTCAAAGCTGCACTTCAGCTCAATAAGGTCAATCCCCTCGTCAGCCGAGGCATCCCACCTGTCTTCCGGCAGCGCAAGCGTTACCGGGATGAGCACGTACCGATCGCCCGACGCCGTCTCACCGGGCACCTGCCCACCGAACACATACCCGTTAGGCACGGGAATGGGGTCGTGAAAATACAGACCTCCGTCAGGGGCCCCAACAAGGGCTGCCGAATAGTTGTGCCACACCCCACCCAAGCGACGGTCGTCCTCAAATGAAACGCTTCTGTCGATGGCGCCACCCCGGCCGTACTCCATGATGAAGAACGATCGGAATATCGAGCCATCGTCCGGGTCGGTCCCGGTGGCTTCCGTCGAATCAGCAATGGACTGGATGTCAGGACCAGCAATCGCAAAAAGGTCTGACTGATAGCTCATGACCCACGGCGACGGCAGGTTCTGGGTCACCCCAATGACGGGGGTGTTGAGGGGGTCGAGCTTGACCATGGACTCAAACGTCCACCACGCCCACTTGCCCCGCGTAAGCGCCAAGGCGCCCGAGAGGGCCGGGATAGAGATGAGGAGCAATCCGCGCTCAGCGGAGTAAGCGCACGACACCCCATCGGGGGAGAATCGAAGGGTCGTCGCTGACTGCTCATATGCTATCGAGGTCAACCCATCGGGCATCACGTAGCCACCGCCATCAAGGACGATCGAGCCATCGTTACCCACAAAGAACGACGTAAGCGGGTTGCCCATCCCCTCCGAACTGAAGAAGGGCTTGATGTCGGACGACAGGGACTGAACGCTCAGCCCGTTTGTGGTGCTATAGACGCCGCCAGAGTCGACCCAGACGAGCGCTCCCTCAACCTTTGCGAGAGCGTTTGCACCCACGCAACCAGCGGTGTCGCTGGTGCGCGTAAGGCGCCCAGCGCTGACAATGTCGCCAACTGAGGGTTGGTACAGCCAGGTCTCGTTTTCGGTGAATATGACGAGGTTGGAGTTCAGCTCAGCAATGGCGGTGATGTCCTCCTCAGACGGCACCGCAAAGAAGTTCTCTGCCGTGATGGCGCCGGGGAAGCCTGGATCACTCCAGAACAACGTCTTGCCAGAAGCGTAAACCATACGATTCTGAACAACGGCCACATCAACAGCAGATGGCATGTCGGAGGTCCGCAGATAATCAAAGGCTTCCGGGTTAATGCCGGGAGAGAGCACCACCGGCGTCACCATACTGGACTCACCGTAAGCCGCGGCGTACTCATGGCGATTGACGCGGTCGAGCATCGTGGGGCGGCTCTGATTAAACGATGCCGGCATATAGGCCCAGACGCCTGCGGCGGTGTTCCCAAAGAACAGGATGTCGTTGAACTCCTCAAAAAAGAAGAACTCATCGGGCGCGCTCACCCATGACGCATACGACGCGCTGGCGCTGGTCTGATACTGAGGAGTGGCAAGCTGCAATCCGCTCCCGGTGTTACCCCCAAACCCCAGCTGCGTGGGGGACCTGGCTCCAGGGGTCGTCGTTGGGACGGTGTCGTCATAGCTGTGAGAGACAGCAGACTGGCTCGTGTGAGGGTACAGCGGCACCTCGAAGCGCTCGTTGGTGTCGAGGTCGTAAATGCTCACCTGGTAAACGGGCAAACCCTCCGAGGCCGCCTCGACATCAGAGGTCAACACCTTGGCCCAAAAGACCGACACCATCTGTAGGTTGCCAAAGTTGGTCTTGATGAGCCTGGAGCCGAGGTGCTTGATATAGCCCCACTCAAAGGTCGGGGAGGGGCCTGGAAGCACCGGCACGCACATGGTTGTGTCGAACTGGGTGACCTGACCAAAGCCATCTCGAACATGCCAGGCGTTGCTGTCGTAAAGCATGTTAAGCGCGAACGAGCCCTTGGAGGGCGCATTCGCTTGAATGCCGTCGCCGAGAAGCTCTACCTCGTTACCCTTTACAGCCATCAGCCGTTATACCAGGCAACGTGGTCAACGTAGTCACACCCGTTGGATGCGCGAGCCTGGAGATACTCACTGAACTGACGGAGCCTGTCGGAGGTCTGCTGAAGTATTGGGGCACTCTGGGCGCCGTCGACAATGGCGTACTGGCGGTAAGCCAGTAGCGGGATGAGGTCGTGAAACGCCACGAGGTCATCTATATAGGCACTTGCACTGAGGCCGAGCCAGGTGATGTCCCCCTCTGGGACATACTCCATGCTGTATGTTCCGGTGAGTTTACGGCTAAACAGGAGGGATGTTCCGACAAGGGCATAGCTTGAGCCCGTAACGTCGACTGAGCGCGGCGTACTGACCCCGCTAAAGCGTTCGACGACGTCTCCCGAGGTGCTGACCCTATTGAACTCATTGATCCGCACAAGGCGCCCTGCCGTTGCCGTAGGGGACGCCCCCAGGAACGAGGGCGTTCCGGTGACAAGGTCAAACGACCGAACGCCGGCAAGCGTGATGGACTCACTGGCGTTATATATCTGCGGGTTGGTGTCACAGACAATGTTGCGAAACTCCCTATATCCGTCATCGAGATAGACCTCCACGTCCGCATCCGAGACAAACGTCTGGTCGGGCTCATCGATATACTGGCGAAACTTTGTGGCCACCTCTGCCGGAGTCATCCCATACCTCCAAAGACCGGACTAATGAGCGCCTCGGTGCCGGCTGCCTGCGCCGACTGTGCCGACTCCATCTGCCCAACCTGATTAGCGCGCCCGACGCTCTCGTCGGCCATCTGCCCCTGCGTCTCGGGGGAGCCTGCGGCAACGATGGAGGCGATCTGATCGTTAAGGTTGCTGCCCTTTCCGGGCTGTCGGGGGAAGACCTTCTGCATGGCCTGCGCCTGCTGGAACTCCATGTCGTTTGCGGTCGGGTTCCCGAGGGCCACGACAATGTCACGGATGTAGAGCTGTCTCTCTTCTGAAAGCTCGTAAAACGCATCCTCGGCGACAAAGTCGGCGAAGACCTGGAGCATGGCGGCGAGGTCGTCGGACTGGAACATCTCGACCTCCAGACCGCGCTTGGCCGCTTCGAGGAGCTTCTTCGCGTGCGCCATGGCTTGCACCTTGGCGGTAACAAAGGAGTTCCCTGTGCGGAAGCTAAGCTCTTCGAGGGCGGTCTCGGGCGTAACGAGACCCGCCTGATACAGGTCCATGACGTGCTGGTCTCGGTCTTGCGCGTCGCGCCGGAAGGCGCTCCCGGCCTCGATAAAGATCTCCGGCTCGTCCACGATGTTGGTGGAGCGAATCTCCTGGTAAGCAACATTGCCAGCGTAATCGAGCATCCGCGCCATCTTCGGCTCGGTGTAGTGCTCCTTCATGAGTTCGAGGACCACCTTGGCAAGCTGACGGATGGCAATCTCCACGCTTGTCTGGGTCTCCTGAAGCTGCGACGTGTCACGCTCCGTCAAGACCTGCATGGCCTTGCCAGAGCTAACGCCCACCGCCCGCTTGCCCAAGCTCACCGAGTGGATGCCCGCCACATCGTGCATCTCGGCCTGCGTCCTGGTGATGCTGTCGAGCACATAGCCCGGAAGGGGGACGGGTTGGATCTGAACCGGAGGGCCGCCGGCAGGGTTGTAGTAAATCTTCTCCCCAGGCCGGTTGGTCATCGCCGATGTGTTAACCCCAGCGGTCTTCGGAATGGCCCACTTCGGGTTACCCATGAGCTTCACATTGTGAACCACCTGGGTGCGCTGCTCGTTGTAGAGGCGCTGAAGGTCCAGCAACGGCTGCATGAGGCCGATGCCCCAGAGCCTGCCCGGCACCTCAGTGTAGCGGATGATCTGAATCGGGAAGGTCTTCGTCTTCCAGGTGCCCTTGTAGAGGTAGACGTTGCCCGACATGATGGCGTGCCGGCCATCACGCCAATAGATCTCCATCAGCTCTACCCGATCGCTCGGGACCGTGTGCAGGTCATGGTCGAGGGAGTCGTCTGTGCTGTCCCCCTGTGACGCGCCGATGTCCTCGGCCTTGTCCGGGTACGCCTTCTTAACATCGTCCTCGACGTGGAAGCTGCGAATCCCAATCCACTGAGAGTCCGATGGGCTGATAACCTTGTCCTCAAAGAAGACGTCGTAAGGGCTTATCGCCTGCGTGTGGACGACGTCGTCATCGGCATCATAGTAAGTGTGCATGGCGGTGGTGCCGGTGACGAGGAGCCACTGAAGCGCGCTGTGCAACTTGTTCTGCATGTCTTCGCGCGACCAGTAGTACTGAAGCGCCACCTCAGAGACCTTCGCCTTGACGATGTCCTCATTCGACGGGCTCGCTGGCAAGACCGCAATAGACGGATAGCTCAGGGTAAGCCGGGCAAGGATGTTCCTGTAGATGTTCAGCAGGAGGTTGACCGTCTGGCGCTGGCTGCCATCGGGGCGAGCCTGACGGTTGATGATGTAGTTGCGGTTGTCCCGGTCGAAGTTGAGCCACTGGCGCCCTTCGAGGAACATGGTGCAGAGGTCCCATACTCGCGCATATGAGTTCTTATCAGTGCGAGAGGCCTGAATCTCAGTCCCCATGTTGTCTGGATACTCAGGCATCAGGCCAACATCCCCCCGACCAGCGACGGGTCAAACATATCCGGGTCGATGGGAACGTCCGCGTACTCGATATCAGACGGCCTTGGAACGCTCCCCTGTATGCCTCCGAATGTGCGCTCTGCCCACCCCTGCGCCTGACCGGAGCCTGGAATGCGAGAGAGCGTCTCCTTTGTACCCTTGGCAGTGGCGCCGAACCCAAGGGCTGGCCCACCGAAGCGCTCGATGTTCTGTGTGGCTGCAAAGGGCAGGTCTGCGGGGTTGAACGCCATCCCGCTGGGCCCTCCACCGAGGGCGACCTGGCCTGCGCCAGCAAGGAAGCCGGCAGCGTAGGGTGACTCTTCCTTCCAGCGGGGGCTAGACGCCAGCGCTTGGGGCACAAACCGCGTGGCTGCGCCAGCACCAAGGCCGCTAGTCGCGGCCGTGCCGACTGGGCCAGCCGCCGCCATCAGTGGCGCCAGTAGTGGGAACGCCATGGAGCACCTCGAAAATCTCGGAAGGGGTGGGGTCAATATTTGGGGGCTGAAGGAGGAGCTTGGACTCCTCCTCCCGCGCCCCACTATACACGCTCAGAAGCCTCACCAAAGAGACCTCCACAAACACCCCGCCCAAAAGGAGAACCGAGAGCAGGATGTCGTGGAGATCAGCCATGCGAGACCTACGCCGTTGCCGACAAGAACATGCCAGTCAGAATGCCATTGGCGTTGGGGCGGTAGCAGTAGTGGTTGTAGTACCACTTGTAGAAACCTTCCCAGCTATCATTGTCCACCACGCGCGACAGAACGCTTCCGTCGAGGTCGGCGAACTTGCCATCTTCGAGCACCGCGAGCTTCCAGCACTTGGTGTTCATGAAGATCATCAAGCCATTGTCGACGTTGCGGGCAGACTTGATGGGAATGCCGCCATACGACAGACCAAGGAAACCGCCGTCACCAGAGGTGGCCTTCTCGACAGGCTTGAAGATGTTGCCAGCGATGAGGGCAGTGTAACGCGACCTCGCGATGGGGTTCATCATGATGAGGTCGGGGTCCATACCACTCGTAACATTGATGGCATCAATCATCTGCTGCATTCGCTCAAGCGAAAGCGCCTCAGCGTCAGCGGAGGCAGCAGCGTCATCCTGCGTGGCAATGATCGACTGAAGCTCCATGGCATCGCCAGCGACAGACCCACGGTCGACCCCGAAGAGGGAGACGTAGCCGAGGTTGCCGTAGATGCCCGTGGGCTCTGCGTCGAGATAGTCCAACGTCGCATGGGCGTCGCTGATGACCACCGCACAGCCGAACCCAGGCGCAACACCAGACGTGTCAAGCGCTGCGTCAAGCCGGATAGTGCCCGCAGCCGCGCTAAACCCAGCGTGGCTAGCATCAAGCTGCGCCGCCGTGGCGATGAACTCGTAAGTGATCGCCTCACCCGTGAGGGTGTTGTTGGAGCAATCAACAATGGCAAGGTCGACCGAAGCACCGCGTTCTGTGTAGGCGGTGGCGAGCTTGGCAAAGTCGCCCCGGAACTGCCACGTGGCGGCACCGGCCTCTGTCTGGCGCTGGTGAAGGAACCCGGCCACACGACCGCCGCTTGTGAGCGAGCGATCGGCCTTGTTGCGAACGTCGTCCTTGAGCTTATCCATCTCAAGTTCGAGCGCACCAACGAAGCTCGCCTTTCCGCCCTTGGCGGCCGACGCAATCGCCGGGCCAGTCACCTGGAACCGACCATAGAGGTAGGCCGCGGTGAAGGTCAGGCGCTTGGTGGTCTGCGTCCCAGCGTCGGGAAGCGACGACGACTCAGCCTTGAACTCGACGCCAACATTGCGTCCGACATGCACGGGCACAACGCCCTGCTTGCCAGCCCAGGAGATCTTCGCCTTCTCAAACAAGTTGAGAACCATGACCTCATCGTTTAACTGTTCCTGTAGTGGACCAATGTAATAGTCCTTCAAAATCGCATCGAGCGTAGTTCTTGTGGCCTCAGCCATTTTCTAACTCCTGATCAACCGAAGAGATTGATGCCTCCCTTCTTGAAGGCTTTCAAGAGGGCCTCAGAGCCCTCTGTGATCGTCTTGTAGCCAGGGCTGTCTGCGGACGAGGCAACACGGGACGCGCCCGTTCCGGCGCGCTTTGGTCGAGACGGAACACCAGTCGCTGCCTCGGTGGCATTCTCGGCGGCCTCTTGGACAGAGGCGTCGGGATTGTCGGTGAGGTAACGAGAGATGGCCTCCTCCTCGCGCTGGGCAAGCCACGCCACGTATTGCTCGGCCACTCGGCCCATATCTACATTTGGATCACGTTGAACGGCACTGTAGAGAACTTGCTGGATGTCCTTGTGAAGTCGTTCGTCATGGCTCCCCACAACATCGGCCACTTCCCGCCGAAGACGATTTCGCTCAACCTCCACCTCCTGCTGATGCAGGCGGCGCTCCATGGTGGCGATCTGATCACGCACAGCCCTGGGAAGCTCCGTCTGACCATTCAAAAGGCGGTCAAGCTCATCGTCAACAGACTCAGCTTTGTCCTCAACCGGCGTGGCTGGACGCAGATTTCGCAGCGCGGAAACCTCGCTCCGCATCAACTCCATCTGCTGAAGGTGTGCCTCCATCTGCGCGCGAGCTTCGTCAGCCTCAGACTTATACTGATTGCGCGCATTAAGAACATCCTTGAACCGCTTGTACGGGACGCGGTGACCCGATGGAACAGACTCCTCCTCAGCGTCGCCGTCAGACGCCCTGGTCTCGTCTTGCTCCTCGCTCTTGCCGGCTTCGGTTGAAGCAACAACATCAGCTCCCGGTACTTCCGGCGCTTCCGCCACTCCTTCAACCTTCTCTTCGGCCACCGAAGCAGCCTCGACAGGGGGGTTAACGTCTGCCGTCTCAGACGAGTCAGGGATGCCAAAGCCAACACCGTCCTCAAGCTTCTCAAATAGTTCTTGAGTCTTTTCATCACTAAGGAAACCCATCAGTCACTCCTTTTAACGCCGTGGAATCATGGCGAGTTTAGCGTGCCGTGCGCACGAGTTGCTCTTGGGAGAGCATGTCGAGCGAATCCTCTTCATGGTCTCTCCACTCTTGTGTGAAGACCTTACCCGTTGCCATCTCATATGCCAATATCTCTCGCAGCGTAGACGGGCGAACGGCTAGCTTCTCTTCACGTACAGCATCTATCTGGTCGAGACCGGCAAGCGCAAGTGCCCAGGCAAATACCATATCGTCGTGTTTGCCTCTGTCTGCCTGCGGCTTGCCCCGCTTATCGTACACAAATGTGTTTATCTCGGCCTTCATGCGGTCATCGTTTATTGCGAGGCGCTCTTCGGAGATGAACTTGTGCAGGCGTGACAGCAGGACGGGGCGGGTTGCCATCGTTGTGGCAAACCCTAGCTCCTCCTTCCACCGTTTGGCCATGCGGTCAAACTGGGTTCGTCTGTAGAGATTTGCGTAACCCTCGCCGATGAGAAACTCGATGACACTTAGTCCGTAGGAGTTTGACTCCGCGACCACGAGCGCCCCCCAATGCTTCGCTTCCTTGTGGACCTTGTCGGAGAACTCGCTTGGTGAGAGCCTTCCGTAATACGTGCTGACACATTGGGGCTTATCCTTGTCTGTGATGTCCATCACGCAATAAGAGGAGTAGTCCCCCGATGGTGAGCCAGCTGCGGTATCAACACCCATGGCATATACGTGGTACTTCTGCGGCTCGCCGTAGCGGCGATAACCCGCCGTGGCCCGCACGTGTGGAAACACCACACTGAAGAAGCGTTCGCCCGACGTGATGAACGCCATCTCTGCGGTGGCCGGATACTCCTGGTGGAACGTCTGCCAGTTAGAGCCACATTTGGTTCTGTACGTATTAAACGCCCAGTAGAGCTGCTTTCTCGTGAGCTTATTGTCAGCGGCATACTCCTTCCACTTGGATGGCACCGCATTGGTCAGCCCTCCTGGCCTACTGTCGAGCGCATACTCGGCGGCGCAGGTCCACGGCATGAAGACCTTCTTATAGCCGTTCTCCCCTGCCCACAGGTCGTGGGCATGGTTGAGTCCATTGGCAGTAGTCTCCATGACAACGATGGCGTCAGGCGTAGCGGTCTGGAATGCGGCCTGGATGGTACGTTCAACGTCGGAGTAGAACGCAAACTCCGAGCAATGCAGGAAGTTATAGGTAGTTCCGCGCGACGACTGTGTGTTTGCTGTAAACACACGAATCATACCGCCATGGAAGAACAGCATCTCGCGCACCGACGACTTCTCGGTGGGGAAGACCATCCATGACGGCAGGTTGGTGTAGAACCGGCGATAGATCTCGAATATCTGCTCAGCGCTCTCCCGAGACTGGGCCATCACACCGACCCGGAAGTTGGGTTGGAAGTATGCGTGCCAAAACGCATAGGCAGCCACGCCGGTGGTGCCTCCCAGCTGCCTGGCCTTGAGGTCGAACACCCATGGGTTCTCCTCAATGGCGTTGATGAGCGTCTGCTGAGCAGCGTTCATCTTGAATGGGATGAGCTTCGCCTTCTTATCGACAATCTTCAGGTATCGACAGAAGTAGCGGAAGTCTGCCGCACACCGGCGAAGTTCATCCTCGCGTCTAGTTGACCGACTCAGGGGCGTCGCCCTCCTTCGGCTTCATCTCATCGCGAACCTCGTCGAGGATATCGCGGAGCCGGTCCAGAACAACCTCCTCTCCGTCCTCTTTGAGCTTCTTGGTGCGCTCTTCGACGTAGACGGTGTCGGCCTTGGTCTTATCCAGCTGGGCCTTCTGCTGTTCGCGCTGAGTATCCACGTCCATATCCGGCCTATCGTTCCATTTGTAGCGTTTTTGGAGGACAAACATGGCAGCACGCCAGTTATGGTTCTCCGTCGCCTCACGGATGACGATATTGGCGAACAGGCTCTCTCCCGCGCCTTCAGATCTCTGGATTTCATGAAGAAACCAGGGGTACAGGGCGTGTGTGAGGCGTGTTTTGCCCCGTTTCACCCATGCTGCGACGGTTGGTGGGGCTATTCCTGCGATCGACGCGGCTGCTTTCCGGCTATGGCCTGCTTCGAGGGCCTCCAGAACGAGCAACATGCGCGATTTCATGGTTCGCTCGACGGCTGACAGCACCACATCGCACGGCTCTGGTATCCTCAAGATGTCCTTACTCATCCAGAAACCTCTTCTTCCATCGGAAGCGCTTCTTTCGGTCTGTCTCTTCGAGCATACAGATGTGAATCGACTCAAGAAAGCCGACCACATCGCGTGCGAACTGGGCCTCCATCTCTTCGGTGGCGTCAGCCTGTATGTCGTTGGCCCTCATACGGGCGATCATCCCGACCATGATGGCCCTTGCGGCGCGATGCTTCGGTCGAAGTGCAGCGTCATGATAGACCTCCAGCATTTCGACAGTGTTCATGAGTTCAAGGCCGATAACCTTGAACGCGGCGACGATTCCGCCGTCGCCCTCATAGACAACATCCAGAGCGATCTTACAGCTCGCCACGCATTCAGCGAGCAGTCCCTCGACCAGCGTAGCCTTCGCCACCCCACCCGAGCGTTTGTCCGGGTCATAGACGACGACGTCTTTGGACGTCATGCTGATCGCCTCTGGCAGCACTCCGCCTTCGGGGGCAAATGCGCTCATCCGCGGAACTTCTTTAGCATGGGCACAACGTAGCCGATGCCGCTGGTTCTGGCGCTATGCTCCGCAAGCCGCAGAAGCGCCAACGCAACATCGCTTGTGCTGTCGAACTTCCCTCGGGTCTGAACCTTGCGCAAAAACTTCACGAGGCTCTTATCCACATCGCACTCTCGAAAGCTCACGATGTTGGCGAAGTGCATCGGCTTCCTGGACGCCGACGAGCGCTGCTTTGGCGCGTTGTCCATCAGCTCTTGTGCAGCGGGCGCGGGCTTCTTCTTGGTCAGGGGCGTCTTCTTCGTAGCCATCAATCTACCTCATAGCGTCTAATGCCGGCCAGTTCCAGGCCTGGCAACACGCCACGCCTATAAGCAACGCTGCTCTCTTGTCATCGTTTGTTGCGCTAGCAGCAAGCGACAACCCACTCATGGCCAATACTTTACACAGAGTTCTCTGTGCCGCAACAGCCCGTGCTCTAGGGCGCGCTTCGAGTGACAGTATAGAGCGCCAGTGGTCTGGCGCGACTTCGAGCGTATGGATGCCCCGATGCCACGCCACACAGGCGAAGCGCTCTCTGACTCTGGCGAGTGCGAGTGACGAGGCTGCGTTTGGGCCGACAAAGCCGCCCCCTTCGACAACGACGAGCCCGCTGTGTCCTATGGCTTTGGAGATATCGTCTGGGCTTTTGTGATTAATGCCCACGAAGTTAATGGGGCTACCCCATTCCCACCTGACCCCGACCGAGTCTTTCTTCCCGCTTGCTGGGTCAATGGACAGCCACACCTCTGGCGGCCTGAACATTGGCGTTTGGGGGAAGCGGGCTTTTGAGCGGCCCTTAGCCACGGAACGCCCCTGAGCCTGCGGAGATGAACCTGGTCCTGCTGCCATCCCACTCGATATCGCTCTCATAGAGGTTACGTCTGGGTCCATGGCGGAACTTATCCATACCTATCTGCGCCTCCCAGGGGTGTGCGTTCTCGTTGACGTTATGGAGCAGCCACGGCACGAGTCCCAGGTCCGCATCATCATCGATAGCTCCTGAGCCCTTGCTGTCACGGATGGTGGGTCGCTCCTTGGAGCGTTTCGCCGCCATGGTTGGCTGTGAGATACTAACCACGACACAGTCGAGTTCCATGGCCAGTTCCTTGAGCCCTCTGCTGATTCGCTCCAGCTCTTCGGTTCGGTTGGCTGTTTTGGTTTGCGACCTCATGAGTTGTATATAGTCGACGACCACGATACCCAGGTCACCTTTCTGGGCCTTATACGAGCGGGCTGCTTGGCGCACCCCGTCGATAGTTGCCGCCTGATGCCCCACGACTCTGATCGGCGCAGCGGAGACCTTTTGTGCGCCATGCGTCATGGCTACCAGTTGGTCCTCATTGAGTCCTTTTTGGTCGTGCATCTGGACAGGTATGCCGGATTCCGCAGCGATGAGTCGTCCGACGATCTGATCAGTGGGCATCTCCAGCGAGACGATGAGTGCCGGTCGCCCTTGTTGGGCGACTGACCAGGCGAACCCGTTGACAGCAAGAGCTGTCTTGCCGTGCCCATTGAGGCTCATGACGAGCACGAGCCAGCCTGGCCTAAATCCGCCTCCCAAGGCTTTATCCAAAGGATAAAGCCCTGACGTTATCCTCGGCGGTACCTTCTCGCCTTTCTGTATGGCGTGTATGCTACGCATGTAGTCGACGACTGCATCCCCCGCATCATCCCCATCGGTAAGATTCTCACCTTGCTCCCTCAGCTGTCCCACCACCGCCTCAGCCTCGCTGATAGCCTCTTCGGGGCTGAGGTCCCCATCCACGGCGATAGAGGACAGGGTCTCGGACGCACCGAAGAGTCGTCGTCTTGCGGACATCTCCAGCAATCGGTCGATATAGGCGTTGAGCTTGAGCACAGAGCCTGCTCGATCTAAGAGCCCGACGAGCACATCCCCGCCGACCCTACCCCACGAGCCGAGGTCCGAGAGCACCTCTCTGAGGAGCACACCGTCCACGTCGCCGTGTCGGTCGAAGGCAGTGGTCAACCCGGTCCAGACCAGCTGGTTAACCTCGTTGTGGAAGTCTTCAGGACACAGGCGGCTTTGGGCCGCCGGTATCTTTGCCGGGTCGATGAGCAAGCACGCCAGCACTTCACGCTCAACGCTAGCGCTCTGCGGTAGAAATAGACGGTCCACTACTCGCCCCCGTGCCCTATGATGACCGCCCTCAGGCGGACAGCAGGCTTATAGGACGGATGGAACGCCGGAAGCTGGGCGATAATGTCCTCCAGCTGGTCCCGCACATAGGATGGGTCCGTCTCATCCACCATCCCGTCGATCTCCTCATGGGTGAGCTTCGCCAGATGGTAAACGACGGTGCACAGGTCGTGAGCCGCGCTGCGAACAACCACCGAATCCGCCTTGTGTCCCAGGTCGGCCAAGCGAGCGCCGAGGTTGTTCAGGTCCCTGACGGCATCGCTATAGTCAACACGGACAGGGACTCGCCCAACCCATCGGTACTTTCCGCCCACAATCGTCCTCCTTGATGGTGGATAAGACCACCCCCCAACCACACAATGGAGGCTGTGCAGCAAGAGGGTGGAACCCATAACCCAACGGAGAGCTACCCCGCGAGTGGGGAAACACTATGGGATGGCGAGGTGACTGTCAAGCCGTACGACTAGTAGCTACCATGCTTGCGCTTGGTGCCCACCCGGGGGTTATGCGGGCGCTTGGCGGCTTCCCCTCTGGCCTTGGTTCTGGCCCGAGACGCCGCCTCCCTGCGGACTCTGAGTTCCTCAAGCCGCTCCCTATGCCAAGGCGGCCCGCCTGCCGGGTAGAACGACTCTTGTGCTCTTTGCGCCGCCACGTCAGGCGGTTCTCCTGGCAGGCTCTGCGCCCCCCGCTCTCCGGGTGCTGGCGTGTAGCCACTCCTGGCGGCCTCCCGCGCCTCCGCATCCCAGACCTGCCCGAGCCACTCTCGGTTTTCAGCGTCTACGCCCTGTGCCCGCGCCTGGCGTGCTCTAGCCTGAGAGATGGACTCGCCTGGGTCTCGGAAGCCAAACTCGCGAGCCATGCCATATTCAAAGACGTCGTCTGGCGAGCCAGACTCGCCTTCGTGTAGCAGATCGTCCACGTAAGACCGATTCGCCCAGTCTGTCGCGCTCTCGGCGTCGGACAGGTCGTGCCAAAGCTGCGCCTCAAGGGCGGTCGGGTCGCGCCTCAAGGGCATCTCTCCCAAGACCCCACTCTCGTAGAGGTCAGCCTCAAGACGCTCCTCGGCCATCGACGCGAGCGACGGGTTCATCGGGTAGCCCTGAGGCAACCCCAAGTAGTAACGAATCCGGTCTGCCGGGGTCATCTTGCCAGGGTCTTTCAGCAGCTTCACGGGTTTACCGCCACCACCGGCTGCCGCGCGTGAGCGGGCGGAAGATCGAGCAGCGCGAGCCTTTTCCTTAGTAGTGGCCATCCTTCAAACTCCCTTCTTGCTCTTGGACCGCTTGGCCAGGAGCAGAGCACTCAACATCTTGAACCGATTGGCCAGGAGCAGTGCGCTCAACAGCGACCGCTCTTCGGCGGTCTTGTTCTTCTTTGCCTCAAGACGCTTGATGGCAGCGAGGAGCTTACCCATCGGTATCTTCTCACCCTTACCAGCACCCGGGTACTTTCGCACACGACCGGGGCGCTTCACAGCGCTCTTGGACATAGCAATCGCCTCACTCGCGCGCGCACGCGCTCTTAACTGCAGGGGAGATCTTAAATAAGGTCCCATCAATGGTGCGGTCTTACCCGCATGTTCTCCGCAAAGCGTCGAACCCTAGGGTAAGAACCTTACCATCGATGAAACCTCGAACCAGCGGCGTAGCCCAAAGCGAAGCCGCGCCGTCTAAGACACAAACTCCCGCCGCTGAGGGGGACCGATGGTGCGCGCACTCAGGGGGCTGAGAGCCGCTTACCATCTACTATATGTAGTTATACTAAATATTATAGCACGGATTGACGAGTTTGTAAACTGGGTCGATCAGGTACGCCGAATAGCCCAGAGAGGCTATCGGCTGAAGCCCACACAGTGATCAGATTCATTCGACGAATCCCAAAATACCGGCGCGTAAAAAAGGTGACACACCGCCTCGACAAGGCGGGGGGTCGCCGCGTCATCGATCACCCGAGCAAGCGCTCGGTGTCAACTAACTATACACCCTGCGTCAACTAGCTATACGCACACAGCTGTATACTAGCTATACACCTACCGAACGGTAACCGTATACCTACTATACACCCACTGTCTCAGCCTGAGACACCCACCCTCGCGCGAGTATCCTATGGGAATGGAGCCCCGTTCCCCCTGTTCGCTGTGCTGCTAGGTATGGCACAACATGTAGTGGGTAGGGATTGGGAAGGGTACAAGATATGGTATCCACAACCCCTAAACGTTGTACTGCTCTACAGCCCAAAACCCACAACCCACCAGGCACCACAGGGCCCACACAAAAGACCGGACCTAAACCCCTGGAATCATGACAGCTTTTCTACCCTTTGATTTCATTTGAATCAAACCTTGCCCCTTGAATCATGATTTTGTAAACTGTGGTCACGTTCGTTGAAAACCCGACCCCGCCCCATACAGGACACCGGCATTTCCCGGTTCGCCTGAGGGGCTTCACGGTGGCTGTGTAGCTTTTTAGCTCCGCCCGTGAGGCACAAGGTCAGGACGATACGAGCGCTCATTGACAACTGAATAGCAAAGATTCGAGGGACCATGGCACCCCATAGGAGGAGCCATGTTCCACCCGATAGAAGACCTACTAAGTGAACGACAGGATTTTGACGTGTCCACAGCCATAAGGCTCGGCCGGGCAGCGAATGGATATGCGCTCTACGAGCACCCACGATATGGGGATGAGTTCCCAATCGTGGCGGTGAACCTAACGACCGGCGAGAAGTTCAACACGTGGTACTTTGACATTGAGGATGCGCGTGGCCTCTTGGCCATCCTCCAACCCACCTGCTACTAACCCATAGACCGCTATGGTCTCTCGAATCTTTGCTACTCAGACCACCCCATAACCCAACAACAGCACCCGGAGACCTATCGCAAATGCCCAGTACAAGTGTGACCTGCGTCTGATACCGACGCGATGGAGTGCACGAGGAACGGCAAGGCCGACAGCTATCTGGAATGCCCGAAGCTCACCGAGTGAGCCACAGGAGCAGACCAGGGAATACCTCTCAACGCGACGATGGAGACCGTCTAGCGACGGAGAAGCCGCGAGAGTGAAAGCCCACTGGACTTGAACAAAGGGACTAGTCCGCCCGAAATAGGGAAGCGTAAGACGATAGGGTGTTGCAGAGGTCTGCTGTGCCCTGACGTGTCCGAACCAATACGGCGCATAGCGCCATTAGGGACACTTGTCAGACATGCCCGTGGAAACCGCGCCTGTCGTTTATCCTTCCACCTATCGAACCCGTCGACGTGACACGGCCCCATTGGCAAGGGCTAGGACGGGTGAGATGTGCCAGGAGTGAGACGAAAGGTCTCGCCGACTGGTAGCAGTACGGTCCCGGGGTGAAGCCTCAGACTGACAGACTGCAAAGTAAGCCGAACCCAACCGGACCAGCGAGGCATGGTCAAACCGTGGATAGGTGCCTGCTACTAGAACGCAGGGAGGGTTATACCCTCGAACAAGCGCGCACCAGTCCTGAGTCTAGGCGCTCCCCGAGCGTTGGTGCTCGGGTCGCTCGTGTGCCCTTCTTCGAGTGTTTAACTGACCAGGAGTTGAGAGATGACAACGTACAAGCCAACCCCAATCGATGACGCAGATGACGCGCTATGTGTGACCATGGTCAAAGCTGGCGTGGTCCTGCAGGCACGAAGTAACTTCACGCAGGCGTGCGTCGGAGTGGGTGCTGACGCACCTACCTTCAAGGACCTGACCGCACAGTCTCCCAGAGAATTGCGTGAGCAATGCCGCGGAATGCTCGCACTGGTGGGCGTGATGGCAGAGCGGAACGATTTGACAGACGCCGCGGCTATGGTCAAAGACGCAGTCTTTGTGATGGTCTCAGGCATCGATGAGACGCTTGACCTCGCCAAGAAACGCGACATGAAGACGGTGGGCGACCACCTTGCTGCGTTCTACGGCAAGCAATAGGAGGACGATATGATTTGCCCACGACAATCGATTGAAACCAAATACCTACACCCCACAAACCACAAGGGTGCGCGCATCGTCGCTAAATGCGACGCGGGACGTCACATAATCCCCTGGGAATACGAGCTGAATGCGGCCGAAAACCACGCGCTAGCCGCGTGTGCGCTGGCCAAGGTGCTCGGATGGGGTTTGCCTACGCACCTAGCGTCAACGCAAAAGGGATACGTGGCTATCTACTCGGATAGCCTCTCGTACATCAACCTGCCCGACTAGGAGGGCGATATGGACTTCGAGGAAATCATAGGCCGAGCGATGCTCGGTATGGACGACGCAGACACCGCAGAGCGGCGCTATACGTGCAAGCTCGTCGCGTCACGGCAGATGTTTTGCCCGTGCGGGACAGTGCTCGACCAGTCGAGCGTCGTCGTATTGGAGGGGCCAGGCGTCACGCGAGGGTACTGCGGAAACCACGCTGAACAGTTGCCCGACCTCGCCGCTAGCGCGGCCAAGAATGCGGGCCAGACGCTCACGCTGACAACGTGGGACGACTCGCAAACCTTCACCCCATAACCCAACAACGGGAGTAGCTACCCAATGAACGTAGAGCACCGATACTGTGCAGACCTTGGCATGTTCGCAGTGGACAGGCCTATCAACACCATCCGAGACGACAACGGGCGCGTCACTGCCAAGGGTTCGTGCCTTTGGAAGACGTCAGCTTGTGACGACTGCTTCAATCTGAAGTTTATGAAGATGTACCAACGGGACATCGATGCCCGGGACGTGCGGAACGAGCAATCGTGGCAGGGCCTGACAGGCAAGGCCTTGCGCGATACGCTCAACCGGAAGCGTAATCAGACCGAGCGCGTGCGACTGATGACACGGGGTGAGGCTTTCCGAGACCGGACGGACATCATCCGAGTGCGCGACCTACTGACTGCGAACCCTGGCCGGAAGTTTTGGATACCTACCAGGGCATGGCGCAACAGGCACCTGCGGCCGCTGATCGTGGCAATCATGCGGGAGTTCCCGAACGCCAGGATACAGGCCTCGACAGACGTGACAACGACACGTGAGGAACAGGCCAGTCTCGACGCTGAGGGCTGGTCGACAATGTTCTTTGGCGACGACGAGGCATTCGAGACCTTGACAGGCGAGGAACGCCACCTATGCGCGAAGACATGGGAGAAAAGCAAAGGGGCATGCGCCACCCGATGCGGGAAGGGCGGATGTTTTGACAAGGGACAGACGCACGTGCACCTGAAGCAGCACTAGACACCATAACCCAGGGAGATGAGACGATGAGCACCCACAAAACAGACGGATACGCGCTGTTTGACCTTCCCAACTATCACGACCTTGAGAAGGTAATGATGGACGGATACGCCGACGTTGACTGCACCGAGTGTGACCACTCCGCACGCATCGAACCGGACGCAGACTGCCCGTGTCCTGAGTGCAGCACTGGCCGCCTGGTGTCACCACTAATCAAGGCAGGCCTGATATAGGCCAGGGAGATGAGACGATGACAGACGCAACCGAGACTATCAGGCGAGAGATGCAGGCGCGTATCAACGCTCAGCGCTCCGAGCGCGAGGCATTGGAGGCCAAGCACGGACAGGTCTGGGATACCGCAGAGATGCAACGTAACTTCAGTGTCATCGGCTTTGGCGCACCGCTCATCGTCGTCACCCGCAAGGCTGACAATGCGAAGGGTAGCCTCTACTTCCAGCACAACCCGCGCTTCTACTGGGGATTCCAGGCGCACTAACCACAAACCCACAACCAGGAGGGATGAGATGAGTAGGCTTGAGGAGGCGAGAGAGAGGGTCGCTACCGCCGCAGAGGTGCTGGCCGGGCTGTGCGCCCCCCATGACCAGGGGGCAAAAGAGGCCGCCGCCGAATGGGTTAACGCCGTGGTCGAGTACGAGGAATCGCTCCACGAGTACGGCGCGGACTTCGAGGCCGTCTTGTCCGACGATGAGGCCGAGACGCACCGGCAGTTGCTCTCGATTGATAGGCGGCTGTCGCCCTTCATCACTGCAGCCCTCGGTATGTCGCAGTCCGAGATTGACTTCGACGAGGGGGACTTGCTTCGATACGAGAGGGCCCTGGCTGAAGACCCAGAGAGCGTCATATGGATGGGGGACATCAACTAAACCCGGCCCTCGCAGCGACACAAGCGAGGGGTAATGGTGTCTGGTGGGCATAGCCCCGGATGGGGGGGCCTGAGATGTACGCGATAGCACGGGGGCAAAACAATCCCACGCTTGAGCACACCAGTCACGCCGCGCAAGCGGTGGGTGTCGCACGCCCTCTCCCCGGTGGGGAGGGGGCGCCTTTAACACGACCGGCCCAGAGGGGGGATGAGATGAGTGAACAAGCGCCTGGCTCTAGCGTCTGCATGACAGGGCACGTGGCAAGGGGTGAGGGGTTTTGCGCCGACTGCGTGAGGCTGCGCGACTCCATTATAGAGGGCGTCCTGGACCGGGTTGAGAAGCGGAGGGCGGAAGAGACTGCGAACGCTGCGCGCCTAGTGTCGCGCGCGTCTACTCGGGGCGGCTCTGTCATGCTTTACGCGGACAGCCCGCGCGATGACCTCGTTAGATGGCTCGTCTGGTGTGATCCAAACGGACTGTGGATAGACGAAGACGTTAAGGCGGCGGGCCACGCCCCCATGAGTAGGCAAGAGTGCTGGGATATGATTCGGCTCTTGTCTGACAACCCACAACTAGAAACCGAGGGACGCGAATACTTGGACGCCGTCACGAACGGCGAGGAGGACGCAGCATGATTTACCGACCAGCCAAGACCTGCAACCTGTGGGCAATGCGAGACGACCAGATAGCGAAGCTCCAGCGTGGGCAGTGGGTCTACTGCTGCGACCCGTCGCGCATGGAATACGAGCGCCCGTCACGCTTCTACGGCGTGACTCGGGCGGGAAGCGTCTGGGTCATTCATTGGAGCGGACCCCGTGAGAAGTACTCGCAGTGGGGCAAGCTGCTCGAAGCAAGGCGCGCCAACGACAAGCGCGGCCGATACCACCGGCAGCTATTCAACATGGGGGAGCAGGCATGATTCACAACCACGCGCTAACACTAATACTTCTGAGCACTTACGCGGTGCTAATCACAATGGCAATCCAGGGAGGATGAGTGATGAGGGTTGAGGTATACAGGAATCTACACAAGCAGTGTTGGTCAGTGCGTGCCCTGGAGGGGCCGCAGAAGGGGCGGGTCATCGCCCACGAGCACGACTTCATCCTCGAAGCGTGCAGCTATGCGGTCCAGCCCGCAGGGCGTGACAAGGTCAGGCGCACCGGGCGCAAGAACGTGCACGCCTTCATCCGGGGCACGCTACCATCCGAGCCGATGGTGATGTGGCCGGGGACGCGGGGCGTCACCTATAACCCGTACAAGCATGACGGGTTCGTCCTCGAAGCCATCGCCACGAAGGTGACCGGGCAGTCCAAGTACCTGGACGCCGGGGACAACTGGGTCGGTCAGTCGAGCGCGGTCAGGTTCTGCGCCGATGGGCGTGTGCTGGAGGGCTTCGCTAAAAGTGTAAGCCGATGGGGGGAAGGATGAACTACGACGAGGCTGTTGAGCGCGGCTACGACGGGCCGCCACCGAGACGCCGCAGCACCTACGGGTGCTCGGACATGATGTGCGGCGCTCTCGACTGCACCACGTGCTACGGGCCGAGCGCTGCTGACTACAACGAAGAACCAAACGACGAGGAGGGCTAGACGATGACAGACGAGCAACTACGGGCAGCACTCAAGGCAGCACTCGACGCCTGGGAAGCAGCGAAGAGGCGCTCAGCCTAGACAAACTTGAATCGGTTTGATATAAGCCGAACCACCATAACCCACAATCTTAGGAGAGCTACGTCATGACCAAGCGAGATGAATACGTACAGGATGAGTTGTCCCTATGGAGGCTGCACTTCGGTGAGGAGCAGGGCCGACCATGGGCATCGGCGGACATTGACTACGTCGGGATGGGCCTGCACAGGGCAACGGTGTCGCTGTTCACGTCACGGGGGATGCGCGACGCGACGGCGATCACCAGCTTCCACGCCGGCACCGACTACTCAGACGACAGCATGTCGGTGTCCTTCCACGGCA